>Ga0206124_10000029_pt1 | contig 102845 bp, 87 predicted proteins | sample Helgoland_Spring_3_FD_148671 | JGI IMG/M metagenome (GOLD analysis project Ga0206124, IMG submission 148671) | Pelagic subsurface seawater microbial communities from Kabeltonne, Helgoland, North Sea - Helgoland_Spring_Bloom_20160321_2 | ecosystem: Environmental > Aquatic > Marine > Epipelagic ... | reverse complement strand
AGATAGCGATCGAAAAACCGTTCGGTCCCTCGCGCTCACCATGGTTGGTTTTGCGATTTTGACGGTTGTGCTCATTGTTGCCGCTTTGGCTCTGACGTAACCAATTGCGTCTCAAAGAGACGCTTGAGCAAAGATTGTAACGAGATCGGGCGCGCGCTCGGCGGTTCAAGCAAGCTGATGATCCCCTTTCCGACGGGCACGGCGTGTTAAACGGAGCCTGCGCTGAATCGGTCGGGTCATGATTGTTAGCGGCCTGACGATGCTAAGCGCAAAGTAAATATTGGATGATGCCGCCTGACCAGATCGACTTAAATGACTGTGGGTTGCAAATACGTTTCGATGGCGCGGGCTGAGGCGGTCGACGGCGGTATGACGCAAGACCAATGAGGTTTAGGGCGGCATCGCGTCAATGCCGCAATCGTTTAACAATCATAAAAGCCATAAGTGGTCTATTTGGTGAGCAGCATTGATGGTAAAGCACCGCAGAGAATTTAAGCACAATCGGTTTAACCCTCTATTAGGTCTCCTCATCGGATGTCTGAATTTGAGTCTGCCGGCGGTTGCATCGGAAACCTCGGGCGCATCAAAGTCTGAAACAGTGCTGAAGTCCGCCCGGCAAGTGGTTGACGACACGGCGTTTGCAACGCTCATTACAATCGATCAAGCCGGGCAACCCAAAGCCCGCACGGTGGACGCCTTTGCGCCGGACGCTGACTGGGTGGTCTGGGTTGCCACCAGAGCCAGCAGTCGAAAAGTCGCGGAAATCACCCAGACGCCTCAGGTAACGGTTCATTACTATAGCGATGGGCTGAAAAGTTACGTGTCGCTGATGGGGGCGGCGAGCCTTGTATCGGATCTCGCCACGAAAAAAAGCATGCGCCGCTTGCAGGACTCCAAGAAGCTTTATCCGAATTTCCCCGATGATTACCAGCTTATTCGCATTCAACCAACCCGCTTAGAAGGGGTTTTGCCAGGCTTTCGGGGTCATCCAAGCACCTGGGAACCCATCGGGGTGAACTTTCCTTAATCTTGCCAAGTGGCAATGCACGACTATGGCTCGTTCGCGGAATCCACGGTTTTCGGACGGACTTCGATCACCGACCCAGGGTCGCTATCGGTGAGCAGGTAAATCGCGCCGTCGGGGCCTTCATGTACCCCTCGGATGCGCGCGCCAAGCTCGCTGAATAAGGATTCAGAATCCGTCACGCTGTTATCATTCAGGGTCAGCCGCTTCACGTCCTGATCAACCAGGGTGCTCACCAGGAAACTGCCTTGCCAGGCCTCAAACAAGGCGCCTTGATAAATCAACAGATGCGAAGGTGCAATGCTAGGCGTCCAATAGGTGACCGGGGGCGTGATGCCTTCGGCTGAGGTTAAAGGCGTAATGCGCGCGCCGGAGTAATTGATCCCGAAGGACGTCGCAGGCCAACCGTAATTGTTGCCGCCTCGAATGAGATTAAGTTCATCGCCGCCCTGGGGGCCGTGTTCATGAAGCCAGATTTGGCCGCTCGTTGTAACGGCAAGGCCTTGTGGGCTGCGGTGGCCGTAGCTGTAGACGTAGGGGTCGCCATTCTGACCGTCGGCAAAAGGGTTGTTTGCCGGCGCGGAACCATCGGTTTTTAATCTGAGCACCTTGCCCATTTGGCTAAAGGGGTCTTGGGCGGCTTCTCGATATTCGAAACCATCGCCTGTCGTCAGCAGCAAGGTGCCATCGGCGAGGAACGCTAACTTTCCGCCATAGTGGGCCGGCGTATCCTTGCTGGGCGATACGCGGAAGATATTGGTAAGACCGGTGAGTCCATCTGCGCCTAAAACCGCTTGATAGATGGCCGTCGCATTGGCCTCGGCGGGGCCGTCCGCAAGGGCAAGATAAACGAGTTGGTTGTTGGCAAAATCGGGGTCCAGAACAAGATCAAAGTAACCACCTTGGCTTTCAACATAGGTCTCGGGCGCGCCTTGTAAGGTCTTTCTTTCTGAGCTGGATAGGCTCAGCTGTTCTAAGGTACCGGATCGGGTTGCAACGATAAACGTGTCATCGTTGATAAACACCATGGACCAAGGAAAGGCTAAGTCTTCAGCGACAACCCGGGTGGTATATTCCGCATTGATCGGCGCTGACAACATAAGTACGAGAGCAACCAAGATAGAACGAGTCATAACACTCCTAATAGATTCGAGATAAACCGACGGTCAGTATATCAGCTCAGCGGGTTTTGAGCTTCTACGAGCGAGGCAACAAATCGCGCTGATTGCGTTACACTTAGACAATCAGAACCAACGTGAAGGATCAGAGACTATGCGAATTATTCTGGGTTATGTGGCGGCGGTACTCGCGGCGTATTTAATGGGCTGTATCGCGATTTCCCAAGGCAATATTGCCGCCGTTGTGGGCATGGGATTTGAAGTGACTCTAAGCCAACGCCTTGAGTCCGCCCAGCATGATGTGCTGAGTATGACGGCGTTATATTTGCCCATTATCAGTGTGTCGTTTTTGATTGCGCTACCGGCTGCCGCCTTGGTGATTAAGCGCTACCCAAATCTTCGACGCTTAGGCTTCGTATTGGGCGGATTTGTTGCCTTGGTGGCGATTCATTTGATTATAAAGCAAGTGTTTGGAATCTCTGGGATCGCACCAACCCGGACGATTATGGGTCTTATAATGCAGGGTGTTGCGGGCGCTTTTGGCGGCTATTGCTACTACCGACTCACAACGCCAAAGCTGGCCGGCTCAGAGTAGCCGGCCTGGTTGTCTCTCGCGTGGGCTAGCCCAGTTCGTTGATCGAGTGGATGACTCGATTGACGATGCCGTACTCGATGGCCTCATCAACGCTCATCCAGTAATCTCGGTCGGTGTCTTTTTCAACCTGTTCGAGCGGTCGGCCGGTCTCGTCCGAGATGATTTTATTGATCCGCTCTTTGGTCTTAAGAATCTCTTCCATCTGAATTTTGATGTCGGTTGCGTTGCCCCTTGAGCCGCCAGAGGGCTGGTGCACCAGATACCGGGTGTTCGGCAAGGAAAATCGATTTTCCTTCTTAGCCGCAAGATAGATGTTGGTTGCCGCACTGGCGACCCAGCCGGTGCCGACGACGCGAACAACGGGTTTCACAAACTTGATCATATCGTAGATCACATCACCGGATTCTACATGGCCACCGGGCGAACTGATGTACAAGGTAATCGGGTCATCGCTTTCTGCGGACAGGGCCAACAATTGCTGGCTAACCGTGCGTGCGAGTTTTTCATCAACGGAGCCAAACACCGAGATCGATCGGGATTTAAACAACTTCTCCTCGATGATGCCGCCGGATCCCGCCTTTTGATTGTCTTTGTCTTCTGCCATAACTAGTCTCTCATCGTTGAAAAAAAGCATGCTTCAAAAAGAGGGCAAGCATACCAGCGTGCTGGCTCTGTCGCTATGATTCCCAGTGAAAATTCGCTCAGGGAGGCGAAAAATGCCCTTTGAACCTGAATAATAAACGAACTCATAGCGATTTTTTAGCGTCATACCACCGCTCACCAGGGTTCCCAAGCTCGTGTTAGGATACGGGTTGATTTGAAGTTGGTACGGAGATTAACGCATGAAAGATCTTAAATTAGGGATGCAAATGGGGTATTGGGGCGCCGGACCGGACCCGCGCATGGTCTCGGTGGCTCAAGAAGCCGAGCGCCTCGGTTATGACGCCATCTTCACAGCAGAAGCCTGGGGCTCGGACGTCTTCACGCCGCTTTCGTGGATTGGGGCGCACACCAATCGAATCCGGCTGGGTACGGCGGTTGCGCAGTTGTCAGCGCGGACGCCAACCGCCACGGCCATGGCCGCTTTAACCTTGGATCATCTCTCCAAAGGCCGAATGATTTTAGGGCTGGGCGTGTCGGGACCGCAAGTGGTTGAAGGTTGGTACGGCCAGCCGTTTGCAAAGCCTTTGTCTCGAACCCGAGAGTATGTGGATATTATCCGGCAGGTGCTGCGACGCGAAGCACCCGTTTCGAGTGATGGGGCGCACTACCCCCTGCCCTACACGGGCGAGGGAGCCTGGGGTTTAGGAAAACCGCTCAAGCCGATTACCCATCCCCTACGGGCAGATCTGCCGATCTTCTTGGGCGCAGAAGGACCAAAAAATGTCACGATGGCCGCCGAGATTGCCGATGGCTGGCTGCCATTGTATTACTCGCCCTATCGGCAGGAAGTCTACGCCGATCAGATTGAAAATCGCCCGCCACATTTTGAAATCATGCAGGGTTTGTCCGTTAATATTTGTGACGATGTGGAGCAGGGCTTGATCCCTGTGAAGCACGGGCTCGCGCTTTATATTGGCGGTATGGGCGCAAAGAGTCGAAATTTTCATACCGAGCTGATGGGCCGCATGGGGTTCGAAGCAGAAGCTCGGCAGATTCAGGATTTGTTTTTAGCGGGTAAAAAAGATGAGGCCTTCCAAGCCGTGCCGTCGAGCTTCGCCGATGAGATTTCCTTGGTCGGACCGATTGAGCGGATACGTGACCGGCTCGATGCTTGGCGCGACTCCCCGGTGACATCACTCTTGGTCAACACAAAAAATGTGGATCAAATGCGAACGATCGCGGAATTAGTGCTCGGCTAAGCCCGATTTTTTCAGCCTTTTTAGGTCGACGCGCGTCTAAGTGGCGGCGCATTGGGCAAGGTTGAACGCGTATGTTCGAACACCCGTACCTGGTTGTACTCCGGATGCTCTTCCAGGTCCGGCCAGGTCGTCGCGGTCTGAGTCTGCAGTAACCGATAATGGGGATGGTTGAAATGTTTGATTCGAGAATCAGCGATTAAAACGTCTGGCGCCAGCGTCGGCAGTGCTTCCAAAAAATGCAAGTTGTCACGATCGTAGAGCACATCTGCGGCGATGATCAGATCGATCGGCGTTTGGATCGCATCCAGATCAGGCGCCAAATTGAGCTGTACACCGTTGATTGCCGCATTGACCGCGCAGGCCGCCAGGGCCGCCGGGTCGAGATCAACAGCTAAGACTTCACGTGCGCCCGCAAGCATCGCGGCGATACCGACAACCCCCGACCCCGCGCCAAAATCAATGATCGATTTACCCGCGACCCGTTCGGGATGGGTCAGCAAGTATTGGGCAAGTACCTGGCCGCTCGCCCAACAAAAACACCAATAAGCTGGAGACGCCAAGACTTGTCGCATCTCATCGTCCGGCAAGGGGGTCTGGGGTAGAACGGCTTGCAGCAAGGCGAGCTCAATGCTTGGGCATAAGGGGATGGGTGAGCATTCAAGCGTGCAGCTGGGCAGGGTTTGATGCAGAATCGACTCAAGACGATGAAAGGCGGCGGTCGTGGCAAGGTCTGTCATAAATACGCTGGCTGGTTGATCGTTTGGGTCTAAATGGGTGACACTCGAGCATGGGCTGATGGTTCCGTCAGAGAGTATACGATGATCTGTTAGGCCAATGTGTTCATCTTTCTGGGGTTTTGATCCCTATTCTGTAACCAGAACTAATCGAACGAGGAGTGACCTGATGCCAATTGATTTTAGCTTTAGCCAAGAGGTCGAAGACGCGCGCTTGATGATGCGCGGATTTCTGCAGGACACCGTGAAGCCGGCCTTTGCGGCGCTGCAGGCCGATAAAGATGCGCAGCGCGCCGATTGGTCGGCGCTGGTCAAGTCCTTACGTCAAAAAGCCAAGGCCCAGGGCTTCTGGTTGCCGCATATGCCCCAGGATGTTGGGGGAATGGGGTTGGGTGTGACGGCATTGGCTGCGGTTTCGGCTGAGGCGGCGAAGATCCCGATGGGGCCTTACATTATTAATGCTCAGGCGCCGGATGAAGGCAACATGCACACCCTTTACCATTTCGCAACAGATTATCAACGCGAGCACTTTCTAAAGCCCTTGCTGGAAGGCACCGCGCGATCCTGCTTTTCCATGACGGAGCCGGACGTTGCTGGCTCAGATCCGACGCTCATTCAAACCAGTGCCGTTGAGGAAGGCGATGAGTGGGTGATTAATGGTCACAAATGGTTTACCTCGGGCGCGGAGGGCGCCGATTTCGCCATTGTTATTGCTCGAACGGATCCCGATGCGGAAATCCCACAAGCGCGTAATTCCGCCTTTATTGTCCCCACCAACACCCCAGGGTTCGAAATCATTCGCGATGTGGAAACGATGGGCGGGCGCCACAATCATCCAGAAATAAAATATACCGACGTGCGAGTACCGAAAACGCACCTTTTGGGTGAGCGCGGTGGCGGGCATAAATTGGGTCAGGTGCGCCTGGGGCCTGCGCGTCTTGCGCATTGCATGCGCTGGCTGGGTCAAATCGAAATGGCGTTAGAAATGCTCGTGGATCGCGCTCAGAAGCGGTTTGCGCATGGCAGTTATTTGTCCGAGAAACAGAGCATTCAGTGGATGATGTCGGACTCCGCGATGGAGTTGTATGCCGCCAAGCTCATGGTGTTGCATGCGGCCTACAAAATCGAGCAGGGCCTTGAATTTAAACAGGAGGTCTCGATGGCCAAGCACCATGTGGCCAATACCCTTTGGCGGGTGATCGACCGGGCCATGCAGGTTCATGGTGCGCTCGGCTATTCGACCGACACGCCCCTCGCGGGGATGATGCAACAGGCGCGTTGGGCACGGCTCGCCGATGGCGCCGATGAAGTGCATCAAATGCGGATTGCGGAACTGTTGATGCGCGCTTACAACGAAGATGGCAGCATTAATCAGGCCGTGGGCGGACTACCGCTATGAGGAAGTTTTGGGTCAAAAACGCTTTGTCGGGCTTGTTGGTCTCGTTATCTTGGGCATCATTGGCGCAATCATCGACCCTTGAGACCGAATTACTGGCTTTAAAAGAAGCCGTTCAGGTTAGCCGGATTGAGCAAGATATTACGACCTTGGCCGGCTTTGGCACGCGCCATACCTTGAGTGATACCCAGTCAAACGAGCGGGGTATTGGCGCCGCAAGACGATGGATCGAAGCAGAATTTCGGCGCATTTCGCTGGCCTGTGGGGGTTGTCTTGAGATTCAAGTGAAGGGGGCCAGCATTTCTGGGGAATCTAGAATCCCAGAGGCGACGGACGTGGTGAACGTGATCGCGATCTTACGCGGCGAGACCGATCCGGATCGATACGTGCTGATGAGTGGGGATATCGACTCCAGAGTGAGCGACCCGATGGATGCCACTTCAGATTCGCCCGGCGCCAACGATAATGCCTCCGGAATGGCGGGTGTGTTGGAAGCGGCTCGGGTGTTGAGTCAACATCGTTTTGCAGCCAGCATCGTGCTCGCTGGGCTATCGGGCGAAGAACAGGGCCTCTTCGGGGGTAAAATTCTCGCCGAGCAAGCCCAGGCCGAAGGCTGGTACATCGAGGCCGTGCTCAATAACGACATGATTGGCAATATCATGGGCATCAATGGGGTCGTGGACAACACCCGTGTGCGCGTCTTTTCTGAAGCAACGCGTGCGATCGAAACCGAAGCCGAGCGTCGCTTGCGGCGATTTACCGGTGGTGAGGTGGACAGTCCCTCGCGCAATATAGCGCGCTATATTGATGACCTGGCAGATCGTTATTTCGATAACCTCGATGTCATGATGATTTACCGTCTGGATCGATTTGGACGAGGCGGACATCACCGGCCGTTTAACGAGGTTGGATTTCCAGGGGTTCGGATTATGGAAACCAACGAACACTATGATCGACAGCATCAGGATCTGCGTCAGGAGAATACCCGGACGTTTGGTGATGTACTCAGTGGCGTTAACTTTGATTACGCGGCGAGCGTCACAGCCCTGAATGTGGTGAGCCTTGCCGCCTTAGCGGGTGCGCCGGCGCCACCAGAGGCGGTTGCAATCGAAGGACAGGTTTCCGCAAACACCACTTTGCGTTGGCAACGGGTGCCTGGCGCTGTGGGTTATCGCGTGCATTGGCGGTTAACCACATCGCCGCAATGGACGCACTCCCGCTGGGTGGCAGATGTTGACGCCTATACCCTAGAAAATATTGTGATCGATAATTATTACTTTGGGGTCTCGAGTGTTGGGGCCGATGGTGGGCAATCACCCGTTGTGTTTCCAGGGCCGATTGGCCGGTTTCGTTACCCATGACGGTCGAGACCTTGGGTGAGGATTTGCCTCTGTTGGAAGGCATCCGCACGAATCGCGCAATCCGGCGCTTGAAGCCCGACCCTGTGCCGATTGAATTGATTCGAAAGGTCTGTGAAGCAGGTACCTTCGCGCCCAGCGGCGGCAATCGTCAGCCTTGGCAATTTGTTGCGGTAACCGATCAAGCGCGCCGAGCGCATATCGCAACGCTCTATCGTGAGACGTTTAAGGCTTATATCGCACCCGCAATTGCCGCCGCTCGTGATCCTGATTATCCAGAAGCCAAGCGGCGTAATATGAAAGCGGCCATTTATTTGGCGGAGCACCTCCATGAGGCGCCGGTACATTTATTTGTGGCGGGTTGGACCCGGCGTGGTCAACCGCAAAGTCAGGCGCTGTTCCCGGCGATTCAGAATATTCTGCTGGCCTGTCGCGCCGTGGGGTTGGGTGCGTCCTTGACCACGGCGCACAGAGCCCATGGCGAGGCGATTGATCGATTCCTAGGATTGGATCCGGTTAAGACGCCGAGCATTGCCCTCATTCCAATCGGGTGGCCGAAGGGCCGATTCGGAACGCCGACACGGCGAAGCATTGACACCTGTTTTTTTGAGGATGCCGTGCCGGAAGGGGTTTTGTCTTAATGCCGTGATTCACGGCAATGGTAGTAACAAAGATTGCCGCCCGGCCCACTGCGCTGATATCGAAGGCTTCCTGCGAGGATACCTTGGTCGCGTCCGGCCGCTGCGCTAGGGTTTGTTAATGGCAGAAGCGCCTGCCTTCAGGATAAAAAAGAGGCGCGCCTGGTTATAGCGTCGTGTAGCGGTAGACTGCGCCGTCAAGTTCTCTCTTTATTTGCCCCCGGGTCATTAAGCAATGGATGTGGGCAATGCCCTCGCCAAGCGCCATAAACAACGTGTGGTTTTCCAACTTTCTCTCGAACAAGGCCGGCAGCAGATCAATCGCGACCGTCGGTGTTTTACAGCCATCCAAAACGATCTGCATCCGATGCTCATGATGGGCAGTCAGTTCATCGAGTCGTTCGCTGGCGCCGTAAAACGGGTTGTTGTGAGCGGGCAAAATGAGCGTTTCATCGGGGATCAAGGCTTTAAACTTTTGGTGTGAGGTCAGCCAATCCGTCATCGGATCCGCTTCAGGTTCTGTTGGATGCACCGATACATTACTGGTGATAATCGGCAGGATTTGATCGCCCGATAATAAAAGGCGGTTCGTTTTAGAGTATAGGCAAACATGCTCCGGGGAGTGGCCGCTGCCAACAATGATGTCCCAGGTAATCGCGCCGATGCGCAATTGATCGCCATCACGCAAACGCTGATAGCTTTTTGGCATGGGCAGATCATCGGCTTCAGGCGCAAATTGGCTTCTGGCCTCGCTCATCGCATCCATTAGGGCTTGGGAGATCCCGCCACGCAGGAAAAAGTCTGACATGTGCCAAGAGCCTTTTTCCTGCATCGAGTAATGCATCATGCGCGCTTGATAATACTCGCCGTAGCTCATTAATAGGGGGACGCGAAAATGGTCTGATATAAACCCAGTTTGCCCCGTGTGGTCCGGATGCATGTGGGTGCAAATAATTTGCTCGACAGGTTTGCCGCCCAAACAGTCTTCAAATATCGTCAGCCATAGATCTTTGGTTTCTTGACCTCGGATGCCCGTGTCGACCACGGTCCAGCCCGTCTCGCTCTCCAACAGATAAAGGTTGATGTGATCGAGGGACATCGGCAGCGGCATGCGCAGCCAGAAAACGCCGGGTGCAACTTCAATTGTTTTGCCAGGCGCGGGAATATCGGTGAAGGGGTACTCGAGCATGGTGTGCAAGCCTTAATTTCGAGGCTCGATGATACATGAAAGGGCCTAGGTGTGCTGCGGCAGGTTCGTATCCAGGTAATGGCCGGTTTCGGTTGATCGCAGGTACCCGGCCGTAGGGGTGGCAAAGTGGGTGCCGATGATGAGTGTCGGCTGGTCCGCGTAGGTGGTTAAAAGATTTTCTCGGGTTGCAATCGCCGTGCTGGCATCCGAGTCGGCACTGCTCGACCAGTGGGTTTGCTCGATTTGGCAAGGGTGGTGGATGCAGTCGCCAGTAATGAGCGCCTGCTCTGCCTTTGAGCGGATTAAGATACTGACGTGGCCAGGCGTATGTCCGGGTGTTGAGACGAAACTGACTTCCTCGGACACTTGATGATCGGCTGCAACCAGATCCATCAGTCCGGCGTTCATAACGGGCAGGACTGAGTCTTCGAAGATGCCGTCATTCAAGTCGCTTGCGTCTGCGGTTTGCCAATGTTCGTATTCTGTTTTGCCAATGAGGTAGCGTGCATTTTTGAAGGTGGGGACCCAGACGCCATCGATCAAGCGAGTATTCCAACCAACATGATCAACGTGAAGATGGGTACACATGATGGTGTCGAATTGCTCAGGCTCATAACCCGCCTTTGCCAAATCTTCTAAAAAGGGCAACGACAGTTGGTGCCAGTTGGGGATCGAACGGACCTTATCATTACCGATGCAGGTATCAACCAACATCAGTCGGTTCGGCGTTTCGATAACGAGGGCATGCACGCTCATGATGAGCTTGCCCTCAGGGGTCGCAAAATGCGGCACCAGCCATTGCATCGGTGAAACGGCCTCGGGCGTTGCCTGGGGCAAGATGAATCGCGTACCGCCCACAACCTCCATTTCAACGATACGGGTAATGCGGACGTCTCCGACTTGCCAGCGATTCATGGCGCCTCCTTTGTTTTTTTAATGGTTTGCTTGAGTCTGCAAAGCCTTAGGTGTCAGTGGATGGCGCTTGTTGTAATAAAGCTTCAAAGCGGCGGGTACTGCATTCTGCGCTGCAATATACCTCCCGCGGTAAACCGGCATAAGGTTGATGCAGTTCCTTAATTTCTGGCGTTGTGTAATACATCGGTGTGATGACGTCCGCTTCACAGAATGCGCATTGTTGCATGGTAGCTGCTCCTGGTATGTCAACCTAAGTCGACGGATCCCTCGCTGGGATTACTGAATCGAATGAATTAAGTCTGTGGCTTCTGCAAGGGTCTCGGTGCGCTCTCGCCAGTTTCGACCGGAGGTGCTAATTCGCAGGGTTGTAACGCCGGCGGCGGCATAGGCCTTAATCCGCTCAACAATCATCTCTCGCGTGCCGATGAGATTGGTTTTAAGCACCATTTCATCGGGTACGGCGCGAATTGCGGCCTCTTTATCGCCGCTCACCCATAAGGCTTGAACTTCCTCGGCAGCCTCCGCGTAACCGGCGCGTTTGAACGCATCATTATAAAAGTTGGTCTTCGCCGATCCCATTCCGCCTAACGTAAAAGCCATAGCGGGTCGTCGGGCTTCGATCAGGCGTTCAACATCGTCATCGATCTCTAAACTCCCGCCCACTTGCACATCGATATCGGCAAGCGTTCGGCCTGATTTCGCAAGACCTCGTAGGAGCGGTTCTAAAAAGATATCGGCTTGCTCTGGCATAAACGACGTGCCCAGCCAGCCATTGGCAAGCTCGCCCGTCATTTCCATCGCTTTTGGGCCAAGGGTTGCTAAATAGATGGGCAGATCAGCCTGCGGCGGCTGGGACAGACGGATGGGTTTGCCTTCACCCCCTGGCCTTGGCAACACATAGTGCTTGCCCTCATAAGCAATGCGCTCGCTGGCAAGGCCCAGCTTGATAATATCAACGCACTCACGCAATCTTGACAGGGGTTTGGCAAAGGATGCGCCGTGCAACCCTTCGACCACTTGTGGGCCGGAGACGCCTAAACCCAAAACGAACCGGTTATTGGAAACGGTTCTGAGGCTTTGCGCCGTCATGGCAATCATCGGCGGCACGCGTGAGCTAATTTGCATAATGCCCGTGCCCAATTTGATATGCTGCGTTTTGGCAGCGAGATAGGCCAGCGGTACAACCGCGTCCATGCCCCAGGCCTCGGCGGACCAGACATAATCGACGCCCATGGTGTCAGCAGCAACGGTGTAGTCGACCAATTCATTCCAGTCATCGCCGTTGTAGTAGGCGCTTCCAATTCCAATGGCAACTTTCATTTAGACGCTCGCTATGAGAAAAAGAGGAATATACCAAATTCCGAAGTCGCAAGTCGTGTACAAAGTCGTGAAGGCGGCCAAAAAACGCTAAATCGAACCGCGAATTGCGCGAATGCTGAAGGGTTTGGATGATTGCCACATCATTTTGATTACAGATCAAAGTAAGGATTGTTGATGCCAGAACAACTACCGGAAAGTTATTTAGCCGTTCTGAAACAGGCCGAGGATTTTGTCGCACAGGAAATCGTGCCACGCGGCGAGCGGTTGGGGCTTGGCGAACCGCTCACGAAGCTGGGCGCGGAAGTGCGAGTGGCCTCAAAGCAGGCTGGGTTTTTCTATAAGACGCAGCCCAAAGCCTTTGGCGGCGACCCGGCGGGGGCCTTGGAGCTGACAATGCTTCGAGAATATTGGGCGGGTGTTAACTCGGAACTCACCCGATTTATTTTTGGCCCGGGCCCGGGCCTCTTGCACGAGGCGACGGGCGAATTGGCGCGCCAATTTTTAGAACCCGTCATGGCAGGTGAGAAACGAGGCGCGTTTGGGTTTACCGAGCCTGATAACGCGCCGCGCCCGACCTGGGCGGTCTTGGCAAACGATGAACTGACGCTCAATGGCCAAAAATCCTACGTCACGGGTGGTGACTCTGCCGATTTTTTATCAATTCTGGTCAACGTCGAAGATCCCCTTGGCGCGAAGTTGGGGACGGCAATGGTGGTCGTCGACCGTGGGGCGCAGGGCGTTATGCTGCAGGACACGTTTACCTCGATGGAAGGTGGCGGGCATGCGGCCTTTCGGTTTGAGGGGGTCAAGGTCCCAAGCTGGCAAATCATTGGCAACCTCGGCGAAGGCATGCCGCGGGCGCTGGCCAATATTGGTAATGTTCGATTGATGGTTGCAGCGGAGGCGATGGGCATGAGCCTGTGGGCGCTCGATTACTTGAACCAACACTTATTGGCGCCCCATCGGACAGGTGGTTCGCTTGGCGATAAAGAGGGCGTCCGCCTGCGGTATGCTGAACTCCGTATTCAAGCATTCGCTGGCCGGAGTGTCTTGTATCGGGCGGCGCGACGGGCAGATGGCCCGGGTAACAGTGTTAACGAGGTGATCGCAGCAAAAGTATTTTGCACGGAGGTTGCCAGTACGATTATCGATTGGGCCGTGCAGTTAGTGGGCGGACAAGCCTTGGTTGTCGGACATCCATTAGAAGCGCTTTATCGTCGGGTGCGCTCTTTACGACTGGTGGAAGGCGCTAATGATCTTTTGCGGTTAAATTTGGCGAAGGGTAACTTAGAACTTGGAAAGGGGAATCTATGAGTCAAGAAAAAACCAAAGATATGCGGAAGGTCGCACTGACGTCGCTCTCCGGAACGAGCATCGAGTGGTATGACTTTTTTCTCTATGGCACCGCGGCTGCGGTGATCTTTCCTCAAGCCTTTTTTCCACAAGACCTTCCGACCATGGTGGTTCTAATTGCATCCTTTAGTACCTTTGCGGTGGGGTTCTTAGCGAGACCGCTCGGCGGGGCTATCTTCGGTCATTTTGGCGACCGGGTTGGCCGCAAGAAAACGTTGGTGGTTGCGCTGATGATGATGGGGGTTGCGACGACCTTGATTGGCTTTTTGCCAACCTATCAGTCGATCGGTGTGATGGCGCCGCTGCTACTGGTGGTGCTGCGATTCGTTCAGGGTCTGGCGATCGGAGGCCAGTGGGGCGGGGCCATGTTGCTGGTGACGGAGAGCGCGCCTAAGGATCAACGAGGCTGGTATGGCGCCTATGCTCAGGCTGGCGCGCCCGTCGGCGTTATCCTCGCCAACCTTGCTTTTTTGGGCGTGAGCGCCAGTTTGTCCGAAGCCGACTTTATGGACTGGGGCTGGCGTCTACCCTTTATCGCCAGTTTTGTCCTGATTTTGATCTCGATGTATGTGCAATTAAAACTGGAAGACACGCCTGCTTTTAAAGCCCTTGCTGCCAATCAGGCGCCAAAAGATGCGGTGCAACAAACCGTCGTAAAATCGCCGGTCGTTGAAGTACTGCGGCGCTATCCAAAGCGGATCGTGCTGGCGGCGGGCGCATTCTTGTCGATTCAAGTTACCTTTTACATTTTGATTGCGTTTGTTGTGGCCTATGGGGTTAATTCGCCAACCGTTACGCTGTCTCGAGACATGATGTTGACCGCGGTGTTGGTGGCGGCTGCGATCATGGTGCCATCGCAATTTTATTTTTCGGGATTATCAGATCGACTGGGCCGTAAAACAGTCTATCGGTGGGGCGCGATCTTGACCGGGCTTTGGGGTTTTGCCTTATTCCCGCTGATTGATACCGGCCAACCCGTCCTGATTTGTTTCGCGGTGACCATGGGGCTCGTTTTTCTTGGGATGCAGTACGGCCCACAAGCGGCTTTCTTTACGGAGCTGTTTAGTACTGAAGTGCGTTACTCCGGCGCGTCCCTCGGCTACCAGCTTGGCGCGATTGTCGGTGGCGCCTTGGCGCCAACCATTGCGGTCTTGTTGTGGAACAACTTTGGTATCTTTTGGGTGTCTGTTTATATTGCTCTGGCAGCAGTACTCACGCTGATATCGCTGTCACAATTAACGGAAACGCAAGGCAGTGATTTAATGGAGTGAAGTGGGCTCAAGCTGTTTTGAAGGCGTGTTCAAGCAATCAACGCCAACCCTGACGCCGCCGCTTATATAAAGTCCGTTACTAGGAGTAATATTTGGATATTCAGAACACCTGGCTTGTACTGCTCCCGGCCGTCATCACCGTCTGCGTCGCTGTTGTTAGCCGACGACCGATCGAATCACTGCTAGCAGGAATATTGGTCGGCCTTTTGATGCTCGGCCCAACCACGGCATTGGATCAGTTTTCAAACATGCTGCTTGAGGTCATGATGAGCGAGACCATTGCTTGGGTCATCATTGTCTGCGGTCTCATGGGAAGCTTGATTATGTTGCTGTTACGGGTAGGGTCGGTCGATGCCTTCAGCGAAGCCCTCGCCGCTAAAGCCAAGAGCTCAAAGAGTGCATTGATGTATACCTGGCTGTTGGGGATCATCGTGTTTATCGACGACTATCTCAACGCCTTGGCCGTTGGCGCTGCCATGCGCAAGGTGACAGATCAGTTTGGGGTTTCACGCGAAAAGCTTGCCTACGTCGTCGACTCGACCGCAGCGCCCATCTGCGTGCTGGTTCCCATTTCGACTTGGGCCGTGTTTTACGCAAGCCTTTTTCAAGAATCCGGATTTGCAGAACCGGGTCAAGGTATGGACCTCTACATCAGTGCCATTCCCTACATGATTTATCCGATCGTGGCCGTGTTGTTAGTTCCCTTGGTCGCTTTGGAGGTCATTCCTGCATTCGGGCCGATGAAAGCGGCAGAGCTAAGAAGCGCTCAGAGCCCACTTCGTCAGCCAGCGACCTTGACTGACGAAGACAACACGCAAGAGCCTGATCGTGAAGTTCGGCTGTATCATTTCTTACTGCCGTTAGCGACCTTGATCGGGTTTACCCTGTGGTACGAGCTTGACGTCCAGATCGGAGTGATTGCATCGGTGACGCTCACTATTTTACTCTTCGGTGCTCAGCGACTCCTCGCCTGGACTGAGATGTTTGATGCGGTTCTCGACGGCATTAAAATGATGCTGCCTGCGCTCACGATTGTTGTTATCGCATTTGTCTTTAAAGAGGTGAACGATCAATTGGGGTTACCCAACTTCGTCATCGCAAATATCGCGCCCTTAATGACGCCGTTACTGTTTCCCGTGGTTACGTTTTTAACCATGGCGCTTATCTCCTTTGCCACTGGATCTAGCTGGGGCGTTTTTGCGATTGCCATTCCGATTATCTTGCCGTTAGCCACAAGCGTTGGGGTCAGCATACCGCTCGCCATTGGTGCCCTATTGTCGGCCAGCGCTTTTGGGAGCCATGCCTGTTTTTATTCCGATGCCACCGTGCTCGCCGCCCAAGGCAGCGGCTGTGATGTCATCGATCACGCGCTGACTCAGATCCCGTACGCTTTGATTGCTGCGGCGATGTCTTGCATTGGCCTCACACTCATTGCTGCCTTTTAAAGAACGGTCATCCTCAAAATCAGTCAAAGACGATGGTTTTATTGCCGCTGATAAAGACCCGGCGCTCAAGGTGTGAGCGCACAGCGCGGGCAAGCACCACGCGTTCTATGTCCTTGCCCAAACGAATCAGATCTTTGGTTTGGTGTCGGTGACTGACCCGTGACACATCTTGCTCAATAATCGGTCCCTCATCCAGGTCTTCGGTGACGTAGTGGCTGGTTGCGCCAATAAGCTTGACCCCCCGCTCAAACGCCCGTTGGTAAGGGTTTGCGCCCATGAAACTGGGCAAGAAGCTATGATGAATATTAATCATCCGACCGTTATAAGCCTCGCAGATCGAACTCGGTAACACCTGCATGTATCGCGCAAGGATCACCGCATCCGGTTGAAGCTGCTCGAGGGCTTCGGCAACCTGATGGAAGCCGGCGGCTTTATTGTCCGGGATGATTGGGATGTACTCGAACGGGATGTCATAGAATTCCACGAGTCTGCGCAGCGACTCGTGGTTCGAAATCACAGCGCTAATCGTGCAATCAAGCTCACCATTATGCCAGCGGTGCAATAGATCATTCAGGCAGTGCGATGCCTTGCTAGCAAATAACACGATGCGCTGTTTTTCTGCCGTATCATGCAGTGCCCACTGGAGATTGAAATCGATGGCGATCGCACGAAGGCCGGCTTTAAAGGCCTCGATTTGATCCCCGATTGAGTCGGCCTTAATTTCATTGCGCATGAAAAATAAACCTGAATCTTGGTCCGAATGATAGTTGGCTTCGGTGACCCAGCCGTTGAGAGAGGCAATCAATTCACTGACGGTGGCAACGATGCCGACGCGATCTGGACAGGTCAAGGTTAGGATATATCGATGTACTGCTTTCATGGCCCGCTCATAAAAAAAGGGGGAGCTTAATCTCATGATTGATCCCAGGCAAGTTGTCCTAAAGCGTTCGTGCGCCGAAGTGTCTAGACGGCCAAAACCGAGTTGTTTTCGGCAGCCCTCGACGTCAGGCAACGTCGCAGATTAGCAGACAGGCGCCCGCGCAATGCGCCGCAGTCTCAGTAGGCGCCGATCGTCATGATGCCGAAATCAAAAAGCGCCGAAACAGTGCGTCGGTCAGATTGCGGGCCATCGTAATCTGATCGGGATCGAGTTACATTAAAGGCTTGTCATGAGGGTCTCAGCCGATGGCCAAGAATAAGAAATTATTGAACGAAACCGGGTTATTAAGAGAAGGCATCCGAATCGGAATGCGGTACGCTGAAAAACGCGGGGTGGTTGAGTTTGAGGCGACGGATTCGCATCATGAAAAGGTCGAGTATCTCTATCGATTGCTGGTTCATGATCGCTTGATTCAACCTTTGGCTAAGATGGATCTCTCCCAAAAAGCTATGGCGCATAAGCTGGCTTTATGGGTCGCCAAGCAATTGCCGAAAGACCATCCTTTGTTACAAGAATAGATTTGTTACAAGAATAAATTTGTTACAAGAATCGTCATTGTTACAAAGACCGCTCTGTTGTTCTAATGTCAGCGACCGCTTCCTATCGCGCAACGGTAGATGCGCGGATCTCCTAGCGTTGGTTTCTTAGGGGGTGAAAGGCCGCAAACCCTAAAATTTTTAAAGCATCGACTAGGGGTTGGATGCACTATGGTCTTTTGCGAGATCGGGGTTGGATTCAGGCTGTGTCTCGCAGGTCCAGCCGAGGGCGGTGAACTTAGCGGTTAGCGCCTCGGCTCGAGCCTCACAATAGCCAATCTGCCTTTCAGCACGCCACGGATAAGTGATCTCCCCTTCATTGACCTTTTTGTAACGTACCTGGCACGGCACGGCAATCTCGTTTGATTCGTATTCAACGCTGATGACCCGCTGAAGGTCTCCAAGGCTGCAAAGCGTCTCAGCAGCGAGGTTGCCCGAGACGAGCGCCGTGGCTAAGAGCGCAAGGCGGATCACGGTCGATACCCAAATCGGCTGCTGCCCGGTTGTAAGGCGCGATAAGCCAGTTCTGCCCAATGACAAAGGTGGCGGCGAGTGTCCGCTGGTTCGATAATGTCCTCTATTTCAAAAAATTCTGCCGATCGAAACGGTGATCGAAGCTGATTGAGCCGCGCTTTGATTTCTGCCAAATGCTGATCCGGGTTGGATGATGCGGCTAACTCGGCTTTGTAGGCAACCTCGATGCCACCTTCAATCGGAAGTGATCCCCAATCGCCTGAGGGCCAGCTGAATCGATGATGATGGCTACCTGGTTTGGTATTGGCGGCCCCAGCGACCCCAAAGGCTTTCCGGATGACGACGCTACAGAAGGGTGACGTCGCCTGCCCAAGGGCGGCAAAAGCGGTTGATCCCATGCGAATGGTGCCGCTTTCTTCGGATTGTTTACCGATCAAGAAGCCAGGGCAGTCGACCAGATGCAACAAGGGCAAATGAAAGGTCGAGGCAAGATCTGTATGGCGCACCAACTTTCGGCAGGCATCAGCCGTCCAAGCGCCGCCGTAGATCATAGGATCCTCCGCGAAAACGGCAATCGCAACCCCGTTGATTCGAGCCAGTCCCGTGATAATCGATTTGCCCCACAAGCGGCCGATTTCAAAAAAAGAGCCTTCGTCCACCACAGCCTCAATGACTTTGCGCATTTTGTAGATCTTGCGGGGATCCTTGGGCACTAGGGTGTTGAGTGCTTCATATTTTCGATCGATTGGGTCTTCGCAGTCGGTACGAGCGGGTAACTCACCGACGTGATTCGGCAGGTAGCTCAGAAAGCGTCGTGCGCGATCGAAGGCTTCTGCTTCGCTTGCAACTTCATCATCGATCGAGCCATTACGCGTATGAATGCGGCTGGAACCCAACTCTTCTTTCGAAACCTCGCCAAGGCTTGCCCAATCGACGAGCGCGGGACCGGCGATCATCATTTGCGCCGTATCTTTAACAATAACGGAATAATGGGACGTGGTGACTCTTGCCGCGCCGATACCGGCAACACTGCCCAAGGCCAATGATACCGATGGGGCAACCGACAAGTGGTTCACAATGGTATCCCAGCCGGCGACACGCGGAATATAAGTTCTGCCGGCGGTCTCGATGGTTTTCACAGAACCACCGCCGCCCATCCCATCGATCAGTCGAATGTGCGGCAACTTTAGTTCGAGCGCCAAGCCTTCGGCTTGCAAGCGTTTGCCCGCGATCGAGGCATCGGCGGAGCCGCCGCGTACGGTAAAATCGTCACCCGACACGATAACCGGCCGGCCATGAATGGCCGCGGTCCCAAAAACAAAATTAGAGGGCACGAGGTTGATCAGCTCGCCCGCCTCGTTATAGCTGCCAACACCTGCGAGCTTTCCAATCTCATGAAAGGAGTCGGGATCAATCATGGCGTGTATCCGCTCGCGGATCGTCAATTTACCGAAGTGGTGTTGGCGGGCCACCTTCTCCTCGCCGCCCATCGCTTCAGCCAATGCGCCGCGTTGGTCGAGTTCTTGGAGTTCTTTATCCCAGCTCATAAGCTTGACTCAGCGTTCGGTCACTCAAGAATACCTAGCCAAACTGGTGTATTCAATGATATCCGAGCTATCATCTGGGCTCATTGAGGAGCAACCTATGACTGTTCAGGAATACCGTCAAACCCGATTTACCCCGCCCAAAGGCGCCACCGAAATACTGTTGGTGCGTCATGGCGAGTCGAGAGCCGCTCGAGCGGACGCGCCCTTTCCCTTGGTCGATGGTCAAGGTGACCCTGAGCTCGCGCCCCAAGGGCGCGTGCAAGCAGAGCAAGTTGGACAGCGCTTGCAAAGCCTGCCCATTAGTGCGGTTTACGTTACCAAACTGCAACGAACCACCGAGACAGCAGCGCCCCTATGCCGGGCGATTGGGCGCCAGCCGAATCAGAATCCAGATTTGCATGAAGTCCACCTGGGGGATTGGGAAGGCGGTGTGCTCAGAATTAAAGCCCATGAGAACCATCCGATCTATCAGCAGATGCAAGCAGAAGGCCGCTGGGATGTCATCCCTGGGGCAGAATCCGCCGAGGCTTTTAAAACGCGATTGCTTCGGGGTATTCAAACCATTGCAGCGGCGCATCCGGATGAATTGGTCGCGGTCTTTGTTCATGGTGGGGTGATTGCCCAAATTTTGGAAGCCATTACCGAGGCGCGTTCGTTTGCCTTTACTGGCGCCGATAATGGCTCGATCAGCCATATTGTGGTGCAGGGCGATACCATGACGTTGCGCCGTTTCAACGACACCGCGCATCTGATTGATCAAGACCCCTTAGCCGCGGCGGCCTTGCCAACCTAGTTGATGTCTTTGGCCTGGGCGATCCGCTCTTTCAGCAATGCGGAACGGCGAGTTTTCCCCGCATCATCTCGCAAAGGGGTTTGAACCCGCTCGATGGTCCTGGGAATCTTATAACGCGCCAGATGCTCGGTCAGATGCTGCAGCAAAGCCTCATCTGTCAGAGCTTCTGCCGCATCCACAATGGCGTGAACTGACTGGCCAAGGTCGTCATCCGGTAGGCCGATGACCGCGCTGGATCGCACAAGCGGATGCGTGTCGATAGCCGCTTCGATCTCAGCAGGGTAAATATTAGCCCCGCCCGCGAGAATCATGTCGGTCTTGCGGTCGGATAAGTAGAGGTATCCTTGCGAATCGACATAGCCCATATCTCCAAGGGATTCCCAACCACCGTCAAGACCTGAAGATTCCGCGCCAATATAATGATACGTGCTGCCTTGTCCGCCGGGGGGTAGCAGGTAAATCTCACCAATTTCGCCATCGGGTAGGGTCTCGCCTTGTTCATTCACAACCTTGACCTTTGCCCCGCCGAGCAGTTTGCCCACCGAGCCGCGATGCGCCAACCATTCATCGCCTGTGATCCAGGTCGCGCCCGTGCCTTCGGTCCCGCCAAACAGCTCATGGATCCGATCACCGCCGAGCCAGTCAATCCATTTTTCTTTTAACCACGGTGGGCAGGGTGCCGCTAAATGCAGCATCACGCGCAGTGAGCTCAAGTCATACTTCAGCCGAATTTCATCGGGTAGTTTCCAGATGCGAGACATCATGGTGGGTACCATCATCATCCAATCAATGTCATGCGCCTCGATGAGTGCGAGGGTTTGCTCTGCATCAAACCGGGTCATGACAACGATGTGATTGCCGAGAAATAAACCGTTCATCGAAAATGAGAAGGGCCCGTTATGATACAGGGGACCGGGCACCAATTGAGCGCGATCAAATTCCTGCTGCAGGGGTTTGTCTTGACTGAAGTCAAAGCAGCCCGGGATTTCGGACACAATAATTTTAGGCCGACCGGTTGAGCCGCCCGACGTTGGGGCCTTCCAAAAGCGACTGACCTTGTCTGGCAGATCGGCATCGGATAAAGCGGGATCCGGCATAAAATTAGCCGGTAGGGTTTGAACCCCCAACGCCAAGTCGGCGCCACTTCCGACCAATAGCGCGGGTTCCGCGAGGCTCACAATCGCAATTTGTTCAACCCTTGGCAGCTTTGCCGAGATCGGTTGCGGGGTTGCGCCCAGTTTCCAAGTCGCAATACAGGCTTGATAAAACTCAATTGAGTTCGGCAGGGCAATGGTTACGAAGTCACCTTCTTGAACCCCTAGGCCCTGGTAAGCTCGGGCCAAGCGATTCGTACTTTGATGTAATTCGAGACGGGTAATCGACATTGTCTCATGCGAAATCGCGGGCCAGTCAGGCTGAGCTTTGGCTAAATCACCAATAATGGCGGATATGGATTTTAGACTCATAGCAGCTGATTCCTTCAGTCTAAAGAGGATTAGGGTTACGCGAATGTGGCATGGTTAGGCGCTCGGGGCAAATGCTTTAAAGATGCATAATCATTCAATCGATTGCTGCGGGATCTCGTATACTGCAAGCAAATATGTTGGAGTTGCTCAACTCGTGGACTTACAGTCGCTGAAAACAACCTTTGATGAACAAGGCTATGTGGTGGTGCCGAGGTTTGCCGAAAGTGCCATCACGCAAAGGTTGCGGCTCATTGCAGAGGAGCACCTGGCCACCGAGCTTGCGCCGATGGAGTATGAGGTCGATGTGCAATATCCGGGCGCGCCCGCCGACGCGGAGGCTCTGGGGGCAAACACCGCAAGACGGTTGTTGCAAGCCTGCTCAAGACATTCGGCTTTCAGGGATTGGGCAACGAGTGATGCGGTTAAGCAAATTTTGGCAAAGCTATTAGGGGGTGATGCACTCGAGTTATCGCAATGCCACCATAATTGTGTGATGACCAAGCAGCCTGGCTTTTCATCCGCAACGCTTTGGCATCAGGACAATCGTTATTGGTCATTTGATGAGCAGAATCTAGTGAGTCTTTGGCTTGCGCTAACGGATGAGCATCGGCGTAATGGCTGTTTACGGGTGATTCCAGGGAGTCACCGCTTAACCTTAGACCCAGGCCGCTTCGATGCGGCGCTCTTTTTGCGGCCTGATTTGCTGGAAAATAAACAGCTCCTAAAGCAAGCAATCCAGGTGCCCTTACAGGCCGGGGACGTCCTGTTTTTTCACAGTAAGTTGTTTCATGCGGCCGGTCGAAATCAAACGGATGCGACCAAGCTTTCTTTGGTCTTCACCTATCACGCTGCGGCCAACCGGCCTATCGATGCAACCCGTAGTGCTCGATTCCCGGGCATTGCGCTTTAACGGTTCAGTTCGGCAGGCGAGGATGGTTTAGGTCATCGGATCGATGGCGTCGATGATGTCGTTCAGTAATGGCTGCCGAGAGTGGCCCTTGCGCCAAGCAAAGCCAATATCTCTGTGGAACCGCTCAATGGGTAAAAGCTGATACTGGATGTTGGTGCCGTTCAGGATGCCGGCGTCGATCGCCATTTGTGGCAGGATGGTCACGCCGATATCGCTGTCCACCATTTGCACCAACATTTGCAAGCTATTGGCGCCAAACGTATGCACTTTCTTGTGGTTTTTTAAGCGGCATCCCGCCAGCGCATGATCTCTTAAACAATGGCCGTCATCTAAAAGCATCAGGCTCTCATCCGGCAGATCATCGAAGTCAGTTTCCCCCGGCACCATCAATTGCGTTTGCGCATGGTGGGCGATGTATAGCGGCTCGCGATACAAAATTCTGGTTTCAACCGATCCCGCCTCGAAAGGCAATGCAATCAATGCGAGATCCAAGCTGTTGTTTTGCAATTCATCCACTAACACACGCGTGGTGCTTTCTCGAAGATAGAGCTGAATGCTGGGCATCTGCTGACGCAGCATGACGGCATAATTGCCCAGGATGTAGGGCGCGATCGTGTGGATACCGCCAATTTTGACGGGCGACGACAAAGGGTTGTGATAAGCCTTTGCTTCGTCAATGAGATCTTCAGTCTGCATCAGTATGTAGCGGCTCCGATCGGCAATGCGCTTGCCTAGGTCGGAGAAGTTCACACTCTTGTTGGTTCTTTCAACCAGCTGGACGCCTAGAAATTTTTCCAACTCTCGAATACCCGTGCTCAGCGTGGATTGGGTGACGTTGAGATGGCGCGCGGCTTGGCCAAAATGGAGATGATCATATAGCGCAACAAGATATTGAAGCTGTCGTATTGGTGGTAGAAACATGATCAGAATCCTATTGATTAGACCGAATGCAGTGTAAACCACGCCGGCATCATTGCATCGCCCTGGTGGAAAGAAACAATGTGCCATCGTGCAATTAAGACTGCGGCCGGGAACGTGGCGGCCGGCTTCTCTGTTGTATACGCGCGCCACTTTGCCAAAGACCAAGCTGCAACGGTATGCTGCAATCAGCAAAAAGGCCCTGCAGCCTGCAGCGGACCGCTAGAGAGACCCAAGGAGCACACAGATGAATGGTGCAAGTAGTTTGATTCAATCCCTGTTAAACGCCGGTGTTGAAGTCTGTTTTGCCAACCCTGGAACGTCCGAGATGCACTTGGTTCAGGCGATGGATGCCGAGCCCGCGTTCCGAGGGATTTTATGTTTGTTTGAAGGCGTTTGCACAGGGGCAGCCGATGGTTATGCCCGGATCGCCGGTAAACCAGCTGTGACGCTTTTGCACCTTGGGCCAGGGTTGGGCAACGGTATTGCCAACCTGCACAATGCGCGTCGGGCGGCATCGCCCATTATTAACCTCGTTGGCAACCATACGCTCGATCACGAGGCGTTAGATGCGCCCTTAACCAGCGATATCGAGACCCTTGCCAAGAATGTATCAAGCTGGATCAAAACGGATTCGACGGCTGAGAGTTTGGCCGCCGATGGGCTGGCCGCACTGGCGGCCGTGATGCAGAAAGCCCCTGGCTCAAAGGGCCAAATCGCGACGCTCATTATTCCCGCGGATGCGTGCTGGGGGCCAGCATCAATGATGGCGCCGAATGTTCCGGTCATTCCAGGTATTGCCAAAACGAACGCGGATCTTGCCCAGATTGTGGGCCGGTTAACCGCGAGTAGTCTGATACTACTCGACAAAGATGGGTTACTGCCGGCTGCCCGAGAAGCTGCCGCAAAAATCGCCAAACATGTCGGTTGTCGAGTCGCCACGACGGCATTTCCAGCAAGAATTGATTCAGGGCCCGGCAGTCCGGTTATTGAACGACTACCGTATTTTCCAGAACAAGTTCAAAAGGCCTTACAGGGGGTGGATCATATTCTGTTGGCCGGCGCGGGGGAGCCCGTGAGCTTTTTCGCCTACCCGGAAACCCCATCAAAACTGGCGCCAAAGGGATGCGATCTACAGGTTTTGGCGGCCGGGCACGAAGACGTAGCGGGTGCGCTACAGGCCTTGATGACCGAATTAAGCGCTGGGTCTGCTGCGCCTGATCGCTACGAGACGGCGGTATTTGATGTGCCGACGGGGAAGATTTCGACCCGTGGGGTTGCGACCTTAATCGCGCAAAAAATGCCCGAAGGCTCAATTCTATGCGGCGACTCCGGCGGCGGTGCTGCGGTGCTGCAGCCAGCGCAGCAGTCTAAGGCGCATACTTGGCTCAATTTGACCGGTGGGTCGATTGGGCAGGGGGGGCCTGCCGCCGTCGGTGCTGCGATTGCGGCGCCCAATACTCAAGTGTTTGCTTTGCTGGGTGATGGCGCCTCGATGTATACCATTCAGGCGCTCTGGACGCAGGCCAGGGAACGCTTGTCAGTGATCACCGTAATCTTTAATAATCAGCGTTACGGTATTCTGGAGACCGAGTATCTGCGCTTGGGCGTCAATGAAATTGGGCAGCACGCTGGCGCGCTGTTTGATCTGTCTGAGCCTTCTATTCACTTCGCCGATTTGGCGAGCAGTTTGGGCGTTGTGGGACATCGCGTCGACACTTGTGAAGCGTTTCAAACGGTTCTAGATGAGGCGCTGCAGCGGGTCGGACCAACGCTGATTGAAGTCATGCTGTGATGGTAAAGCCAGGATTGGTAAATCGCCCTGATTTCTGGCGACGGGCTCTAATGATCGTTGGGGTCAGGATTGAAAAAAACTACGCTTAGTTGGGCCGACTCACTGTTCAATAGCAAGCTGCTTTGTTATGCTCGCGCGAGCTGTTTTATAAGTTTTTGAGTTAAAAAGATGACTGTGCGGCGTACCAAAAACGTCGACGAGCGTCCTCTGGCAGCGGGCGCCCGATAGGCGCGGCTCATAGTCTGGTTTTGGTACCAGGCACGGGTGTGATCTAAAGTTAGAGATCTAAATGTAGCGGTTTAAAAGCAATCGAATCAAAGACTGCAATCGAAGGTGAGGGCAAGTATGTCAGTAGTAGAAAAGACGTCAGAAGTAGCAGCAGCAAACGCTGCCGTGTCAGCGGTAGTCGTACGATTTGCCGGAGATTCCGGTGATGGCATGCAGCTGACGGGTAGCAACTTCACCGAAGCCACCGCGCTTCATGGTAATGACCTGGCGACGTTTCCTGATTTTCCGGCCGAGATTCGAGCGCCGGCTGGTGCAACATTTGGGGTTTCAGCGTTTCAGATTTATTTTGGGTCCGATGAAGTGACGACCGCTGGAGACGACCTTGATGTCTTAGTGGCGATGAATCCCGCTGCGTTGATTACGAATTTAAAGGACTTGCTCCCGGGCGGTTTGATCATCGCCGACAGCGATGCGTTCACCGATAAGAACCTAGCGCGGGCTGGATATAAATCAAATCCACTGGAAGATGGCTCGCTCGACGGATACCGCGTCATTGTGATCGAAATCACGAAACGCGTGATTGCCTCTGTTGAGCCCTTCGGCTTGTCGCATAAATTTGCGGTTCGGTGTAAGAATATGTGGACGCTCGGGTTGGTCATGTGGTTGTTCGACCGAGACCGGTCAATCACCGTCGGTAATCTAGAGAAAAAATTTGCAAACAAACCGGACATTGCGCAAGCGAATATTGCCGCGCTTAATTCTGGCCACAGCTACGCCGAAACCGCCGAATTACCCAGTGGGGTTGAGGTCTATCAGATTCCGCGAGCCGAGGTAAAACCTGGGCTATATCGCAATGCAACCGGTAGTGACGCGCTGGCATATGGCCTTATAGCAGGCGGCCGACTGGCGGATATCCCGATCACCTTTGCGTCCTATCCGATTACGCCAGCATCGTCCTTGCTGCATACCTTGGCGCAACACAAAGAATTTGATGTCGTGACCTTTCAGGCAGAAGACGAAATTGCGGCAGTCTGCGCGGCGATTGGCGCCTCCTTTGGCGGCACACTGGGTGTGACGTCGAGTTCTGGCCCGGGTATCTCTTTAAAAGGCGAAGCCATCTCGCTAGCGAGTGCGACAGAGTTACCGCTGGTGATTGTCAACACTCAGCGCGGCGGACCTTCGACGGGGTTGCCGACTAAAACGGAGCAATCGGATCTGAACCAAGCCTTGTTTGGTCGCCATGCTGATACAATCTTGCCCGTGATTGCTTCCTCCACGCCATCAGATTGCTTTGATGTTGCAATCGAGTCGGTTCGCTTGGCAACGCAATTTTCAACACCGGTTTTGTTGCTGAGTGATGGTTACTTAGCCAATGCCTCCGAGCCGTGGTTGGTGCCTGACCTGACGCAGTTCGAGGCATTTCCGGTCCAGTTCGAGACCAACCCAGAAGGGTTCTCACCGGCCAACCGAAATCCCGAAACCTTATCTCGGGTCTGGGCAAAGCCCGGTACGCCAGGCCTTGAGCATCGCATCGGCGGGATCGAGAAGGATTATGATACGGGTGATATTTCCTACGACGCGGACAACCACCAAAGGATGACCGATGTCCGTAAAGCGAAGATCGATGGGATCGCGAAATTCATTCCTGACCAGACAGTGAGCCAGGGGCCGAGTGCTGGTCAACTTGCTATTGTCGGTTGGGGATCAACCTATGGTCCCATCCATCAGGCGGTAAAACGGTTGCGCGCGGTTGGGGTGGACGTCAGTCACATCCACATCCGGTATTTGATGCCGTTTCCTGAAAACCTAGGGGAGCTCTTGCGTGGTTATGAGCAGATCTTGGTGCCAGAGATGAATACAGGGCAGCTGGTCGAAGTGCTTCGATCTAAGTTTTTAATTGATGCCAAACGGCTGAATAAGGTATCGGGTCAACCCTTCAAGATCCGAGAAATTGTCGACGCGATCGAATCGCTTCTAGGAGAGTCAGCATGAACGCACCGGTAAAGCTCACGTTAAAAGATTTTAGCACCGACCAGGAAGTCCGTTGGTGCCCGGGTTGTGGCGATTATGCCATTTTGAAGACCATTCAAAAGCTGATGCCAGAACTGGATACGCCGAAAGAAAATACGGTCTTTGTATCGGGCATTGGTTGCTCCTCCAGATTTCCCTATTACATGGAAACCTATGGATTCCACACAATCCATGGCCGAGCGCCCGCGATTGCGACCGGCGTAAAGCTTTCGAACCCTGAACTAGATGTATGGGTGGTCACCGGGGATGGAGATGGTCTGAGCATTGGCGGCAATCACATGCTGCATGTCTTGCGCCGGAATGTGGATCTACAAATTTTGTTGTTTAACAACGAAATCTACGGGTTGACCAAAGGTCAATACTCGCCGACCTCCCAGGTTGGCACACGCTCACCGTCGACGCCGGATGGATCGGTTGATTTGCCACTGCGGCCCTGCACCTTTGCCTTGGGTGCTGGCGCAAGATTTGTCGCCCGAACGATCGATACCGAGGCCAAGCATATGACGCCCGTGCTCAAGCGAGCGCACGCACATAAAGGCGCCTCTTTTGTCGAGATTTATCAAAATTGCCCGGTCTATAATGACGGCATCTTCGACTATATTAAGGATAAGAAGTCCGCCGCGGATTCAAGATTGGTGTTGGCGCATGGCGAGCCCATGTTATTTGGGGTTGATAACCAAAAAGGCCTGCGATTGAACACGGCCACCTTGCAATTAGAGGTCGTAACGCTCGGAGAAGCGGACGTAACCATTGATGATATTATGGTGCACGATGAGACCAATTTGGTCTTGGCCCAGATGTTGGCAGCGCTTTCGACGCCGGACTTTCCAGAGGCCGTTGGCGTGCTGTATTGCAAGCAAGAAGAGTCTTATGAAAGTTCAGTTTATGAGCAGATTAAAACGGTTCGTGCAAAAAAGGGTGTGGTCGACTTTAATGAGGTGCTGCGTCGGGGTCACACTTGGACGGTAAGCTGAGCAAATGTTTTGAGTCAATAAAGGCCAGCGCAAGCTGGCTTTTTATTGTCTCGAAATTCGATCTGTAAAGGGTTGCCAGACAGCCGGATACTGGAATGATAGGGGTTCTAAATGACTGATTTTAAGGCAGAAGATAATACTGGCACCGTGCCTGTACAAGCCCGTCACTATGTCGATGTAGAGGCGCTCACCGCGTTTATGATGGCATCGGTTGCGGGCTTTCAAGGCCCCATGAGTATTGAAGAATTTGCTGGTGGGCAATCAAACCCAACGTATCTGCTAACAACCCCTGCTCGGCGATATGTGTTGCGGCGCAAGCCCCCAGGGGAGTTGCTCAAATCAGCCCATGCGGTGGATCGTGAATACAAAGTGCTCACGGGTCTTGCGGATGCAGATGTCCCAACGGCCAGGACTTTTGCCTTGTGCACCGATGATTCGGTTATCGGAACCTGGTTTTATGTAATGGAATATTTGGATGGACGGGTGATATGGGATGCAACGCACGGTCCTTACGCCCCGCAAGAACGGTTTGAAATTTGGGACGCGGCCAACCTTGCTGTCGCCAAATTGCACAGCGTTGATTATAAGCAAGTCGGCTTGAGCGACTTTGGGAAGGAATCTGATTATATCGCGCGACAATTATCGCGATGGGGTGGTCAGTACGAGTATACGAAAACCGTTGATAATCCTTACATGGATAACCTGCTTGCGTATTTGCCGGCCAATATACCAAGCAGTAATGATTGCACCATCGTTCATGGTGACCTTCAGATTGCGAACATGATGATGCATAAAGATCGCAACGAAGTGATCGGTATTCTGGATTGGGAACTCAGTACCCTAGGGTGCCCGATCGCCGATTTTGCGTACCTGTGCCGGCCTTATCGAGATGCTTTGCGGGGCGTCGATGTCGCGGCCTTGGGGATCCCGTCCGAGGAGGCCTTCGTTGAGGCTTATTGTGCGCGGACCGGGCGCGCTGGGATAGCCGAATGGGATTATTATCTTGCCTTTAACATGTTCAAAATGGCGGCAATACTACAAGGCATCGCCAAGCGCGTGCTGGACGGCACAGCGGCCAGTCAGCATGCCGAAGCTGCCGGCGCTGGGGCGTTTAATATGGCGAAATTGGCCTGGGCGCAAATTGACTCGTCTGTGAACCTCGATGACCTCGACTAAGCCCGTCTAATTACGTCATAACGGGCAGGTCTGGATCCAACTGAACGCCAAAGGTATTTAAGGCCATCGACACCAGCTGGTATTGCCCGACCGTAAAGACGAGATCCATGAGTTGCTGCTGAGAGTAGTGGCTGGCCAGGGCCTGCCAAGTTCGGTCGGTGACAAAGGCGTCGGCTCTGAGTTCGTCCGCGGCGGTCAACAGCCAGGCATCCTGTGGTCCCCAGCTTGGGTCAGTTGGGCCGACTTTGATGGCCTCGATCTCCAAATCGCTGAGTCCGGCTTTCTGCCCGATGAGCACGTGTTGCCCCCACTCGTAGCCAGATTGGCATAGCCAACCGACTCTCAGGATCAGGATTTCTCGATCGCGCGGGGACAATTTTGATTTGTGGAGGATGTGGTTTGCAAAAACCATCCAACGTTTGGCCAATGCTTCATGATTGGCCAGGGTCAAAAAAATATTTTGGACGCGTCCGCGCATGACCTGAGGCGCCAGCAACGCTCTCTGGGACTCGGTCCAGTCAGATTCCTCAACAGGATTGATTCTCGGTTCGGTTAAACGCATGCTAGGTCCTTCTTTTGATGTGCGCTCTATACTAGCGCGAAAGTGTCAAGGTGTGGCGCGCGACGGCGCCACCGTTTACTCAGGAGTTGTTATGCCAGATTTTATTCTCCATCAATATGCGGGATCGCCGTTCTCAGAGAAAGTAAGACTATTGATGGGCTATCTTGATTTGCCCAGTCAACAGGTCGAAATACCCGTGATTATGCCGCGTCCTCAGTTGATGCCCCTGACGGGCGGTTATCGGCGAACGCCTGTCTTACAACGCGGGCGCGAGATGTATTGTGACACGGCGCTGATTGCGAAAATTCTGATCGCCCAAGGCGAGGGGCAGGCATTGTTGCCCCAAGCGCAACGCGCGGTGATTGAAACGGTTGCCTATTGGGCAGACACATTTTTATTTCGCGTTGTCGTCGCGGTGGCCTTCCAGCCGAAAGCGCTTTCCGGTAATCCGCTTTTCGAAAGCGACGCCGAGGCGGCTGCTTTTATGGCAGATCGCGCAGAATTCTCAAAGGGGTCAACGGCCTTGCAGATGGATTTGGCCGTTGCGTTGTCGCATTTCGATCTTTGGTTACATCAAATGAACAGTCAGCTGGGGGCCCAAGCCTTTTTGTTTGGGCAGGCCCCAACCCTTGCGGACTTCTCGGTTTACCATTGTCTTTGGTTTATTGCGGAACGCCCGGCGCTTGTTGCCGACCTGGCGGTCTTTCCAGAGGTGATGCGGTGGTTCGCTCAGATGACGGCCTTTGGCCATGGCCGGGTTCAGCCAATGGGCGCAGAGGATGCTTTGCAGCTTGCGGCATCAGAACCGTTTTTGGCGAAACAAAAAGTGCTGTCGCCCAGCGTTTCGGTTTGTCCAATCGATTACGGCTTGCAACCGGTTACGGGGGCGTTGGTCGAAGCCGAGCATGTGCCCGATGCCTATTCTGTTTTAAGAGATGAGCCGGGGCTGGGTGAGGTATTGGTGCATTTCCCGCGGTTAGGGTTTCGGTGCGTAGATCTTTAATCCCAACGCTGGATAAATTGGTTAATCACCCTTTTAAGACGATGGGGTTGCTCCTCCCAAATCGCGTGGCTGGCGTCTGGGATTTCATGGAATACGCCCTGAGGCAGTCGCTTGGCGTATCGTGCGCCGGTTTTTGGCGTGGCCTCGTCGTGCTCACCGCAAACAATCAAGGTTGGGCAATGGACGTCTTGAAGACGATGGGTTTGATCAAAGTCGGCGAGGGTGCCGGTTGCTGAGAATTCGCTGCTACCCCACATATGTTGATAGATGGCGGCGCCCCGAGGATTTTTTCGAGCCAGCATCGCTTTTAGCTTCTTGGGTCGTCTGAGGACATGGCGGCTGTAATACAAAGCAAGCGCCTCTTGGTAGACCAACGCATCGGTTGCGCCAACGGCTTGGCAGGCTTGAATCACGCGTTGCGTGTCTTTGGGTAAGGCTTTGATCAATCGGTTGGCATCTTTTTGCCAATCGACGGCGGATAGCATGGGCGACTGCAGCACCATGGACCGGATGCCTCGACCACCCACTTTTAAGTAATACTCAAGCGCAAGGGTCGTGCCCCAAGAGCCGCCCATTAAATGAAAATCTTTAAGGCCCCAAGCCGCAACCAGTAACTGAAGTTCCTGCACAAAGGTCGAAATCCGCCACTGGCGTTGACTAAGATCACTGCTTTTGCCTGAACCCAGTTGGGTATAAGCATACACTTTTCGATTTTCCGACAACTTAAAGACATTGCCATTTGGATTATGGGTCCCGCCTGGGCCGCCGTGCAGCCAAATCACGGGCAATCGATCCGTGGTTTTACCCTTTGCCGTGAAGTGGGTCCTTCCGAGTCGGTGTTCGATAAACGACATCAAAGTCTCCTAGGCAGGGAGTAATTGCGCGACCAGGTTCGACCAATAACTGGCCCCAATTGGCAAAATATCATCATTAAAATCATAACCTGGGTTGTGAATCATACAGGAGCCTTCACCGTCGCCATTACCAATCCAGATGTAGCAGCCTGGTTTCTCAAGCAACATATAAGCAAAATCCTCAGAGCCCATGGAGGGTTTTGGGTTTCGATTAACGGCTTCGGTGCCGCTGGTTGCAATTGCTGCGCGGGCGGCAAACTCGGTTTCCTCGACGCTGTTGACCGTTGGCGGGTAGCGACGCTCATAGCGATACTCAACGGTTGCCCCGAAGCTGCTGGCAATACCGGATGCGATGCGCTCGATGCTGTGCTCGAATTGCGTTTGGACTCGAACTGAAAAACATCGGGTGCAGCCGGCAATGCGGACCTGATCCGGAATGACATTATAAGCATCGCCGCCCTCGAACTGGGTCACGCTCAGTACGGCAGGTTCTTGAGGATTAATTTCTCGCGCAACCAGCGTCTGAAGTGCCTCCACGATTTTGGTACCGATAAGGATTGGGTCGATCGCTTGTTGAGGAATGGCCGCGTGCCCCCCGCGACCCACAACCGTAATGTCGAAAATGTCAAAGGCGGCCATCATCGGGCCCGGCTTAACTGCAAAATGACCGACCGGAATGCCGGGTATATTGTGCATGCCGTAGACCGCCTCGACTGGAAACTGCTCGAATAACCCCGCCTCAATCATGGTTTTGGCGCCGCCTTCATTTTCTTCCGCGGGTTGGAAGATGAAATGAACGGTGCCGCTGAAAGTCTCAGCTTTGGCAAGGTAGGCCGCTGCGCCAAGTAACATACAGGTATGACCGTCATGCCCGCAGGCGTGCATGACGCCGGGTGTCTTAGACGCATGGCTAAAGGTGTTGGCTTCGACGATCGGTAGGGCATCTAGATCGGCTCGCAAACCAATGGCGCGATTGCCGCCACCTTTGGTCAAGGTGCCGACAACACCCGTGCCCGCAATGCCCTCGTGGACTGTGAGTCCGAATTCACGTAACCGTTCCGCAACAAAAGCCGCTGTCTCGTATTCTTTAAAGGCCATCTCAGGATGGGCGTGAATATGTTGACGCCAAGTTTTCAGGCGTTCGGCTTGTTCGACGATTTCAGGGATTAAGTTCAATGTGATCACCTCATTAGTGGATGCCATGGTACCAGAGCCTTTTCAATCTGTAATCTAATCAGGGCGCGGCGGGGAGGCTCCGGGCTGCCTAATCGTTCTAAGGCTAAGGCGATACCCTCGAGGTGGTCATCGGCTTCGTTGAGACATTGGCTGGCCCAGTGCAGGTGTTGGAAATACGCAAGGTTGGTGCCGCTTGGCCCGCATGCCGCCTGAATTTGCGCGGCCAAAAGGGTCTCGCTCGGGCTGCCGAGATCCCAAGGGTTCCCGGGCTGTGCGATGTAGGTCATGGCTTGAATCACCTGGCCCGTATCCAGCGTCAGACTGATGCTTTGTTGGCCATAGCCATTTTGCTCTCTTTGATCGAGTTGGCTCATCGTCTGAACAAGTTGCGCCCGCTCGATACAGTAGGCTATGCCAAGGGTCTCAGCACCGGCAACCTGCCGCAGGGTTGCCACGGCGCCGGGTCGTTCGAGCGTGCCGCGGTGATCGGTTGAGGCTTGCCAAAACCGACGTTGAAAACCTGAAAGCCGTGCAATCTTCGCCGCGGTGTAGGGCATGTCGGGTCGCCAGAGAATCGAGCCGTAGCCGAATAGCCAAATTGATTGTGTCATGGCAAAAGCTTACCGTTGGTTACGGGTAAGCGCTATGTTTTGGTTCTTAAAACAGGCAAAATCAGATGCTGAAAGGAAGCCTTAATGACCAATCCACTTCGCTATGGCCTGCTCGGCGCAGGTATGATGGGCCGGGAGCACCTCCGGAACTTGGCATTGCTCGAAGACGTAAAGGTCGTTGCCATCTGTGAGCCTAATCCCGGCATGTTGAACAAGGCCCGCGCATTGGCCCCCGGTGCGGTTTTTGTTGCGGACTTGCCAGCCTTGCTTGACCAGCGGCTTGATGCGCTGGTCATTGCGACGCCGAATTTTACCCATTGTGATCAATTACTGACCGTGCTGGCGGCGTGTCAGGTTCCGGTGCTGATTGAAAAACCCTTGGTGACCACAGAAGTTGATGTGACGCGATTACGACGGGCACTTGCTGATAGAGCCTCGCTTGTTTGGGTTGGGATGGAGTATCGCTTTATGCCGGCGTTGGCTGCCTTCGATGCAAAGGGGGCAACCGTGGGTCAACGCAGGATGCTGAGTATTCGAGAGCACCGTTACCCGTTCTTGAAGAAGGTCGATGATTGGAATCGTTTTAACCGGTATTCCGGCGGCACCTTTGTTGAAAAATGCTGTCATTTCTTTGACCTCATGCGGTTGTTTCTCAAGGCTGAGCCCGTACGGGTCTTTGCTTCTGCGGCGCAAGACGTCAATCATCTTGCGGAACGGTATGGCGGGGCGCAGCCGGATATTTGGGATAATGGCTATGTCATTATCGATTTTGATAATGGCTGCCGCGGGATGTTGGATCTTTGTATGTTTGCTGATGGGGTACGGTTCGAGCAAGAAATTTCATTGGTTGGGGACCTAGGCCGACTGGATTGCCAGATTCCCGGGCCTTTTCGGGTAGCGGGCGTGGCCCCTGAGCCGGCTCGTTTGGTCGTCTCGCCGCGTGCGCCCGCAGCGCCAGTAATTGAGAATATTATTGTGCCCAAAGCGGCAATGGATGCCGGCTCGCATCAAGGCGCGACATTTTTTCAACATCAGGCGTTTGTCGCTGCTGTGCGCAGTGGTAAGCCGGCCGCGGTCTCAGCAGACGATGGTCTCATGGCAGTGCTGATGGGCCTTGCAGCCCAAGCGTCCGCAACGACGGGCCAGGCGGTGGAAATTGATGCTCAGAATTTTAGGCTGCTTCGATGAGGAATCGTCTTTTGATAGAAGCCGCGGATGCGGCCCAAGGGCGCAATGCGACGGGCGTCTTTCCAAAGATTTACGTGCCGAGCGAGCGCCGTGATGGGCCTGTTGGCGTCGAATATTTTCTAGAACATGGGGCTGCTCTCAAGCAGGAGCTCAAAGAAAAAGGTGCGCTGCTGTTTCGCGGCTGCGGCGTGAACAGCGCAGAGGACTTTGAGGCGGTCCTGGACGCCGTTCCCTTTGAGAATATGCCTTATCTGGGCGGCGCCGCACCGAGGCGTCAGATTACGCACCGACGAATTATGACAGCCAATGAAAGCCCCCCGGATGAAAAAATACCGCTACATCATGAAATGGCGCAAACCCGTCAACCGCCGGATTATATTTTTTTCTACTGCGATACCGCGCCGATATCCGGTGGCGCAACGACCTTGTTTGATTCAAGAGCAGCATTTGACCTACTTAGTTTGGTTGATCAATCTTTGGCAGCGCAGTTAGAGACGCAAGGCGTGCGGTACACCCGGGTCATGCCGGCAGTTACGGATCCTGCCTCACCGATTGGTCGAAGCTGGCAGGAAACCTTTCTTGTTGAAACAAAACCCGAGGCAGAGCGCGTGATGCAAAGTCAAGGTCTGCGCTGGCAATGGCTGGACGGGGATGAACTGCGTACCGAATCGCCGGTTCTACCAGCGGTCCGGCTGGATCCGGTGAGTGGTCGAAAAACGTTTTTTAATTCAGTGATCGCGGCGTTTACGGGTTGGAATGATGCGCGTAACGTGGGCCATCGCGCGGTCCAACTCGGCGGCGGCGCGTATTTGCCGAGCGCGGTCTTTGAGCAGTTTTTGGACAGGGCCGCGACCGAGGTGGTTAACGTTCCCTGGCAGGTCGGTGATATGTTGTGGCTCGATAATCGGCTGGTAATGCATGCTCGCCAGCCTTTTGAAGGGCCGCGTCAGATCTACACAGCCATAGCGCTTGAGTCAGGCTAACCCTTTAATTAGCGGGCTAGCTGGGTTCGCGCTTGAATAAGACCAGGGGCTCCCAGCCACCTTGAAAGCTTTGAGTGTCCTGCCATTCCGGCTGGGTTGGCACCTTGAGGGCTATGGCTGGCTGAACCCCTTGAGGCGTAAACTCAAAAGCCTGAACAGATTTCTCATCGAGATCCAGTACGGAGAAGCCCGGCCAACGGTGTCCCGTTAGGGTCCCTGCGTTGATTACGGTGAGTGTTTTGAAGGCCATGATCGTTCGAAAATGCAGATGACCATTGATCAGCCAGTCATGCTGTTCCGCTTTGATAATCCCATCAAGGGTAACACTGCGCTCGATGGGCATGGCGTCGGTGCCGGGCCAGGCTTTTCCTAAATCGCGGTCACCCATTCCATGGCAGAGGAGTAAACGCTGGCCATGACAGTTAATTGATTCGGTCTTGTTTAGACGCTGTAGATAGTTAAGAGATTGGGCCGAAAGATCTGCCTTGTGATGCGCCATGGGCAGATGTCGAACCTTGTTTTCGAGTAGCCATCGATCATGGTTGCCCGCAACGGTTTTAACGCCATACGCCATCAAGAGCTCAATGCTCTGATTCGGGCAGCCGGGGCCATCGACGATGTCACCGGTACAGACGATGGTCTTGATGCCTTCTGCACGAAGAAAAACAAGCGCTTGCTCGAGCCGCGCGTGCTCGCTATGAACGTCCCCGATTAAACCAATGAGGTGGGGCTTTACGGTTTCCTTCATGTGCAGATCAAATTTCCGTTTAAGTCCGTTACGAGGGTTCATCGGTTATCGGCCACCTTGGCCCGTTTGACAGGGCCAGGTTGTCTTTCTGCACCGATTTAATTACCAAAACGGTATCGAATTTTTACAACCAATGAATCGACGAGGGCCTGCTCCCACGCCTCAGATAACTGGTTTGAGAAGCTCGAGCGGACATTACTCGGCAGATCTGAGCCGCGGGTATAAACCACAAACAAATCAGACAGGGGTGCAATTTCCCAACGGTATCGTGCCTGGAAGGATAATCGGCTTATTGAGAAATCTCGTCGGGGCCCAGCACTGGCGCCATCCGGGGCTAACTGGCCACCGGTCGCTGGTAAGCGCCAACGATCGCGTTCAAACGCTTTAATACCGACCCATTGCAGGCTCAGGCGGGCTTGCTGACTGGCGGTGAGGAAGTAAGACACCTCCAGTTTGGGCCGTAGACTCTCTGAATGAAATCGGGTGAAATCAGAGCCCGCATCGTGGAGCAGCCAGCCAGAACGCGTTTCGTATTTAAAATCAAGCGAGGTCGAGAGTCGGTCGGTCGGTTGATAGGATATGTCGAGGCTCAGCGACCGGTTTTGACCGCCAATGTCCTCCTGCCGCATGTTGGCCCTTAAACGATAGCTGAAGGGTTTCGCACTGTCGCTACTGTAATTGATCCCGGTTTGGATGCGGTCTTGTAACCGATAAGCGCCATTGCCGTCACTGTTACGGTCTTCCCACCGTTTCGGGTAAAAGTCGAGTTTGAGTTCTAGTTGTGTGTTGTTAAAGAAACGAAGTTCTTGGGCGCCAGAGAAACCAAGGCGGGTTTGCTGTCCGGCAAAATTCCATTGCTGCGTCACCACAAGGTCGGTTTCTCGGCCTTTAAGCCGTTTTAGATCCGATTGAACGCGTTCAAAACGATATCGATAGCCCTTAACATCATTTCTTTGTAAAAAGCCGAAATCACTGATGTCGAGGTTTCGATCAAAGTAATCCAGCGTGAGTTTATGTTGCACGCCCTGCTGGGGCCGAAAGACGATATCGGCAAAGCCGCCATGGCCCGTCTCAATTGCGGTATCACTGTGCAAAGTTTGGACGTCGACGATGAGTTTGCCGCTTTGGCTCAGATGATGTAGGTCGACGCCAAGCGTCTGCGCGGTTTGGTCTTTGTGACCGACCTCTGTCACCAAGAGCCCGATCGCATTTCGACCCGAACCCTGTGTGTTTTCATAGAGCACTCTGGCCGCGGTGAAATCTCGGCCAAATTGGGTTTGACGAACGGTATTGCCATCTTTTAGACCGATCAACTCAGTGTCGTCCTCAAGGGCAACTAACAATCCATAGCGTAGTGAGCCTGTCTGGCCGGTTACTTTTGTTGCCGCAATTAGCTCACTGGGTTGATTGGCCTCGGTCTGCGACAACTCGATCGACGTATCGGTGAGCGCTCTTGGCGGCGCGCCGATTCGCCGGGTATTGATCAGGGTCGTTGGCGTCCCGCCAGAACGAAAGCCTGGGTTTGCGCGAGGCGAGGTTGTGAAGATCTCTTGCCCCTCCAAAAAGAACGGACGCTTTTCAGGGAAAAACGTCTCGTAGCTGGTAAGGTTCACGACAACATTGTCGGATTCAACATTGCCGAAGTCAGGATTAAAGGAGCCCGTAACCTGAAAAGCCGTGGTGGGCCGCCAAAATAGATCAAACCCGGCTTTTTGGGTGGCGCGATCCCCGACTGCATCGAGACTCGACGAGGCATAAGGGTAGAAGGTGAGTTGCTGCTTGGGATTGATGCCTTTAATCTTCGTTTTGGGAAAACGAGACAGAAACCGGTTCTGGGTTCTTGGGAGTCCTGGATAGGCCCAGTCTTCATCAATGCTTGCCGCCGCGCGTTGAATATAAATGCCAATATCTCGGTCGCCTGATTCGCTGGCGGGCAGTGTCATCATGGACCAAGGAAGCATCATCTCGACGGTCCAGCCTGTCTCGGTTCGCTGACTGGCGCCACGCCAGGGGCCATCCCAATTGCTGGAATATTGCCGCTCTGGCAGGATGGTGCCATCCATTAACGAGCCGCCCAGATTCACAGCGAACCAGTAGGCGTAGAGCCCGGTGCCGGAGGTATCGATCGAGAGAGAAATACGATCTCGGTTAACAAATTGGTCGCGAGCGCTCAGACGTTCAATAAGCGTGTCTGGGGGCTGAATCATCAGGGCCGAAAAATACAGGCCACGCTCGGTATAAAACATCTTAATATTTGTTTTGAGTGGGGCATCGGCCAGCGTGTCGGGGGAGATCACTTTAAAGCCAGAAAAAGCCTTGATGTTTTGCCAGGCGGGCTCATCGATGACGCCATCAATGATGATGCGGGTGTCGAGTTCGCTGCGCATTGGCAAGGCATCGGGCAAGCCGCTTGCCTGCAGGGTGCTGCTGAAGCCTGCGCAAAACGCCGCTAAACCGATGCCGATCAGCCAGGTTCGGATAAACGATGTCCGCTCAACAGTGAAGGGGTTTCTTGTCATGCGTTTAAGAACTCTCGATGGTCGCCCTAGATCGTTTGGAGCGATTTTAATAACTGGGTACGCAGCAGCATAGGGTATGGCGCAGTCGCAGGATAATACAGGAGTTGCGTTGAGCTTGCGAATATAGGCTTGGATTGCAATGGGTCTTGCGCGCCGCCGCAACCGCGCACCTTTTACCGCCGCCGATACGCTAAGGAATGCTTGGGCAGGCAGCGTCAGCATCAATCCCTCTGGCGTAAGTCGGATTAGGTCGGTATGGTATTGGCTAGCTGCCTCCAATATCGAGCTGCAGCTTTAGGGGTTGTTTTCAGCAGAGTCTAAAACGCGCCTTATTTTTGAATAAGCTGATCTAGGTCAGCGATTTAAACCCTAAGCAAGATGCTTAGCCACCGAAAAACAAGGAGCATTAGCGATGACACTGTCCCCATCTACAACACCAGAATTATTGGTCGAACAACGAGGCAGAATCGCCATCATCACGTTGAATCGTCCAGAGCGATACAACGCGATTAGTCGCGATATGCTAAGTGAATTATCGGCAAAAGTGGTTGAGGCGAATAAGGATCCCGAAATCCGATGTATTGTTCTGACCGGTTCGGGAAAGGGCTTCTGTGCTGGCCTTGATCTGATTGGCGTCGGTGAGGGCAATATTGGCGGCGGCGATAGTAAAGGTGAAAATAGGCCTGCACGACAATTATTTGATTTGCGAGATGCGCCTATCAACGTGATGTGGAACATTGATACGCCGATTATCTGCGCCCTAAATGGACCTGCCGCCGGCTATGGGATGGATGTTGCGCTGTTGTGTGACATGAGAATTGCCTCGGAGACGGCCAAGATGGCGGCGGTGACGGCGAAGCGCAATGTGGTGCCTGAAAGCGGTGGTACCTGGCTGCTGCCACGTCTAATCGGTTGGGGTAAAGCCGCCGAACTCTACTATCGAGCTCGTACGGTGGATGCTGAAGAATGCTTGTCGATGGGCTTGATTAATACCATTGTGCCGGCGGAAGACTTGATGGCAACCGCTATACAGTGGGCCGAGGAGATCGCGGATAATGCACCGCTAGCGGTGCAGACGACCAAGCGCATGATGCGGATGGGGCTGGAGGAATCCTACGACACGGCGGTTGATCACCTGATGGTGCACTTAGGCGGAATGTTCCAAAGTGAAGACTTCAAAGAAGGGGTCCAAGCGTTTTTAGAAAAACGTAAGCCAGAGTTCACAGGGCGATAAAGTGCACGGCTGCTGCGAGCGTTTAGCTTGCAGCAGCCGTGTGGGTCATCAGGAGGCCGCTTGCTTTTTCTTGTAGGGCGGCCCCATTTTTGCCATTAATTTTGAAATGCTGGCGGTTTGCTTATAAACCGACTTGGCATGGCTGAAGGTTTTGAAGCCCTCAATGCCATGGTATGAGCCCATCCCGCTTGGACCAACACCACCAAACGGTAATTCCTCTTGAGCGATATGCATAATGACATCATTCAGGGTCACGCCGCCTGAGGTGGTTTGATCGAGTACGCGTCGGGTTTCCTGCTGGTCGTGACCAAAGTAATACAGGCCAAGTGGCCGGTCGTGATCATTCACGTAATCGATGGTCTCTCTGACATCTTGATAGGTTTTAACTGGGAGCAATGGCCCGAAAATTTCTTCCTGCATACACAGCATGTCGTCGGTGGGGTTGAGCACAAGGGTTGGGGGAATTCGGTGATGCTCTTGTTGGCTGAAATCCTCATTGGCAGGATTTATCGCGACAATCTCGGCACCCTTCGCCTCGGCATCGGTCAGATAATGTTGAAGCCGGTCGTAGTGACGTTCATTAACGATTGAGGTGTAATCCTCGTTGTCTTTCAGATTAGGGTACATCTCGGTAACCGCCGTTCTCGCGGCTTCGACAAATTCGTCGCGGTCTTCCTCTGGCACCATCACATAGTCCGGGGCAAGACAGATCTGGCCTGCATTCATCGTATTACCCGTCATGACATTTCGAGCGGCCAACTTGATGTCCGCCGAGCGACCGATAATGACGGGTGACTTACCACCGAGTTCCAAAGTCAGGGGTACGAGGTTCTCAGCGGCCGATCGCATGACGTGCTTGGCCACGCTCGTTGCGCCCGTGAATAATAGGTGATCAAAAGCGAGCTCGCTGAACGCTTGGCCAACCTCCGGCCCGCCTGTAAAGACCGCCATTTCGTCTGGATCAAAACGGCTTTCAATGAGGCTTTTCATGAGCGCTGATGTTTCAGGCGAGTATTCAGAAGGTTTGATCATCGTTCGATTGCCAGCGGCTAAAATACCAGCAAGGGGCGCAAAGGTCAGTTGCACTGGAAAATTCCAAGGGCTAATGCAGCCGACGACCCCTAGGGGTTGGAATTCGATTCGAGAGCGCCCGCCAAGGAGATTGAGCGGAAACATCGTGCCGCGTTTTTCTGCCTTCATCCAAGTCTTAACCTGTTTGATGGCATTTTTAAGTGGACTGATAGCGCCATCGATATCCGCCATTTTAGATTGATCTAGGCTGCGGTGACCAAAATCCCGGCGCATCGCATCACACAACGCATCGCCATTGCTTTCAAGAATCGCAATACTGCGTTTCAGTCGATCGATCCTGAGTTCCGCACTGACGTGACCGCCCGCGATTTGCGCGGCCTTTTGCGACTTAAGCCGTAATTGCATGTCGTTGATGACGTCTGTTGTCATTTTGGTGTTCCCTTTATTTGACGTTTTATTTTAATTTATGAAGTGGTCCGTATTGGTTCCGGCATGCATCTTTGGATCTTTATCGGTGCGATGCCTGTTTTATCACGACCAACGACGGTATGGGTTTGTTCTTTATTATGTAGGAGTCGCCAAGGCACTTGCAAACCGGCGTAATGGCCTACCCAGCATAGGCCTTCGTCACTATTTAGATCGATCGCACAAGGGATTGTTAATGTCAGGCGGGGCAACCGTCTTGATCCCAGCGGTCATTTGATCAAGTGATCAGGCGGTCAGGCGAAGACGCGGCTGCGTGAAGGCATAAATCAAAGCATCGTGTTTGACCTCATGGAGCGTTAAACCGTCTTTTTCTTCGCGCAAGAATTGCGCGCCGGTTTTGATCGCAACCTGACGGCTCGCAGAATTATGAACTGACAAAGTGATCAGGACTCGTTTGAGTTCGAGGTGCTGCAAACCGAGTGCTGCAAGGCCGCGTGCGGCCTCGGTGGCATACCCGTATCCAGTGCAATCCGTACGAACCCAATAGCCTAGGTTGGCGTCGCCAAGCTCACTCGGCGAATCGAGGCCCACTCCGCCGATGAGGGCCCCGGTGGCAGACGCTTCAACTAAAAAGGCGAATTGCGTTCGATCTCGCCAAGTTGCCTGCGCGAAACGAATCCAGGTCTTGGCGTCCTTGCGGGCGTATTGGGGATGGCACCAAGGCAAAAACGGCATCAGTTCTGCACTGGAGTGTCGCACAGATTGGAATAGGCGATCTTTGTCGGCGTCAGTAAACGCTCGGAGGGTGAGCCGATTCAGTTTGATGTTAGGTTCGAGTGCTCGTTTGAACCGGGTCACGGGCCGTCTCCATGCTTTGCTGCTCCCAGTCGTTACTGCGAGCATTGAGATCTGTTAAACTCCCGTTTTTTGCCTAAAAGGTCAATAAAACGTGGGAAAAAATTTATATCAGAAAGTGTGGGATGATCATTTGGTTGGGCCGCTTGAGAACGGTCAGTATCAGATTTTTATGGGCTTGCATCTGATCCATGAGGTGACGAGTCCACAGGCCTTTGGCATGCTCAAAGACAAGGATTTGAAGGTTGCCTATCCTGGCAGAACCTTCGCAACGGTTGATCATATTATTCCAACGGATGATCAGAGTCGTCCGTTTAGTGATCCGATGGCTGAGCGGATGATGGCTGTGTTGAGTGATGCCACTGAAACGCATGGCATTGAGTTCTTTCAGCCCAACTCTGGGAGCCAAGGCATTGTTCACGTGGTGGGGCCAGAACTCGGTTTAACCCAACCAGGCATTACGATTTGTTGCGGTGATAGTCATACCTCAACCCACGGCGCTTTTGGTTGTATTGCGCTGGGCATTGGCACCAGTCAGGTTCGGGATGTTTTGGCGAGTCAGACCTTGGCCATGGACCCGCTTAAGGTCCGTCGAATCGAAGTCACAGGAACGCTTTCAACCGGTGTGACGGCCAAAGACGTCACCCTGCATATCATTCGGATGCTGGGTGTAAATGGCGGCGTTGGCTATGCTTATGAATATGCCGGGGCCGTGATTGAGGCCATGACCATGGAAGCGCGCATGACCGTCTGTAATATGAGTATTGAGGGCGGTGCACGATGCGGCTATATCAACCCAGATGAGACGACGTTTGCGTATCTTAAGGGCCGAGAGCGGGTGCCGAGCGGTGCCGGGTTTGATGCGGCGAAGCGCCGTTGGGCAGGCTATGCGAGTGATCCGGATGCGCATTACGACGATGTTGTCGTGATTGACGGTAGCGCGATTGAACCGACTGTGACGTGGGGCGTGACGCCGGCACAGGCGCTGGGTATTGGTGAGCGAATTCCAGATCCGGCTGCAGCAGAGGGTTTAGATCAGGAATTAATGAGCGATGCGTTGCGTTATATGCAGCTTGAGGCCGATGCGCCGATTGCTGGGACGAAGATCGATGTTGCTTTTATTGGAAGCTGTACCAACGGCCGTTTGAGCGATTTTCAGGCAGTAGCCGATGTGATCGAGGGTCGTCAAGTTGCTTCATCAGTGCGCGCCATCGCCGTACCAGGGTCCGAAAAAGTCGATCAGGCTGCACGGGCATTAGGGCTGCATAATATTTTCACAGCAGCAGGGTTTGAGTGGCGCAAACCCGGTTGCTCCATGTGTTTGGCGATGAATCCCGACAAGCTGGTGGGCGATGAGGTCTGCGCGTCGAGTTCCAATCGGAATTTTATGGGTCGGCAAGGTTCTTCCACCGGACGAACCATCCTGATGAGCCCGATCATGGTCGCAGCGGCTGCGATTCAAGGTGCTGTGGCCGATGCGCGCGATGTTTTTCAGCTGGAGCAGACGTCATGAATGATCTCGTTAAAAGAAGTGGTCGAGGCGTTTATGTGCAGGGTAATGACATCGATACCGATCGAATAATTCCAGCACGATTTTTGAAATGCGTGACCTTTGACGAACTGGGGCCGGCTTTGTTCTATGACGAACGGTTTGATACTCAGGACGTGTCCAAGGGGCACATCCTGGATGCGCCCGTTCATCAAGGGGCCAGTATCATGATCTCGGATACCAATTTTGGTTGCGGTTCGAGTCGTGAGCATGCCCCGCAAGCGCTGCAGAAATTTGGATTTGAGGTCATCATTGCCGAAAGCTTCGCGGAGATTTTTCATGGCAATTGTACAACGCTGGGTATGCCGTGCTTGATCATGGAAAAGACGCAGCGCAAAGCGTTGGCAGCACTTGTAGGTCATCATCCCGATGCAGAGTTCTTAATCGATCTTCAGGCGCAAAGCCTTATCTTCGCCAACGAGCAGTTTTCGTTCACGATGAAAGACAGTGCGCGTGAAGCCTTCTTAACCGGACGGTTTGATCCTTTGGATGAATTGCTGGTTGCCAAAGACGCGATTCAAGCGGTGGCTGCGAGATTGAGTTACTCGGATCATTCGGGATGAGCGCCTCAAGGCATATCGAGATTTATGACACGTCGCTGAGAGACGGTAATCAAGGTGAAGGCGTCAACTTGTCCTTGGTTGACAAGCTTGCCATAGCCGACATGTTGGATTCGATCGGTGTGATGTATCTTGAAGGAGGCTGGCCCGGTTCGAACCCAAAAGACAATGATTTTTTTCTAGCGTGTCAGGACAGAAGCTTTGAGCAAGTTAAGGTATCTGCTTTTGGCTCAACCCATCGTGCGGATTGCTTGCCCGAGGACGACCACTTCCTGGAGATGTTAGTTCAGGCCAAAGCCGATGTGACGTGCATATTTGGGAAGTCCTGGGATTTACATGTCGAGCAAGCGCTGCGCATCACAGCTGAACGAAACCTTGAAATGATTGAAGGCTCGGTTGCCTATTTGAAAGAGGCGACCCAAAAGCCGGTTTTTTATGATGCGGAGCACTTTTTTGATGGTTTCAAGAGCGATCCAGGCTATGCCTTGGCAACCCTTGAATCAGCGATGTCCGGCGGCGCGGATCGCGTGATTTTATGTGATACCAACGGGGGCGCGCTGCCGCATGAAATCGAGCGCGCAATAGGCGCGGCGCGCGGCCATTTACCGGCAATTCAATTGGGGATTCATGTTCACAATGATGGTGGCTTGGCGGTGGCGAATACGCTGCGTGCGGTTGAGGCTGGGGTTTGCCAGGTGCAGGGCACCATCAATGGCATTGGTGAACGCTGCGGTAATGTTGACTTAACGACCATTATTGCCAATCTAGAGTTGAAATATGGTTTTAGGTGTTTGCCGGAAGGTCGGCTTCAAGGCTTAACGCGATTGTCTCGCAAAGTCTGGGAAACCTTGGCCTTTGACGGGCCACTCGGTCAGCCCTATGTCGGCAGTTCAGCGTTTGCTCATAAAGGCGGCGTACATGTATCGGCCGTTCAAAGAAATCCCGAAACCTACGAGCATGTGACGCCAGAAAGCGTCGGCAATAGCCGTAAAATTCTGATTAGCGAATTGTCCGGGGGCTCCAATGTCCGAGCGAAATTGGCCAATCGCTACCCGGAACTGCAGGGCAAGACGTCGGCTACGAACATTCTGGAGGACATCCAAGATAAAGAGCATGCGGGTTATTCGTTTGAGAATGCGGACGGCAGCTTCGATTTGTTGGTCCGTCGTCACCTCGGCCATTTTAGCCCCTGTTTTGAACCGATTTACTATCGCATTTATTCGCCCGCGAACGAGTCTGCGTCGGACCAAAACGATGTCACGATTGCGGGCGCCATTGAAGCCTCGGTAAAAGTCCACATTGGAGATGAGGAAATCTTATGCGCGGCCGAAGGCAATGGGCCGGTGGATGCGTTAAACCAAGCGCTTCGGCAAGCATTGCAAGCGCGGTTTCCGGAAATTAATGACCTGCATTTAAGTGACTACACCGTTCGGGTCATCAACTCAACGCAGGAGACTGCCGCGAAGGTTCGAGTTCATCTCGAACACACGTTTGAAGGCGGGACCTTCGGGACAGTCGGTGTGAATGTCGATGTTATCAAGGCGAGCTGGAACGCCTTAATTGAGGCGTACCATTTTGCCCTGATGCAACACCGAGATTTTCAATCTGAGCAGCGCGATTTAAAAAATACCTAGTTGGAACCCAAGGATAAACGATGATGACCTGGGAGAATCGCTGGCATCCTTTGCTTGAACGTTGGGTGACGGTCACGAGTCATCGTGGAAGCCGCCCCTGGTCGGGTGGTCGCGTTACAGCGGCGCCTGACGCACCCCGGTTTGATCCCACCTGCTATCTGTGCCCGGGCGGTGAACGGATATCCGGTATTAAAAACGCTGTTTATACTGACTGCTTCGTTTTTGATAACGATCATCCCGCCTTTAAAGCGAGTGCGCCCGCGCCAGTGCCAGCGCCCGGGATCTATCAAAGCGCCCGTGCGGAAGGCTTGTGTCGGGTCTTGTGTTACACCCCAGATCATGCGGGCCGGCTGAGCGGGTTGTCCGAGGACCAGTTCAAGGACGTTGTGCATTGTTGGCGGGATCAGACCGACGGGTTAATGACGAACGCTGGGTATGAGCATGTATTTATTTTCGAAAATAATGGTGAGGTGGTGGGCGTGTCAAACCCGCATCCGCATTGCCAGATTTACGCAACCCCCTTCGTGTTTCATACCGTTACGCAAGAGATCCAGGCCATTGCGCGGTATCGTCAGGCGGATGCAGATAACTTATTTGATGCGATCATTCGGTCCGAGCAAGCCGATGGGCGCCGGATTTTAGTTGAAACCGACGACTGCTTAGCGTTTGTGCCCTATTTTGCACAGCTGCCTTACGAAACCTTTATTGTGCCAAAAGGGTCGTGGCAACGGTTGCCAGAGATGCCGGCAAGCGTGCTCGATGATTTAGCCCTGGTGCTGCGCTCGGTGCTTAAAATGCAGGATCATCTATGGCCGACGCCGCAGTCCTACATTCTGTCGGTGCATCAGGCGCCAAAATCGCTATCGGTTGATCACGATTATCGATGTTATATTCGCTTGCAGCCAATGCTTCGAGGACCGGGTCTACAAAAATATTTAGCCGGTGTTGAAACCGGCGGTGGCCAATTTTTAAATGACGGCGCCCCCGAGGAAAAAGCGGCTGAATTGCGCGCGGCAGGTTTGCTAGTGCCTAAAGAACCCTAAAGACGCGGACCTCAATCAAATTGAGCCTGGAGAAGTTGGGCTTTTGAATTTGAGCGGAGTCTAAGGGTGAAAACGGGTTTGCTACGGCGCGCCGGTCCCGGTGGCGGGCCCCGTTTAAAGCGTTGCGCTGAAGAGGCTATTCAATTCGTGGCGCATCGCTAGATTGGATACCGTTGCTTTGGTTTAGAGCAAGCCTTTACACTGGGGTAGGCCTCGGTGGTTGTTTTGTCGACTAGACCGGATTGGTGGATGCAACCTTCAAAGATCAAATGAGGTGGGTGTTGGATAGATCGAGGGCTGCACGTTAGTGGGCGGGAAAAGCTGGGTTGGGCCAAGTTGGTTGCACCTTTGCTGGAAGTGTCACAGCCGGCAGGGCGGACGAGCGCCGAAGCGAGACAGGCGCGCGCCAATTGGGAAGGGCAAAAATCAAAGGGTTGAAAAGTCAAAAGCCATAAAAGATAAGATTAAACAGTCAAAAATAGGAACAGGAGAACGCAATGAAAGTCGATACGCATTTAACTCAAAATTGGCGCAAGGTGCCGGCTGCGGTTCAGGCCGCTGAAGCCGATGGTTATGACGGTGTTGGCACCGCGGAGATGAACCATGATCCGTTCTTTCCGTTGCTGCTTGCCGCTGAACACAGTGAGTCGATTGAAATCAGGACGGGTATTGCCGTTGCTTTTGCGCGCTCACCGATGATTTTGGCAAATCAAGCACATGATCTGAATGCCTACTCGAAGGGCCGCTTTACGTTAGGGTTGGGATCACAAATTCGGCCACACATCACCAAACGGTTTTCAATGCCCTGGGGCGCGCCAGCGGCGCAGATGAGAGAATTGATTCAAGCGATGCGAGCAATTTGGGCTAATTGGTATGATGGTGAGCCGCTTCGTTTTGAGGGCAAATATTACAACCATACGCTCATGACGCCGGCCTTTACGCCGGAAGATACCGAGTATGGGGCGCCGAAGGTTGTCTTGGCGGCTGTAGGCCCGATTATGACGGAGGTTGCTGGTGAAGTGGCCGATGGTCTGATTATCCATCCCTTTAGCAACGAAAAATATATTCGAGAAGTGACCTTGCCTGCGATCGATCGTGGTCTCGCGAAATCAGGGCGTAGCCGTTCAGATTTCGAAATCAGTTATACGCCTTTCATGGTGTCCGGAAAAGATGAGGCAACTTTCGAGGCGGAAAAAGTAGCAGCTAAGAATCGAATTTCCTTTTACGGCTCAACTCCGGCTTACAAGCAGGTTCTAGGGGTTCATGGCTGGGGCGATCTGCAAATTGAATTGAATGCGTTATCAAAACAGGGTCAATGGGCGGAGATGTCAAATTTAATCAGCGATGAGATGCTCAATACCATGGGGATAATGGCGGATCCGTCGGCCATCGTGCCAGAAATGAAACAGCGCTATGGCGACTTTACCGATCGTACCAGCGGTGCATTTGGCTTCGTTGATCATGACACGCGGACTGAAATGATAGCTGCCTTGCGGGCTGGATAAAGCCAGTGGCTGCGGTAGAAATTCCTAGAAGCCTGGTGTCAACAAGTCGCGCTCGACTGAAGATCTTAGATCAAAGAGGGCTGCCGGAAAGGGTGGCTTACCTTGAGTGCTCGGCGCCTTCTGAGGTCATATCAGCCATTAAAAACTTAGCGGTCCGGGGCGCGCCTGCAATTGGCCTGGCGGCCGCTTATGGTTTGCTTCTAGGGCTCGATGATTGTGCAGATGAGCCGGCGAGGATTCAGGATGAATTGGCGCGTCGAGGCCAAGCGCTGATTGCGGCGAGACCAACGGCGGTGAATTTGTCCTGGGCGGTTGAGCAGATGCTGGATTTTGCGGCAACCGAAGCCGCGGCTCTGGCCGATGCGGGATGGCGAGACCGTTTGTATGAACAAGCGACCAAATTGTTTGAGGCCGATCGCGCTGCCTGCCGAGCAATTGGTATTGCGGGTGCGGCGCTATTGAAGGACAAGCCCTCGGTTTTGACCCATTGCAATGCGGGCTCCCTTGCTGTTTCGGAGTTCGGTACGGCGCTTGCCCCTATTTACCAAGCGCAGGCCGATGGTTTACCGGTTCAAGTTTGGGTCGATGAAACTCGTCCTGTACTGCAAGGTGCGCGGTTAACGGCTTATGAGTTGATGGCACACGGGGTGCCTTGCCGTCTGATTACAGACAGTATGGCGGCCCATGTTATGTCCCAAGGTTGGGTTGACCTTGTTTTGGTGGGCGCTGATCGAGTTGCTCGGAACGGCGATGCGGCCAATAAAATCGGTACGTTGGGCGTTGCAATTTTAGCGAAGCATTACGGCATTCCATTTTACGTTGCGTGTCCTTGGTCAACGATTGATCTCGAAACGCCGACAGGCGCGGGGATTACAATCGAAGAACGTGCGGGCGATGAAGTGCGCCAAGTTCAAGGGGTTTGGACCGCGCCGCGGGATGTGCCGGTGTACAATCCTGCCTTTGATGTGACGCCGGCCGCGTTGATTACGGGGATTATTACCGAGCATGGCATTCTGAAGCCCAACGCGTTGTCCGAGCAGGTGCCAGAGGCAACCTATGGCTGAACAAGAAGGAGTCATTAAGTTTAGCTATGAATTTGAAAAGCGCTTAACGATCTCGGAAGTGCCTTGGGAAATGGATATCTGGCGTGACCTTTTTGTGGGTTACGAGTTAATTGGTCAGGTGCCTGATCGCTATGGCGGTTTTGGGTTTGGCAACTTGAGCTGCCGGGTCGGCGAGGCGTTTAGTATCACAGCCTCCCAGACGGGCGGGCTGAAGCGTCTGACCGCCTCGGATTATGCCCTGGTTGATGACTGGTCGCTTGATCGCAATCACTTGTCGGCATCGGGTGTAAAAGAGCCGTCTTCTGAGTCTTTAACGCACGCTGCGATATACGACAGTTGCCCGTCCGTTCGTTTTGTCTTCCATGTTCATAGTCCGTTGATCTGGCATGCTCGAGGGCCATTAGGCTTGCCCGAAACGAGTGCTGAAATCCCTTATGGTACGGTTTTGATGGCGCAAACCTTGAAAAAGCTCGCTCGCGATATCGGTTCAGATGGCATCATTGCTATGGCGGGGCATGAGGACGGTATTATTGCTTGGTCGACGACGGCCATGGGGGCGGGCTCGCTGATCTTTAGAGCGCTGCATCAGCAAGCGGGTTGATCATGGAAGTATCGTGGAAATGTGGATTGAGGCTTTTTTTCTCCGAGGATTAGCGTAACAATCAAAGATCAATGAAAGGGAGACCCTATGCTTTCCAACAAACCATTGCTCTTGGCAATTGGCGCCGGCTTGATCGTGATTTTGATTGCAGGAACCCTTTTGTTTGAAGACGATGAACAGGCGCCTGAAACCACCCAAGTCGTCACGCTACCGATTCCAGAGCCAGCGCCCCCGGTGGTTGAGGTCGCACTGGAACCTGAGCCCGAACCAGAGCCTGAGCCAGAGCCCAAACCAGAGCCTGAGCCGATTGAGCCAGCGTTTGTTTTACCGCTGCTAAATGATAGTGACGGCTTGATTCGCGATGGTTTGGTCAGTCTGAGTCGCCATGAAGGGATGAATCAGTGGGTTGCGGTTAACGATCTGATTAGGAAGTTTGTTGGGTTCACAAACGGTGTGTCGGAAGGCCGAGTCGTTCGAAATCCGGTTGAAATCTTAGCGCCAAGGGGCCAATTCTTGGTGTCGCAGTTAGATGAAGAAATCTACGCCATCGATCCAAAGAGTTACGATCGCTACGATTTGTTTGTCAATATCTTCGAGTCTTTGGACAGTGAAGGCGCAGCAGAGCTGTATGTTTTAGTCCTGCCGTTGCTCGATCAGGCCTACTCCGAGCTTGGGTTGCCGAATGGGAGCATGAATAAAACGTTATTTGCCGCCATCGGTCGGTTGTTAGAGGTGCCGGTTTTAGCCGGTGAGGTGCGGTTAACGCGTCCTGTTGTGATGTATGAATTTGAAGATGAAGCCCTCGAGCGACTCAGTCCCGCTCAAAAACAAGTCATCCGAATGGGGCCGATTAATACCCAGCGGCTTCAGCGAAAACTCTCAGAAATATCCCGCGCGCTTCGGGTGGCGCTCGAGACAAACTAGCTTTTGGTTGCGAAGCCTTTATCGGGGTTACGGGTTTTGGATTTAACCCTAGCGCGCGCTGGGCCCGTCGCGGTTAGGTTGTTGGCTGATTGGGGGGCAGATGTCATTCGGGTGGAGCCACCCGCGCGCGACGGGACCCAAGATGTCACCGGTCAGCGCACAGGATCGGATGCTCAGAACCTGCATCGAAATAAGCGATCTTTTTCTTTGAATTTGAAAACAGAAGCCGGCTATGACCTGTTTTTGAAGCTCCTGGCGACGGCTGACATTTTAGTCGAGAATTTTCGGGCGGAGGTTAAGTATCGTCTAAAGATCGATTACGAGACGCTGCGTCAAACACATCCGAGATTGATCTATGCCAGCATCAGTGGCTTTGGCCAAGATGGGCCGTATCGCGCTCGACCTGGGGTTGATCAAATCGTTCAAGGCACGAGTGGCCTGATGAGTTTGACGGGGTCAGTGGAGGGGCCCCCCATGCGAGTGGGTATTGCGATCAGCGACACCTCTGCGGGTATGTTTTTGGGTCAAGGGATTCTCTTAGCCCTGATTGAGCGCTCAAAAACCGGCGCTGGCCAGTGGGTTCATACCAGTTTGCTCGAGGCAATGTTGAGCAAGCTGGATTTTCAGGCAGCGCGTTACACGATGTCTGGAGAGACCCCGGGCAGAGCCGGTAATGATCATCCTACCTTTTCGCCGATGGGGGTCTTTGAGGCTGCGGATGGCTTTGTGAATATTGCTGCCAGCACGACAAAAATGTTTCAGGCATTTTGTGACGCTTTGTCTCAACCGCAATGGGCTCAGGATCCCAGATTCGAGACGGGGTCCGGTCGCCTGGCGCATCGTCAGGCTCTGAATGCCGCGATCAACGAGTGCACTCGAACGCATACCATGCAGGCGTTGGTTCAGCGGTTGAATCCGATTGGCTGCCCCTGCGGTCCGATTTATACGGTGAGCGAAGCTTTTCAAGACCCTCAGGTTCAACATTTGGGTATGGTTGCCAATGCCCACCATGATGTCTTGGGCGATATTGGTTTGGTTCGAAGTCCGATTAACTTGTCTAATCATGAACGGGTCACGGAATTTGACCGAGCGGCGCCGGCGTTAGGCGCGCATAATCCGGAAATTTATACTGAGCTGGGATTGAGTGATCAAGCGATACAAGTGTTGAAAGATTTAGGGGCCGTGTAGCGCCTTGTCGCTGAGGATGGTTTGATCTGCGGGCGCCCGGCTTTGAATCAGGCCGTCCTGTCCTGGTTTGAGATTTGAGGGCCTTAAAGGGGGCCGCACCGCAGCCTCTAAGGGTTTTAGGGCCAAATAAAACCGGGTGTAACCCGGTAAAAATTGAAGCGTTTTGGAGTTCTACGATGGCATTAAAGACTAATAAAATGTTGGCCCAGATTGAGGAGGGTATTGGTTGGGTTACCTTCAATCAACCTGAGAAGCGCAATGCGATTTCCCTCGAGATGTGGGCGGCCTTGGGTGAGATCCTCGAGACATTCCACCATGATCCAAAGGTTCGAGTGGTGGTTATGAGTGGCGCAGGCGGTCAAGCCTTCGTTTCGGGCGCCGATATTTCTGAATTTGATGAAAAACGCGGCAGTTCGGAACAGCGCGAAAGCTATGCCATGGTTGCCGCGAATGCCAATCGATGGCTCGCAAACATCGATAAACCCCTGATCGCGATGATTGAGGGTTTTTGTATTGGTGGGGGACTCGCGACCGCGCTCAACGCGGATGTGCGGTTTGCGACACCGAACTCGACGTTTGGCATCCCTGCCGCGCGATTAGGGTTGGGCTATGAATTGGCGGGTTTGAAGGCATTAGTTGCGCTCGTGGGACCGGCTCATGCGAGGGATATCATGATCTCGGCGCGTTACTTTGATGCCGAGGAAGCCCAGAGCATGGGGCTGGTTAATTTTGTTGTTGAGCCCTCTGAGTTAAGGGATGCCGTTACGGCTTACGCCTCAAAGGTCGTAGCCAACGCGCCGCTCACCGTCCACGCGGCGCGGCGCGCCATTCGGGAACTGCTCAAGCCCGAGTCAGCTCAAGCGCCCGCGCGAATACAAGCGCTTATTGATACCTGCTTTAACAGCGAAGATTACAAAGAAGGGCGTCAAGCCTTCAAAGAAAAGCGGCCGCCCCAATTTAACGGCAGTTAAGCAATTATCGCTCTGTGAGCGCTGAGGCTGTGGCGCGTTTTAACGGTTTGAGTAAATAGTCCATAACGGTCTTCTCGCCGGTGCTGATGTCAACCGTTGCGATCATGCCTGGCATGATCGGCAAAGGGTTTTCCGCTTGACCCAAATAGTTCTTGGCGGTTCTGACTCTAATTTGAAAAAAATACTCTCCGGTCTCATCAACGATGGTGTCGGCGCTAATTTGCTCAAGGGTTGCGTCGAGTCCCCCATAGATTGCGAAATCATAGGCCGTGACCTTCACGGTCGCTTTTTGCCCCGGCCGTATAAAGGCGATATCAACTGGCCGAACCTTCGCGTTGATGAGTAGGGTGTCATCGAGCGGGACGATTTCGAGTAGATCCATGCCGGGTTGAATGACGGCGCGTTCCGTTGTGACCAATATCTGGTTCACGATGCCGTTGGCAGGTGACCTGACTTCCGTTCGAGCCACTCGGTCTTGCAGTGCCACCTTCGAGTAACTTAGCCGTTCAAGGTCAGCGCGGGTTGCGGTCAGTTCTTCCTGGGCAACTGCAAGGTACTGTTGCTGGCGTTCTTGTATTTTTTGTGTCGCTTCTGTGACAATAGAATCTTGTGCAGGCAGCTTCAAACGAATGCCCTCAAGACGACCTTCGGCCTCATTCACAGCCGCTTTTAGACGAATGAGCTCGACCTGCGACACGGCGCCGGTCTCGACTAGCGGCGCGGTCATGGCAAGTTCTTGGCGTGCATAGTCCGCACCCTGAGCCAGTTTTTGAAGTTCGCGTTGCAATTCCTCTTTTGCTTGTTTGTGCTGTGATCGTTGTTGTTCGAGGATCGATAGATTACTTTTGAGTTCGTCCTGCCTTGATTTTAGCAACTGAGCCTCATCATTAAAGGATTGCTGCTCGGCTGCGGTCAGATTCGGTGGCGCCTGCATTGGCTCACCCGAGATCTCGGATGCCAGTCTGAGCATTTTAAATCTGAGCGTTGTGATGGCGGATTGGCTTTCATTGAACGAGGAAGCGAACCGCGTATTATCGATTTGGAGCAGCACTTGACCCTTTTCGACTCGATCGCCCTCTTTAACAAGAATGGCGCTTAAGATGCCCCCTTCCAAATTTTGAACCACCTGGGTCTGACTGGAGGCAATGATTCGGCCATCGGCTCGAGTGATTTCCTCAAGGGCGGCAAAGTTCGCCCAGATAATTGCGGTCAGGACAAAGACAGCGGTGATCCATAGCGCTAGATGACTGAGCGGCTGGGTCTGGGTTAGCGCGCTGAATCTGGCGCTATGGTCAATCGGTCTGGTGGTCATGCTGATGGTCCACTGTTCTGAGCGAGTTGACTCAAAATGGCCTCTTTGCTGCCATCCGCCATGACTGTCCCATTTCTCATGACGATGACCCGGTCGACGAGTTCTAAGAGGTTCATCCGGTGGGTGATCAAAATCAAAGTTCGGTTCGGACCGTAGTGGCGTAATTGCTGAATAAAATCCAGCTCTGCCTGACGGTCCATCGCATTCGTCGGTTCGTCTAGGAGCATCAGCGGCGCTTGGTTGATCAGCGCGCGGGCGATGGCGATGCCTTGTCTCTGACCGCCAGATAAAAAGCCGCCACGCTCGCCGACTTGAAAATCGAAGCCTTCTGGATGCTGATCAAAGTAGTTCCGAATTCCGCCAAAATTGGCAGCGTCCAAAATTTGCTCGTCGGTCGCATTGGCTAAACCAAAGCGAATATTGTCTCGAACCGAACCGGCTAAAAGCGTTGATTCTTGCGGCAGGTAGCTGATTTTTCGGCGCAAGTCAGCTGGGTCCAGTTGGTGAATATCGGTGTTATCGATTAAAAGGCTACCGTCGGTCGGTAGGTAGAGCTTCGAGATAAGCCGCTCGATGGTGCTTTTCCCGGAACCGGTTGGGCCAATGATTGCGACCTTCTCATAAGGCTTTATTTGAAAGCTGACGGAATTTAAGGCCGGCACGGCCTGACCCGGATAGGTGAAGCTTACCGATCTGAATTCAACGGCCGGTTTCAAATCAGCGCGATGTAGGAACTGGTGTTTGAAGTCGCGTTCCCCAGGCAAACTCATTAAACGGTCAATGGTGCCGTAGGCTGCCAGCGCATGTTGGTAGCGGGTCATAATTGTTGCGATCTGGCTCATCGGTGCAAGCGCCCGTCCTGTCAAAATGGTGCAGGCAATGAGACCACCGATACTCAGCTCGCCGGCTTGTATGGCGTACACCCCGGCAATGACGAGAACAACTGTTGTGCTTTGAGAGATTAATTGAATGAGGTTTAAGGTTGTCAGGGAACCGAGTCTCGATTTTAGTCCGAGGCTTGCGAGTTGGTCTTGAGATTGTTCCCAACGGGCTTGCATCGTACTTTCGGCTTGGAGCGCTTTAATGATTTCCAAGGAGTGCAGGGTCTCAACCAAGAGGGCGGTTTTTCGGGACGATTCTGTAAAGATGTCCTGGATAATCGGGTGAAGCTGGCGCTGGGCGGTATAGCTGACCAGCAAAACAATCGGCAATACAAGCAGTGGGATCAGCCCTATCGGACCGGCAATGCCAAAAATCAACCCAATAAAGAGTAGGACAAAAGGCAGGTCAATCAGCGTGAGTAATGTGGTTGAGGTGAAAAACTCTCTGAACTGATCAAATTCTTGAAGCTGGCTTGCAAAGCTACCGACCCGTTTGGGATGCTCTTGCATGGTCATGTTGAGGACTTGCTCAAAGGTTGCAGAAGACAATAAGAGGTCAGCGCGTTTACCGGCGATATCGAGAAAATAGCCTCTGAGGGATTTCATGACAAAGTCGAAAATAAAAACCAAGGCGACACCGGATGCCAATACCCAAAGGGTGTTCGTCGCTTGATTGGGGACGACCCGGTCGTAGACGTTCATCACAAATAAAGGCGTTGCCAATGCGAAGATATTGACCAGCAAAGAGGCAACGAAGACCTCTGAATAAAGGCTTTTAGATTGCTTTATGACCGACCAAAACCAGTGCGTATTCAACCGCTGTTGAACAGAGTCGTCCGGTGCGCGCGCTTTGAGCTTTAGGAGTTCGCCGGCGTAGCGGTCTTGTACCAGCGTTTTATCAATCGCTGCGGGTTGTGCCTGCAGGCCACTGGGGTAAATCAGCGCGCTAGCGGTTACTTTTATGATCAGCAGTGCTCGATCGTCTTTGAGCGTCAGCAGGCACGGACAATCCTCATTCGTCAGGGCATCAAGCGGCTTCGTTATAACCATCGGTTCAAACCCAGCACGCTTTGCTGCTCTGGCAGCGAGGGTGAGATGGTCTGCACTGGCGGTTGGTTTTGGCAGGCCGGAATAAAGCGCGTTCTCAGAAACCGGTTGTCCCAAAGCGCGCGTGTAAGCGGACAAGCCAGCGCCTGGACTGCTTGCGATCGTGCTTAAATCATCGAGGATTGGGTCTGTCATAAAGCGAGTATAGCATTCGTTATAAAAGTCTCTGCTAGACTTATCATTCTGCGCTGAAACAGTCTTGATGCGCCGTTTTAAGACGGCAATCAGGGTTAATAAGAGCCGGTTCGTTGTAAGATTGGATCCGTTATGTTGCTGTCTTTGTTGGGGATATTGAGACGCCACCGTTTGCCCGTTTCGACCGGCGAGTGGCTCGACTTATTATCGGCTCTGAACGCGGGCGTCGTTTTTTCAAACCTGGATGCGTTTTATTACCTGGCCCGGCTGTGTCTGGTCAAAGATGAACGCTATTTTGATCGATTTGACCAAGCCTTTAGGGTCTTTGTCGCGGGCCTTGACGCGGCACCCCTGGATAGTTCGGACGCCATTTTAGTTGGCGCCATCACGGACCTACTTGCAAGTCATGAAGCCCTCGAGCTGGATGAGGCGCGGTTGCGGCGATTGTTGCAGGGTTTGATGACAAGGCCCGTCAACGCGACCGAGCCCCATTTAGTGGATCTGGATCGATTGGTGACCGACGCAGGTCAGCGCGCTGGGTTACCCGCAGACGGCGCCGCACACCCTGCGATTGAGAACCTGGCGGCATCTGACGCAACGCAGTCGGAGACAGCGCGTGCGCAGGCCAGCCTTGACGCCGCCTCGGGTAGGGCCTTGAGTGATCAGGCGGAAGATCGTGGTGAAGGTGAAGGTGAAGGTGAAGGTGAAGGTGAGGGCGATGCTGGTGATTCAGAATCGGGAGAACCTGGGCAGAAGGGTGATGGCGGTCAGCAAGGCGTAGGACAGTCCCAAGAGACAGGGCGCGGCACGACGCATGAGTTTCCGCGGGTCGTCGGCGAGCGGTATCACCAAGAAGCGCGTCGGTTTGGCACCGCCAGCAAGGTCTGGGAGCAGCGGGCTTATCAAGCTTTGGATGATGACGCAATTCTTGGCGTTAGGAGCTTACGCTTGTCTTTACGGTATTTGCGCAAGTGGGTGCGTCAGTCACAGATCGAGGAGTTGGACCTTTCTGAGACGATTCAAAAAACAGCGGCTGGTGGTGGTTTTTTGGATATTAAAATGCGACCCGAGCGTCGTAATGGATTAAAGCTGGTGCTTTTGTTAGACAGTGGTGGATCGATGGACGCGCATGCTGAGATTTGTTATCAGCTCTTTTCCGCCGTAAAAGCGGAGCTAAAATCACTGCAGTGTTATCGGTTTCATAATTGTATCTACGACATGTTGACGGGATTTGATGATGGAGTGCTCGCGCCTGATCTATCGACAACCACGTTTTTAAGTCGTTTAGACTCAGACACCCGGATGATTATTGTGGGTGATGGCCAAGTTGGCCTTCCGGAGCTGTTGGAGGTTGGTGGCAGCCTGCGTCATTACAACGCAACGACCGGGGTTGAATGGTTGACCCGGATACAGGATCGGTGCCGTCAGGTTGTTTGGTTGAATCCAGTGCCAGAGCGGGCCTGGCCGCAGTGGCCAAGTGTCGCGCTGATTCAGAACACCATGGCGGGCCGGATGCATCCGCTGACGCCAGCCGGTCTTACGAGTGCGGCAAAGGCACTGCTGCGTTAACCTGGCGGACCGGTGCGTTCGTGCAAAATCCTCGAATATTGCCCGCCATTTGCTGAATCAAACGTTGCCGTGATTCAAGTGCGCCCCAAGCATTGTGCGGCGTGATTAACAAGTTCGGGCGGGCAACCTGAAGGAGTGATTCTTGAAGGGTTGGCGGCTCGATTGCCAAGACATCGAGCGCCGCGCCCGCGATGTGACCTGCCTCTAACGCTTTCAGCAACGCCTGACTGTCCACTAAGGCGCCACGAGCCGTATTAATTAAGAAAGCAGAGGGTTTCATAGCAGCAAGGCTTGCGGCATTAATCAGGTTCTCAGTGTCTGCCGTTAATGGGCAATGCAGTGAAATCACATCGGCACGTCGCAAGAGGGTTGGGAGGTCGCATCGGGTAATGTTCGGAGGCGTTGGATTGGATGGGGGGCCCAAATGGGCGCTCGCTGCGATTACGGTCATCCCAAAAGCTTGCGCCAGCTTGCCAACGGCCTGGCCCAATTCACCGAGACCGATAATGCCGAGTGTTTTACCCGATAGCTCGATAATCGGATGATCAAGCCGGCAGAAGACGGGACTCTTTTGCCATTGGCCGGTTTGCGTGTCCTGCAAATAGCGCGGCATGTTTGTCACGAGATTCAGTATCAGCGTCAGGACATGTTGCGAGACCGACGGCGTCGCGTAGCCGACCGCATTGGACACGCTAATGCCCTGTTCGCTTGCGGCAGCAAGATCAATATTGTTGGTTCCGGTCGCCATGACGCTAATGTGCTTGAGGTGTTTGGCGTGACGAAGGACCTCGCGCGATAACATCACCTTGTTGGTGAGTACGACGTCCGCGTGCTCAACGCGGTCTAAAAGGTCTTTTTCTTGTGTCGCGGGGTAGGTGGACCAGGCGGTGAGTTGGGTCAAGATAGGGCCAAGGTCGATTCCCCGGCCCAGACTTTGGGCGTCAAGAATGACGCCGTTCATAAAGGTTGCCGGCTGGTCGGGATGCGTGCCGTCCCAATCAGCATTACAGGTCTGGGAAGGCGTCCGACAGGGCTGCGTTCCACTGATCCAAGTTCGCTTGTTGGCCGGTTAGGAGGGTCTCGGTATCCCCTTCAATGTGGACCTTAATCATGGTGTCGCCCATCCGAATATCATTCACGACGGCTTGATCGCTATCACTTTTGACCGCCCCAAAAACGGTGTGACCACCGTTTAAATGTGGCGTTGGCCCGTGAGTAATAAAAATTTGACTGCCGTTGGTGCCAGGACCCGCGTTGGCCATTGATAAGATCCCAGCGCGATCATGTTTTAAATCATCTGAAAACTCATCCTCGAAACGATAGCCAGGCCCACCCGTGCCGGTCCCGAGGGGGCACCCACCTTGGATCATAAAGTCGCTAATAACGCGATGGAAGCTGAGGCCATCGTAATAACCTTTTTGAATGAGGTTTACGAAATTCGCACACGTGATCGGCGTTTGATCAGTAAACAACTCAATATTGATGGTGCCTTTGTTGGTTTCGATAACAGCAGTTAGACTCACAATTTATCCTTATTCATCAATTTAGGTACAGGGGTGCAGGTCGGTTAATCAGGGATTAGCGCTGGTCCATAGGGACATAGTCGCGCTTGACTGGACCGAGATACAATTGTCTGGGTCGACCAATTTTAAAGGGCGAGCTGAGCATCTCAGACCAATGTGCGATCCAGCCGGGCATTCTTCCGAGTGCAAATAAAGCGGTGTACATTGGGGTTGGAATCCCCATTGCTTTGAGGGTAATGCCTGAATAAAAATCAATATTGGGGTAGAGCTTGCGGTCAATAAAGTAGGCCTCTTCTCGCGCAATTTTTTCTAGGGCGCTGGCAACCTTCAATAAGGGTTCTTCTTCAACGCCTTGTTCTGCCAAAACAGCCTGGCAGCTGGCTTGCATGACGGTTGCTCGAGGATCAAAATTTTTATAAACCCGGTGGCCAAAGCCCATTAATTTAAAGGGGTCTTCTTTGTCTTTGGCTTTGTCGACATATTCGCCGACGCGGCTGAGATCGCCAATCTCGTTTAGCATATCCAAAACAGCCTCATTCGCGCCGCCGTGAGAGGGGCCCCATAGCGCCGCAATCCCTGCCGCAATGGCAGCATAGGGGTTGGCCTCGGTAGAACCCGCCAGGCGCACGGTTGAAGTCGACGCATTTTGTTCATGATCGGCATGCAGGATGAATATTTTATCCAGCGCATGCGCAAGCGTTGGACTGACTTGGCTGGCTCGGCCAGTTTCCCCAAAGCACATATTCAGAAAGTTTTCGGCATAGCCTAAGGCCGGATCCGGGTCGACAAATGTTGCGCCGATTGATTTTCGATAGCTCATGGCTGCGAGCGTCGGAATTTTTGCAATCAATTGCATGGCCGATTCAAGACGGTGATCGGGATTGTAAATGTCCAGGCCTTCATGAAATAGCGACGCAAGACCCGCAACCGCCGCACACAACATGGACATGGGGTGCGAGGTTTGCGTAAAGCCGTTGAAGATTTGCGCAAACTGGGGATCAACCGGCATGCGATCCGTAATGTCGGACTTAAATTGGTGTAATTGTGCCGCCGTCGGTAGTTCGCTGTGGAGCAGTAAGTAGCAGACCTCGAGATGCTCTGAGTGGTCTGCAAGTTGTTCGATGGGATAGCCGCAATAGGTTAAAATGCCCGCGTCCCCATCGATATAAGTGATTGTGGAGTCGCACGCTGCGGTAGATAAAAACCCAGGGTCATAAGTGTAGACACCCTGACTAATTAGGCTTCGGACATCGACGACATCCAGTCCCGCTGTGGCTTCCAGAACGGGAAGGTCGGTGGTTTTGCCATCAATCGTGATTTGAACAGTGTGTTTCATAGCTTACTCATTCCAGCTTAATCGGCGCCTTGTGCCGTCGGATCTAAACGATCCAACCTCGAGCAAAACGGGTGGTACATGTAATCAAAATGGGTCTTGGATGTAAAGCCTTCCGCCCTGATCGGTTGTCTCAAAGCGGTTTGTTTTTTTGCTGAGCAAGCACTATGATTGCCGCGATTCTGCAAGCGGCCGGTCGCTTGGGATCAAACCTTCGGGACGATTGTTCTACCTCTGTCTTGCCATCAACCCGGTCAATAATACTTCTTGATCGGATCCATCCTTGGCAGAATTAGAGCGTCGTAGGAAAGGATTCGCCTATTGCGTTCAATCAGATTGGGAGAGACAAAACCATGAAGCAAGATAAAAGACCTATCAATGTCGGTATCGGTGATCTGCTCCAGTTCCGCTGGCCGATTATAGCCCTTGCGTCGATCTCCCATCGGATCGCTGGGGTGGTGCTTTTTGTTGGGCTTGGTTTGTTACTCTATGGGCTTGAAGTGTCATTGTCCTCACCCGCTGAATTCGAGGGGCTCAAAGCCAGTTTGGCGACCCCGATTGGTAAGGGCATTGCCTGGGTTGTGCTGGCCGCTTTGGCCTATCACTTTGTGGCTGGCGTAAAGCATTTAATAATGGACGGAAGTGACTCAGAGAGTCTCGTCGCTGGAACACGAGCGGCCTACATTACCTTGGTCGTGTCCGCCATTTTAATTGCTTTGGTGACGGTTTGGATTATCTAAGCAACTTATCATCTAGTTGACGTCCCAGCGCGTAGCAAAGAGCAGGAGAAAGAATATGGTTACACAAGTAACAGGCCTATCTAAAAATGGGGTCAGTGATTGGTATATTCAGCGTGGCTCATCGGTCGTGATGGGGGTTTATACGTTGTATTTGCTGGGATTTATGCTCATCTCAGACGAGATGTCGTTTGCGGTTTGGGCCGCACTTTTTAGCACGACTTGGATGCAGCTGGCGACACTCGTGACCTTGATTGCGACCTGCGCGCACGCTTGGATCGGAATGTGGACAGTGGGCACAGACTACTTGAGAGCGCGCACGATGGGGCCGAAAGGGGATCGACTTCGTTCGATTTATCAGTCGGTCTGCCTGCTTGCGATTCTGGCCTATTTGCTCTGGGGCATCAAAATTTTGTGGGGTAATTAATAATGTCTAATCTACCAACATTGGAATTCGACGCCATCATCGTGGGCGGCGGCGGATCGGGTTTGCGCACGGCGCTGCAGTTGGCGCAGTCCGGTCATAAGACGGCGGTGGTGTCCAAGGTATTCCCAACGCGGTCTCATACCGTCTCGGCTCAAGGCGGCATTACCTGCGCGATTGCGAGTGAGGACCCAGACGATGATTGGCGCTGGCATATGTACGACACCGTCAAGGGCTCTGATTATATTGGTGACCAAGATGCGATTGAATATATGTGCAGTGTGGGGCCTGAGGCGGTTTTTGAACTCGAACACATGGGACTACCGTTTTCAAGAAAGGAAAATGGCCGCATCTATCAGCGCCCGTTTGGGGGTCAAAGCAAAGATTTTGGTAAGGGCGGGCAAGCCGCAAGAACCTGCGCCGCGGCGGATCGAACCGGTCATGCGCTGCTGCACACTTTGTATCAAGGCAATATCGCAGCCGGATCCACTATTTTTAGTGAATGGTTCGCTGTCGACTTGGTGAAAAATGCAGCCGGTGCCGTCACAGGTGTGATTGCGATTTGTATGGAGACGGGTGAGGTTTCTTACATTAAGTCGAAAGCAACCGTATTGGCCACAGGTGGCGCGGGCCGAATCTATGCCTCGACCACCAACGCGTTGATGAACACGGGCGATGGCACCGGCATGGCGCTAAGAGCCGGATTCGTGCAGCAAGACATGGAGATGTGGCAGTTTCATCCCACCGGGATAGCGGGGGCTGGTACATTGGTCACCGAGGGTTGCCGCGGTGAGGGCGGCTATCTGGTTAATAAAGATGGCGAGCGGTTCATGGAGCGCTATGCACCGAATGCCAAGGATCTGGCGGGTCGGGATGTAGTGGCTCGGAGTATGGTGCTCGAGATTTTGGAAGGTCGTGGTGCCGGTCCGAACGGCGATCATGTGCTTCTTAAACTAGACCATCTGGGTGAGGACATCCTGCATTCAAGACTCCCTGGGATTGTGGAATTATCCAAGACCTTTGCACATGTTGATCCGGTCAAGGAGCCCATTCCAGTTGTTCCGACCTGTCACTATATGATGGGCGGCTTGCCCACCAACATTCATGGTCAGGCAATTACGATTGATGCCAATGGGCAAGACAAAATCGTTGATGGGCTCTATGCCGTTGGTGAGGCAGCCTGCGTTTCGGTTCACGGCGCTAATCGTTTGGGTGGAAATTCCTTGTTGGATTTGGTCGTTTTTGGTCGGTCCGCTGGCCTTTATATTAATCAAGCGTTGACTTCAGGCATTGAATTGCAAGCCTCGAGCGACTCGGATGTCGAGCAAGCGATGGGGCGGTTAGGGCGATGGAATGCGTCAACCTCAACGGGTGAGGCACCCGCTCAGCTAAAGCGCGAGCTTCAAGAATGTATGCAACTGAATTTTGGGGTGTTCCGCAAGGAGGCGCCGATGCAAGAAGGCATTAAGAAGCTTGAGGAACTTAGAGCGCGGATTGGGGACGCCTACCTCGGGGACAAATCAATGGCGTTCAATACGGCGCGGTTGGAAGCGCTAGAGTTGGACAATCTTTTAGAAATCGCTGAAGCAACCGCATTCAGCGCTGAGGGCCGTCGCGAGAGTCGGGGTGCCCATGCTCGGGATGATTTCCAAGAGCGCGATGATGAGAATTGGTTGGCGCATTCGATTTATTCGCCAGAAACAAAGCAGTTGAGTCAGCGTGCCGTGAATTTTAGTCCAAAAATCATGGACACGATGGAGCCGATGATTCGAAAGTACTAGGTAACTAAAAGGGGTGTCGTGGCGTAACTCGCCATGGCAAGCCCCCGCCGGATTGAACGCGCCTTAGAAGAGGCTGTTTAGCCTGATAGCTCCGTTAGGTTGGGTTCGAGCGCGACCTGAAATCATTTGAAAGAGGGCGCGTTAACTCTGAAATGAGGCGAGGCAAGGCACTGGCCTGTAAACCGATTTGAAGGTATTGACGCTGAGTATGGCCCAGCGCATTAGAAAACGAGAAGCGAGCGCGACAGACAAAGGCGCGCTTTGAAACCAAAAACGCTTTGAAATTAAAAACGCTTTGAAAATAAAAACGCTTTGGACGAAGGACAGATTATGCAAGTCAGTATATATCGATATAACCCAGAGACCGACGATCGGCCCTACATGTCAGATTACACGGTGGAGATCCCCGAAGGCCGTGATCTCATGGTGTTGGATGTTATGGCGCTGATTAAAGAACAAGATGCGTCGGTGACCTATCGGCGCAGCTGTCGAGAGGGGGTTTGTGGCTCTGACGGGGTCAACATGAATGGCAAGAACGGTCTGGCATGTATTACGCCCGTATCGGAAGTTGCGCGCGGCGGGAAATTGAAGCTTCGTCCGTTGCCCGGACTGCCGGTTATTCGAGACTTGGTCGTCGACATGACCCAATTCTATGATAATTACAAGAAAGTCCAACCGTACCTTATAAACGATACGCTGCCACCAAAGATGGAGCGTCTGCAGAGCCCGGAAGATCGAGAGAAACTGGACGGCCTGTATGAGTGTATTTTGTGTGCCTGTTGCTCAACGTCTTGCCCGAGTTTTTGGTGGAATCCTGATAAATTCATTGGTCCAGCAGGCTTGCTTCAGGCTTATCGGTTTATAGCCGATAGTCGTGACACGGCAACCGAGGCGCGATTAAGTGACCTTGAAGATCCCTTCAGTGTGTTTCGCTGTCGCGGCATCATGAACTGCGTGAGCGTTTGCCCCAAGGGATTGAACCCAACTCGGGCCATTGGTCACATTCGTAATATGTTGATGGAACGAGCAGTTTAATCAAATTTGGTCATTTTTCTGTGCGAAGAGATATCGATCGACGGCTAGGTTGGCTACAATAGGCGGCTTTGAAAACAGAGTTGTCGAACATGTCCCAAGGCTCCATGGAATCGATGTGGCAAAGCGGGCACATCTCTGGCAGTAATGCCGCCTATGTGGAAGCGCTATTCGAGGATTACCTTGTTAACCCAGAGGGCTGCCCAGGGGCTTGGCGGGCCTACTTCGATCAGCTCCCAAAGGTAGATCCTAGCGCTGCAAGCCAGGATCTGTCTCACGCCACAGTCCGAGACCATTTCCTACTCTTAGCCAAAAACCAAGCGCGGGTTGTACCTGCCTCTGCGTCTTCGATTTCAGCCAATCATGAGCGCAAACAGTTCGCCGTCGGCGAGTTGATCAACGGTTATCGTCGCCGAGGACATCTGCGGGCCGATCTTGATCCGCTTGGCCTTGAAATAAAAGAAGATGTGCCGTCGCTCACGCTTGAATATCATGGTTTGTCAGATGCGGATCGAGATACTCGCTTCCAGGTTGGTTCGCTGGCTATGGGTGAGTCCGAGGCGCCCCTGTCCGAAATCGTGGCAGCGCTGGAAGAAACCTACTGCGGATCCATTGGCGCGGAATACATGCATATCTCCGACCAAGAGGAATTATCCTGGGTGCAGGAACGCATGGAGAGCACGCGGACCAAGCCGTACTATGGCCATGGCACCAAACGACGGCTGCTTGATCGAATCCTTGCCGCCGAAGGACTCGAGCTCTATCTGGGCAAAAAATATCCTGGTACCAAACGGTTTGGACTTGAAGGCGCCGAAACATTTATCTGTTGTTTGGCAGAACTGATCCATCGAGCAGGGTCATCGGGTGTCGTTGAAACCGTGATCGGTATGGCGCACAGAGGACGATTAAACGTTTTGGTTAATCTGCTTGGAAAAGATCCAGCAGCACTGTTTGATGAGTTCGAAGGACGCTATCAGCCCTCAGAAGGGTCAGGCGACGTTAAATATCATCAAGGGTTCTCCTCTAACCTGATGACGCCCGGTGGCGAAATGCACTTGGCGCTTGGATTTAATCCGAGCCATCTTGAGATCGCGGCACCCGTTATCGCAGGATCTGTTCGCGCTAGAATGGACCGGCGCGGGGACTCGGTCGGTGACAAGGTGCTTGCCATCAACGTTCATGGTGATGCAGCCTTTGCGGGTCAGGGGGTTGTCATGGAGACCTTTCAAATGTCTCAAACCCGAGGCTTTTATACGGGTGGGACGCTGCACATTATTATTAATAATCAGATCGGTTACACCATTAGTAAACGTGAGGACGCTCGGTCGGCGCGTTATTGCACGGAAGTCGCAAAAATGGTGCAAGCCCCAATCTTCCATGTAAACGGTGATGACCCAGTTGCCGTTTTGTTTGTGTCCCAAATGGCGCTCGACTATCGAATGCGATTTAAGAAGGATGTCGTCATTGATATCGTTTGCTATCGACGTCGAGGGCATAACGAAGGCGATGAGCCAGCAATCACCCAGCCAAAAATGTACGAAACAATCCGCGCGCATCCGACGACACTCGCGCAATTTTCACAAAAGCTGATTCATGAGGGCGCCATTGAACTGGCCGAGTACGAGCGACGAATCATTGCTTATCGAGACGCTTTAGATGAAGGCAATGCGGTGGCTTGGGATTATCTCAAAGAGCCCAATGCGAGTTTGTATGTTGACTGGACGCCCTATTTAGGTCGAGATTGGGACACTCCGGTTGATACCCGATTTGACAGTGCGCAATTTAAAGCGCTTTCCGGTGCGATCGATAATCTTGCGTGTTCGGTTACAGTGCATCGCCAGGTCGATAAAATTCTCAAAGACCGAGCCTTAATGGGGTCAGGGGAGCTGGCCTGCAACTGGGGATTTGCAGAGATGATGGCCTATGCCACGCTTTTGAGCGAGGGCCATAATGTTCGGCTAACGGGGCAAGACGTTGGGCGCGGAACCTTTGCCCATCGCCATGCCGTGTTGCACGACCAGACGACCGATGAGGCCATCTTGCCGATTGGTGCGATTGGTTTGCCTGGGGACTTCGCCTTGTATGACTCGTTTTTGTCAGAGGAAGCGGTGCTTGCTTTTGAATATGGGTATTCCCAGACCAGCCCGAAAACGCTCGTTATTTGGGAAGCGCAGTTCGGGGATTTTGCCAACGGTGCCCAAGTGGTGATTGACCAATTTATAACCAGTGGCGAGCACAAGTGGGCGCGTTTATCTGGGTTGACGCTGTTGTTACCCCACGGCTATGAAGGCGCAGGGCCGGAGCACTCGTCAGCCCGGCTAGAACGCTACTTGCAACTCTCCGCAGAACACAACATCCAAGTGTGTGTTCCGACCACGCCAGCACAGATTTATCATTTGTTGCGGCGGCAGATGCTCCGGCAAGCTAAAAAGCCGCTTATCGTCTTAACGCCGAAAAGTCTGCTTCGCCACCCGGAGGCGGTGTCCAGTCTGACGGCCTTAACGGACGGTGCTTTTGAGACGGTCATTGCTGAGGATTTATCCGCCATAAACTACGAGCGAGTGACCCGTTTAATCTTGTGCAGTGGCAAAGTTTATTATGACTTAAAGCATGAGCGCGATCGGCTGAACCTTGATCATGTCGCAATTATTCGCGTTGAGCAGCTGTATCCATTTCCGCAAGATGCTTTGGGCCTGGCGCTCGCGGATTTTGTCAATGTTAGGGAAGCCATTTGGTGCCAAGAGGAGCCGATGAATCAGGGTGCATGGTATAGCAGCCAACATCATATTCGGCGCGCATTACAAAACCACGTCGCAGAACTACATCTCAAGTATGCGGGTAGGGCGGCATCGGCGGCTGCCGCTGCGGGCAATATGGGCCTGCACCAGGCACAGCAGGATGCTTTGGTCTCACTGGCTTTAAACGGTGAGTTCGCTGAAATTGAAACGATTCAAGCCAGGAGTTAAGAGCGCATGGACATAAACGCACCCGTATTTCCAGAGTCGATTGCAGACGGTGAGGTTGCCACTTGGCATGTTGCGGTCGGGCAGTGGGTTGCTCGGGATCAAATCCTGGTCGATATCGAGACCGATAAAGTGGTCTTAGAAGTGGTGGCGCCATCCGCTGGCCGGCTGACCAAGATCCTAAAAGCGGTTGGCGCGGTAGTGGGTTCCGAGGAATGCTTAGCCGAATTTGAAGCAGGTGAAAATGAAACTGAGGGTTCAGCTGACGGGGCTGGGCAAGACGCAGATGAGAGCCAACCGAGTTCGGCTTCGTCAACGACCTCGTCTTCGGCGGCGGCGATGACGCCGTCAGCGAGCCCGTCTGCTCGGAAACTCGCGGAAGAGTCGAGCATTGCCTTAGCATCTATAGTTGGCACCGGTAAAAATGGTCTCATCAATAAGGAAGACGTTTTGCAAGCGGTGGCCCGGGCGCAACAAATCGGTTCTGAAAACCCGATTTCGGTTGCAACAAATATGACAGTGCCTGCTGGGGTTGATCGGGCTGCCTCAGGCGACCGGATCGAGCGCCGTGTGCCGATGACTCGGCTTCGCGCGAGTATTGCTAAACGCTTGGTTGAAGCGCAGCAGAATGCCGCCATGCTCACGACGTTCAATGAAGTGGACATGACCGCGATTATGTCGCTGCGCAAGCAATATAAAGAGGCGTTTCAAAAAGCCCACAATGGAACCCGGTTGGGGTTTATGTCCTTTTTTGTGAAAGCCTGTACTGAGGCGCTCAAACGCTTCCCAGGTGTGAATGCCTCCATCGATGGCGCAGATGTTGTATATCACGGTTATCAAGACGTGGGGGTTGCCGTGTCGTCCCCGAGAGGGTTGGTGGTTCCTGTGATTCGCGATGCTGATAGCTTAACGCTTGCTGAGATCGAGGATCAGATTGGTCAGTATGGGGTCAAAGCAAAGAATGCTCAGTTGAGTATTGATGAGATGACGGGTGGCACCTTCACTATTTCGAATGGCGGGGTGTTTGGTTCAATGTTGTCGACGCCCATATTAAACCCGCCGCAGACCGCGATTCTGGGTATGCACAAAATTCAAGATCGACCGATGGCGATTGATGGCGAGGTCGTGATTCGCCCGATGATGTATTTGGCCTTGTCTTATGATCACCGATTGATTGATGGTCAAGAAGCGGTTCGGTTTTTAGTTACCGTTAAGGATTTTCTCGAAGAACCCGCGAGGATCCTGTTAGATATTTAAAGGAAGAACCATGAGCAAACAATTTGATGTGGCGGTCGTTGGCGCAGGGCCTGCTGGGTATCACGCTGCTATCCGCGCCGCGCAGTTAGGTTTGAAAACGGTTTGCATCGATCGCTGGGTGGATGCCAGCGGTCAGGCGGTGCTGGGTGGAACCTGCTTAAATGTTGGATGCATTCCCTCAAAAGCGTTATTGGATACGTCTCACAAATTTAGTCAGGCGCAGTCTGAATTCGAGGATTTGGGGATTATGACCCAGGGACTTGCCCTGGATGTGGCGCAGATGCAGCGCCACAAAGATTTGATCGTTCAAAACTTAACCAAGGGTGTGGCGGGGTTATTAAAATCCAACGGGGTTGAAGTCGTGACGGGTACGGCAACGCTGCTAGCGGGTAAAATATTAAAGGTAACGGATGCAGCTGGTCAGGTTAGTACGATTGCCGCGGCGCATATTATTTTGGCGCCAGGGTCCAACCCGGTTGATATCCCAGCTTGTGTGAGAGACGACGAAATGATCGTCGACTCCACCGGAGCGCTGGCTTTTGACGCAGTGCCGAAAACGCTAGGTGTGATTGGTGCGGGGGTGATTGGTTTAGAACTCGGTAGTGTTTGGAGCAGGCTGGGCGCCAAAGTGGTTCTGCTTGAAGCGATGCCTTCTTTTTTACCAACGGCGGACGAACAAATCTCAAAAGAAGCCTTAAAGCTCTATAAAAAGCAGGGCCTCGAAATTCGGCTGGGTGCCAAAGTGACGGGCAGCAAAATCAAGAAGTCCGGCGTTGAGGTGATCTATGAAGACGGGGACGGAACCCAGAAATTAACGGTTGACCGCCTGATCGTCGCGGTCGGCAGGCGGGCAGAAACGAAAGGCCTGATTGCCTTGGATGCTGGCGTTGTCGTCGATGACCGAGGATTGATTGAAGTGAACGAGGTTTGTGAAACGACTTGTGCGGGCGTCTACGCGGTTGGCGATGCCGTTCGGGGGGCAATGCTTGCGCACAAGGGAATGGAAGAGGGGGTTATGGTTGCCGAGCGGATTGCGGGCGGTAAACCACAAGTCAATTATGAAACGGTGCCTTGGGTGATTTATACCCATCCGGAAATTGCCTGGGTTGGCGCGACTGAAGCCGAGCTCAGCGCCGCGGAAACAGCGGTGAAGGTTGGCGTATTTCCATTGGCAGCTAGTGGTCGCGCTATGGCCAGTAATGAGACAGCGGGTTTGATCAAGGTAATCGCTGATGCTGCGACGGACCGCGTCTTGGGTGTCCACATGATCGGCGCGCATTGCTCAGAAATGATTGCAGAAGCCGTCATTGCAATGGAATTTGGGGCATCTGCGGAAGATCTTGGTCTCACCATGTTTGCTCACCCGACGCTGTCTGAAGGCTTGCATGAAGCGGCACTTGCAGTTTCTGGTCATGCCATTCATATTGCACACCGAAAACGGCGCTGAGAACGGATGTTGAGGCGGCGCTAGGCTGACGGCTTGGGTTGCGGGCTTCAAAAGAGAGGTGAAAGAAAAGGGCGCAACGTGGTTTGCCTTATGGCGCAGCTCGCACATTTCTGGCGGCGTTCGCGGAAAGGGTTCGTCAAAAAAGGTCAAAAACGGTGTTCACCCAGCGCCAAACAGTGCTTAACAGCACGCGTGTGATGTTGGTAAGACCGTCACGGTTTAAACACTCAGCAATCCTATGCGAGTGGCGGACATAGCGAGAAAGCGGGCCAAAAGCGAGAAAGCGGACCAAAAGCGAGAAAGCGAAATAAAAGCGAGAAAGCGAAATAAAAGCGAGAAGGCGAAATAAAAGAAGATCGGGAAACGCCATAAACTTGCGGGCAGGGCACCTGGAATAGCGCAGAGCTAAACGCGCAAAGCTAAAAGCTAAAAGATAAAAGCTAAAAGCGCCCGGTAATAAAGGACATTAGCGGCGAAGAACGCAGTGAAAAGCGCTAATGCCGCGACAAATTAGCAACGATTACAATGAACCAAAGGGAAGCAGTATATGAATCTTCATGAGTACCAAGCCAAGCAATTGTTCTCTGAATATGGTCTGCCCGTTTCGGAGGGTATTGCTGTAGACAGCGGTGATGAAGCCGTGGCAGCAGCCAAGAAAATTGGCGGTGACCGATGGGTTGTTAAGGCGCAAGTGCATGCCGGGGGCCGTGGTAAAGCCGGTGGTGTGAAGCTGTTTTCTGACTTTGATGAGATCAAAGCGTTTGCCGACAGTTTAATTGGAACCAATTTAGTGACCTTTCAAACAGACGAGCATGGCCAGCCTGTTTCTAAGATTTTTGTCGAAACCTGCACTGATATTGCACGTGAATTGTATTTAGGTGCGGTGATTGATCGCTCCAGCCGGCGGGTCGTCTTTATGGCGTCCACGGAAGGGGGCGTTGAAATTGAACAAGTTGCTGAAGAAACGCCTGAAAAAATTCTCCGGGCGGTGATTGACCCGGCGTTGGGTGGGCAGGCCTACCAGGGTCGTGAGATGGCGTTTAAGCTGGGCCTTGAAGGCAAACAGATTAATCAGTTTGCGCAGGTGTTTGTCACGCTGTCGAAGCTGTTTGTTGAGCGCGATTTGTCTTTGCTTGAGATTAACCCCTTGGTTGTGACCGAGGCTGGCGATATTCATTGCCTCGATGCGAAGGTCTCGATCGATGGTAATGCCCTGTATCGCCAGAAGGCGCTTGCCTTGATGAATGATGCTTCTCAAGAAGATGAACGTGAGGCGCAAGCTGCCAAGTTTGGACTGAATTACGTCGCCCTTGAAGGCAACATCGGCTGTATGGTGAACGGTGCTGGATTGGCCATGGGAACGATGGATTTGGTTAAACTGTTTGGGGGACAACCTGCAAATTTCTTGGATGTTGGCGGCGGTGCCACCAAGGAAGCGGTGAGCGAAGCCTTTAAGATCATCTTGTCGGATACGGCGGTTAAGGCGGTCCTGATCAATATCTTTGGCGGGATCGTCCGTTGCGACATTATTGCTGAGGGCATTATCGGAGCGGTTAAAGAGGTCGGTGTGAGTGTTCCGGTTGTTGTTAGATTTGAAGGCAATAACGCAGAGCTCGGTGTCAAAACGTTGGCTGAAAGCGACGTTGAAGTGATTGCGGCAACCAGCCTGACGGATGCGGTTGAACAAGTTGTAAAGGCAGCAGGAGGAGCACAATGAGCGTTTTAGTCAGTAAGCAAACGAAGGTTATTTGTCAAGGATTCACCGGTGCTCAAGGCACGCTGCATTCGCAACAGTCGATCGCCTATGGGACTCAAATGGTGGGTGGCATAACGCCTGGCAAGGGCGGGCAGACCCATTTGGGGCTGCCGGTTTTTGACACCGTTGCCGCGGCGGTTGCCGAAACCGGCGCCGACGCAACCGTTATCTATGTGCCGGCGGCGTTTGCTAAAGATGGTATTTTGGAGGCGGCTGAGGCGGGGATTAAGCTAATCGTCTGCATTACAGAGGGATTGCCGACGCTGGATATGCTTGCTGTGAAGGTCCGGGTTGATGAATTAGGGATTCGACTGATTGGGCCGAACTGTCCGGGTGTGATCACGCCAGGGGAATGCAAGATTGGAATCATGCCAGGCGATATCCACTTGCCAGGTCGAGTGGGTATTGTTTCTCGATCCGGTACCCTGACCTATGAGGCGGTCAAACAGACGACGGATCTAGGGTTTGGTCAGAGTACGTGTGTTGGGATTGGCGGAGACCCAATTCCTGGAACCAATTTCATTGACGTGCTCGAGCTGTTCGAGAACGATCCAGGCACCGAGGCAATTGTCATGGTGGGTGAGATTGGCGGAAACGCAGAAGAAGAGGCAGCGGAGTACATCAAGGCACATGTTACCAAGCCGGTTGTGGGTTACATTGCCGGTGTTACGGCGCCGCCTGGTAAGCGCATGGGCCATGCTGGCGCGATCATCGCCGGTGGTAAGGGCACAGCCGATGATAAATTTGCAGCGCTGACAGCGGCAGGTGTTGTGACGGTTAAAAGTCTTGCCTCGATTGGCGATGCGTTGAAAGAGGCGACGGGCTGGTCTTAGTCGTTTGCTCATAAAAAAAAGCGGCTAATAGCCGCTTTTTTTTGATCTCAAATATCAGCAGGGGGGTTGAATTCACTCAACGAACCCCCACTTTTACATCGATAACAATAGCGAGGTAAGCCATGACGGATGCAACTGAAAAAGAAACGCTCGGGTTTCAGACTGAGGCGAAGCAATTGCTTCAGCTGATGATTCATTCTCTGTACTCCAATAAAGAAATCTTTTTAAGGGAGTTGATCTCCAATGCATCCGATGCGATCGATAAGCTTCGGTTTCAAACGTTATCCAACGAAGCCTTGGTGGATGAGGGTGCGGATTACCAAATTCGAGTCATTGCCGATGCAGAGCAGAAAACGTTGTCGTTTATCGACAATGGGATCGGCATGAACCGCGCAGATGTTGTGAGTCATTTGGGGACTATTGCAAAATCCGGCACGGCGGAATTCTTGTCGGGTTTAACGGGTGATCAGAAAAAGGATTCACAATTAATTGGTCAGTTTGGGGTTGGTTTTTATTCTGCTTTTATTGTTGCAAAAAAAGTTGTTGTAGAGACCCGGCGGGCCGGCGATGCCGAATCCGAGGGTGTTCGATGGGCGTCGACCGGTGAGGCCGATTATGAAATTGAAACCATCGATAAAACTGAGCGTGGTACCTGCGTTATCTTGCATTTGCAAAGCGAACACGAAGAGTTTTTAGATTATTGGCGTCTGCAGAATGTCATTAAAAAGTATGCCGATCATGTGTCCGTGCCGGTTTCGATCTTAAAACCAGCTGAAAAAGATGACGAGGCTGCGACAGAAGAAGTCGTTAATAGTGCGACGGCGCTGTGGACTCGGTCTCGATCTGAGGTGAAGGACGAGGAATACCAAGATTTTTATAAGCACATTGCGCACGATTTTCAGGACGCCCTGACGTGGAGTCATAATCGGGTTGAAGGCAAACTGGATTACACCAGTTTGATTTTTGTTCCTGCCAAGGCGCCTTTTGATCTCTGGAATCGGGAAGCCCCCAAGGGTTTGAAGCTGTATGTGCAACGGGTTTTCATCATGGATGAGGCCGAGCAGTTTCTACCCTTGTATCTCCGGTTTATAAAAGGGGTGGTTGATTCCAACGACCTGTCCCTAAATGTGTCCCGGGAAATTCTGCAAAAGGACCCGGCTATTGAGTCGATGAAGTCGGCCCTGACTAAAAGAGCGCTAGATACCCTTGAAAAGCTGGCTAAGAAAGATCCCGAAGCCTACCAAAGTTTTTGGGCGGAATTTGGGCAAGTCTTAAAAGAAGGCCCAGCAGAAGATTTTGCAAACAAAGAAAAGATTGCGGCGTTACTGCGATTTGCGACGACGGAGACGGGCCAGGCAACTCAAAATCAGTCTTTGGCGGACTATGTTGCTCGAATGAAACCGGATCAAGAAAAGATCTATTATGTTGCTGCAGACAACCATGCCACAGCAGCGAACAGCCCGCATCTGGAGGTGTTCCGAGCAAAAGGCGTAGAAGTCTTGCTGTTGTCGGACCGAATCGATGAATGGCTGGTTGGTCACCTGATGGACTTTGATGGTAAGCCCCTGCAGGATGTCGCAAAGGGGTCATTGGATCTCGGTGAAGCCGATCCTGAAAGCAAAGCGGCTCAAGCAGAAACTGAGGAGGCCATGAAGGGTCTACTTGAGCGCGTTAAGACTGAATTGGGCGATGCCGTTTCTGAAGTCAAAGTCAGCCATCGTTTGACCGATTCCCCCGCATGTTTGGTGGTTGCAGAGGATGAAATGGGGATGCAAATGCGGCGTATTCTGGCGCAAGCAGGCCAAGATGTGCCCGAGGCCAAACGCATTTTTGAGATCAACGTCGGCCACCCCTTGGTCCAGCGCTTGGATGAAGAGGTTGATGTGGATCGCTTTAAGAGCCTAACCCAAGTTTTGTTCGATCAAGCGCTACTCGCGGAAGGTAGCCAATTGAAAGACCCTGCAAGTTATGTCCAGCGGTTGAATAAGATCTTGCTGGAATTAACCGCAACCCAAAACGGATGATCGAGACGTGAATGGTTAATGCTGTAAGCCCAGATGCTGAGACGATTGATGTCGTGTTGATGCGCCATGGCGAGGCGCGGGCGCTTGCAGGAAAAGACACCGCGCGGCCCTTAACGCAGTGGGGGAGCGCGGCGGTCCAGGCTGCGGCACACAAACTTGCGAAAAAATCCCCATCAGCGCAAGGTGTGCGTTCGAGCCCTTATTTGAGGGCGCGTCAGACGGCGGAGATTGTGTCAGAAGTGCTTAATTTACCGCTTCTGCCCGAGTCGGCTGAACTGGTACCCTCGGGTGATTCGGATCAATTAGTTGCCTGGCTTTTAGCTGAGGCGCGGCCCGTGATATGGGTTTTTCATATGCCGTTAATTGGCCGTTTGATTCACGACTTAACGGGTTGTGACGTGTTTCCAAAGACCGCCAGTGTCTTTGGCTTGAAACTGTTTCCAGGCGCACCAAGCCGTCATCAACATCAATTAGAGTGGCAACTATGAGTTTTAATATTCTAGAGCAAAAATCGGCCTACTTTATCCTCATTTTAACAATGGTGAGTGGGCTGGGTTGGTCGAATGCGGTCATTGCACTCGAACTCGATATCGCCTCAGAGGTGGTTGAGGTCAGCCAGGCTGGCCCAGTTGAGCGCCACAAGATTTTTCTGAGCCGGCTCAAGAAAATTAGCAATAGCCTAAGCCGAGATGAATATCAGATGGTTCAGGGCGTGTTGCAAGGACAAACCTATAAAGCAGACGATGATGCGACCCTAGAAGAAGTGATGGCATCTCTTGATCGAGCAGTGGACGAGGGTTATGAGCGTTTGTTTGAATGCGTTGGCCGGGGTTGCGGTAGCAGTAATGAGTGGGCGAATGCGGTTTTTGGTCAGCCCAAATTGTACGGCCCGGAAAGCACTCAATTCTATTGGGTTGGTAAGGCGGTGCAATCACAGACTTATTGGTTGGTCTATGGTTCAAAGCGGTCCAATAAGGCGGTTCACTATCGGGTCGAGTCAGTCGTCTCGGCGGCGCCGAGTCTGAAAAGCCGCCTGTTTGCTGCGTTTTCCGAATTGGGGTATCTGCGATTAGCCTGGTCTGACGTGGTAGGTTCTGAGGTGGAATTGGCGGAAGCGCTTGATCTTTGGTGCGGGCAGCAGCGCACTGGTGGGGGCGCTCAAGGTAAAGCGCAACAGATCGCTCTGGCGGTCACGGGTGGCAATGTGAATTTGACGCCGAGCGCTGGCGTTGATGCGACAGAGCGACTTGCCAGCGAATTGCTTACAACCTTGACTGCAAAGCCCGGATTAGGCTGTCAAATGTCTGCATTTGGGTTGGGTCGCCTGGCGCCGATTGAGGGCTTACCAAGCGAGCGTCTTGATTTGATACTGTTACCGTGATTGGGTGAGGCGCTAGCGCGGCAGTCCCAAAATAGATAAAAACTCCATGCGGGTACTTTGATCTGCTTGAAATTGGCCCAGCATCATTGAGGTTTTCATCATAGAATTTTGCTTTTCGACCCCACGCATCATCATGCACATGTGTTGCGCTTCGATAATGACCCCAACGCCCGCCGCGCCGGTCACGGAATGAATGGCCTCGGCAATTTGCTTGGTCAGGTTCTCTTGAATTTGCAGGCGCCTGGCATACATGTCGACAATTCGGGCGACTTTGCTGAGCCCCAAGACGCGGCCGGTTGGCAGGTAAGCAACATGGCATTTCCCGATAAATGGCAGCATGTGATGCTCGCACATCGAATACAGTTCAATATCTTGAACCAAGATCATTTCGCTGGTGTCTGAGGCAAACAGCGCTTCATTGACGAGATTTTCCAGGGTCTCGCCATAGCCTTTGGTTAGGAATTCCATCGCCCTCGCGGCTCGACTGGGTGTGTCGAGTAAACCCTCGCGTTCTGGGTCTTCCCCAACCTGCTCGAGAATCGTTCGAAATGCCTGTTCCATACCGCCTCCTGTAGTAACGCCGAGTCTTTGCTGCAAAATTGCAAGGATCCATGGCTCGCATTGGTCTATAATAGCGCATTTTCAGGATGAGTCCGCATGCCGGGTAGCAGCATTGGAGAAATGTTTCGAGTGACGACATTCGGCGAAAGCCATGGGCCCGCCTTGGGCTGCATTATCGACGGCTGTCCGCCTGGAATGCCGCTTTGTGAGGCGGATCTGCAGGGGGATTTGGATCGTCGCAGGCCTGGCACGTCAAAATATGCAACGCAGCGGCAGGAGCCTGATCAGGTTAAAATTCTATCCGGTGTGTTCGAAGGGGTCACGACGGGAACCAGTATCGGCCTCTTGATCGAGAATGAAGATCAAAAGTCGAAGGACTATAGCGCCATCAAGGACCTTTTTCGGCCCGCGCATGCAGATTACACCTACCAACAGAAGTACGGCGTCCGCGACTATCGGGGCGGCGGCCGGTCATCGGCTCGGGAGACGGCGATGCGGGTCGCGGCTGGCGCGATTGCAAAGAAATATCTTATGGTAAACCACAGCATTAAAATTCGCGGTTATCTGGCGCAGATGGGTACGATCCACGTCAGGGACTTTGACTGGGACTTTGTGGATCAAAACCCGTTTTTCTGCCCGGATGCAGCTTGCGTTGACGAGATGGCGGCGCTCATTGATCAATTGCGCAGAGATGGGGACTCCGTGGGGGCAAGAATCAATATCGTTGCCGAGGGCGTGATGCCGGGTCTAGGCGAGCCGGTTTTTAGTCGGTTGGATGCGGATATTGCGGGCGCCATGATGAGTATTAATGCGGTAAAGGGCGTTGAGATTGGGGATGGTTTCGAGGTGATTGAGCAGCGCGGGTCGGAGCATCGGGACGAGATTTTTCCTGAAGGCTTTGGCTCAAACCATGCTGGCGGCGTTTTAGGGGGTATTAGTTCTGGCCAAGATATTTTAGTGAGTATTGCTCTGAAGCCGACGTCAAGCATAACCCAGGCAGCAAAGACGATTACCACCAGCGGTGAGGCCACCGAAGTTGTTACCAAGGGTCGTCATGACCCATGTGTTGGTGTCCGAGCAACGCCCATTGCTGAAGCCATGCTGGCCATTGTTTTGATGGATCATGCCCTTAGACAACGTGGTCAAACGGGGCAACTGGGCGCTAGATAGTTCATCAGAGGGTGTGGGCTGTAACGCGGCGCCAACAGTGCTGTTTTGGCGCTGTAAGGACCGTTTTGATCCAGTATTTTGGGATTAGTTGATGCGTCATAGCACGGGCCGCGAAGATCGGTAGCCGGTAAAAGGCGTTCTAGGGGGTCCACCCTCGAGCGTTTCATAAACAATAGACATTGAGAAAAAGTATGCGTTTAAAAAACATTGCGATTGTTGGCGCAACAGGCGCCGTTGGTGAGGTCATGCTTGAACTCTTGTCAGAGCGAAACTTCCCAGTGGGTGAGCTACATCTTCTAGCCAGTGCGCGCTCGGCGGGTACCCGTCTGCCGTTTAAGGATAAAAATCTGAAAGTTGAGGATCTCGCCCAGTTTGATTTTCAGAAAGTCGATATTGCTTTATTTTCCGCTGGTGGTTCGGTTTCCGCCGAATTCGCGCCGAAGGCAGCGGCCGCGGGTTGCATCGTGATTGATAACACCTCGTACTTTCGTCGAGATACCGACATCCCTTTGATTGTCCCGGAAGTGAATCTTCATGCTTTAGATGGATATCAAAAACGTAACATCATCGCGAATCCGAATTGTTCGACCATTTCAATGTTGGTGCCCTTAAAGCCGATTCATGATGCGGTCGGTATTACGCGGATTAATGTCGCGACCTACCAGGCGGTATCTGGTGCGGGTAAATCAGGGATCGAAGAGCTCGCCAGTCAGTCAGCAAGGCTTCTGAATGCGCAAGACATCGAGCCTAAAGTGTTTGGTAAGCAGATCGCCTTTAATGCGGTCCCCCAGATCGACGACTTTCAAGACAACGGCTTCACCAAAGAAGAAATGAAGATGATTTGGGAGACGCACAAAATTTTTGAAGACGATACCATCCAGGTCAGTCCAACCTGTGTCCGTATTCCGGTCTTTTATGGGCATTCGGAAGCAATCTATATTGAAACGAGACACGCCATAAGTGCGGCGGATGTGAAAGCGCTCCTATCATCGGCGGCAGGGGTCTCGGTCATGGATGAGCATCGACCCGGTGGTTATCCAACCGCGGTGACGGAATCGGCTGGAATGGATCCGGTCTTTGTTGGGCGGATCAGAAACGATGTCATGAACCCCCTAGGCCTGCATCTTTGGGTAGTTTCGGACAATATTCGCAAGGGCGCGGCATTGAACAGCCTACAAATCGCCGAGGCGCTGCTCGAGCGGCTCGGTTAGCGCAGCAGGCGTCGTTTCTAGCGCCTAAGTGGGTTAGCATGGGAATTCAGGGGTGAGCGATGATTTTGCCCGAATTTAGTTGGAGTAGAAACTGTGATGCATCAGATCGGTAAGAAGCTAACGCGGTTGATTCAGTGGTTTGTGTTAACGCTGGCAGCGACAACATCCCTTAACGCCAGGGCCGTCAGCCTTGGGCACATTACCCTTGAGTCGTCACTGAACCAGCCCTTACGAGCGAGTATCCTGCTTGGCAATGTCCAGCGTTTAACGCCCCAAGATGTTCGTGTTGGGCTGGCGCCGAGAACGGCGTTTCAGGCGATGGGGGTCGATTGGTCCAGCAACTTATCAGATCTTGATTTTCGAGCGGTGTCATCTGAGTCCGGTTTGCGGATTGAATTGAGTACCGAGGCTTCAATTGTTGAACCCTATCTGAATTTTGTACTTGAATTGGTGTGGCCGAATGGTCGTTTGGTTCGGGAATATACGGTGCTATTGGATCCGCCTGTTTTAATGGCCCCGGTTCGGCCGCTCGACATCACGCCAGTACAAGCAGGGCGGGTTCGCTCGGCAAATCGTATCGCTGAAGCGCGCGCTCAAAGCCTCGATGTGGATCGTATGACGCAGTCTGGCGATACCCTCTGGGAGATCGCGCTCGCGGCGAGACCGGACCGCTCAACCTCTGTTCAAGCCATGATGCTGGCAATTCAAAGCCGTAATCCTGATGCGTTTATGAACCAAAATATTAACCGGCTAAAAGCGGGCTATGTTTTGGTGATGCCGGATCAGGACGATTTGAACCGCATTTCGTTTGAATCGGCTGTGGCTGAGGTGGCAAGTCAAAACACGAAACAAATGCAGCCAGTAAGTCAAAAAAAAAATCCAACTATCGAGGCTTCTGTTGACAGCGAATTAGTCTTAGTTGCCGTTGATGAGGCGAGCTCGGAAGATCAAAATGCAGAGCCCTTTGAAGTGCTTGCGGCAACCGATAGCGCGCAAGAAGAGGATGAACGGATCCGCTTTGCGGCAATCGAGCGGGATAGGTTAGCCGGTCGACTGGCGTCTTTAGAAGGCAAACTTGAGTCTTTAGTCGACACGATTTCGCTCAAAGATCAACAGATTGCAGCCTTGCAAAAACAAGTTAAAACCCTCGAAGCCTTGCCGAAGGCCTCGCCAGAAGCCATGCCAGAGCAGCGGTTCTTAACGCCAATGTCGGTCGCTTTTATGGTTGCTTTGGTCATTCTCGTTGTCGTGCTGTTATTAATGTCGGCCCGATACCAAAGGCTCACAAGAAGCCTTCGCGCGGCTTCGGCGAGTGCGGTTGCTGCAGAGCCTCAAGGCTCGAGTCCGGCGCCGGCGGCGTTCGATGCTGATGGAGATTTTGCGGGGACGGATCCTTCAACTCAAGCGACAGCCGTAGCGACGACTTTGGTGCCTGACGCTGAAGACGAAGCAGAGCCGGTTGTTAACCCAGCGGAAACCGCGGATCTGAGCGCCACAAGCACGACGCAATTGATGCCGACTGATGTTGGGGCGCCAGTCGAGACCGATGGTGCTGAATTAGACTTGAGCGCATTAGAAGGACTCGATGACTTGAGCGAGCTAGAAACGCTGGCAGATATAGAAACACTAGAAGAGATAGACGCGCTAGAAGAGTTAGAAACCCTCGAAACATTAGAAGACCTCAGTGAGCTTGAAACGCTTGATTTGAGTGCCGTGGGTGATCTTAGCGAAGCTGAGGTTGCGTCAGAGCTGGGAATTGATCCTGATGAAGACCCCGCAAGCATGTTGGATTTGGCGCGCGCCTATGTCGATATGGGCGACGCTGACGCCGCGCGCGGTTTACTGAATCGAGTGGCTGTCATCGGAACAGCCTCCGAGGCGGCTGAAGCCCAAAAAATGCTTGTTACCCTATCTGAAGACTGAGCGGCTTGATGGGGACCCGAATTGCCCTTGGCTTGATCTACCAAGGCACGCGATATCATGGCTTTCAGCGTCAGCTAAACGTGGATACCGTTCAGCAGGCAGTTGAGACCGCACTAACGTCGATCGCCGATCATCCAATTCGTGTTGCTTGCGCGGGTCGCACAGATTCCGGGGTTCATGCTACAGGCCAGGTGATCCATTTTGATACCGACGCGCGTCGTCAGGACAAGGCCTGGGTTCAGGGGGTGAATACTTTATTACCTGACGATATTAGCGTTTCCTGGATGCGTCCGGTTGACGAAACGTTTGATGCGCGTCATTCCGCTACCGCTAGGCGATATCAGTTCATTCTGTACAATCAGCCGCTGCGGCATGCATTAGCCTATGAACTGATGGCGAGAGAGTATCGACCTTTACGAGAGGGTGCGATGCAGACTGCTGCGCAGGCACTGGTTGGTGAGCATGATTTTAGTGCGTTTCGCGCGGCCCACTGTCAGGCTAATTCCCCTTGGCGCTGTATTGAGTTCATTGAGGTCACCCGTCGTGGTGATCTTGTGATTGTCGACATCAAAGCCAATGCATTTTTACATCATATGGTTCGAAATATTGTTGGCTCATTGTGTGACGTCGGCGCCGGCGTGCAGGATGTTGATTGGATCGACGCATTACTGAAACAACGTAATCGGCAGCTGGCGGGGAAAATGGCAGCGCCAAGCGGGCTCTATCTCTGTCAAGTGGACTATCCGATGGGCTTTGAGATCCCAAAAGGGACCTTCCCCAGTCAATTATTGGGCTAGAAATCAAATCTTGAATCGTCTGTGGTAGACTTTGCGCGCACTAATTCGCTATGTGGCTCATGACGCTTCATCATAAAACTCGGGTTAAAGTCTGCGGCATCACGCGTGCCGAGGATGCCATGGCGGCCGCGGCGCTTGGCGTCGATGCGATTGGTTTTGTGTTCTATGATAAAAGCCCTAGAGCGGTCACGTCAGCCGCTGCTTGCAACATTATTCAACAACTTCCGCCGTTCTTGGTGAAGGTCGGTTTGTTTGTGAATGCCACCCCCGAGACGGTTTTTTCAAGTCTTTCGAGTTGCGCCATTGATATCTTGCAATTTCATGGCGATGAAGATGAGAACTACTGTCGGCAGTTTGACGTACCATACATTAAGGCGTTGCGTCATCGAAGCACCTTGGAGACGCGTGAGGGTGCCGCACGGTTCCCGTCAGCCTGCGCCATCCTTTTAGACAGCTTTGATCCAGGACGGTTCGGCGGGACAGGACACGCGTTTAATTGGACAGAAATTCCCGAGGTAACCCAGCCTTTGGTATTAGCCGGCGGGTTAACGCCGCTCAATGTGGGCTCGGCCGTCGCGCAAGTCGCGCCTTACGCGGTAGATGTCAGCGGCGGCGTAGAAGCGGGGCCGGGCATTAAGAGTTCTGAAAGAATACAACAGTTTATGGCCGCGGTCGCAGCGGCGGACGAAGTCAATTGAGGCGGTTTAGATTACCTCAGGATGAAACATAAAAGGGATCTCTATGGTCAGTAAACAGCTTGGAACGAACGAGACGCTCACGTCTTTCCCAGATCAATCAGGACACTTTGGGCCCTATGGCGGTCGATTTGTTTCAGAGACCCTGATGGCGGCGCTCGATGAATTAACGCTGGCCTACGACAGTTTAAAAACCGATCCTGAGTTTCTTGCTGAATTGGGTTCGGACCTTGAGCATTATGTTGGACGAGCCTCGCCCTTGTATTTAGCGCAGCGACTCACCCAGCACGCTGGCGGCGCCAAGATTTGGTTAAAAAGAGAAGACCTTAATCATACGGGCGCTCACAAAATCAATAATTGCATAGGCCAGGCCCTGCTCGCGCGTCACATGGGCAAGCCCAGAATTATTGCGGAAACGGGTGCAGGTCAGCATGGGGTTGCTTCGGCCACGGTTGCTGCGCGCTTTGGATTGAAGTGCACGGTCTATATGGGCAGTGAGGATATCCAAAGGCAGAGTTTAAACGTCTATCGAATGAAACTTTTGGGTGCGGAAGTGGTGCCGGTAACATCGGGTTCCCGAACCCTGAAAGATGCCTTAAATGAAGCTATGCGAGATTGGGTGACCAATGTGGATGATACGCATTACATCATTGGTACTGTGGCTGGACCTCACCCCTACCCAATGATCGTTCGGGACCTACAGTCCGTGATTGGTCGCGAGGCTCGGGCACAGTTTGCACGACAGCATGGCGGCCTGCCGGATGCGGTGATGGCCTGTGTTGGTGGTGGATCGAATGCGATGGGGATCTTTTATCCGTTTCTGGAAGATGAAACGGTTCGGTTAATCGGGGTCGAGGCCGCCGGTGATGGCATCATGACCGGGCGGCATGCTGCGCCATTAACAGATGGCATTGTGGGTGTTTTGCATGGCAATAGAACCTATTTGATGCAAGATCAAGCAGGGCTCATAAGTGAAACGCACTCTGTGTCAGCCGGATTAGATTATCCGGGTGTCGGACCAGAGCATGCTTGGTTGAAAGATATTGAGCGTGCTGAATATGTCGCGGTGACCGACGAGGAGGCGCTTGGGGCCTTCAGGCAGCTGAACCTTCTGGAAGGTATCCTGCCAGCACTTGAAAGTAGCCACGCCTTGGCCCACGCGGTGGAATTTGCAGCGACGCTTCGAAAAGATCAAAATATCATTGTTAATCTTTCGGGTCGGGGTGATAAAGACATTCCCACTATGGCAAAAATTGACGGTATTTCAATTGGTTAAGGAGTTCTTGTGGGTCGATTAACGTCAACGATTAATGCCGTAGAGGCGCGAGGTCAGAAATCCCTGGTTGCCTACATTGTTGCTGGGGACCCGCATCCGGACCAAACGGTTGATTTGATGCATGCGTTGGTTGTTGAAGGGGTCGATATCATAGAGCTCGGCGTGCCGTTTACGGATCCTGAGGCGGAAGGTCCCGTGATCCAATTGGCGCATGAGCGGGCACTTGTACATCAAGTGACGCTTTTGAAGGTATTAGAGATGGTCGCTGCGTTCCGCCTTGAAGACGCAGAAACGCCGGTGGTTTTGATGGGCTATTTAAACCCTATTGAAGCGATGGGGTATGAAGCCTTTGCTGAACAGGCAAGTCTGAGCGGGGTTGATGGTCTGATTACCGTCAATCTGCCGCCAGAGGAAGCCGGCCCATTGGCGATGGCCCTCCAGGAGAAGGAAATTGACCCGATTTACTTGCTTGCGCCAACGACGACCGATGCTCGCGCGGTCGCGGTTTGCCAGGCAAGTCGGGGCTTTGTCTACTATGTCTCGCTAAAGGGCACCACGGGTTCTGGCAGCCTAGATATTAAAGCCGTATGCGAACGCGTCGCGCATTTGAAAGCGAAAACGCCTTTGCCGTTGTTTGTAGGATTTGGGATTAAGGATGGCGCAACCGCTGCGCCCATTGCTGAAGTGGCGGATGGGGTTGTCGTGGGTTCGGCGATTGTGACCTTGATGGGTGAATTCGAGGCGTCGCCGCAAGCTTTAAAGTTAGCCGTTATTGAACTGGTTCGTGATATTCGGACGGCTCTGAATGCGTCAAACCCTTGAGCAATGGTTAGATTATATTGGTGGGCTGCATCCCATCACATGGGATCTAACCCTCGATCGAGTTTCAGAGGTTGCGCAGCGGCTTGGCGTGGTCAAGCCCGCTCGGCAGGTTGTGCTCGTTGCCGGTACTAACGGTAAAGGATCGTGTTGTGAAGCGCTCGCGGACCTTGCGACGAGCGCCGGCGTATCCTTCGGGGTAACCACCAGCCCACATCTTCAACGTTTCAATGAAAGAATTCGTATCAACGGCGCGGAAGCGACGGACCAGCAAATCGTTTCGGCTTTTGAGCAGATCGAATCGGTAAGAGCGGATATTTCTTTAAGTTATTTTGAGTTTGCCTGTCTTGCAGCGCTGCTTTTGTTTAAAGAGGCAGATTTAGATTTGGCGATCCTTGAGATTGGCCTTGGCGGCCGATTAGATGCAATGAATCTGGTAGACCCAGATCTAGCCGTGATTTTACCCATTGCACTCGACCATCAAAGCTACCTTGGGGATACCTTAGAGGCGATCGGCTTTGAAAAAGCGGGGATCCTCCGACCCAATGGGACTCTGGTTCTGGCAGATCCTGAACCGCCCAACAGCATTCTTGCCGAAGCCGCTCGCCAGCGTTGTCGGGTTCGTCGAATCGGTCGAGCGTTTGATTGGGTGGATGGCGAGGTGTCTTGGATGGCGGCTGATCTGCGTCAATCCCTTAATCTGCCAAGCACGGAAACCTGTTTGCCAAGCGGGAGTTTGGCAGCTGCGGTGCAGGCCATGGCGGAGCTGGGTTTGTTGAACCCAAGTCGTGTGCCGCAGCTATGCAATGTCACGCTACTCGGTCGACTAACTCGGTTCGATTTAGCTGGGCAACGCGTGTATTTGGACGTTGCCCACAATCCTCACGCTGTTGTCAGGCTAGCAGCCGAGCTGTCTCGTCGAGGCTGCCCGAGCATTCGGGTGGTTTTCGGTTTATACGCCGATAAAGATGTTCAAGCGATTATTGCTGCGATCGGCCCGATGGTGCGCTTTTGGCATCTGACGCAGGTAAGCGAGGCCCGTGCATTGCCTGTCGAGCAACTTATGACGTGTTTGCCTGCGCCCGACCAAGCGCGGGCTGAAATGACCGGTTCGGTTCAGCAAGCCCTGGAAAATGCGATTCGGTCGTCCGGGGGCTCTGATACGATTGTTGTCTTCGGTTCTTTCCCTGTGGTGGGTGAAGCCTTAGAATATCTAGACCTTCAGTCCGGCACTAGGTTGCAGTAATTTGGAAACAAAACTCAAATACCGCATGGTCGGGATCCTTGTTCTAACAGCCTTAGCTGTGATTTTTATTCCGATGATCTTTAGTGGCTCGGAGCACGACCGAGATACCTACCTTGCGGAAATTCCGAAAGGACCCGGCTTTGGTCAGGGGCGGCGGGTTTCTGTGATTGATCTACAAGCTGAGATGCGAGCAAGAGAGCGCGAAAGTGCCGCCAGAATGCCCCTAGATAAAATCGATCAAACCGATTACACCGATCAGTCAGGGCAGATCTTAGACCAAAATGGTCTGCCCATTGGTTGGAGTCTTCAGGTAGCGAGTTTTCGAGATCAGGATAATGCCGTGAAATTAAGGGCAAGTATTCGCCTGCTGGGGCACGGCAGTTATGTGCTCAGGAGCTTAACCAATGAAGGCTTGTTCTTTCAGGTTCTGGTTGGACCGTCCCTCGATCGAAATGCGTTGTTGAAGGTTGGGCAACAACTCTCGGCTGAAATGGACCTTTCTGTACAAATTGTTCGTTATCGGGTCGAAGACGATTCGAACCAGGTCGGGGGATGAGCTTGGATTTCGCGAATCTTGATTGGATTATTCTTGCAATCCTATTGGTGTCGACAATCTTGTCGGCCTTTCGCGGGTTTGTTCGTGAGGCGTTAGCGCTCGGCAGCTGGATACTCGCGGTGATTGTTGCGCGGTGGTTTGCGCCGGCGCTTTCGATGCACTTATCACCTTTCATTGACATGGCGTCGGCTCGAACGCTGATGGCATATGGCATCTTGATCATCGGAACGCTGATTGTTTGTGGCCTGCTGACGCGGGTCCTCAGTGAGCTCATCAGAGTCTCGGGACTGAGTGCCACCGACAGATTGCTCGGCATGGTGTTTGGCTTTTTACGCGGCGCGTTGGTCGTTTTGCTCGGTGTTACGGCATTGCATTATTTTACACCCGTGTCTCAAGACCCGTGGTGGCAAGCGTCACGCCTGGTACCATTGGTGCTGGACTTGCTCAACGTCATAAAGCCGCTGGTGTTAGAACACTCCGATCAGCTGCTCCGAAATTTAGTGAAGGGATAGCAATATGTGTGGCGTCGTTGGATTGGTTGGACAAAAGCGCGTTAGTTTTGATCTTTATGATGCCATTTCAATGCTACAACATCGCGGGCAAGATGCAGCCGGAATCGTAACCTGTGAAGGTGATCGGCTAACCCTACGGAAAGAGAATGGATTGGTGAGAGATGTCTTTAATCAATCGCATCTAGAATCCCTAGCCGGCAATATGGGCCTGGCGCATGTGCGATATCCGACGGCAGGAACCTCGAGTGCTGCCGAGGCGCAACCGATGTATGTGAACTCGCCCTTCGGTATCTGCATGGCGCACAACGGCAATTTAATTAACGCCAATGAACTCAATGAGGAGCTGTTCCGAACGGATCGGCGGCATATCAACACCAGCAGCGACTCAGAAGTGTTACTCAATGTTTTTGCACATGAATTGCAAGGGATTGCTGGCTTAAGGGTCTTGCCCGAAGACGTTTTTAAAGCCGTTGAGCGGGTCCATCATCGTGCAGTGGGCGCTTACGCGGTTGTAAGTCTGATTACGGGCTATGGACTCGTCGGCTTCAGGGATCCCAATGGCATTCGGCCGCTGGTCTTGGGTCGACGGAAGACACCGTCGGGTTATGACTACATGTTAGCTTCAGAAAGCGTGGCGCTGAGTGTTTTAGGGTTTGAGTTGATGGAAGATATTGCGCCGGGCGAGGTAATTTATATTGAGTCGAATGGTCGCTTGCATCGCCGGTTGACCGAAGTCAAGACGCGATGGTCTCCGTGTATTTTTGAGCATGTATACTTAGCGCGACCGGACTCGATCATGGATGGCATTTCAGTTTACAAAACCCGATTAAAAATGGGTGAGAAATTGGCCGATAAAATCTTAAGGCTCTGGCCCAATCATGACATCGATGTGGTGATCCCCATACCCGATACCAGCTGCACAGCGGCATTGCCAATGGCGCACCGTTTGGGCGTGAAGTACAGAGAAGGTCTGGTGAAGAATCGTTATATCGGGCGAACCTTTATCATGCCCGGACAGGAAGAACGTTATAAATCAGTTCGTCGTAAGCTCAACACCATAGAATTGGAATTTAAAGGCAAGAATGTGTTGTTGGTGGATGACTCGATCGTTCGAGGCACGACCTCTCGACAGATTGTTCAGATGGCAAGGGATGCCGGTGCTAAGAAGGTCTATCTTGCCTCCGCCGCGCCGCCGGTCCGGCATCCTAATGTTTATGGCATTGATATGCCCGCGCCGACGGAGTTCGTGGCGCATGATCAAACAGAAGCTGAGATTCAAGCCTACATAGGCGTTGATTGGTTAATTTACCAGGACCTCGAGGACCTTCAGGCCTGTGCGGCGGGAATCAATGACAAAGTCGACGGCTTTGATTGCTCGGTTTTTAATGGAGAATATGTGACGGAGGGGGTTAGTGTCCGTTATCTGGAGCGCATCGAACAGCAGCGGAATGACCAGGCAAAACGGCAACGAGTTGATGGCGCCAAGGACAGCCGCGAGTTACACAATTATCATTAAATTGATCCGAAACCCATGAATGAGTCGATACAAAGCGTTTTAGAGGGGCTTGACACTATTATCTTGGGTAAGCAGCGGGAAGTGCGCTTGGCGCTTGCGAGTCTGCTGGCGGGTGGACACTTGCTGATCGAAGACGTGCCGGGCACTGGCAAGACCACCCTCGCGCTGGCCTTAGGCCGAGTGCTGGGACTGCAGCACAAACGGGTTCAGTTTACCGTTGATGTTTTGCCTAGCGATATCACTGGAAGTTCGATATATCGGCAAAGTGAACAAGCGTTTGAGTTCCATCCGGGCCCAATATTTAGCCAGATTCTACTCGCAGATGAAATTAATCGCGCGATGCCCAAGACACAAAGCGCTCTGCTTGAGGCCATGGAAGAAAATGCGGTTAGCCAAGACGGCATAACCTATCCGTTGCCGTCGCCTTTTTTCGTCATCGCAACCCAAAATCCGATGCACCACTCGGGGACCTACCCGCTGCCAGAATCGCAGTTGGATCGGTTCTTGATGACGCTGCAAATGGGCTATCCCAGTGCAGATGCGGAGCTCGTTTTGTTAACCAGCGGCGCTACTCGCCAAAAAGTGCTCGACCAACCGGCCTTGTGTACGGCCGAGCAACTGCTTGGCTGGCAAGCAGACGTGCGGGCGGTCAAAGTTGCCAGCGCGATTGCAGATTATGTGTTGCGGTTGGTTCGACAGTCGCGCGGAGATGCGTCGTTTGAGATGGGACTCTCGCCGAGAGGTGGGCTTGCGCTGATGGCGGCAAGCCGAGCCTGGGCCCTCTTGCAGGGCCGCGATTTTGTGACGCCAGAAGACGTGCAGGCGGTCTTCGCCGCGGTTTGTCAGCACCGATTGCGGTTTCGCAGTACTGAGGACCGTGCTGGATTACTGCACGCAATCAACGATTTTTTGAATCAAGTCGATGTGGTGGCTTAGCACCAAATGGTCTCAGCGGGCCGAAAAATTTCGGACAAAACGGTTCAAATCCTGGCTCGATCGACGGGTCCCGCCCGCCCAAGCAATCCGATTATCCCACCGTAACATCTTTATTGTGCCTACCCGTCAGGGCTTTGGTTTTGTCCTGATCCTGCTTTTGATTCTGATTGCCGGTATCAATTATCAGAATGCATTGGCCCATGCGTTGGCTTTTTTGATGTTGGGATTGTTTTTAGTGGCCATGCTGCAAACCCATCGTAATTTGGCGGGGCTGGTCCTCAGTCAGACCGTGCCTGTTGAAGGGTTTGTTGGGCAAAAGATCTCGGTCGCCTTTCAAGTTCAAAGCGATGCCGGCCGGGTTCACGATGGATTGTCTTTTTTTTGGCCGAATGCCCGGGTTGTTCAAGGCTTTGGCGTTGATCGCAATGGAACCACGATTTACCGCCAGACGACCCCTGAGCAGCGGGGCTGGCATGCGCCAGGCCGCATAAGGCTTGAAACGGTTTACCCATTTGGACTTTTTAGGGCATGGTCTTGGTTGGACTTCGACTGCAAAATTCTGAGTTATCCGAAACCGGTGCCTTGCGATCACTTGGTGAGTCAAAACGATTCAGAGCTTGGGGCAGGACGGCGCTCGAGTTTAGGGACGGATGACGTCAAAGCAGTGAGAGACTTCCAAGACGGCGATGATCAACGAAATATTCATTGGCGTGCATCCGCCAAACTCGACCGATTGATGGTTAAATCCTATGAGTCCCAGCTGTCAGCCAGTCAGTGGCTTCGTTTGGAGGCGATGCGTGAGTTGCCGATGGCTGACCGGTTGGGTGGTCTGGTCTATCTCATTGAGGCGGCATCACAGCGTGGTGATGCCTTTGGATTGGATTTAAACGGTCAGCAATTGCCCGTCGCATCAGGGCCCGGGCAAGAACGAGAAGCGCTCAAGCGTTTAGCGCTTTTTGATTGGCCAGGACTTTAAATGATGATGGTTCAGCGTCCAGCGCTGCTTTGGATGTTGGCAAGTCAAAGCCTGATGCTCGCGCCGCACGGATCGCGCATGCCGTTATGGATGTTAATTGGCTGCTTTGTCATCGTTGCGTTTACGCTCGCTCGAATTCAGGGCCACGTAAGGTTGCCTTCGAAGTGGGTGGCCGTTGCCAGCGTGTTCTTGGGCTGGGGGTTGCTGTGGCGAGAATATGGCAGTCCGATGGTGGTCGAGTTTTGGGTCGATCTCTTACTGTTTATGTACACGGCGAAGCTGCTTGAACTCGTCTCAAAACGAGATGTCGCTCAGGTAATGCTCTTAAGTTTTTTTGTTGCCATGACCCATTTTTTGTTTGACGAGTCAATGTTGCAAACTATCGTGACCTTTTCGGGCCTGGTCATGGTCATGGCAACGCTGATTGCCGTTCATTCGAGTTCGACCCAAACGCTGGGGCGGCAACCGTTAAAGCTTGCCAGCTTCGCGTTTCTGCAAGCTGTACCGTTGCTCGTAATCTTATTTGTTTTTTTTCCGAGGCTTAGCCCATTTTGGACGATCCCCTTAGAGAAGGGGACGGCTGTCACTGGCTTGAGTGATCGGTTAATGCTGGGTGATATTCACAGTTTGGTGCAGTCCGATGCGCTGGCCTTTCGAGTTAATTTTGCAGCAGCGCCGCCAGCCTCAAGAGACCTCTATTGGCGGACCTTGGTGTTGAGCGAGATCTCGGAGGGAGGATGGGTTGTCGGAAGCCCGCCAAGGCCTAAGACCGCCATCGAAACCCCGGCCGAGGTGATCGATTACGAGCTTCTCAGTCAGCCGATGCGGGTGCCGTTTATACCATCATTAGATCGGATTCTGTCCGTTGAAGGCGCGTCGGTCAGCCTAGATCCGCTCGGGTTTGTGCGCAGCACGAGCGTCTTACAAACGGTCAGTCAGTATCAAATGCGGAGCGGTCTCAACCCGGTCGATGGGGTTGATTTGTCAAAGGCGGAGCGCGCGGCGTACCTTGCGCTGCCGAAGCGAACAAATCCTTTGGCGCAAGCCCATGGCGCGGCGCTTGCCGAGAATCATCAAGCGCCGGACGCAAGGATTCAGGCTGTTCTTGCTTGGTACTTTGATGACTTTACCTACACGTTAAATCCAGGTGCGAGCGAAGGAGATTCGATCGATCACTTTTTGTTTGAGACCCGGCGCGGGTTTTGTGAACATTTTGCTGCGAGTTTCACCTGGATTATGCGGGCCGCGGGCATTCCGGCAAGGGTGGTGCTAGGTTATCAGGGCGGTGCTTACAACCCATCGGGGAACTACATCGAAGTGCGTCAGTTCGATGCCCATGCCTGGTCTGAGGTGTGGGTGCAAGGGGAGGGCTGGCGCCGGGTGGATCCAACGGCGTTTGTTGCGCCCGAGCGAATTGAGGCGGGTATGGGCGCGTCGGCTGCGGGCATGGATGGTTTGATGACGGGTAAAGCGTGGGATTATTTCCAAATGCAGAGTTTGGGATGGCTTTTTGATCTGCAGTTGCAATTGCAAGCGCTCAGTCACCTTTGGGACAGGGTCGTTGTGAATTACGACCAGGCTCAGCAACTGCGGTGGTTAACAACGGTTTGGCCAGATCTTGAACTTGAAGATTTGGCGCCCCTTGCTTTGGCCGCTTTTTTACTTGGCCTCGGAGTGATTACGGTAGGTTTCGTTGCATCCCCCTTCCGGCGACGATTGTCACAAGAAGCCCGATGGTATCGAGGCTACGTTAATTGTTTGGACGGGGAGGCGCGAGATCAAATAAGTCGAGGGGCAGGGGTTGCCCGTTGCCAAGAAGTCTGGCGTCTAACGCGTCCAGCGGAGGCGGCACTCGCATGTGAGTTCGTCGACAGGTTCGAGTTGCGGCTATACCAAAATGATCAAAGCGTTGTGCCAAGCAGTATCTCAAAAACATTGCTGGTGCTGAGAGTCAGGCTCGCCTGGATGAGGCTTACAAAGAAGCGCTAGTGGCGTCTTGAACACGGAAGGTCACAAGGTAAGGTTTGATCGAATACGGGCTCGCGTGAGCCCGTATTCGTCGCAGGTTAGGTTAGCTGACCTCGACCACATTCACGGCCGGGATTAGGGCGCTATCGGCAGACTTTTGAAAGGACTCGATTTCGTTAAAGTTGAGATAGCGGTAAATCTCCGCACTCATGGGCTCTAAGTTTTTCGCGTATTCCTGATACTCTTCAACGCTCGGTAGCTTGCCCAAAATACTGGCGACTGCCGCGAGTTCCGCCGAGGCAAGAAAGACATCTGCGCCATCGCCAAGACGATTCGGGAAGTTCCGCGTTGAGGTTGAGACGGCCGTCGACTTGGGCGCAATTCGCGCTTGATTGCCCATGCACAAAGAGCATCCTGGCATTTCAGTCCGCGCGCCAGCCTGGGCAAAGACATTATAGACGCCCTCTTCCATTAATTGATGCTCATCCATTTTAGTGGGGGGAGAGATCCACAACCGGGTGGGGATGGATTTCGCATTTTGGAGCATGTTAGCGGCGGCTCTAAAGTGCCCAATGTTGGTCATGCACGAACCGATGAAAACTTCATCGATCTTTCGCCCGGCGACTTCTGATAGAGGCTTCACGTCATCGGGGTCGTTGGGGCAGGCGAGTAGAGGTTCCTTTATTTCATTCAAGTCAATTTCGATAATTTCATAATAGTTGGCGTCGGGATCCGGCGTCATCAAGGTCGGGTTGTCAAGCCAGGCGCTCATGGCATCGATTCGACGTGCGATGGTTCGGGTGTCCCCATAACCTTGGGCAATCATCCACTTCAGCAAGGTCACATTCGAGGTGAGATATTCTTTGATCGAAGCCTCACCCAGTTGAATGGTGCACCCGCCAGCGGATCTTTCTGCTGAAGCATCTGAAATCTCAAAAGCCTGTTCAACTTTCAGATCAGGGAGCCCTTCGATTTCAAGGATCCGGCCGCTGAAGACATTCTTTTTACCTTCTTTTGCAACCGTAAGCAGGCCGCGCTGAATAGCCGCATAGGGAATGGCATTAACCAGATCGCGCAAAGTGATGCCGGGTTGCATTTCACCCTTGAACCGGACCAGTACAGACTCTGGCATATCAAGTGGCATGACCCCGAGTGCTGCGGCAAAGGCAACCAAACCGGAACCGGCCGGAAAGCTAATGCCCATTGGGAAGCGGGTATGGGAGTCGCCGCCTGTACCGACGGTGTCGGGCAATAACATTCGATTCAGCCAAGAATGGATGATGCCGTCACCTGGCCGCAATGCAACGCCGCCACGGGTTTGGATAAAGTCAGGAAGTTGGTGCTGGGTTTCGATATCGACTGGCTTTGGATAAGCCGCCGTATGGCAAAACGATTGCATGACGAGATCGGCCGAAAAGCCAAGACAGGCGAGTTCTTTAAGTTCGTCGCGGGTCATCGGACCGGTTGTATCCTGAGAGCCAACGGTTGTCATTCTCGGTTCGCAATAGTCGCCGGGGCGTATGCCAGGCAGTCCACATGCTTTACCAACAATCTTTTGCGCCAAGGTATAGCCTTGTTGGCTGCTTGCGGCAGGCAGATCTTTTCGGAAGACATCGGATGGGCCAAGACCTAGGGCCTCTCGCGCACGTTCTGTTAGACCGCGGCCGATAATCAACGGGATTCTGCCACCGGCTCGAACTTCATCCAAGAGGACTTCATTAGCCAGTTCAAAGTTGGACAGCACCGCGCCCGATTGGTCGGTAATTTTGCCGTCATATGGATGGATATTGATGATTTGGCCCATCTCGAGCGCGCTGACGTCGCACTCGATCGGCAATGCGCCGGCATCTTCCATCGTGTTGAAAAAGATGGGGGCAATTTTGCCGCCCAATACGAAGCCACCATCACGCTTGTTTGGAATATGCGGGACGTCGTCCCCCATGTGCCAGAGCACTGAATTGGTTGCCGACTTACGGGATGACCCAGTACCCACAACGTCACCAACGTATGCGATCGGGAAGCCTTGGGTTTTCAGTTGCTCGATGGTTTCAAGGGGCTTGTCCATCGTGTTGATTAGCATGGATTTGGCATGCAGCGGAATGTCTGGGCGGCTCCAGGCATCCCCTGCGGGGGACAAATCGTCGGTATTGGTTTCGCCCTCAACCATGAAAACGGTAACGGTGATGGACTCAGCCAGAGCGGGCTTGCGGGTAAACCAATCGGCGTCCGCCCAAGCCTTGAGCACCTTAGCAGCCTGTGGGTTGGTTTTTGCTTTTTCGACGACATCGTGGAACGCATCAAACATTAACAATGTTTTAGATAAAGCCGCGGCCGCATCGTCCGCCACATCGTCGTGATCTAAAAGGTCAATCAAGGGCTCAATGTTATAACCGCCGAGCATGGTGCCCAGCAATTGGGTTGCAAGGGCAGGATTGATGAGCGGTGACGCGGTTTCACCTTTCGCAATGGCGGCCAGATAGGCGGCCTTGATATAGGCGGCGTCATCGACACCTGCTGGCACTCGATCGCTGATAAGCTCGAGTAAGAAGGTTTCTTCTCCGGCGGGCGGGTTCGTTAACAGGGCAGTCAGATCATGAACCTGCTCGGCAGTTAAAGGCTTGGGCACAATGCCCGCCTCGGCGCGTTCTTGAACGTGTTGTCGATAAGCTTCAAGCACAGGGGTATCCTTGTTATTCATTGAGATTTTTTTGGGCAGCCATGGCTGCTAGAATGCGCCGATTCTACACTAAAGTCGTACTGATTTTAAGCGAGTGAAGATCGCAATCTAAGGATCTATTGTTATGACATTCGAGCAGCTTAATCTCGTACCAACCCCGGATGCTTGGTTGCAAAGGGCGTCAGCCGACCTGCCAACGCTTCTAATCGATCACGCAAACTGTGAAAAGAAAGCCGCCTCAACCGCGCTGAACCTCATGTATCGCTATGTTGAGTACCCGGTGCTGCTGCAGGCCTTATCCAAGCTCGCCAGAGAAGAGCTCCGACATTTTGAGCAAGTCCTCGGGGTCATGGCTGAGCGCAAAATCAACTACGAGCAAATGACCTCGGCGCGCTACGCGGGCGAAATGCGTCGACTTGTACAAACCCATGAGCCCGATCGGTTGATTGATCTTCTGGTGATGTCGGCCGTCATTGAAGCAAGAAGCTGCGAGCGGTTTGGGCGTCTGTGTGAGGTGTTGGATCCAGATTTGACTGCATTTTATGGTTCCTTGTTGAACTCAGAAAAGCGGCATTTTCTCAGTTACTTAAAGTTTGCCAACGAAATCTCGGGCAATGAGGCGGCGGTAGCGGCGCGTCTTTCCGTGTTTTTGGCGGCAGATGCCGAGCTGATAACGGGCGCTGACGAACAGTTTCGGTTTCATTCGGGTGTGCCGGGTATCCAGACAGATTAATTTGTTGTGGTACTTGGCGCATGGGGATCCCTGCGAGATGAGGCCTGGGGCTGCGTCTTCGGATAGATCAGCTTTGGATTGCCGTAACGTCGGGCCTGGCTTGAAAGGTCGCAGGCAAGGGCGAGCGCCATGAGCGACTGTTATTGAACTTGGCCTAGGCTCGCGACGCTTGTGATTTGAAAGGGCGCTTGGCAATGGACCTAAAGCGGTTTGTCAGATGCTCGATAAGCCGCCTGATGTGGCCAAGGATGACGGTTGCGGCGGCGGTCGTTGTTGCCTTAAGGGACTAAAGTGCGAAGGCTTCTAGATTCAGCCCGCTGTCTGTCTCGCGAATATGCCAGCCCTCATTGTCCCAATCACCCAGTACCATGCGTCGCCCGATTTGATTGCCCAATACTGAATGATGATCAAACGGACGATGGGTGTGACCATGAATCATTGTCTGGCACTGCTGCGCCTGCAGGACGTCGCGCACAGCGTGGGGGGTGACGTCCATGATGGCGAGTTTGGTTTGACTCGTATGGGCCTGACTTTCGGCCCGGGCATCAAGCGCAATCGCCTGGCGCTCGAGAATCGGTTTTGCGAGGAGCTGCTGTTGAAAGCTTGGGTCACGCAACATCGGTCGGATTTTCATGTAGGCGGTATCATCGGTACACAAACTGTCCCCATGTAGCAGCAAAATCGTTTCGGATCCGACTGTAATCTGATGGTGTTCTGGCAGTAAGGTCAAGCCGCAACGCGCAGCATAGGCCTCGCCCAACAAGAAATCTCGGTTACCGTGCATAAAATATAAGTTCCCCAGACAGGCCTGTAAGGCGGAGGCTATGGCCTGAGTGAAGGGGGTGTCGTCGTCATCCCCAAGCCAGGCTTCGAATAAGTCGCCTAAAATGTAAAGTTGATCGCTTGCTTTGATCTCGGACAGGTATCGAAGGAATCCTTCAATGCAGTGCGATCGACTTGGGTCGAGGTGAAGATCGGATATGAAGTAATGGGTCATATTAAATCGCTTGGTTTCAGGCGATTATAACAGTTGAGCGGTGCTGCAACAGTGCCGGTTGGGGGCTCAACAGCCTGCTTTCTGCGGTTTCTTCTTCGAGTCCGTCGTCTTTATTCAATATTTAATCCTGTCGTCGTTGACGCTGGCCCGAAACATTCAGTAGAATCTGCGGCGTGCGGAAGCGGGGTCGAGGAAAACGTTTTGACCCGGGTCAGTGGATCGTTTAGGCAATCCGTTGTAGCATCAGCAGTTGACATTCGGGGTATAGCGCAGTCTGGTAGCGCGCCTGCTTTGGGAGCAGGATGTCGGGAGTTCGAATCTCTCTACCCCGACCAATTTCAAGTGCAAGCAAACGGGCGTCAAGCCTGGCTGGGGCGACAAAGAAATCGATAAACAGTACAAGTTCGGCGAAGCTTGCGCCCGTAGCTCAACTGGATAGAGCATCGGCCTTCTAAGCCGAGGGTTACAGGTTCGATTCCTGTCGGGCGTACCACTTCACTTGACAATAAAGGCCTCCGGCGCTGCAACCCCTGTAGGCCTTGGTCGTAATAAATAGTAGAGAGTTCGAAATGGTGGGCGTAGCTCAGTTGGTAGAGCCCCGGATTGTGATTCCGGTGGTCGCGGGTTCAATCCCCGTCGCTCACCCCAGACTTTAATGAAAAACGGTCCAATCGACGCTGGCCGTGAAAATGGTTCCTGCCTTAGGCGCCAGAATTGTCCTCCCAACCTCCCTGAAGAGCCCGTGCTCAAAAAAACAAGCTTGACTGTCTTTAATATCACAGGCAAATTGCACTGGTTCACAAAAAAGGGGTTTTCAATGAGCAAAATAGTGAGAGAAGCCAAGAAGAACTTGAGCGCAGTAGGGCGTGCGGGTTTGGTTGGCGTATTGATGACAGGAGCATGGGTATCTGGTGGCACAACGGTTTTTGCGAGTGAGCGATCCGCTGTTCTAGAAGAAGTTGTTGTGACAGCCCGAAAACGCGATGAGTCGATTCAAGACGTTCCGGTCTCGGTTACCTCAATCGGCAAAGAATTGAAAGAGTCTACCGTTCGCCGGCTTGAAGATATCCAGAATTTTGCACCCAACATTGCGATTCGACGGAGCCCAGGTATTGCGAGCGGTGCGAACATCAGTATTCGCGGGGTTTCAACCCTTGACTCGGATAAAAGCTTAGATCCGGCCATCGGAGTGATGATGGACGGGATGTTTCTAGGGACCTCAAGTGGTGTGCTGCTTCAAAACTTTGATATTAAACGGATCGAAGTATTACGTGGCCCTCAAGGCACTTTGTTTGGAAAGAATACAACGGGCGGCATCATTAACGTGATTCGTGGCGATGTCACCATGCAAACTGGCGCAGACATTAGTGTCACGATGGATGGTAACGGTCGGGAAGACGTGAAGGCGGTTGTGAATCTACCGATTGTTGCTGACGAGCTTGGGATCAAGCTGTTTGCAGCGCAAGTCAAGAGTGACGGCTTTGTCTACAATACAACCCTGCAAGAAGATGTGGGGGGGGACGACATTCAAACTTATGGTTTTACGACCCTTTGGGAGCCGTCTGATGTCTTTAATCTGAAACTGCATTACGAGCGCTTCAATGATGCCAGTGACCAAGGTTCTTATGTCAACGTGAACCAACCGGGTGAACTAACCTGTTCCCTTTCGGGTTTGCCCTGGAATGGTCAAGTCGGTTGCGAAGCCGATTCCAGCGATGGTCCTGATCAGAATTCAGCGGATGGTCGCAACGACAGTGATAACGCATATGAAACGTTCATTGTTACGGCAAACCTTGATTTAGACGATTGGCTCGTAACCTATATCGCGACCAGCCGGGATATGGATGAAGACAACATGCAGCACTTCGACGGTGCGCCCATGAAGTTTTTGACCATGCGCTTTTATAATGATTGGCATCAGAAGAGCCAAGAATTTCGGATCACGTCTCAGTTTTCGGACAATGTTGATATCATCGCGGGGCTCTACCTTTGGGATGTCGATTATGTTCAGCGCTGGGATGTCGGCGATCTGCATTACCAGCTATCTCGTATCGGCGCGTACCCAGGTCCACTGACGCCAACGTCGTTGAATAGCAATGGTCAAGAGCAGGTCACTGAGTCATTGGCTGTGTTTTATTCAATGGATTGGCACCTTAATGAGCAATGGACTGTGACGGCGGGTGTACGCTGGACTGAAGAGGAAAAAGTCTTCCTCGGCGGCAACGGTGGTGTACCCTACGACCCAGCAGCGGGTGATCCCATTCCAGCCCTGCTTGATCCTGTGAGTTACCAAAATAAGTGGAATAGTGTGACGCCGAAGGTGGGTGTTCGGTATGCTCTGAATGACGATTTAATGATTTTTGCGTCTTACAGTGAAGGCTTTAAGAGCGGTGGCTTCTTCGGTCGGCAGGCGAATTTCAATTTGGATGCAAGCTACGATCCTGAATTCGTTGAGAACTTTGAGATTGGTATGAAGAGCACTTGGATGGATGGCAAAGTCATCTTCAACCCAGCTGTTTTTTGGAGTAAGTACAAAGACAAGCAAGAGTCAATTCTGATCCCAGTGAGCCTCAGTAATGTGGCAACGGTTGTGCGAAATGCCTCGTCAGTCGATATTTTTGGCGCCGAGCTTGAATTGCAATACCAAATTAATGAAGCTTGGTACGTGCGCGCCACTTACGGCTACATTAACGCGGAATATAATGCTTACTTAGCAGATATTACGGGCGATCAGATTGTCACGGACAACTCAGGACTATCACCGCGGAATACGCCTGAAGGCACTATGGGCCTGACAACAACGTACACAGTGCCGGTCGGCACTGGTGATGTGAAAGCGATGCTGTCATACCGATGGCGCGATAGCGTTGAAACCATCGCGACCAATGATCCGCTGGGCACGCTGCCCAGTATCTCCGATATCAGTGCGTCGGTCAGCTATGCTTGGTCGGATGAGCGCTACCGCATCACGGCTTTCGGCCGAAATATAACCGATGAACGCGAGAAGCAAGTGGCACGGATATCGCCGCTAACGACTCGTGGCTATTGGAATGAAGGCGCGACTTACGGCGTTGAGCTTTCAGCCTCTTTTTAACCTGCCGAGGTAAAACTGTATGATTTAGCACACTAAAATCATACAGCGTTTTTTAGAAAGGCTTGATGGACTAAACGGTTCATTAAGCCTTTTTTTTGGCGTGTCTTAAGGCCGCTTTTATTGGGGAGGACGAAGTCAGCCCTAGGGCTGTCCGTAATGGCTTGAAGCACAAAGGGCGGTCACAGCGGATGACAAGGGTTGTGACATTTCAAAAAGGTAGAGCGTATTGGGCCACTGAAGGGCGTCCGATTCAAAAAAACGATTGAGTCAATCATCGTGGCTCGCAGGTGTCCTGCCATAGCGCAAGCGGAACCGATCGGGGCTTGGCGGTCCTAATGATCTGGAGTGTTACCAAAACCGCATTTTGCGATAGAGAAGCTTTGTAGCAAGATGGTTTGCTCGGCCAAGTTGAAATGATTTGCTTCGCATTGCGTCAGTTTGTAACCGGTTATAAAAAATAGGAGCAAAAGCGCTGGATCTTTACATTGCGAATAAAAACTACTCGTCTTGGTCGCTACGGCCTTGGGTACTCCTGAAAATGCTTGGCATCGCCTTTAACGAGCATTTGACGCCCTTCGATGGGGACGACAACTTTCAGCGCTTTAAGCTGTTTTCGCCCAACGGCAAGGTGCCTTGCCTGCATGACGATGGATTGGTTGTGTGGGATTCTTTAGCGATTATTGAGTACTTGGCAGAGCGTCATCTAATGGTTTGGCCGCAGGATGTCGCAGCAAGAATCTATGCGCGGTCAGCCAGCAGCGAAATGCATGCTGGGTTTCACGCTTTGCGAGGGCAATGCCCCATGATTTGTTCTGCACGGTTGCAGGTTCGATCGATGTCAGCCAATCTTGCTCGCGACCTTCATCGGCTGGATGCGCTCTTCTGTGAGGGCCTGTCGCGCTTTGGGGGAAGTTTTTTGGCGGGAGCAGGTTTCTCAGCGGTCGATGCGTTCTTTTGTCCCGTGGCGATTCGGGTTGTGCGTTATGGTCTGCCGCTCACACAGCCAAGCATTGATTATTGTCATCGACTTTTGGCGCTGGAACCCATGCGGGATTGGGTGTCGGACGCGCTAAACGAACCGTGGTTCGATGAGACAGAGGAAGCGGCTGCGAGAACTCATGCAGATTTGATTGAGGATCAAAGGATATTGATTTGATGAATATCCGGTCCGTGCATCGAGGCCGTTTTGATTGAGGGAGCCGTTTGCTATGCTTGGCGGGGCTCGATTACCCAATAAGGGATCATTTAGTTTTACGGTAAACAGGCGGCAGGCCCTAAAAGCCGGGCGCGGTGAGGGCTTGATGCGACGCGTTAGTGCCGCCTAGGGCGCCGAGTTTATTGTCTGAATCAAAGCGCGATTGCAGGCAAATCATGCACGCTTTGCGTTTTAAGTTACGGCGTCAGCAAGGGCAGATAGACAAAAACAAGAATCCAAACATGAATAGGAAAGG
>Ga0206124_10000028_pt1 | contig 106001 bp, 136 predicted proteins | sample Helgoland_Spring_3_FD_148671 | JGI IMG/M metagenome (GOLD analysis project Ga0206124, IMG submission 148671) | Pelagic subsurface seawater microbial communities from Kabeltonne, Helgoland, North Sea - Helgoland_Spring_Bloom_20160321_2 | ecosystem: Environmental > Aquatic > Marine > Epipelagic... | reverse complement strand
CAGGAACTTCAGGTTCTTCAGGAAGTAGTGGAACGTCAGGTAGTTCAGGTTCAAGCGGAACTAGTGGAAGTAGCGGTTCTTCAGGAACATCAGGTTCTTCAGGAAGTAGTGGAACGTCAGGTAGTTCTGGGTCAAGTGGAACTAGTGGAACCGCAACTATTACTAATTTAGGTGACAACAGAATATTAACCTCAACAGGGGTACAAGGAGAGGCAAATGCCGAAGCTAACTTAACATTTGACGGTAGCGAATTGAGTCTAACAGGTGATTTAGAAATCACAGGTGATATTGTAACTTCAGGTAATAATAATATAGTAATAGACCCAGGTGGGACAGGTTCAATAACATTAAAATCAGATAACATTATTATGGAAGGTGCGGGGACAACCACGGTACCTGAATTAAGATTAGGTGAGTGGACCGGATTAGGTTCTGACTATGTTGGATTTAAACCACCATTAAGTATTACTACTAGTACAATATGGACATTACCTGATGGTGATGGGACAAATGGACAGGCCCTTCAAACAAATGGTAGTGGAACTCTTTCATTCGGAGATTTTATAACAGAAACAAATCCATCAGTAGAGGGAACACTTCAAATAAATCCAGTAGGGCCTAGTGTACAGCGCGCAAAAATTATTATAAGAGATTTTGCAGACACTAACGGAGTTACTATTCAAGTACCAACTGATGTTACTGCCAATTGGACATTAACATTACCACCAAATGACGGTGATAGTGGACAGGTACTGTCAACTGACGGTTCAGGTGTTACTACATGGGTCACAGGAGGTTCAGGTTCATCAGGAAGTAGTGGAACATCAGGTTCTTCAGGAACAAGCGGAACTGCAACAATTAATAATAACGCCGATAATAGACTTATTACAGGAAGTGCAACTGCGGGTGAATTAAATGGAGAGTCTAACCTAACATGGGATGGTAGTATGATGGATGTTACAGGTAGAGTCCAATTCCAGAGTAGTACAGGAGCTAGTAATCCCGCAATACAAGATACGACTGGAGATTATGGTATAGCAATAGCTACTAATGTTTCGCTGATGATTGTTGCTGGAGGTAGTGCTAGAATTACATTAACGAGTAGTCAAATAACGCTTGCCAATCCTCTGTATATGGGAAATAATAAGATTGTATTTGATAATGATGTGACAAACACTTATATATACGCCAACACTGAAACTCCAGAAGATTTAGAAATACATGCCGATGAAGATATTCTTTTAATGGCAGATGGGCAAGTGGGTATAAAAACAACAACACCCGCTTATGACTTAGATATTACGGGTGACATGGGTCTTACAGGTGACATTACTTGCTTAGGTGATATTGGGGGTAATGGTTCCACTTTAAAAGTAAGTGAAATAGCTTCAGCAATAGGAGCGGCATCGGCGTCAGGAGAAAAAGGACTTAACGCTGAAACCTACACAGCATATAGTACAACTGTTATCGCGGGAGGTATTTATTATTTAGGAACATCCGCATGGACTATATCAGATGCAGATGCCGCATCCTCCGCAACTGGATTTATGGGAGTTGCTACCTCTACTAATTCAAACACAGGTATGGTTATACGTGGTGTTGTTTATGTTTTTTCAGACCCAGGGGGGTCAGTTGGAGATGTAATTTATTTATCAAGAACTACAGGAAGATTAACTAACGATGTTAGTGGATATACAACAGGTGATATAATTAGAATAATGGGATATAAAATAGGCACAAACTTAGTATTTTTCAATCCATCAACCGATTGGGTTGAACTATAATAAAAAATAGATTTTGAGCTTTAGTAAAAAAAACGGAATAGAAGAATCACTGATTAAAAAATACTCTTCAATACCAAAGAGGAGGGTTAAATTTATGATGTCACCACTCACAAAAAGAAAGAGTTTTAGTTATACTTCCACAACATTTAACTTTGAATCTGAGACTACAGTTGAAAGTACCTCAAGTTCATGGTCACCTTCATCAAGTTATCTTGAATGGGTTAACGGTAGTAACGCAGTAGATGGTACTTTTTGGGGTCTAATAAGTAATAAGACTGTGGAAGGTTGGGATTTAGCGACTGATACTACACCATCATCTCAGACGGGTGCTACAGGAGGTGCAACTGAACCTAGTGGGGTTAATAGTACTGCAACTTCCTCAGATAATTTTTTATATACGGAAGCGTCTAGTAGTCAAAATACAAGATGTTTTGTCACAAGAACTTCTGGTTTTAATTTTGGTGATATCATTAGTTATATTGGTAATAACTTAAGACTTGAGTTTTGGGTTAATGGATATGGGTCACAACAACACGACCTTTATGTGTATATTAGTACTTCTTCGACATCTAATGACAGTCAAGCGACACTAATAGAGACTTTTACACACTCTCATTCAGGTTCTAATAATTCAGGTACTTCAACACTGACTAAAGAGAGCGATAGTAGCACATATACCTTTGTTACTTATAGTGGTTCAGTATGGAGAAAAGTCCAAGTAGATTTAAATGATTATAAAGATACTGACAATACTTATTATATATATTTTGTAGCCCAAAATGGTACTGGTTTTAGGGCTGATATGAGTATTGATGAAATAAAAATATGTGAAGAAAATGTGGTATGAGTTTAATTGATGTGGTATATATGTGTGAAATTGATGGTTATAAAATATATCGTAGGGACGATAATTCATTTATAAAAAAACTATTTGATATAACTTTAGACCCATCAGACGAAGAAGTGGGTGTTTCTGAGTACGGGACTTATAATACTGTAACTGATAGGTATATTCCTAGTTAATTTAATCTAATAGGGTTAAACTTATACTCTTTACGTCTTTGTTTGGGCATCGGAAGAATTACCCTATTAAACGAAAGATACTCAGGAATTTCTAAATTTTTGTCAAAAGTAATGTGAGATATATCATGAACACATATATCAGATAATACTTTATATTCAACACCTCCCATTTTTATTAAATTATGATATCTAAAAAAATCTTTGTTTCTAGGGTAACTACAAAAGTCTACATTGTCCCACCAACATAAATCAACATATATACCATACTTATTTAAAGATAAATCTAATCCATATTTAAATTTATCGTATAGTTTTTGGTAATCATAAATTGGACCTGTAAACATTACATCAATATCATTGGCTGATAAAGGGTTAATCACAAAACTACCACCTAAGTAAACTTTATAATCTTCTAAGTCTACATTTTCTTTAAATTCTAACCACCATTTGTTAAAAACATCCCATGTTGGGGCGCTCCATTGATTAAATGTTGATACTTCATTATATCTATAAAAAAAAGGAGTATTAATCATTTGACAGATAATTTTTATAATTACTTATACCTAATTTTAAATCATAAACGGGTTCCCAACCCTTCATCCATTTTTCTTTATTACTACACGTATAGAATTGATAACCGTTAGGTATTATATCCTCTTCGTGATAAGTGTATGATATATCCATATAATTTAAAACATCCTCAAAACTTCTTGCATCCCCACTTCCCACTTCATACCATTTAGAATTTAATCTATTAAAATTATTAAAAGCGAAAATATTTGCGATTACAATGTCTTTTACATATACAAAATCTCTTAATGGTTTTTTTGGGAACAATTTGATATCTTCACCATTATTTTCCTTAATGTACATTTGATAAGCTACTGATGACATTTTACCTTTATCTTCTTCACCTGGTCCGTATACATTAAAGTATCTAAGACCTATACCCCCGTTAGATATAACATACCCTTCACCCACATATTTACTCCACCCATATAGATTAGATGGGTATTCTTCATTAACACCATAATTTGCAGCTGAAGAAGAATAAATTAATGGGGTACCATTATTAACACATAAATCAGTAATATATTTGGTTACCTCATAATTAAGTAACATCATATAATTTACATTTTGTTCTAATGTGTCTGAACATGCGCCAACATGAAACACACACTTTAAATCTTCATTAAATATATTATCTAACTTAGACCTCCAATCTGAGTTTAAATCACTCTCTTCGAATGTTAATATCTCATAGTCTTTAGATAAGGTTTCTTTTAAATTTCTACCTATAAATCCTTTTGTCCCTGTAATTAATACTTTCATTTTAACCATGGTTCTATCTGTTCATATACATAATCAGGTGTGATTGAAGAATGACATTCAAACTGACGAGGAGTGTTTTTATGTTCGGGACACCAATACCAATCAGAGGGGTCAAAATCATTTATTGATTTCATTTTATTCCAACAACCATGACAAACTGATTTATTTGTTATTCTAATATAATCAGATAACGATAAATCAAACTCAGAATAATCTTCGGTAAAGTTTGAAATCATTACAACAGGTTTACCCATAGCATGTGCCAACCAAGCAAGTCCTGAAGATAAACCTATAAAAAATTCTGAATGGTATATATAAGACATACTTTCTTCTAATGGATTACCTAATTTTTTAACACATGATGATGGCATTCCATTACGGTGAGGAGGAATACCAAACATCTCATCTTTCTCTACCACAACGGGTAAGTAACCCTTCTTTTTAATTTTTTTAAATAACTGACCCCAGTAAGGAGATATGTTTTGATAATCTTTTCCTAATGGGTTATTCCAATACTTTAATTGTGCTGTAGAATGAATACCTGCACTTATATACTTTTTATTTATTTTCTTTTCTCCCTGAGGACTATCTACAATAGGTCGAATGTATTTCCAATCAATAAATCCGAGTTGATTCGCAAACTCTTCTTGAATATTTTTTTTAGTGTTAAAATAAGTTAATTTCAGAGTTTTATCAAAATCTTCAGTTGTCTCCGATACAAAATTTAAATTTGGATAGGATTTTAAAAATAAAAAATTTAAGTTAGGATTTATTTTTACATATGTCTCATACTCATATATTTCACTAAATTTATTTATATACGGCATCGACGCTATGGTGTCACCTAATGAATAGGATGTTATTTCTATTAATGCTTTTTTCATAACTCTATATTTTTGAAAACTTGTTCTACAGTTATTGATTTTTGACAGATATGTTGACGATTACTTCCCTTATAAACGGGGCACCAATCCCAGTCTCCGGAATCGAACACATGAACAGGGTCATTCCAACACTTAATACAAACATCATTACTAATTTTCTTTATATTATTGGTGAACTCATGACCATCAACAGAGAATCCATTTATCATATAAGTGAACTTATCTAAAGACCAATTTAACCATGATATACCTGAACCTAAACCTACTGTAAATTCAGAGTGATGTAGATAGGTAGATACTACATCCCAAGGTTCATCAAATACATTTATTGTACCTTCAATATGATAAGGGTTTTTAGTTATAATAACTACTTCATACCCCTTTTCCTTAATTAATTTAGATAACTTAACCCAATTCTCGTAAACCCATTCTTTACAACCTGCAGTTGCTTGAGGTGCAAATACCACATATTTACTATCTAATGGATTATCTCCAATACTCAAGGAAACTCCATGGTTAACTTCTTTAAAATTTAAACCTAAAATATCTGTCGCTGTTTGTTGTAGTGGAATAAGATTTACTGGATTTGGGTAATTATTAAAATCCTCCCATTTACCCTCATTATTTTTGAACCAACCTATTTTGTATGATGAATAACAAGAGACTGATTGACCAGGTAAAATAAAGTCAATTTCACTATAGTTAGGGTTATCATAAAACCAATCATTATGGAAGGTACTTAAAATAACCTTACAATTATTTTGTTTAGCGAACTCAACGGCATAAGGTGCCCAAGCTAATGTATCACCTATAGATTTAGAATCTAAAGATATTAAAACGGATTTATTGGCAACATCAAAAGTGTCGTACACCTCTCCGTTAATCTTTATAACCCAATTAACATAATATTTACGATTACAATTACACCACATGTTACGACCAATAGTACTCGTACTAATTATTTCGTTAGTGTCACCATTAATAAATTCTACAATATATTGATTATCTTCATCGCCGAGTATTTCTACTTTTGGACCGTCAATATACGATATATTTATTTGATTTTCTCTTACAGGGCGATTAAGCCAAGGCTTACGAGATAAGAAATCATTTATAGTATTCAAACCAATCTCAGCAACTTTATCCCAGTTGAACTGTTCTCTAATTTCTATCGATTCTTTTAATGATTTTTCTTTATATGTTTTGTAATTGTCATATACATCTCTCATAACTTCAGATAGATGATTAAAGTCGGGTTCATAGTAATTACCTGGTAAATCACTCATTGTATACCTACCATAATCATTACTATTTGCAGATTTCTCACTATCTATTCTTACTGGTATTCCTCTTCCTTCGGCAAACTCAAGTTGACCTGAGCACTCAGAATAGATAGAAGGTGTTCCACACGACATGGCTTCTATAAGGGGTAAATTCCAACCCTCAGACCTCGCACAAGACAAGAAAACGTGACCTGTTTTTAGATATTTAATATAGTCTTCTCTAGATGTAAAAGATAGTTGTTTAATTCTATCATCTATTAAACTGTAATTCTCCAATCTTTCTTTAGTGGTTTTAAAACCGTCCATTTGTTCTCCCCACCTATTATCTATTGATACTACTAAATCTACAGGTTCGTCCTTATTAAAAGTCTTTAAAAAAGTTTGAATAACTTCTTTAGTGGATTTTCTATAATCCCATCTACCGAATAATAAAAATTTAAATCTACCGTCTTTATAGGTATCTAAAGGCTCGACCTCTTCAGGAAAAAAAGTATCTACATCGACACCTTCAGGAACGACCTTCACTCTTTCTTCCTCAAATCCTTGTTCTATACTACATTCCTTTTGCCACTTAGAAGGTACCCACAACTCATCAAACTGTAATAATTTATTAAAAAAACCTTGAGGTTGTAAAGTAGACTCCCAAACATTATAAGCTATTTTAGGACCCATATACTCATCATAAAAGTAATGATGATTCGTTTCAGATAATACCAAATTCACATCATATTTAAAGTCCTTACCATACTTCTGATAAATGGGAACATCTTTTCTCTTTTTATTTTCCACTAAGACAGTTTGTTTATATAACATTTCTTTATCTACATCGTTCAAATACGTCTCACCATCGTGAGGTTGGTCATCAGCCATGCTATTCCATGACGGACCAACAGTAAAGTTTCTAATCTTTATATCTGCGTTTTTACGTAAGTGTCTCGTAAAATCTCTAGTGTGATTATTGTATCCTGTATTTCCGACATAAGAGCCGTGTAAAAATATTTTTGGTCGTTTCATATTGAAAATTTAATAAAAATCATTTATTATATCAATATCAATATAAGAAAATGGCAAACGGAGTATACAAAATAACGGAAGATTTTGAAAATCAACTTTCAGATTATACTGGTGCTCAGTATGTGGTTACGGTAGATAATATGTCAAACGGACTATTTTTAGCGTTGTATTATGAAAATCACGTCAAAAAAAGTATTAAAGGTAAGGTAAGTATCCCGTGTAGAACATACCCTTCAGTTCCTTGTGAAATTATTCATGCTGGACTTAAAGTTGAGTTCGAACCTGTTGAAGGTAAAACTATTAAAGGTATGTACCAATTAAAGGGTAGTAACGTATGGGACTCAGCATTGACATTCACTGCTGATATGTATAAACAAGGTCAACATATGTGTGTTTCATTTACAGGTCCTTATAAACATTTTAAATTATCTAAAGGTGGTGCTATATTAACCGATAGTTTGGAAGCGTATTATTGGTTTAAAAGAGCAAGATATAGTGGAAGGAGAGAATGTTCTTACCACGATGATAACTTAGATATGTTAGGTTGGAATTTTTATATGATGCCTGAGTTGGCGGCTAGAGGTTGTCTTTTGATGGGACAATTTTATAATATTGACGGCACTAAAAAACAAAATGAGGATTTGGAATTACCGTACCCTGACTTAAGTAAGTTTGAAATTTATAAAAAATGAAACGAGTATTAATAGGATTTGGAGGACATGCTAGAGAGGTAATGTCACAAATGAATGCCAAATTACCTTGTTATGTTAGTGATGAATTCACCAATAAAAATACCCTACCAATAAGCGAATTAGACTTCAAAGAATATGAAGTAATGGTTGTGATTGGAGACCCTATAAACAGGAAAAAAATAGTTGATACGTTACCACCACATACTAAGTATTTTACATTTATTCATCCCACCGCACAAATTATGGACGATAATATTGAAATAGGTGAGGGAAGTTTTATTGGGGCTAATTCAATCATAACCACTAACGTAAAAATAGGTAAACACTCCATACTAAATAGAGGATGTCAAATAGGTCATGATGTGGTTATAGGTGACTACTTGAGTATGATGCCAGGTTCTATAATTTCAGGAAATGTAAATATAGGTAATTATTTTTATATGGGTAACAACTCTTCTGTTAGAGAAAAAATTAATATATGTGATAATGTGACTATTGGTCTTAACGGAGGAGTTATAAAAAACATAACAGAATTAGGTACTTACGTAGGTACACCAGTAAAAAAAATAGATAAATGAAAGATTTAATTGTTATTCCCACTTACTGTCCTGACAACCATAGGAAAGAAGTTTTACATACTTTAATTCAAAATCTACAAAAAGTAAGAAGCAATTATGACATTATGGTGGTGTCTCATTCACCTATTAGTGAATTATCTACATCATATGTGGATTATGTTTATATTGATAATGAAAATTTACTACTTAAAGACTATGATTTAACAAATAAGTTTTGGTTTAAGAATGATAAATTTACGGTAAACAGTTCTCTGATTTATACAAGTAGTACCCATTATGCAATATATGGTTTGATACACTATATCATTAATTTTTCTAGATTTAAAGGATATGAAAAAATTCACTATATAGAATATGACGTAACGTTAAATACAGATATAATTGATAAAGTAAATGAAAAATTAGATATACATGATAATGTTATATTTGGTCAAGAGAATTCACTTGGATTAAGTATGGAGTCTGGTTATTTTGCTTTTAAACCTAAAAATTTTCCTGAACAATACTTTAGTCATAATAAAGAATTCATTTTAAATGAAATAAAAAGTATTAATAATAGAATGACTGAAGACTATACGTTAAAGTTTTTAAGTGTCAATGACAGAAGTACGTATAGATTTAATGAAGTACCTTTTACTAGAACTATTAATAGTCATGAAAATGGTGAGTTAATGTGGTGTGTACCTATAAATATTAAAGACACTAACAAGTTATGTCTATTTGTTTTTAATGAATTAGGTGGTGAATACGATATTATTGTTAGTTGTGATGGAAATAATCATACACTAAGAAATGTAAAAAAAGGTAGTTGGTCGATAACTGATTTAGGAGATATAAATACTATAAAAAACATAAAAATTATAGTTAATGGTCATTTAAAAAGAGATGTAAATATAGATGACTTAAATATAGATAGTTTTAAATTTAATAATTATTTAAAATATAAATAAATGAAGGAAGATATTATATTAATTTCTGCTTATTGTCCTGACATTCAAAAAATGGATAAATTGAGAAATTTAGTTAATCAGTTACAAGTATTTAGGGAAAAGTATGATATATTAATTGTAAGTCACACTGAAATTGCAATTGATATACAAAATAAGGTAGAATTATATTTATACGATAAAAAAAATGAATTATTAACTGATTGGGATTTAATAAATCAACCGTGGTTTAGTCCTAGCGATGGTCAAAATAGGAAAATACAGTCAGGATTATTAACGGGTAGAAACACACATCTAGCGATATGGAGAATTTTAATATTAGGGTTTTCTTTAGTTAAAAATATAGGTTATAAAAAAGTTCATCATATTGAATATGACTGTGAAATACGAGATGACTTTGAAATTGAAGAAAATAGTAAATTATTAAATGATTACGATTTTATATACTATAAAGACATAAAAGAAAATGTCGATGATATTTTATTTGGAAGTGTACAGTCATTAAAAATAGAATCATTACCAAAAGATTTAATAATTTTAAATGAGGATAATATTAAAGATATGATTAGAAAATCATTATCAAAATCACCTGAAGGTATGCTTGAAAACATTCTAATAAATAATGGAAAAGTAAAAGTAAAACATAGAGATTTATTAGAAAAAAATGGTAATAAATTTGCGACATCTGAAAATGATGAAGGATTCAATCCGTGGGGTGTACCATATATTGATTTAAAAGATAATAAAATAAATTTTATTGCTTGGAATACAAGAAAAGATAGTGGAGTTAATTATACAATTGTCGTAAATAATAATTACACTTTAAAAGTTGAAAAATTATTAAAAGACCATTGGACTATATTAGGGTTAGATTACATAGAAAATATAAATAAAATCATTATAATAGAAGACGATAAAATCAGGGAGGTTATCAATTTTAAGAGCAATGAGGATAAACACTTATTTAAAAAAATAAGTTTTAGAGTTATATAAAATAAAAAATATGATTAATAAAAAAATAGACTTATTTAAAGTTTTTATGGCTCCAACCGCGGCCGAAGAAGTCGGTAAAGTACTTAATAGCGGATATATCGGACAAGGACCCAAAGTTGAACTATTCGAAAATCAACTTAAAAGTTTTTTTAACCACGATTATGTTTCAACACTAAACTCAGGAACTTCAGGTTTACATTTAGCGTTACACTTACTTAAAAAACCTCTAAAAGGTACTAAAGTATATAGTGGAGTGGTAGGTGTTGATATTGATTGGCCTGGATTGGAAGAAGGTGATGAGGTATTGGCAACTCCTATGACATGTACCGCGTCTAATTGGCCAATTTTAGGTAACGGTTTAAAAATAAAGTGGGTAGACATTGACCCCACAACCTTGAATATGGACTTAGAGGATTTGGAGCGTAAGATAACACCAAAAACTAAAGCTATTATGTTAGTTCATTGGGGAGGGTATCCTAATGACCTTGATAAAATCAAGGAAATTCAAAATAGAGCTAGAGAAAGGTTTGGATTTAGACCTGCTATTATTGAAGACGGGGCACATTCTTTTGGTTCTGAATATAAAAAGAAGAAAATCGGTACTCATGGTAATCTTACTATGTTTTCATTACAGGCCATAAAACATATAACATCTATTGATGGAGGTATACTTATGTCACCACATAGTGAACTAAATAAAAGGGCGAGACTAGCAAGATGGTATGGAATAGATAGGGACAGTGATAGAAAAGACTTTCGTTGTGAAGCAGATGTTGAAGAATGGGGTTTTAAATTCCACATGAATGACGTTTGCGCCACTGTAGGTATAGAAAATTTAAAACATGTTGGTGATATCGTTGGTAAACATAGAGAAAACGCTAAGTATTATGATGAAAACCTAAAAAATGTGAAAGGTGTTGAATTATTAAAAAGAGAAAAAGGTCACGACTCTGCGTTTTGGATTTACTCTATGTTAGTAGATGATAGAGATGGTTTTTATAAGTGGATGGGAGAATGTAATATTACGGTATCCCAAGTCCATGAAAGAAATGATAAACACACCTGTGTTTATGAACATAGAACTGCGTTACCTAACTTAGATAAAACTATTGGAAGAATTGTATCTATACCTGTTGGTTGGTGGGTTACAGAGGAGGAAAGAGAATATATCGTAGATTGCATTAAGAAAGGATGGTAGACTATGATTAAATTAAAATTACTTACTAAAGAAGACTTACCATTTTTATTGGAAGTTAGAAATAATGAATCTACTAGAAAATATTTGGAAAATGATTCAGTATTTGACTTACAACAATGTAATAAGTGGTTTGACGACACACAACCTAAATGGTATATTATATTAAATAAAGAAGAGCAAAAAGTCGGATACTTAAGAACAAATGGAGATGAAATTGGATGTGATATACATATTGAACATAGAAGAAAAGGTTATGCTCGTTTAGCATATAATGAATACTTAAAAGATAAGGATTACGCCACTTTATGGGTTTTTGAAGATAATTTTGCCATAAACCTTTACGAGAGTCTTGGATTTAAAACTTATGGTGAGTTTAAGATGCTGAGAAGTCGTAAATATGTTTATATGATTTATAAAAAGGACCAAAGCAAAAAAAGTTGTTATGTTGTTAATTTCTATTTTGGTGATAGAAGAAAAACTATAACTGAGTTTGAAAGTGATAGATTAATATTTCTTAAAAAACAAATAGAGGTGCTCTCACTTTATTATCATAATTTAGATAAGATTATATTTAATTTTAATGTTGAAAATGAACATTATAAATATTTAAACGATGCTTTAAAAATAATTCCTAAAAAAATACAAAACACGGATGTTGAGGTGTTAATTAGAGAAAATAAAGGATTTAGTTATGGTGCGTGGTCTGACTCATTTGAAAAAAATAGGGATAAATATGATTATTTTATTTTTAATGAAGACGATTATTTTGTTATAGAAAATAATTGGGATGAGTATCTTATAAGAAAATATCACACGTTACCTGATACCGGTTACTTATGTCCAGTACAAAGGGATGAAGATGAGTGGAACGACTATAAACCACATGCGGGTCACTCATTCGGTATAGCTTCAACCAAATCCTTGAATAAGGTGTGGGAGAAATATGGTCATTTACCACATTCTTTAGAAAATAATTACAAACTACAAGAAAAGATACAACATAACTTCTCCTACGCTTTTTTTGAAGTAGGATTAAGGGTTTATGATATTAGAGAAGATTATAGAGTACAATTTGCCATGACGGAAGATAAACACCAAGATATATGGAGATGGTTTTGGTGGAATGAAAAAGATTTTATTGTTCCCGCACTTATATTACTTAATAAGCCACACACATGGTGGGAGTCTTGGGATGGACCATGTCAAAGAAGAACTAACTTAGAAAAATATAATTAAAATGAAAAAAATCGCATTAATTAGCACATTTTGTAATACAGAAGAGAAGCAAAATCTTCTAAAAGAAAATATAGATATCCTTAAAAACCAAGGGTTAGATGTTATGTGCTTATCACCAAACTTTATACAATTACCTCATGACATAATTCAAAAAAGTGATTTTGTTTTTTATACTAAAGAAAATCCGTTATTAAGTTGGCCTGAAAAATCTTGGACTTTTTGGAAAACAATTAATACCGATAAAGGGTGGATGAAAATCACGACCTTCAAGCCGGACTATGGATGGGCAGACCTATACCAAAGAAAAAAGTTAACTGAAATTGCGTTAACGTTCGATTATGATATATTTTACCACCTAATATATGACTCTGAAATAAATGAAGATGTAATAGAAGAGATAAGAAATAATAAAATTAATAAAATAAACCCATGTGTAAAAGGTAATAATTCAGATTTTGAATGGGATACTTCACTACAATTTATGGTGTTTGACAGAGTGTTGATGGAAAAAATACTTAAAGAACTGACATTAGAAGAGTACTTAAGTAGTAATGGTGCGGCCGAAGGTGAAGTATTAAAGTGGAAAGAAAAGTTCAACATACCCACAGAAGGTGCAAAAGTTAAAGATAGAATTTTTAATTATAAAGATACCGATTTATATAACTATAGTCAGGATGATAATTATAAATTTTTCGTCAATAAAAATGAGAAATATGGGATTTACGAACCTGAATTACAAGTTATAATATATGATATAAAATTAGATGGAAATCTAATTTTAGAAATTAACAATGTAGAATATAATTACAATTTAAATGTCGGTAAAAACAAACTAATTAAGTTAGATATCCACTGTAATGATATTGAAAAATTTATTATTACATTTAATGGTGATAATCACAACTTTACTGAGACATACTTAAACGTAATTAGAAACTATATACATACAGTATAAAAAATAGAGATAAAATGGAAAAACCAATAGTATACAACGCGATAGAGTGTAAAGAATGTAATGTACCCAAAGGATGGGGACATGAGATAATATTTGAAAACAATGATTTATATTGTGGAAAATTACTTGTTTTTAAAAAAGGTTGTAAGTTCTCTATGCACTATCATATGATAAAAGATGAGACTTGGTATGTTGATAAAGGAGAGTTTTTATATCGTTGGATTGATACGGAAACCGCTGAAGTACATGAACAACATCTTAAAGAAGGTGATAGCGTTAGACAATATCCAGGGCAACCACATCAGTTAGAGGCTCTGACAGAAGGTACGGTGTTTGAGGTATCAACAGAACATTTTGATGAAGATTCATATAGAGTATGGAGAGGAGATATTATAAAATGAAAGTTTGGGTAAACGGAACCTTTGATGTTTTACATAGAGGTCATATTGAACTACTACAATTTGCAAATACCAAAGGTAAAGTAAGGGTAGGTATTGATTATGACGAAAGAGTAAAAAAACTAAAAGGTGAAGAAAGACCTGTTAATAAATGGATTGACCGAAAATTTTTATTAAAGTCTATATCATATGTTGATAGTGTGGTTGGGTTTGATAGTGATGAAGAATTAGAAAATCAAATAAAAAATTATAATCCTGATATTATGATTGTTGGTTCTGACTATAAAAATAAAAGAGTAATAGGTTCACAATATGTTAAAGAGTTATTATTCTTTGATAGGATAGAAGAGTATTCTTCCACTAAAATAATAGATTACGGAAAAAACATTAACATTTAAAGTATGAAGATATTAGTAATAGGTGAGTTATGTGTGGATAGGTTTATCTACTGTGACGTAAAAAGATTATCACCTGAGGCGCCAGTACCTGTTTTAAACCCGATAGAAACAATTAAAAATAGAGGGATGGCCGGAAATGTTGTAGAAAACCTAAAAGCACTGAATACCGATGCCGAAATAATACATTGGAGTCAGAATGAAAATATAGTTAAAACTAGATATGTCGATAAGAAAAGTAATCACATGTTTATGAGGGTCGATGACGAAAAAATACCATGTACAGAAATCGGATTTATATCTCCCAATCAGAAAAAAACGATTAGTGAGTCTGACATTGTAATTATAAGTGATTACGATAAAGGATATGTTAGTGAAAGTAAAATAAAAGAAATATCTTCCTTATCTAAGTTGTGTTTAATGGATAGTAAGAAAAAGTTAAACTATGAAACATTAGTAGATGTTGATTTTGTTAAACTTAACTATGAAGAGTACTTAAACAATAAAGAAATCTGTGATAAAAATCCAAAAAAATTCATCATTACTAAAGGTAGGGATGGAACCACATATAACGGAATCGATTACCCAAGTTTAAATCCGCAAGAAACTATAGACGTTAGTGGTGCGGGTGATACGTTTATCGCTACGTTTGCTTTAAAATATAAAATAACGGGAAATACAAGTGACTCTATCGACTATGCGAATAAAGTATGTTCATATGTTGTGAATAAAAAAGGAGTTTCACTACCTGACGAAAGTTTTAAGATATTATAACTTATTATAAATCTCTAATAGTTCTAAAGAGTCATCCAATTTTTTTTCTAAAACCTCAACTTCTTTAGTATTGTCAGATTTAAGAGTAGCTATGTATAAATTATCTTCAGCCTCCTGTATTATTTGATGTATAGTATAAAGTAATTTCATTTAATTATAAATATAATTATACTGATAAAACTACTTTACATTATAAATAAATTTATCATTTTTTAAAAAAAGAATTATGGCACGTAAAACAGAGACAATTTTCGTACAAATAGCGTCTTACAGAGACCCACAACTACTTTTAACTATTGATGATATGTTGGAAAAGGCTAAAAACCCTGAAAATCTATCTATAGCTATTACATGGCAACATTCTACTGAAGATAAGTGGGATAACTTAGATAAGTACTCCGAAGATAGTAGATTTAAGATTATAGATACTCCACATGAGGAAAGTCAAGGTGCTTGCTGGGCTCGTAATTTACTACAACAGTTATATAACGGTGAGACATATACTTTACAGATTGACTCACACACTAGATTTATTGAGAATTGGGACCATGAACTTAAGAAAGAGTATAAAAGGTTGGTTAAAAAAGGTATTAAAAAACCTTTAATTACTAGCTACGCACCATCGTTTGAACCCGATAATGACCCTGACTCTAGGATACAAAAACCATGGAGGATGGACTTCGACAGGTTTAGTCCTGACGGAAATGTACACTTCTTACCATCAACTGTGGATGATGCAGATGAGAGAACTGAACCAATTCCCGCTAGGTTTTATTCCGCACACTTTGCATTTGCAAAAGGTGATTTTGTAAAGGAAGTACCTCACGACCCTGAATATTATTTTCATGGAGAAGAGATTTCAATCGCAGTAAGGGCATATACCCATGGTTACGATTTGTTACACCCACATAAGATATACTTATGGCATTATTACACTAGAAGAGGATTAAAAAAACATTGGGACGACCATACAAAGTGGGGAGAAAGAAATGATGGTTCACATAAGAGAAACCGTAAATTATTAAGTATGGATGGTGAAGTTTATGACCCAGAGTTCTTTGGTATTTACGGGTTGGGTACTGAAAGAACTTTGGATGACTATGAGAGGTATGCAGGTTTATCTTTTAGTAGAAGAGCGGTACAACAACATACAATAGATAAGAAAGACGCTCCTTGTCCTTTATTTGAGTCCGAAGAAGAGTATCAAAACTCATATTCAATCCCATTTAAACATTGCATAGATATTCATTTTGATAGTGTACCACACGATGATTATGATATATGGGTTGTTGCGTTTGAGGATGAAGACGGTAATGAATTACGTAGAGACGACGCTAAACCTGACGAAATAAAAAGACTGATGGTAGACCCTGATAGGTTCTGCAGGTTATGGAGAAGCTTCAACACGGTCGTTAGACCGTATAAATGGATTGTTTGGCCACATTCAATAAAAGAAGGGTGGGTAAATAGAATGGAAGGAATCTTATATGAAAAAAAATAAAAACAAAATGACTATTCTGGTACATTTACCAGCATATCGTGAACCGGAGTTAATACCTACTATTGAAAGTGCGTTGGAAAACGCTAAATTCCCGAAAAGGATTCACTTCGGTATATGTAGACAATTTAATCCTGAAGATGGGTTTGACAATTTAGACACGTATAAAAACGACCCAAGGTTTAAAATTAAAGACATACCATATGAAGAGGCTAAAGGGTTAGCTTACGCTAGAGGTGTTATCAACGATGAGCTACTGACCGATGAAGATTTTGTGTGTCAACTAGACTCACATCATAGGTTTGATAAAAATTGGGACGAAACTTTAATAGATTGGTATTTTGATTTAAAAGAAGATGGGTATAACCCTATAATTGGTGGGTATTTACCTTACTATAACCCTTTTAATGACCCCGCAGAACGAGTTAAAGAGCCATGGTTTTCAGAGGCAGCCTCATTCTATCCTTTTGGTACTATTTTTATCAGACCCACGGGAGTTAAAGGAGGATGGAAACATTTGGAAAAACCTTATCCCGCAAGATTTTTAAGTGGACATTTTGCGTTTGGTCCTAATAAATGGGCTAAGGAAGTTAAACACGACCCTAATATATTCTTCGCTGGAGAGGAGATTAATCTAACTGTAAGGTCTTTTACTCACGGATATGATTTGTTCCACCCACACCGAGTGGTTATATGGCATGCTACCATGAGAGAAGAGAGGGCGGGAAAGTTGGTATGGGATGACCAAAGTAAGAGAGGTGAGAGTCTATGGTGGAAAGGAAATGACATTGCAAGGTCAAGAATTAGACAATTATTTGGGGTTGAAAATAATGGACACGACCTTAGTGGTTACGGTTTAGGTAATGTTAGGACGATAAGAGATTATGAGAAATATGCTGGAATACACTTTAAAAAGAAATCATTTCAAAAGTATACAAAAGATAATTTTTTTCCACCCAACCCTTATCCATACAAAAATGATGAAGAATGGGAAGATTCTTTTATGTACTCTTTTTATTATTTAGTTAATGTTACAAGAGATATGTTACCTGCAGATGACTATGAGTCGGTATTGGTTGCCTTTGATGATGAAAATGGGGAAGGACAAAACCACAAATACATCAAAGGACATCAGTTAAAAGAGTTTATAGAGAATGGAAAACCCATTCATTATGAAGAGATGTTTATGACAGATAAAAATCCAACCAAAGTAGTCTATTGGGGATTATCCAAGGAACGAGGATGGGCGGAACGAGTTGAGTTTAAAATTTAAAGATATGATTTTAGAGTGTACTTACGATATAGAGGCGGTAGGAAACCCATTTTTTAAAAAAATATACGATAAAGTATTTAATGAATTAAATTCAAAATTTAAAGAATATCAATTTATTCATAAACAACCAACACTAAAAAACATATCACGTATGTCAAGTCCAGGTGGTGGTTCAAATTTTCAAATTACAAATCCTACAAATAAAAAAACTATTTTATTATCTTTTTGGGATAGAGGTATGAACCCATTCGAAAAAGATTTAGGTTGGGAAGATTACGATTTAATTGATTACTATGGAGGTATTGGGATGTTTGAGACTAGCGAAAAGATTAAAGAAAAATACGGAGTCAATCACTACCCATTACAATATCCATTAGGTGTTAAAAATAGTGATATATTCATAGAAAAGCATAGAATAAAATATAATTTCGAAAATAGAATTCCTAAAGCTATTTTTATTGGTAGAATGCATGGGAGTAGAAAAAAAATCTGTGAAATACTCAAAAAACATCCATATATAGAAATATTTGACGAAAATGACTCATACCATAATGAACGTTATTTTGAAAAAATAAAAGATTACCGAATGGGTATCTCACTAAATGGAAACGGAGAATTTTGTCTTAGAGATGTTGAATACATGGGAATGGAAATCCCTATCATTAGACCAAAATTAAAGACAAAATTTTACAATCCATTAAATGAGAACGAACATTTTATACCTGTTGATATTGAATCAGAAAATGCTAACAGTGATTGTGTAGGGACAGAATATGAGGTAGCACAAAAGATAATAAAAGTGGTTGAAAGTAATATAAATAATAAGGATGTTTTAACTGAGACGACAAAAAATGGTAGAGACTACTTTATTAATTTTACGTCTACTGATTATATTTCTGATTTGTTTATTAACTTGATTGATATTAAAAATATAACATAATATGAGTATTTTAAATGAAAAATTAATAGTTGGTTATGTTGCTGTAGGACCTACATACCGAAAAAGTTTATACGATAAACTAATTAATACTTATTTCGACGATGAAAATTTATACTATTGTGTCATAACTGATAATACAGAATATTTTAAAGATATAAAACGAAAAAACTTAATAGTTAACGAACCTTCTGATTTTTTTAATGATGATATTAAAAAAATAGAGAAAGAGTATTTAATTAAGACTGAAGATAAAGAAGAATACGCTGAAGAATTTAGAAAAGGATATCGGTTTCCATTTTCGGTTTACAGATTTATTTTATTGCAAGCTATAAAATTAGAGATTACAAATGTGACTTTCTTGTGTACAGACACAAAAATTAATTTTAATATACTTAACAATGAATTTTTAATAGAAAAAAATGTTATTTATAATGCTATTAGTAATTGGTACTCTAATAAGAATGAAAATAACATAGATAAAGTATATCCTTACATTGAAAATAAGTATAATACAAAAATCGATGAAAACGTTTTAGTCTTAGACGCGGCGGCTAGATTTTACATTGCTGAAAATGTAAATATATTACAAGAATTTTTTGATATATGGGATGACGTGGTGTCTTATCTTTACGATAGTGATAATATAAAACACTTTAGAGGTGGGTATGTAATAAATGACGAATACATTCTAACTTCAATTTATAATAAATTGAATATGAAACATAAACATAATCATGCTTTGTTCGATGTTAAACACAACAGTAAAGTGGAGAGATTTTGGACTTAAATAAAAAAATGGATAATATAAGTATACACGGTTCTCATAATAGGGGTGTTAAAACAAAACTAATAAAAGATTATTACGTACAAAAATGAAAGATATAATTACAGCAACATGGGGTGTAGGAAAAAGCTACAGAGATAGAATAAAACATAATATTACTAAGGCAGTTAATACTGGTTATGATAATATTATACCATATATAATATTAACAGATAAACCAGAAGATTTTTATGAAATACAAGACAAGACAGGTAAAATAGAAAAAATATTAAATATACATGAAGAGATAGATAAATACTCTCCTTGGTCTAAAGACCTTGAACATATAGCTAAAAACGTAAACGAAGAGGAATACGGTAAAAAATATAGAGAAATTAATTATACTGAAGATAAAGTTTTTTCATATGGATTAAATAGATTTTCACTACCTGAAATAAGTAAAATGGGTTACAATAAGTTTTTATTGTGTGATTCAGATACAGATATTAGATACGATAAAATCGTTAATAAACAGACCACCGAGGAGATGTTTTGGAAAGAATATGACACACCAACTAATAGTATGAAAGGATGTGATTATGAAGAATTTAATATGAGTAGAGATGGTAATTGGAATAAAGCCAATGTGGTTATGGCTTGTCTATTAAGATACCATCTTCATACAAAATACCCACAACATATTAAACCTAGTATATTAAAACTAGATTACACTCAAACCGAGGGACCATTTAGATATTATAATTTAGAAAATAGTGATAAAGTTATGGATGTTTTTACATTATGGGATGAGTCCATGAGATTTTTACTTTCAGAACCACAAACTAGAGCGCAACTATGCCCAGGAAGGTATATGTATATTGATAATGTACCGTTTTCAATTACTAATGAATTATTAGGTATACAGTTTTTAAATTTCGATAAATTTTGGCATAAAGTAAACATATATTTAGCTGATAGATATTTCTTCCCTAAAGGACACTCGCACACGGTTAACGGTAGAAGTTTATCATTACAACCCGCAAATAATAAAGAAGAATTTTATAAAAAAAATGAAGAATTAATAAACCATTTTAAATTAAATGGACAATGGATTGATTAAAAAATATAGATAATGTTTAAAGATGAAAAAATAACAAGAAAGTCAGATTTAGAAAATAACGACAGTTTATCTGCATATGACGGGATGACATGTCAACAAAACTCAAATTGTTTTGAACTTTTTTATAAACTAATAGAAGATAAAAGACCCCGAAGGATTTTAGAAATAGGAACTGCTTTAGGTGGTTTCACTCAATATTTAAAACATGTTTGTGATGAGTTAAACATGGATACAGATATAAGAACTTATGACATATACGATAGTTATGAGTATAGTATAATGATTAAAAAAGGTATTGATGTAAGGGTAGAGGATATATTTTTACAAGACTACAGTGGGTTGTTAAACACTGAAATTGCGGAATATATTAAATCTGAAGGTAATGTAATTGTTTTGTGTGATGGAGGAAATAAGATAAAAGAGTTTAATCTACTATCTCAGTATTTAAAAACCGGAGATATAATAATGGCTCATGATTATGGGTATGATACCGAAACGTTTTCAAAAAAGATAAATAAAGTTTATTGGAATTGGCACGAGATATCTGAATCAGATATAGATGAATCAGTTAAAAAATATAATTTAAAACCATACATGCAAGACGAATTCGATAGGGCGGTATGGGTATGTAAAATTAAAGAGTAATGAATAATAATTTAACAATAGTAACCGGTTTATGGAATATAAACAGAGCAGGTAGAGACTTTAATCACTACATTGAGGCATTTAAAAGGTTTTTAGATATACCACAAAACCTATTTATTTACATACCAAAAGAGTATGAGTATCTGGTTTGGGAAAAGAGGAGTAAAGAAAACACATACGTTAAAGTTTACGAATTGGATGATGTTAAAAAGATGTACCAACCATTTTGGGATAAAACACAAAACATTCGTACATCTGAAAAATGGTTAAACCAAACAGGATGGTTAAAAAACTCACCACAAGCGACTAATGAATGGTATAATCCGATAGTGCAATCTAAAATGTTTTTACTTAATGATGTTACCATTTGGAATCCATTTGATACTGATTATTTCTTTTGGTTAGATGCGGGTATAACTAATACAGTACCACACCATCACTTGGCGGACGATAATGTATTAGAAAAACTTACAAATTATGGTAACCCATTTTTATTTCTAAGTTATCCTTATGAAGCAAATACGGAAATTCATGGATTTGATTTTGATGCAATTAATAGATACGCAGGACAAAAAGTTAAATATGTTTGTAGAGGAGGATTATTCGGAGGACACAAAACTCAGATTAACGAGACTAATGCGGTGTACTATTCTTTATTAGATAAAACACTATCTAACGGGTTTATGGGTACCGAAGAAAGTATATTTACAGTAATGTCATATATTGAACCTGATATATATATAAGATATGAGTTAGACGATAATGGGTTAATTGTTAAATTTACAGAATCGTTAGGTAAAGATAATGTAGAATTAGCTGAACCAACAATAAAAAAAGTTTTGGTTAACAATAGAAAGTATACGGATAAGGACGTTAATAATGTTAAAACTAATTTATATGTATTGACATTTAATTTTACAGAGCAGGTATTACATACGATAAAATCTATGCAAAAAACTCCTGAGTGGTTAGAAAAACCTAATTTGCTTTTGTTAGACAATTCAACAAATGAAGAATCAAGAAACAAAAATAGAGAAGTCTGTGATGAGTATGGTTTTGAGTATATTAGTTTGGGTAGTAATACAGGTATATGTGGAGGTAGACAAGCAGCTGCCGAACATTTTCACGAATCAGATGCTGACTACATGTTTTTCTTTGAGGATGATATGACAGTAAACCCACCTGAAGTAAAAGGTGAAGTTTGTAGAAACGGATTTAGAAAGTATATCCCAAACTTATATAACATTGCACATAAAATTATGATGAAGGATAAATTTGATTTTTTGAAGTTAAGTTTTACGGAAGTTTATTTTGATAATGACAAACAATGTTCATGGTATAATGTTCCGCAGCACATAAGAACTGAATTTTGGCCAAATTATGATAAGCTACCGGTAAATGGTCTTGACCCTAATGTACCACTTACGGAATTTAAAAATATTGGAAACATGGATGGTCTCACATATATAAGTGGAGAAATCTATTATGCGAATTGGCCTATGATAGTCTCAAAAGAAGGTAATAAAAAAATGTTTATTGACACAAAGTGGGCGAACCCATTTGAACAAACATGGATGTCCCATATGCACCAAATGACAAAAAAAGGAGAACTAAGACCTGCATTATTATTAGCTTCACCTATATGGCATGACAGAATTAAACACTACAAAGCTGAAGAAAGAAGAGAGAACTAAAATTGTTCTCTGTTTTTTACATAAAATGGTAAAACTGATTATTTATAGAGTAAGTTATAAATAAACAATTATGGCAGTATATCAAGTTATACCATGTAATGGTGGTAATGTTGAAAATTGGGAAATCCCCGATACCCTTGGTGTGCCGAATATTGGTGATGGAATTATAAGTAATATGAACCCTTATGTTTGTTATCAGGTGGTGGGTAATGGAGATGAGGAGTATATTAAAACTGCGGATAACTTATTTAAATCTTACGACAATAGTAATGGGTGTGAAGTTTGTATTAACAGACAACAACTTGATAATTTGGTTGAGATAGATGACTGTGACAGCGGCATACCGGGTACTTTTCCGTCTCCCGGAGGTTATGTAGACCAATTTATACGAGACGGTAACGGAAATGAACCTCCAGGTTTATTAGATGGAGAGTTTAAAACATCTTTGTATCCGAGTTTCCCGGGCTCATGGCCACTCCCACCTACTAGTGGAGGTACTGCAGACTCTGTTGAAAATATGGTCGGCGTTTTTTTAGACAGGGAGGGTGATAGTGGTGGCGACTTAGACAGTGTTTATACTTCTCTTAATGGTGTTAATACAGGTACTATAGTTTTTAAGTTCAATAGTGGATTATTAGTTGAATACACGATAACAGGTATGACTTACGTATCTAACTCATATCTAAAGGTGGAATTTGGTGTGTTGGTAGAATCGGAAGTCGCGGAATTCGTTGACGGAAGTAGTATTGGTATTTGTATTAATCAATCCGTTCCGGTAACTCCTTCTATAACAGCAACTCCTTCTATAACAGTAACTCCTTCCATAACCGCAACTCCATCGATAACAGCCACTCCATCAATAACTGCAACACCATCGATAACAGCAACTCCATCAATCACAGCCACTCCATCGATAACGGTAACTCCATCAATCACAGCCACTCCATCGATAACGGCAACTCCATCAATTACCGCAACTCCATCGATAACGGCAACTCCTTCAATAACCGCCACTCCATCGATAACTGCAACTCCATCAATCACAGCCACTCCATCGATAACGGTAACTCCTTCAATAACTGCAACTCCATCAATCACAGCCACTCCATCAATCACAGCCACTCCATCGATAACGGCAACTCCATCAATTACCGCAACTCCATCGATAACGGCAACTCCTTCAATAACCGCCACTCCATCGATAACTGCAACTCCATCAATTACCGCAACTCCATCGGTTACACCAGGAGCGTCTAATAGTCCAACACCATCAGTAACTCCATCAATCACGGCAACTCCTTCGATTACCGCAACTCCATCAATCACCGCAACTCCATCAGTAACTCCATCAATCACGGCAACTCCTTCGATAACTACTACACCATCCATAACCGCCACCCCATCGATTACATCCACTCCATCGATTACCGCAACCCCATCGATAACAGCAACTCCGTCAATTACATCCACTCCATCGATTACAGTTACTCCATCAATAACTACGACTCCATCAATAACACCTACAAATAATATATGTGACGATTTTAACTTTGAAGTTACTGTAACACCTTTAGTTCCAACTCCATCGGTAACCCCAACAGTAACTCCTAGTCCTACGTCCGATAGATATAGTAGCGGTGATACTGTTGTTTTTATAATAGATAGTGGTTATTTTGAATGTGGTGATATTATAAAATTACAAGACTGTAGTGTACCTACTGAGTACTACTTTGTTAACGGACCTTTATCATTTAATGGAAGTGCTTTAACCACTAATAGTATTTTTACCGCGTCTCTAAACGGTGAAGAAAAATGTGTTAAATTCTTAACTACAACTAATGGGTCTTCAACACACTTTATACAAAATATAAGTGAGCTTCACTCTGAGTGTTGTTCACCTTCTCCTACACCTACACCTTCAGTAACTCCAACAATTACACCTACAATTACACCTACGCCTTCAGTAAGTATACCCGCTAGAGTTGGAGTTTCTTATGTGTTTACTTCGTGCACAACAAACGAAATGGTGGTGCAAAGTTTGGAGGTACCAGATGTACTTTCAGGTCAGACCTTTAGTTATCGTACAGACTGTTGGTCGTATGTTGGGTATTTCCAAAATCCATATACATCACCACCGGAATATATAAGAACTGATATTAGTGTAAATTATTTTGGAACGCCAGGAACGGGTAATACATTTAATAGTTGTGTTACGTGTCTAAGTAGTCCATTTCCATCAGTCACGCCATCACCTTCACTGACTCCGACTAACCTTTATTACTTAGTATGTGATTCAGACGTTGTATATGTTAGTGTAACTCCCACTGTAACTCCCACTGTAACTCCCACTACCACTCCAACGGTGACACCTACTAATTCAGTTACACCGACAAAAACTCCATCAGTCACAACATCACCATCACCGACTCCGACTAACCTTTATTACTTAGTATGTGATTCAGACGTTTTGGATGTTAGTGTAACTCCCACTGTAACTCCCACTGTAACTCCCACTGTAACTCCCACTGTAACTCCAACAACTGACAATCCAATATTTGCTAGTGTTACTCCGACTACTACTACTACTCCCACTATAACACCTTCAGTAACTACTGGAGATAAAACTATTTATGTTTATTACCCTAATTTGTAATGGAGACGACAGTATTAATAACTGATTTAACAGGAAGTAGTCCATATCAAGTATGGGTTTGTGATGGTTTTAATAGTAATGCTACATGTTTATTTATTACTAGTATTACCGATTCCGATATTCCATACAGTTTTACACTACCATCTGCTTTTGAGAATATAGAATTCTTTTGCGTTAAAATAATTGATAGTAATGACTGTGTAGATTACAAATGTATACCTCCACCGCCATCACCATCACCAAGTGTCACACCTTCCATAACCGCTACTCCCTCAGTAACCGCTACTCCCTCAGTAACCGCTACTCCCTCAGTAACTGTAACTCCATCTATCACCGCCACTCCATCGATAACAGCAACTCCATCGATAACAGCAACACCATCAGTAACGGCAACTCCTTCGATAACAGCCACACCATCGATAACAGCCACACCATCGATAACAGCAACACCATCAATTACCGCAACTCCATCGGTTACACCAGGAGCGTCTAATAGTCCAACACCATCAATTACCGCAACTCCTTCGATAACAGCCACACCATCAATTACCGCAACTCCGTCAATAACGGCAACTCCATCGATAACGACAACACCATCAGTAACTCCATCGATTACGGCAACTCCATCGATTACGGCAACTCCATCGATTACTGCAACTCCATCAATTACCGCAACTCCATCAATTACCGCAACTCCATCAATTACCGCAACTCCGTCAATAACGGCAACTCCATCAATTACCGCAACTCCTTCGATAACAGCCACACCATCAATTACCGCAACTCCGTCAATAACGGCAACTCCATCGATTACAACGACTCCATCGATAACAGCAACACCATCGATAACAGCCACACCATCAGCAACTCCTTCGATAACAGCAACTCCTTCAATTACCGCAACTCCTTCAATAACTGCAACACCATCAGTAACTCCTTCTATAACAGCCACTCCATCGATAACCGCAACTCCATCGATAACAGCAACACCATCAGTAACTCCGTCGATAACAGCAACTCCTTCAATTACCGCAACTCCTTCAATAACTGCAACACCATCAGTAACTCCTTCAATTACCGCAACTCCATCAATTACCGTAACACCTTCAATTACCGCAACACCTTCAATCACTCCATCAATAACAGCAACTCCTTCAATTACAGCAACTCCATCAATAACCGCAACTCCATCGATAACAGCAACACCATCAGTAACTCCGTCGATTACCGCAACTCCTTCTATAACAGCCACTCCATCGATAACCGCAACTCCTTCAATAACTGCAACACCATCAGTAACTCCTTCAATTACCGCAACGCCATCAATTACGGTAACTCCATCGATAACAGCAACACCATCAGTAACTGCAACTCCGTCAATCACGGCAACTCCATCAATAACCGCAACTCCATCGATAACAGCAACACCATCAGTAACGGCAACTCCATCAGTCACACCAGGAGCGTCTAACAGTACAACTCCATCGATAACAGCAACACCATCAGTAACTCCGTCGATTACCGCGACTCCTTCAATTACCGCAACTCCATCAATTACCGCAACACCTTCAATTACCGCAACACCTTCAATCACTCCATCAATAACAGCAACTCCTTCAATTACCGCAACTCCATCAATTACCGCAACACCTTCAATTACCGCAACACCTTCAATCACTCCATCGATTACCGCGACTCCTTCAATTACCGCAACTCCATCAATTACCGCAACACCTTCAATTACCGCAACACCTTCAATCACTCCATCAATAACAGCAACTCCTTCAATTACCGCAACTCCATCAATTACCGCAACACCTTCAATTACCGCAACACCTTCAATCACTCCATCGATTACCGCGACTCCTTCAATTACCGCAACTCCATCGATAACAGCAACACCATCAGTAACTCCGTCGATTACATCAACTCCATCAATTACCGCAACTCCATCGATAACAGCAACACCATCAGTAACTCCGTCGATTACATCAACTCCATCAATTACCGCAACTCCATCGATAACTGCAACACCATCAGTAACTCCTTCGATTACCGCAACTCCATCAATCACTGCCACTCCTTCAATAACTGCAACACCATCAGTAACTCCTTCGATTACCGCAACTCCATCAATCACTACCACTCCATCGATAACAGCAACTCCTTCAATAACTGCAACACCATCAGTAACTCCTTCGATTACCGCAACTCCTTCTATAACAGCCACTCCATCAATCACTGCCACTCCATCGATAACTGCAACACCATCAGTAACTCCTTCGATTACCGCAACTCCATCAATCACTGCCACTCCATCGATAACGGCAACACCATCAATAACCGCAACACCATCAGTAACTCCTTCGATTACCGCAACTCCATCAATCACTGCCACTCCATCGATAACAGCAACTCCTTCAATAACTGCAACACCATCAGTAACTCCTTCGATTACCGCAACTCCATCAATCACCGCCACTCCATCGATAACAGCAACTCCTTCAATAACTGCAACACCATCAGTAACTCCTTCGATTACCGCAACTCCATCAATCACCGCCACTCCATCGATAACAGCAACTCCATCGATAACAGCAACACCATCAGTAACTCCTTCGATTACCGCAACTCCATCAATCACTGCCACTCCATCGATAACAGCAACTCCATCGATAACTGCAACACCATCAGTAACTCCTTCGATTACCGCAACTCCATCAATCACTGCCACTCCATCGATAACAGCAACTCCTTCAATAACTGCAACACCATCAGTAACTCCTTCGATTACCGCAACTCCTTCTATAACAGCCACTCCATCAATCACTGCCACTCCATCGATAACTGCAACACCATCAGTAACTCCTTCGATTACCGCAACTCCATCAATCACCGCCACTCCATCGATAACAGCAACTCCATCGATAACAGCAACACCATCAGTAACTCCTTCGATTACCGCAACTCCATCAATCACCGCCACTCCATCGATAACAGCAACTCCATCGATAACTGCAACACCATCAGTAACTCCTTCGATTACCGCAACTCCATCAATCACCGCCACTCCATCGATAACAGCAACTCCATCGATAACAGCAACACCATCAGTAACTCCTTCGATTACCGCAACTCCATCAATCACTGCCACTCCATCGATAACAGCAACTCCATCGATAACTGCAACACCATCAGTAACTCCTTCGATTACCGCAACTCCATCAATCACTGCCACTCCATCGATAACGGCAACACCATCAATAACCGCAACACCATCGATTACACCATCGATTACGCCTACGGTTACACCAACATCTAGTTTTGAATGGATTTACGTAACTAAACTTACTATATGTTGTGATTCTACAGATACTCCGGTTACTGTACCAGGTGGAGGTTCAGTCGCACTACCAGCACAAGGACTTTCAAGTGGAGACTTTATTATAATAGATGGTCATTCATATGAGATAGAAACTGCTAGTGCAACACCAATAGGGACGGTGAATTATTATACAGATGTGTCAGACCCATATGCTTCATGTGAAATTGCAGTCGCAGCTGCGGTAACTATAATCGGAACTAGCTCTGGATGTAGATATACGTTTAAACCTTGTTGCGATGTTGTTGGTAGTCCATCATATGTAGCACCATTTAGTACTCAGGGAGCTTTATTTAGTTCGTTTGGTCATATTATTAATATTGGTCATGGATTAATTGATACCACTGAAGACCCTGAGATATGTGTTAGCTCGTTTAATTATGATAATACTGTTACGATTGATAACACTCAGCTGAGCGGTTGGAATACTCAAGTAGCAAACAATGCTTGTGATGATAATAGATGTAACAGATGTGTGGCATCGGTAGAACCTTGTGACGATTCTGGCGTAGTAATATCATGGATATATAACCCTCAAACGGGAGTTGACTATAGTACTGGTAATGTGTTCTCAGGTAGTAATATTAATGGGTACACTACGAGTTCAAGTTATAATGTGGGTATTAGTTGTGTTAAGGTAGTTACTGGCACAGTTACAGACGGTACTATGTATACAGTCTCCGATGGGTCAGGACAACAAAACGGAACACACCTATCAGTGCAGACTCAATCATGTGGATGTAGAAGTGGATTAGTGGTTAAAAACACATATGGTGATGCGGGTGCAATGGGTGGAGGAACTGATATAACATACCAATGGACTTTATGTGGAGAGTCAACCGTAATATCACATGTACTAGAGGCGGGTGATTTAGTACAAACTTTCTATACTATACCTGGATGTGTGGAATTATCTAGTATAACATTTACACCATCAGCGGGTGGAGGTATATCCGATGAAGGTGACTGTTGCCAGGCAGCCACCTAATAGATATGGTTAGATGATATACATAAGAGAATCAAAAATACAGGGGAGAGGAGTTTTTGCGAATAAAGACATCCATAAAGAGGAGTTAATAGAAAAAATTCCTTACATAGAATTTAATAGGGAAGACCAAATTGAAGAGTTTAAAAAATATGCTTTCGGATTGACTAATGGTAAATTGTGTGTGATGACATCATACTCTTCTTTTTTGAACCATTCAGAGGAACCAAATGCCGTAATAAAAAACAATAAAAATGATGAATATCTCTACCTTTACTCTTTAATGGACATCGATAAAGATGAAGAAATAACAATATGTTATTCTAAGGATGTAAAATTCTAAAAATCATTTTATGATTGTATTTATATATAATGTCAGAAATTAATCAAAATAATTGTAATGTTATTAGCTTAAGACCTCTTGAGGTGACTTGTAACCCTACAAATGCTACAAGTCCTGAAACTCAAGACGGTTCTATTCAGTTATTTATTAACGGAGGGACATCACCTTATACAGTTACTTGGGCTAATGGAGGTGTCGGTAACTATATAGGTAACTTACAATCAGGAAACTATGTTGCTACAGTAACAGATTATTATGGTGATTATACTACGACTGTCACATGTACTGTAGGTAATGATACGTTTTATTTAGATGAATTTATAAAATGTGAAGAAGAATTTAACCCGAATATATTTGTATTTTATGATGGAACATCTTTAAATTATACAACAGCGGCACAAGCCTCGGAAAGTATAAGAACTTGGTATCAGACTAAAAAGAATAATGGATTTGGTGGATTATTATATGAAGGTGTAGTAGGTAAAGAAAATCACAATGCTGAGAATTGGTTATGGTGGTCAACATACCCATATTTGGGTTCTTTAACAGGTGGAACGCTATCAGATGGAATAACAGAGATAAAATCTTTTGGACTCGACGGACAATCAGTAAACTATTCAACATATAACTCGAATTGGTGTGAATCTAGTGACGGTGGAAAATGTGTACCTAGACAACCATCTTTTAATTTTAGTACATCAGTTGCTGGAGGTTTAATATCAGATATATATCAGAGAATTAATAATGGTTTTACCTTAACAGGTGCTTATGGTAGTGATGATGTTAGAAGTATGGGTGTACCCTTCACAGTTACACCATCTATGACAGGTAATTACGAAACAATATATGGCGATTTTATTGGTGGTGATAAAAACTATTTATGTATAATAGTATCAGATGAGGCAGATGGAGATACCGGACTATATCATGGTAATGTTAACACAATAAGTGGACAGCCAAATAAAAACTATCTATTCACCAACCCTTTTGCTTTGTCAGGTACGGGATGGAGTGCGACAACCCAACAGGAACCGTCGAATAGATTTACTCATGACTATGAATCCTTTTTGAAAGTATGGGAAGACATAAAAGATGAGAGTGGAAGATTTGAAGGATTTATTTTCCCTGTTATTGAAAATAACACGGCAGAGATACCATATATCCAACATACTGTTGCTGCGGTAGAAGGGACGACTATATCCGCAACAACCTTTGAGGATAAATACGATACACCTATAACAAATGTGGGACCATTAAGTTTAAATTTAAGCGCGTTAACCACCACAAACGTATATTCAGGATTAACTGGTACTACTACATATACTAACTTAAACCCAACATATAAAAACGGTGCAGGATTAAAGAATTTTGATTGGCAAGTAGACCCCACAGTAGGAGGATTCCAAGGGGGAGTGGTAGGTGAAGTAATAGATGAGTTCTTCTCAGGTATCAGTCTATCAACCGAAAAAATTTACACATCACCAATAGCTGGACTAACAGGTAACACAATATATAATTTTACTAACACAAACGGTTGTTATTCATATAACCAAAGGTTACTTTCTACAGGTCAAACATTCTCAGCATTAACAGTATCTAACATATATGATAGTTGTTTGAAATGTCAACCATCCCCACCTAACCCAATATTTCAACCTACCTTATGTTTTTCCAACTCGAATAATCAATACGATTTTACACCTAGTGGTACGGATGTAAATAATTATTTTGTGTGGGAAAACACACCAAACACCTTAACTTTAAAATATAATATCTCTTTAAATAGATGGGAGATAACTCCATGGACTAATATAGGTGTTGGAGGTATGGTTAGAAATGTTAACGAGACTATACCTACAGGTAACTTTACTAACTTAGGTAATAATCAACCACTTACATGGGAAATGACTGAAGGTTCATGTTTAGGGATACCATTAACTTTAAATTCTGTAATAAGTGACGAGGTGTGTAAAGGGAATGAAAATGGTGCGGTAATACTAACTGCAGACGGGGGATATCCTCCATATCAATATAGAGTGCAAAACATATTACCATACCCAGCATATAGTAATGTTGGTATATTTAACGGTTTATCGTCAGGTAATTACTTAGGGGAGGTGCAGGATAATTCAGGAAATACCACTACTACAGTATTTACAATTAACCAAGGTGAGGATTCAACGACATATACTGTAAGTTTAACATCAAATGTAACTAACAGTAGTAATGGAACAAGAACTTGGAACTACGGAGTTCAGATTAATCCTGCGTTAAGTGCGGGTGAAGACATAACCTTCAATTTAAGTTTAAATCACATTAGACAATATAGGGATACTGGAATATCATCATTTAGTTATGTACATACAATTACTAAAAACGGTAATTTAAATATACCATATAATACCTCAGCAACCGTAACAACATCTGTCGATACAGGATGTACGGTAAAACCAACACAACAAATTACTGAAACCTTCACAAACTTTGTAAATTCTTTAAATTTAAGTAGTACAGATACTTCATTAAACGGTGTTGTAACTCAAACTGTAACTATAAGTGGTAATGGAGTTGATTGTTCTCCAGAGTGTAGAATGGTCGGAACATATAATACGACATTACAAGTATCTAATCTAAGGTTAAATAATAGTAACTGTGGAAATGTGGTTAACGCTAATACCCCCATCGCTGAAAATATAACAATATACGACTGTACTGCTCCACTAACTTAAAATAAAATGACTAAAAGAATATTTATAATCAATGGGATATATAATTAAAAATACCGCAGCTCTATTAACTACGAAAGTTACCGACGCCGCTCGTAAAAAGATGTCAGAGGGTAAATTTAATATATCCTATTTCCAAGTAGGTGATAGTGAAGTTTGTTATGACTGTGTGAGTGGAGAAGACTTAACATCTGGAATGGTATTAGACGCCGATTATAACGCTCAAAACTTATCTCCAATACCTGAAAAAAGTAAATCTAATATAAAGTACCCTATAAAAGTTACGTCTACTTCAGATAGTACTTTCGGGATACCAGTTCAAAACTCATATATTGACCCAATCTATAATACTGCGGCACCGAGAGGTTTTTTTAATACTGGAGAAACTTTAAATAGATATGACAATGTTTTAGTTTCTACGGGATATACTGTTAACCCTAACTTTATATTTAATATATCTAACATTAATTCCGGTGATACCTTAACAGTAGGTGCCGATGTTTTAGATAGTGACGTGACAGGTAACACACAAGAAGGTGACTTTGCTGTGTTATTTTTCGGACAGTCGGGTTCAGTCTCCTCTATCACACAGAATTATCCCATACTCACATATAAAGTAATTAATGTGACTGGTGATACGTCAGGTAATACAGGTTCAGTTAGTGTCAAATTAGATAGAGAGTTACCTGACTTTAATAGTATGGGGTATAGTGGTAATGGTAGAGTCATATTTTACCCTTCAGGTATGACTGAGTTGTATGATTCTATAACACCTTCATACTATTGGCAAAGTGACGCAATTGACTTTGAAAGTAATTGTGATATTTCTAATACTGATGTTAAAATATGGAATATGAATATACCGTGGACTGAATCGCCATCAGGAGTATTCAGTACTCTCAACCAAGATTATACCACTTACGATTCTAGGTCATATATTGGTACAAAAGAGTATTTGGGTTACAATTCGAATACCGGTCAAACTGACACAAGTAGTACATATTATTATAATTCATTTAGTGAAAAAATTAACCTATCACCATCAGACCAAAAATCAATATCTATTGTACATTACACAAATCAAGCCATTGATAATTATTATGGTGAAAAATTTGCTTTAGAACCTTATGATTCTACAGATGCGGGAGAGACAGGTCAGGCTCGTAATTTTAAAATAACAATTCCTACTTTAATGTGGCACAAATCTACCGATGGTAGTATTGGGGAAACATTTTATGTGGACCCACCTGGTTATAGTAATCTAAATCTATTCACGGTTTACTATATGAAGTCAACACCTAATAGTAACATGAATGAACCAGGGTTAAGGTACTACCACCTATGGGATACGAACACCAATACAAACGGATATCCAAATAGAGTAGGTAAAGTATGGCCTGATTTAAAAATAGTTACTTTTGATGATGATGAAATTATTGCGTCGTTAAGTTATAAGTCAAATCGAAATTGGACTTTACCCGCACCTCAGTTAGGTTTAATTGTACCTAACACCTGTAACGATACGGCGGCAGATGATGAAGGTTTATTAAGTGGGTCTTCAGAATCTCTATGGGTGACCTATAGATTTAATAGTACTGCATTTACTGATTCACTTCATTGTAATTATTATAGTTTGATATCAGGAACTAACCCCGACTGTCCACCAGATACTGCTGATGTTACATTTAGGTTAGGTGACGAGTTTCCATTTTTGGAACATATAATCGGGTCAACACCTTCAGGATTTTCAGCAAACGAATTAATTATTTTAGCACAAAAAGTTACGACAGGTCAAAGACCTAATCCTTCTTTATGGAGTGAGATAAACGTAACAAGTCAGATTGAATCTACTAAAATAGGTGGTTATATAACAGCCACAGGTTTAACAAACTCAACCATTAGTATTAATAAACCTGACTTTGATTCTGCACCAATCTATAATTTATCTAATTATATTGATATCCCGACTGTGGGTGAAACAGGACAAACTTTAAATTTTGGAGGTGAATACTTCTTTTATGGAGAACTACAAACAGATATTCAAGCTACAATATATGTATTAAATTATCTATGTAATTTAGGACAAAGTCAATTTATGACTTCAAACAATCCCACATGGTCAACCTCCGATACACCTTATGTTTCTGAGGTTGGGCTTTACGATAATAATAAAAATCTTATGATTATATCTAAAGTACAGTCCCCCGAAATGAGGTTAGGTGTACAACAATACAATATAAAAATAGATTTTTAATATTACATGACCAAAAGTAACCTTAAGAATACCCCAAAAGTGTTGGGGTTAGACATCTCAACCAAAACTATAGGTTGGGCTTTATTCGACTTAGAAACTCAGAATCTTTTAGAATTAACTCACGTATCACCAGTTATTAAACCTAAACCTGAAGATAAGATGGAGGAGTTATTGTTTAAAGTCGACGCGTTTGAAGACAAGTTAAATGATTATAAAAATATGGGAATAACTAAAATAGTTATTGAAGAACCCCTTTTAAACTCTAATAACATATGGACCGTAGGTACACTTTTGAGATATAACTCTATGATATCTAGGTCGATATATAAAACTTTAGGTATAATCCCAAACTACATATCGACATATAACTCAAGAAAATTTGCTTGGCCTTCTTTAGTACAAGAAAATAACAAGGGGAAGAGAGTTTTATTTGGAGGACTACCAAAGGACATAGATAAAAAAGAGTTAATTTGGAAAAAAGTTTCTGATAAGGAACCACAAATAACATGGTTATATACTAGAAATAATACCCTTAAGAAAGAATGTTTCGACCAAGCAGATGCGTATACATGCGTTTTAGGTTATATGAATAAAGAGGGTATATGGTAATTGATTATTAAGTATATTTTACTTATCTTCATTCTATGGACCATACTGATGAAGGATTAATAGTTGATATGTTGACAAGTATGTTCGGTAGAGAACATGCGCATAATGAACACAGGAATCAAATATCTTTTGATTGTCCTGTGTGTTCCTATGATATTAAAGGTTTAGATAAAGGTGACGGTAAAGGTAACCTAGAAGTCAATTACGGTGACCATGTTTATAAATGTTGGGCTTGTGCTGAGACACACAACACAAAAGGTCATTTAGGTTGGTTAATAGAAAGGTATGGGGGTAAGAAAGACAAACAATATTATGAACTTATCAGACCTGATGAATTTATCAGGGAAGAGAAAACCTATAAAAAATTAACCTTACCCAAGGAATATTATAGGTTTGATGACGTTAGTGACTTATACCCTCAGAAAAAGAGGGCTATGAACTATTTAAAGGGTCGTGGTATCACTAAAGACATTATAGATAAGTACGACATAGGTTTTGCTTACGAAGGTGATTATACGGGTCGTATTATCGTTCCTTCATATGATATGGAAGGTAAACTAAATTACTTTGTAAGTAGGAGTTGGAACCCAAATACTCGAATGAAATATAAAAACCCTGAAGCGGCTAAAGAATTTCTTATTTTTAATGAGAGTAGAATTAATTGGGAAGAAGATATATGGATTGTAGAAGGAGTGTTTGATGGGTTCTTTGTACCGAACTCTATACCTTTATTAGGTAAATATATTAATGATAACTTATGGGAAGTTCTTTATGAAAGGTCTAAAAAAGACATTATAATTTGTCTTGATGAAGATGCGTGGGAAGATGCTAAAAGACTTTACTATAAACTATCGGGTGGTAAATTGTTTGGAAGGATAAAAATAGTTAAACTACCTGAGGGTAAAGACCTCGGAGATTTAAGAGGAGTCATACCTGAAGGTTCATATATAAAATTAGAAAAATAATGGAAACGATATTAGAGTTAAGTAAATTTAACCATGTAAAGTACTATGATGGTCCTCATAAGTATTTTATCCATGATAGGGAGCTTATGTCGGCCACAAGGTTTATCGGAATGTTTAAACCAAAATTTGAGACACAACGTATAGCTGAAGAATATGCGGCAAAAAGAGGACTTAAAGTAGATGATGTCATTGCCGATTGGGATTTAAAAAGGGACACCTCTACAGTAAAGGGGTCTGCGGTTCATGATTACGCAGAGAATTGGTGGAATAATAAAGAGTTCCCTTACGATTCTTCTGTAGCTATCAGAGAATTTGGTCACGATATAATAAAAGAAAGATTTGACAAGTGTCAACAGATATTTAAAAATTTTTATGAGGACTCACGAATAAACTTAATCCCAGTAAAAATGGAATTGGTAGTGGGAGATGAAGATTATGGTTTAGGTGGTATGGTTGATTGCTTATTTTATAATAAAAAATCAAATATGTTGGAAGTTTGGGATTATAAAACAAACAAAGCTATTAACACCAAGAATAATTATGGTCAAAGGTTTAAAGAACCTATTTCACATTTAGATGTGTGCGAAATAAATACATATTCACTACAATTATCATTATATAAACATATTATTGAAAAGAATACTGATTTAAAAATAGGTAATTGTTACCTTATATGGATTAATGAAAAAAATAAAAACTATAAGGTTTATAAGTGTAAAGACTTAGAGACGGAAATTAAATTAATGTTAGAAGAATTATGAGTATAGATTTAGAAAAATTTGATTGGGGAAAATCCAATGAATGGTTCGTAAGAACTATTAAAGAGGAATTCTTTAATTCCGATAAAAATGTATACGAAACTGTTTTTGAAGTAGAAGAAAATGATGTAGTTATGGACATAGGTGCAAGTATCGGACCTTGGTCATACCAATTAAAAGATAGGAACGTAGAGCACCTGTACGTTATTGAACCATCAAAAACTCAATCAATTACATTACTTAAAAATATAGATGGTATTCCATATACTTACATACCTAATGTAATCAGTGATAATGATTTAGTAATTGCGGAATCTTTTGGTGATAGTACGAATCATGAGATTGTAAAAGCTAAAACATTTATGCAAATTATTGAAGAAAATAATATAGAAAAAATAGACTTTTTAAAAACTGATTGTGAAGGTGGGGAATATGGAGTATTCAAGGTCGAAAATATATGCTGGTTAAAAGAAAATATGAAAAAATGTGCAGGTGAATGGCATTTAAATTCACCTAAAAGTAAAAAACAATTTAGAGAATTTAGAGATGTATTTTTAAGAATATTTCCTAATCATAAAGTTTACTCTATTGATGGAATCGATATAAAATGGGACTTATGGAATGAACACTTTATAGAATTTTATAATGAGGTAATAATACATATAGATAATAGATAATATGAATATGGATTTAGAAAATTTAGGTCAGGGAGGACATCAAATTCAAGTTAATATTAAAGATGCTACTAATACTGAGTGTGAAAATTGTAAAAATATTTACTTTGATAAAGTGACAGTTTTAAAAAAAATTAGTAGATTAATAGCTCGTACATCTGAGGACCAATACGTACCCGTGGAAACCTATAAATGTACTGAATGTGGAAATATTAACAAAGAATTTAAAGTATGAGTATAAGTAAATACGGTATACCAGATAATAAAATGAAATTATCTTCTATGATAGGAAATACTCCTATGATAAAAATCAGCGATAAAATATATGCTAAGGCTGAGATTTTTAACCCTACAGGTTCCATCAAAGATAGACCCGCTAGTTATATTTTAGATAATGCCGAACTTATGGGGGTTTTAAAGAATGGTGATACTATCATCGAGGCCACTTCAGGTAACATGGGAATTTCATTTGCTTGGTTAGCAGCAGAGAGAGGTTATAAATGTAAGATTGTAATGCCGTCTAATATGTCTGACGAAAGAAAACATATGTTGAGACTATATGGTGCGGAATTAATTGAGGTTGACGCTGGTGATTTTGATGGAGCCATTAGACTAAGAGATGAATTAGCTATAGAAAACGGATGGTACAACTGTAATCAATTCGGTAACCCGATAAACATAAAGTCACACTCTGAAGGTACTGCGGTTGAGATATTAGACTTCTTTCAAAAAAGGTCTGAATATCTTGAGGCGGTAGTTACAGGGACAGGAACTGGAGGAACTTTAATGGGGTGTAAAAAAACATTAGACAAACAGTATCCACTAATAAAAATGATTGCAGTTGAACCTTCAGAATCACCTGTTATGAGTGGTGGAGAACCTGGATTACACGGTATACAGGGAATAGGTGACGGCTCTAAATTTCTTGTAGACATGGATAGTGTGAAAGAAGTGGTTACAATATCTACCGAAGACGCTAAACATAGAGCAATAAGATTAGCAAAAGAAAGAGGTATCTTTGTAGGTATATCTGCAGGTGCAAATATTTTAGCGGCTGAAAGGTGGGTCGAAAAAAACAACCCTAGAGGTCGTGTTGTAACATTCCTATGTGACAGAGGAGAAAGATACTTAAGTTGCTTATGATTAATAAAATTATACATTTTTCTGACTTACACATTAGGTTATTCAAAGACCACGACTTATATCGTGAAATAATGACTAATGCGTTATCTCAGTGGAAAAAAGAAAAACCTGATAGAATAGTATTTACGGGTGATTTAGTACACTCTAAAAATCAGATGACTCCCGAATTAATTAACTTTGTTGTTTGGATTTTAGGTGAATGTTCCAAGATATGTAAAACTGTATTAATTATTGGTAATCATGATTTTTTAGAAAGTAATTTAAACAGAGTTGATGCTTTATCACCGATTATAGATTCACTAGAAAATAATAATATAGTGTATCATAAAGATAGTGGTGTATATACTGACGAAAACATAGAATGGGTAGTATACTCATTAGTTAACCATAATGTAAGACCTCAAATCGATAAATCGGATAACCTTAAAATTGGATTATTTCACGGACCTATTCAAGGATTAACGACTGATATCGGGTATAAGTTTGAAGATGGGTTTGATACTGCAAGGTTTAAAGGGTGTGATTTAGTTTTATGTGGAGACATACATAAAAGACAAACTTTTAACATACCTAATAATAAAAAGGCATATATGGTTGGTTCCACAATACAACAAAATTTTGGTGAAAGTGTAAAGAATCACGGATATGGTATTTATCATGTTGATAAGGATAAGTATGAAACAATTGACTTACCCAACCCACGACCATTTTTAAATTTTAAAATTAAATCGATAGATGATTTGGTAAATGGAAAAGAAAGACTTGTCAATAATTAAATTTTCTGCAGATGAATTAAAAGACATCAACTCATTTTGTAATCTTAATGAGTTAGATTATTTTAAATTCGTAAAAGAGTGCTTTAATAAAGGATATCAAATTGAAAAGTATGGTTTATTAACTATAGACGGGCAATCTGTTATTGAAAAAGAAGTTATAAAAGAAGTTATAAAAGAAGTTATAAAAGAAGTTGAGGTTGAGAAAATTGTAGAAGTTATAAAAGAAATAGAAAAACCGGTAGAAGTTATAAAAGAAGTTGAGAAAATTGTAGAAGTTATAAAAGAAGTTGAGGTTGAGGTTGAGAAAATTGTAGAAGTTATAAAAGAAATAGAAAAACCAGTAGAAGTTATAAAAGAAGTTGAGAAAATTGTGGAAGTAATAAAAGAGGTCGAAGTTGAAAAATTAATAGAAACCATAAAAGAAATAGAAGTAGAGAAAGAAATTTACATTACAGATGATACCGAGATAAAAGAACTATTAGTTAAAATACAACATTTAGAAAATATACCTCCCAAGACGATTGAAAAAGAAATAATAATAGAAAAACCGGTTGAAATAATAAAAGAAGTTGAGGTAGAAAAAATTGTTGAAGTAATAAAAGAAGTTGAGGTAGAAAAAATTGTTGAAGTAGTGAAGGAGGTTATTACTGAAAAAATAGTAGAAGTTACTAAGGAAGTAGAAAACAAAGAAAAACAAAAGAAACTACAAAAAACACTTCAAACATTAAGAGAAGAAATGATAAAAAAAGATAAAAACATTTTACAATTAGAGAAAAATGTGTTAGAATTACAAAAGATAAAAGGACCTATAAAGGCTCAATATATGGGCTCGTCCAATCTAAACGATAATTTATATAAATAATGGAAATGTTTTTATGGTTAATAGCCGCTTATGGGATGAGTAATATTCTTGTATACGGTTCTATATTTGAAGGGTATAGAAATACTATTCATAGTATGTCAAATACAGATATACCACTTATTACACCATTATTTAAATTCCTATCAGGACTTATAGTCTGTATGATGTGTACATCAACTTGGGTAGGGTTTTTTATGAGTTTGTTCTATTCACCGTTTACGTGGTACTTAGGTTTACATCCGGCCTTTGGGATATTCTTTGACGGTATGTTTGCTTCAGGTGGTGTTTGGGCTATTAACGCAATTGTTGAATGGTTTGAAGAAAATAGAAAAAATGACTGAAGAAGAAAAGAAAAATATAGTTAAAAGTCACCTTATACCAACAGACTACCGTTTAATTTTTAGAGTGTTAGCTATGTTTGTTAGTTGGTACTTTAATAAATCTGTATTTTGGGGTATATTCCATTTCTTTTTAGGTTGGGTATACTTAGCCTATGTACTATTTTTAGAAGGTTTTAATAATGGTAGAATGGGTAAAATGATGGAGTTTTATTTAGGTTAAAACCATTTGTATTTTTTAAAGTAGTACCATAACCCACCTACGGTTAATAAACTAAGTATTACAAAAATCCAAAAACCATAATGACTATTTAAAAAAGGAATATCATTAAAATTCATACCGAATAGACCTGTAAAAAAAGATAACGGAAGGAATAATGTGGACCATATAGTTAATACGTTTAATCTTCTATTAATTTTATCATTCTGTATTTTATCAATTAGAGATTCTAACATATCGTAAAGTTCCAATAAATCTCTACAAGTTTCTCGGTTATCGATAAGAGTCTTTTTTAACATAAAAAACTTTTTATCGTCAATCTCTTCACCCTTAAAAATAAGGTTCTCAAACTCACTTAACTCTCTTCTGAGGTCTTCCAAATGTCGGCTATCCATAATAAACTTTCTAATAAATACATCACTCCGACAATAAATAATCCATAATGTGTGTAACCATTGTTGACTGGGTCCTGAAAATCTTGTATAATTGAGGGTACAGATGAGACAATAATTGAAATAGAGAATAATAATTTAACCCAAGTATTATCTAATATTTTTTTAATAAATTTTTTCATAGTAAATTAACTTTAAATATAAATATCATGCCAAAATCAAGATTACGAGGCGGTGCAAAAGCACACAGAAAAAGAGTTCAGAAAAGAAATAACACCATTACGAATCAACGTAGTAAAATGCAACAGATGTTCGAAGAAGAGATGATGAAAAAAATGGAAGAATTAAAAGGTTCAGGAGAAACGGAAAACCAAGAGATAGACACATCAGAGTCTATGAATATAAGTCTGTAATGGACCTATTCAATCAACCGATAGAATTTGACTATGTTAATATGAACCACGATTTAAAAGTAGACGAAATAAAAAACCCATACATACAAGTTGTATGGGAAGACACTCCTGACAATTTCACACAAGAAAGAATCAAGAGAGTCCGTTCTTACTTTGAAAAAAAGTACGGTTCAAAAAATGTTAATGTAGTTACTAAAGTAAAATCTTCAAACGAAGAAATACAGTCGGTTGACGTATCTATGAATATTCTCGATGAGAATTTTCAAAAAGATTTAATTACTAAGTTTTTAAAAGTCCATGAGTTATTGGGTGACGAAAAAGAAATACTTGAATTTAATGATATTGTTGAGAATAAAGTAAGTGCTGATAAATCAGATATCACGCCCTTTAAAAAATGGTATATAAATAGGATTGAGTTTTCTAACTTTTTATCTTTTGGTGATAATCAAATAATAGACTTTAATAAGGTAAATGGTATCACCGCTGTTGAATCTAACCCACCAAACTTTGGAGGTAAGACAGTATTAACAGTAGACCTTTTACTTTTCTTATTCTTTAATACCACCACCAAAACAAATAAGGCTGAAGAGATATTCAATAGGTTTAGAGATAAGAATAAAGTTAGCGTTAAAGGTGATATTACTATTGACGGTGAAAACTACATTATAGTTCGTGAGGTTATAAGAAAACCAAAAAGAAATGGTGATGGGTTTACAGTAAGTACCAAATTAGATTTCTTTAAGAAGTTGGTTGACGGTTCCTTGGTTAACTTTACTGGAGAACAAAGAAGGGAAACCGAAGAGTTCATTAAGAGGTCCATAGGTGAGATGAATGATTTCCTAATGACTATCTTAACCACATCGAGTAATTTAGAGGAACTAATAGATTCTAAACCAACAGCACGAGGTCAGGTACTATCAAGATTCTTAGGTTTAGATAGTTTAAAACTTAAAGAAGAAGCGGCTAAAGAAATTGTATCCAACTTCAATAAAAGGATGACCTCAAATCTATATAATATTGAAGATTTAAAATCAGATATTGAAATCAATAAAGAAAAGATATCAGAGGAAAAGGTTAATATTAAAATATATAATAACCAAATAAAAGATGTTAACGAAAGAATTGATAAAGGACAAAAATACCGTGATGAATGGATACAGAAGAAACATACAGGAATTGATAAAGACTTACTTAGAGTTAATCCAAACGACTTAGATTTAGATATAAAGAATTACGAGTCTAAGATTACAAACACTCAGAAAGATATCGATGAACTAGACATTACGGAACCACCAAAAGGGTATGAGGAAGATAAACATGACGGGGTTAAAGAACTGTTGTTAATGTCTGAGATTAGTTTTGGTACTACTGAGTCAAAGATTAAGGATATCGAGGGGGAACTAAAAGAATTTGAAGGAGGAATCAAATGTCAGTATTGTGGAATAACACTTGCTCAGTCCGAATATTCTGAGAACAAAAAATTAGAATTAATAGAACTAAAAGAATACCTTAAGAAGTGCGTAAAAGAAGTTAAGAAACACACAAAAGAAGAAAAAATATTTGTCGACCTTAAAAATCAATTTGATGTGTATGAAAAGAACAAATTGGTTAAAGAAAAGTGTGAAATACAAATAGAGTCTTTTGAGTTAAAAAAGAAAGGTGTTGAAGATATACTAAATAGGTTTAGGGAACAAGAGGTTAAAGTTAAGGATAACAATAAAATTGATGAGGTACTACTTAAAGCCGATATGAGATTGGACGAACTAACAAATGAAAAAGAAGAAGTCAATTCAAACATAACAACCTCAAATAACAATATAAATAAGTACAAAGATAAAATTGAAGAACTTAATGGATTCATAACTAGAATCAAAGAGGAAGAAGAAAAACTAAGAGTATATAAGATATATTTAGAATTGTTTGGTAAGAAAGGTATAACCAAAATGATTATGAGAAGTATGACTCCTGTTATTAATTCTGAATTACAAAGACTTCTTATGGACTCTGCAGAGTTTAAGCTTGAGGTACGTATATCCGAAAAAGATGAAGTGGAATTTTGGATGGTAGATAACAATACCCAAATAGAAAAACTTATGAGTAGTGGTAGTGGATATGAAAGAACTATAGCTTCACTTGCATTACGAGCGGTACTATCCAAAGTATGTTCATTACCTAAACCAAATATTGTGGTGTTCGATGAGGTGTTTGGTAAGATATCAAACGATAACCTTGATATGGTGTCAGAGTTTTTTCATAAGATTAAATCATACTTTGAAAAAATATTTGTTATAACACACAATCCGATGGTTAGTCAATGGTCTGACTCTATCGTAAAAATAGAAAAAACTAAAAACGTATCAAAAGTTGTACAATGAATTGGAAAGAATATTTTTTGAATATCGCTGAGACTGTTAAATTAAAGTCTAAAGATAAACGTACACAGATAGGGGCTGTAATTGTTGGTAAAGACAATGAAATAGTGTCTACAGGGTATAATTCATTTCCTCGTGGTATAGATGATGAAGTTGATGAAAGACAAGTAAGACCTGAGAAGTATTATTGGATTGTCCATGCTGAGATGAATGCAATATTGAATGCTGCACGTATCGGAGTATCTACAAAGGATTGTACGATGTATCTAACGTGTGGTGTTCCATGTTCTGATTGTTGTAGAGGTATAATTAATGCTGGTATTAAAAAGATATATGTTAAAAAAGAAGACACCACTCGTAATCGTGAACATTGGGATGCTCACGCAGCAAGGTCTAGAATAATGTTTGAAGAAAGTGGAGTAGAGGTTTTATTTTATGAATAAAAATATTATAAAATATGAGGAAAGAGACCAATACTTTGCACATAAGGACATGGTTAACGAATGTTTAAGTCTACTACAAGAAAAACTAAATGAGTTAGAAATAAACTCAGATGAGTATACATACATTGAACCGTCAGCCGGTGACGGAGCTTTTTTAACTAAACTACCTAAAGATAGGAGATTCGGGATAGATATAGAGCCTAGACATGAAGAGATTGTTGAAGGTAATTTTCTTGAGTGGAACCCTAAAGATGAAGGTAAGTATATAACTATAGGTGGTCCACCATTTGGGAACAGAGGTAAATTAGCGGTTAAATTTATAAATCATGCTTCACAGTTTTCGGATGTGGTTGCGTTCATCTTACCCGACTACTTTGAGTATAAAACGAAATATAATTGTGTAGATAAGATACAGAAATTAACGCTTATTAAATCAAAAAAACTAAGTTCTGAATTTTACTTTCCAAACGGAGATGTAGTCACCGTTCCAGTCGACATATTTTTTCAAATATATGTTAACGATTTTGCTTTATGAATAAAATGTTCTATATTTGTTGTCATGGGATTACAAGAACTTCATAAAACGCTCAACGAAAAGGATGTAGAAAACCTGTATCGTCACACTTTGATGAATAAGTTTAGTGACCTTGAAATCACTTCTCCTTTTGGCTGTGACGGATTTGCGGTTTCCAAAAAACACAATATTCGTACTTTATTAGAATTCAAAGACGACCTTAAACTCACCAATAAAATTGAAGTTTGTAAGGTTTTGGCTCAGTCAATTTTTTACATTAAGAAGTTTTATGATAAAGGTATCATTCCTCCGTCTACAATTTTTGTTGGAGACCGTAATGAGTGTTTTGCAGTACACGTAAACGATGTCCTTAAGTACTTGGATATGGACATTGATTGGTCTATCGCACCTTCTTCAGCCTATCGTATCCCTGAGTTGATTACCGAACTTATCCAAGACGAAAACATTAATCCATTCATCTTTAATCCCGATGGATTTACACAGTGTATCGATAAAGTAAAAGAATTGACAGATAACATTCAACGAAAGGTTTTAGTTACTGACAAAAATATTACTGAGGTATTTCGTTATTTTGAAAAGAATGTTATTAGTCGTACTAAGTTGGGTACAAATGAGCTGGCTAATCTTTTTGTTCAGTTGTTGGTCAATAAAGAAGATAACTATATTCACCCTGCAAAACGTAGAAAGACTGTCGTAACTAAAGCTTTTGGTGAGGTATCTATTAAGTCTCGCGAAGGTTTTCAATCGTTCTTCGCTCACTTTTCTTCCTCTTACTCACCATCTCAAAAAGATAAGTTGACTGCGGTAGTTGACCGTATCGTTGAGGATACAACTCGTCGCAAACAAGGTGAGTTCTTCACACCGGCAATTTGGGTGGATAAAGCTCACGAATATATTGCTTCTGTTTACGGTGAGAATTGGAAAGAGGAGTACGTGGTATGGGACCCAGCTTGGGGAACAGGTAATTTGACTCGTGACTACAAATTCGGTGAGTTGTATGTTTCAACTTTGAACCAATCAGATATTGACACTGCAAACCAAATGGGTTACAACCCTGAGGCGGTTAAGTTTCAGTACGACTTCTTGAATGATGACTACGAGAAACTTCCTGAAGGTCTTCGTAAAGCGATTGAGGAAGGTCGTCAAATCATTGTGTTGATGAATCCTCCATATGCCGCAGCCAATGACGGTGCTAATAAAGGTGCTAAAAAAGTGGGATTGTCGGATACTAAAGTTGGAGGGTTAATGAGAAATGATGATATGGGTAAGTCAACACAACAAATTTATAACCAGTTTCTTTACCGTATTATTAATGAGGTTAAGTCTAATATTGTCATGTTTAGTCCACCACTGTACTTGACAGGTCCAAGTTCGATTAAAATCAGAAAGAAACTCCTTGACTCGTATAGTTTTGACGGTGGTTTTATTATGGATGCTGCTAACTTTGCCGATGTTCAATCGTGGGGTTTAACCTTTTCTATTTTGTCAGTTAAGAAATAATCCTTATATTTGTATAAATAAAAATAAAAAGTATGTTTAAATTTGACGTTTTAGAAATGAATAAAGATTTAGAAGTTGTTAAAACTTCAGTTAAGAGTCTTTATAATACTGATAATGTTCTACCAGCATCAAAATGGGTTAGAGAACCACTTAAGGGTATGAAAACACATGATGCTCCTCAAATGACATCTGCGTTATCGTACAAACAAACAGGTGGGGGTTCTGTGGTTAATGGGTATTTGGGTTATATGATTAATAATTCCAATAATATTTATAAGAGTGGTACAGGTGTGTCTATTGGGAGTTCTACCTTTGCGATGGCTCATGGATTATCAGTACACTCCTCTAATTTTTTCAGATGTGTCTCATTATTTTCGGTTAGAAAAATTGTTAAATCCGATTGGGTTAACCAAAAAGACGAGTACCTTGCGCCGAACGAAGAACACGAACATTTCGAACAATTTAAATATGATTCTTTAGTGTATTCATTATTTCATTCAGGTTCGAATCAATCCTCTCTCCGTCAGGTTGAATACAAAGACAAGTTATGGGACATCAAAAATGAATTCTTTTGGATGTCTGCTGACCGAATGAAAGAATTGGCTGACGAGAACGGTTACGATGAACTTTACAACGACGCTCGTACCGCATCAGACCGTCACGTATACAAACTTCTCTTTGGTGAAGAACGTATCTACGACAAACTCTCTGACGATGCAAAAGAGGTGTTGGACAAAGCGACCGAGATGGTTGAGAACTCCATCCAAATGCGTCAGATGATGGCAAACGATGAGAACCACTTGAACTCATGGGATGCGGGTTACGCTCAACTCAAACTCGTATGGAAGGAATACTTCCCTGAGGACTTTAAAGAGTTCCGTGAACTCTACAAATCATTGGAGAACCGTATGAGACCATTGGTTTACGAACTTGGTTTCTTGATGAAATAATATTTTGATTAATAAAAAACTTTCCTTATATTTGTCTTATGAAAACAGTTATTTTTGATTTGGACGGAACGTTGGCAGACATCACCAAGCGTCGTGAGATGTCAACCAAAGAGAATGGTAAGATTGATTGGGATACATTCTTCACACCTGAAAACATTTGGTTTGATACACCCAACGAAGTGGTGATTCAAATGGCACAGATGTTGAGCCAAAAGAACCGTATCGTTATCTTCTCTGGACGTTCCAAAGGAACTAAAGACGAAACCAAGAGGTGGTTGAAGAAGTTTGATGTCCCCTTTGATGTGATTAAGATGCGACCCACCAGTAAAGATTGGATGTACATGCCTGATGATGAACTAAAACAACATTGGTTGGACAGTCTTTTCCCTGGTGAAAAGAAGAATGATATTCTTTGTGTATTTGATGACCGTGATAAGGTGGTAAAGATGTGGAGGGATAACGGACTTCAGTGTTTTCAAGTTGCAAATGGGGACTTCTGATGGACACTATTAAAGAACTTACATATAAGAAGAGAGGTGAGGATGTTTATTACCCACCACTCAAATATTACGAGACAGATGAGAAAACCCTCGTTGCTATCTATCAGGGGTTCCGTGGCGGGAATCCTGAGTTAGATTTCATCGTCAAATATAAAGAGGAAGGAGGGCGTCTTCGGACGCCTTCCCACACTCACTGGATTGTGGACCTATTGGTTAAATGTGAAACACAAAAAGATACTGTAAAAAATTACATTAATGATATGATTGGTATGTATGATACCATACAACCATTCAATAGTATCGATGAGAGAAATGGTTACGAATTACAATACGTTAATAACCAACTACAAGAAAAATACGGTAGTTTATCTAAAAGTGGTTATTACACTGTAAGTACACTCACAACATTTATTGAGTTATTCACTAAATGTGAGAAACAGACAGAGGGGGCGTTTATGTTTAGAAACCTTTTGGGTCTTGTTAAAGAGTATACAGAAGGAAAAAAGGATTTTTATCAAGTAGTTGGATATTCAAAAAGAGTTTAAAAATGTTAAAAATTATGGCTGGCTCGGCATCAAAAGAGTATGCCCAAAAAGTGGCAAAATCGTTTGGAACTAAATTGGTTCCTGTTAAGACACATCGGTTTAGTGATGGTGAATTCTCAGTTAGTATTGAAGAAACTATTAGAGGAGATGAGGTGGCAATTATTCAATCAACCTTCCCACCAACTGATAACCTTATGGAATTATTATTATTGGTTGACGCAGCGAAAAGAGCTAGTGCGAAAAGAATCATCGCAGTTATCCCCTATTTCGGATATGCAAGGCAAGATAGAAAAGATAAACCACGAGTACCCATCGGAGCAAAACTTGTGGCTAACCTTTTAACTGCTTCAGGTGTTGATAGAGTAGTGACTATGGACTTACATGCAGACCAAATACAAGGGTTTTTTGAAGTACCTGTAGACCACCTATATGCTAATACACTATTTGTACCACATCTTCAAAAAATGAATATTAATAACCTATGTATTGCAACCCCTGACACTGGCGGAACTAAGAGAGCTAATTCTTACTCAAAATTTTTGGGTGTTGATATGGCTATTTGTTACAAACAACGTAAGGTCGCTAATCAAGTTGACAGTATGACAGTAATCGGTGACGTTAGTGGTAAGGATGTGGTGTTGGTTGACGATATATGTGACACTGCGGGTACTTTAACTAAGGCCGCATCACTAATGATGGATAACGGAGCAAAATCCGTTAGAGCTCTATGTACACATGCAGTTCTTAGTGGACCCGCATATCAGAGAATTGAAGAAAGTGTTCTAACAGAACTTATTGTCACAGACACAATACCTATTGACAAAACCAAGACTAACGGTAAGATAAAAGTAATCCCAACTAACGAACTTTTTGCAACCACATTACATTGTTTAGTAGAAAATCGTTCAATTAGTGATACTTTTTTGGTCAGTTAAAACTTTATACCTATATTTGTACCACAAACAAAATAAACATGTCAGAAAAAATATTCCATTTCCATCTTGAAGATGGTATGAAGAACAAGAAAACACTTGTGTGTAACTTGGTCGATGGTAGCCTTAAGTATAGCTTTTATGGAGGTCATAGTAGTAGTGGTACTGCATTTGCGTTGAGTAACATGCAGGTTGGATACCGTAAAGGTAACAAACTTCCGGTAGAGAATCTACCGGGTGAAACCAAAGAAGGGTTCACTTACCGTGTTATTGAGATGATTAATAACGATAGTGTTGTGAATGTGGTTAAAGTTGTTAATACTGAAGTAAAATTTGCATAATGAAAAAAGAACTTTATATCCTTCGAGGACTTCCCGGTAGTGGTAAGTCCACTCTTGCAGAATCTCTTGGTGGATATCACATCGAAGCCGACATGTATTTTACTAATGATGATGGAGAATATAACTTTGACCCTACGAGTCTACCTATCGCACACAAGTGGTGTCAGAATATGGTTAATGAATGGATGGACGAAGAGGTTGAGAGAATCGTAGTATCTAACACTTCAACACAAGAGTGGGAGATGAAACCATATATAGATATGTCTGAAGAAAAAGGTTATTTGGTATTCTCTTTGATTGTGGAAAATCGTCATAGTGGTGATAATATTCATGGAGTTCCTTCAGAATCTATTGAGAGAATGAAGAACAGATTTGAAATACAACTTTAATACGTAAATTTTTACATATTAAGATAAGTATATATAAATATAAAACACAACATATGGATAATAAAACCGAGAAATTCCAATACATGATATTCATTTTTGGAAACTTCAAAAACGACGACGAGTTAGTCAGATTAATAGCGACTCAAATATCTCCTTTTACTAATAAAGACTCATATCTAAAATATAATTATGGTGATTATGGTATCGTAATGAATTTAGAAAGTCTTCTACCTTTTTATGAGATTAGGGATTATATTCATTTGGTTTTAGAAAAGGTGGCTCCACAATACTTTCTCATAGAGAGACCACAACATATGTATGCTTTTATGCCTCCTGAATTAAAGTTAAATCTATTTGATTTAAATGAAGAGAATGATAATGTTGAACAAAAAGATTTTAATTTTAAAGATATGACAGATATTATAGACAACTTTTTATTAAATGCGGCATCTACTATATTACCTGAAAACGTTTTACCAGAGGAAAAAATGAATGAGATGTTTGAGAATATTATGGCTAAAGTAAATGAAGAAAAACCAAGTATGGACGACATCCTTGAAAAAATAAAAGAGGAAGGTATGACCTCACTAACCAAAATAGAAAAACAAATTTTAGATGAATACTCAAAAACTTAATTTAATGAACAATCACAATCCTATCAATCAAGATGAGATACAAATGTATCTTAAAGATATCCGTAAGATTAAAGTTATGACGCCAGAAAGAGAAAAAGAATTGGCAAAAATCATATGTTCAGTCGAATGTACTGAAAAACAAAAAGAAGAAATTCACCAAGAACTTTTACAAGGTAATCTAAGGTTTGTTATTACAGTGGCCAAACAATACCAAAATCAGGGGTTAGACTTAAGTGATTTAATCGCTGAGGGTAATTACGGACTCATGAAGGCGATAAAAAACTTTGATTGGACTAAGAACCTAAGATTTATATCTTACGCGGTTTGGTGGATTAAGCAATCAATTTTGCAATCATTAAATGAGAACTCTCGTACAATCCGTCTACCGGTAAATGTAGTCCAAGACCTTTATAAGGCTAAAAAAGAGTGTCAAAAGACAAATAAAGAGATGGATGCAAAATTCACTTCTTTACCGAAAGTTACAGGTTTAGATAATCACATCAATGAGGAAGGTGATACGTTACTTGATTTAATTGAGAATGAAAACTCTAGCAGTCCTGACGCAACTTTTAATGATGATAAGGCTTTAAAAGGTAAATTATTTGCGATTATGAAAACTTTAGATAAAAGAGAGCAAGTAATAGTTAAAGATTATTACGGAATAAGCGGAACACCTAAAACTTTAGAAGAAATAGGTAAAGATTTTAACCTAACAAAGGAAAGAGTTAGACAAATTAAAGAAAAGGCTTTAAGAAAACTAAGAAACGAGAGTAGTATACTTTTTGATTATTTGTAATAACTTAGTCTATTTATAGGTAGACTAAAAATAATCAAATGAGATTTATACAAAGATTAAAAGAAATATTATTCCCAACCATGGTTGCACTATCTGCGTTGTCAGTTAGTGCTTCCGCGGCATTTTATTCAATAACTGGATTAAGTAAATTGTTTGCCGGTGCAAGTTTTGAAGTAATAATTATGGCTTCTTCATTAGAAGTTTCTAAACTTATTATCGCCTCATTACTGTATCAATATTGGGATGAATTAAATAAAGTGTTACGATTCTATTTAACCGTAGCGGCAACTACATTAGTTATTATTACCTCTATGGGTATATATGGATTTTTATCTGCGGCATATCAAGAAACCGCCTCAAAATCAGGAATAATTGATAAAGAAATTAATTTATTAGATGTTAAACGTAGTCGTTTCATTGAAAATCGAGAATATATTATAGAAGAAAAGAAAATTGTTGAAGAAAGTATATCATCACTTAGGGACGGTATCTCCAACAATGTAATTCAATATAAAGACCAAGAGACAGGTCAAATAATCACAACAACTTCATCTTCTAATAGACGAGCTTTACAATCACAGTTAGACGAGGCAATAGATAATAAAAATAATTTATCAGTAAAACTAGAATCAGTTACAGATTCTATAACATCTTTAGATATTAAAATATTAAATATAGAATCTAATTCTGATGTAGCAGCTGAATTAGGACCGTTAAAATACTTAAGTGAATTAACAGGGCTACCGATGAATAAAATTATTAATTACTTACTCTTAGTTATAATTTTTGTATTTGACCCACTCGCTATTGCACTTGTAATTGCGGCTAACTTCTTATTTAAAACTATAAGAAAAAAAGAAAATAATAATGACTTATCACAAAAAAATAATACTATTATTATAGAAGAGATTATAGAAGAACCTAAAGAAGAACCTAAAGAAGAGATTATAGAAGAACCTAAAGAAGAGATTATAGAAGAACCTAAAGAAGAGATTATAGAAGAACCGATTACAATGGAAAAAGTTCAAAACAATAAAAGGTTAGTTTATAAAAAACGTAATGATAAAAGTTAATATTATTGATGGTTTTAAACCTGTAGGAAGATATAAGAAAAAAAAACAAATAATTCTCACTCATACTTCTAGAAATCTAAAAGATTATATTTCCTCATTAAAGTACAGGTATAATGGAGATAATAAAAAATTACCACATTTTATTATCGGAAGAGAAGGGGACATATATAGTATAATACCAACGGACACGTACAGTTATTATATGGAAACTAACAAGAGTAACAAACAGTCTATAATCGTTTGTTTGGAAAATTTAGGGTGGTTGAGAAAAAACCCTTTAACTCATAATTTTATTAATTGGATAGGTGATATACATGAAGATGAAATATATAGTAGAAAATGGAGAGGTCATCACTTTTGGCAACCATACACAGATAACCAAATGGAATCACTGATTAATGTAGTGAATAAACTATGTGAGGATTACGAAATACCTAAAATGAGTGTAGGACATAATGTTAAGGTAGACAAAATAGAAAGATTTAAAGGTATATCTAGTAATAGTAATTATGATATAATTAATACTGATTTGAATCCTGCTTTTGATTTCGATATATTTATAAATAAAATAAAAGATGAGTAACCAATACGACGAAATCAAAAATCTACTAAAAAGTAGTAGAAACTTAATGGGTGTTAGTGGATTAGAGGAGTCTAAAAAAACTTTAATTAAAAGTGGACTCTTAAAAGAAATGGACATTAAACCAGATAATTTAGCCGCTGATAGTGAGGAGGAGATTGAATTAGATACAAGACCTAAAGAAGATAAGCAAAAGACATATAGGGTATCTGGAGGTTTAATAACACTTCATGGAAAGAATAAGCAAGACTTAGAACTATCTACAGATGAGAAGCTATCCTACCAAGAGACTATGGATGATTTTGTTAATGAAGTCTCTGACCTATCTGACTTTGGTACGTTAAATATTTACCCTAATAATGTTGATTGGTCAGGTAAAGTAATTGACTTTGATTTAGAATTTTATTTTACTATAGGAGAAAATAACGGCGTATATATTAATGGAGATATGATTAAATTAGATACAGAGTTAGTTGAGTTAATAAATAAATTAACATCTTTTTATGAAAAATTTAAATCAAAATGGGCCAAAACGTTAGCACAAAGAAAGAAAACTATGCCCGCAGGGGAAGAGTAAAAAACATAACAATTTTTACTTTAATTGTTGTAATTCTTTTTTTAATTAAGTGTGAAGAGGATAATAAACTTACAATATCTGAGCCTATAACTATTATTGAGACTGAAACTCTAATCGACACCATAGAGACTGTTAAGATTAAGACACTATGGAAAACAAATACAAAGTTTATATATGATACTGTAATTGTTAATGTACCTATAGAAGTAGATACATTAAATATTATTCAAAGATACCACCAAAGAAACGTATATATTGATACATTACAGATTGATAGTATAGGTTATGTAGAGGTGATTGACACCATATATAATAATAATATCTTATCAAGAAGTTATATTCAAGATATAGAAATACCAATAAAAACTATTAACAGAATAGAAGATATTAATAAGTTAGAATTATACGTGGGTTTTGGGACAAGATATAATATGAAAAAAATTAATTGGATGGGTTTAGAAGGTGCGGTAAAGAGTAGAAAAGGAAATCTATTTATTTTAGGTTTAGGAACAGATATAGAAAATAATTTATCAATTGGAGGAGGTATTCATTGGAAATTAAAGAATGAGTGATATTTATATGTGATGGCACTAAGTAATACAGATAAAAAGGATATTGAAGTGATAGTTAGGAAAGAGATTAAAGACTTTCTTAACTCTAATACGATTCAACAATTCGAAAAAAAAATTGTAGATAATATTCAAAAAGAAATTAATAACGGAAAGATACGTGGTGATATAAACGAAATAGTGACTAAAATCATGAAAGAGTTCTATAAGATTATGTGGACTAGAAGAAGTTTTTGGGAACCATCTTTAAAAAATGTTAAGTAATGAGTTCAGTTAACCAACAATTTAAAAAAGCCTTAAGCGGTGAGTTTAGAGACGCCGCTACACAGATTACCACAGGCAAAAACCCAATACCGATAAAAAATTATGGAAAAATGATGACTAGTTTGAGTAAAGCGGAAAAAGAGATAAAGGAAGAGGATTATGATGAGTTTTTCGAGGAGATTACTAAAGTTGAGGCTAAAGAAGCGACTGGCTCATCTTCATCAGGGTCTTTCGAAAAGCCGATGTTTACCGAACCCGTTAAAAATACATTATTTCAACCTGACACTGAAACAAAACTATCTAAATCTGTGAATGAAGATGAAATACCTGGAGGATTAGCTGACGGAATGACTGTTAGTGATTTAGCTAATAAACATGAGGTCGATATTACACAACTTTTAGATAAAATGGAAAAGGGTGTTAATGTTGAAATGGAACACACTAATGATAAATCCATAGCTATTGAAATTGCTATGGACCATATATATGAAGATTTATATTATTACGATAAATTAGAAGATATGGAATCTAAATCACATAAGGAAGAAGCCAAAGAAGCGACAACAGCATCATCATCAGGACCTTATGACGCACCATTTGGGGGACCAAAGAAAGACCCACTGAAACTTTCCAACCCTGATACTGTTTATAAAGATTTAAGGTCTGTGAAAGACAAGAACTTCCCAAAGTATGGAGGACCGGGAGGTAAGTTCGTTAAGATAAAAAATAAATGTAAAACTTTCCCATATTGTAATCAGGGAGATATAAAAGCTTTAGAGTTTTTTGAAAATAATTTAGTAAACGAAGCAATAAAAAACATATCAACAAGATATAAATTAAATCAAGATTACATAAAAGGTGTTATTTTAGAAAACACTAATATTTATTATAAAAGTACCGAAATGAATAAAGAAATTGAAAATATGATTGATGGGATAGTAGACAAAGTACTGTCTGAAGAGATTAATAAAAAAGCCAAACATATAACAGAGTCTGTCTCAGAAGAAATTGATGATATGACTGAATTCTATGAGATTGCTAAACAGAGAAAACAGGAAAGAATGGTCACCAAAGAAGATATGGGTAAGGCTCCTGAAGACAGAGATGAATTTGATGGTAGACCAGGAGAAGTTATTGGTGTTGATTCTAACATTAAAAAACAAGATGAAATGAAGGAAGATGAAAAACCTGACTTTTTAGATTTAGATGGTGATGGAAACAAAAAAGAATCTATGAAAAAAGCTGCTAAAGATAAGAAAAAGAAAAAGAAAGAGACTAAAGAAGCCACTGGTGCGTCATCTTCAGGTTCTTTTAATGCACCTTTAGATTTTCATGAAGGTAAAAAGAGTTTACAGTTAAGTGAGGAGGATATGATAGACTTGATTGAAAAAATAATTGAAGAACAAAAGATAGAGGGAATAACTTCTCAAAACAAAGCTCTTAAACAGAGCAAAAAAGACACCGAAAGTTATATGAAAGATTTAGCGTCCAAACTATCAAACTTTTTAAAAGGTTCCAACGCGAAGTATGAAACTAACCCCAAAAAATTTCCATCAGGTAATGGAGACATAAAAGATGATAAGATGATGTATACGGCTTCGGATGGTGTTGAGGAGTATATAGAACAAATTGCACGTTCAGGAGGACAAGAAAACTTAGAATACGACCAAATTAAGCCAGATGAGGAATGGTTAGATAAAAACATTATGGGTTCATCTGATACAGGTAATAATCCTGAGTGGGGAAATGCTGTGGCTACTGATGTCGGAGACGAAGTTAAACAAAGAATGGAAAAGAATGTCTTAGCTCAACTTAAAAATATGGCTTATAATAAGGCAACCCAACCTATAACTGATTACCCAGGTAAAAAAAGACATAATAGTAAGATGGCAGGTATTACGTTACCTGAATCTAAAAAAGAAGATAAAAATAAATTAAAAATTAATGAGAATGTTGACAGAATGAAAAAATTATTCTCACACAATTATAAGTCACAATAATAAAACTTATTATTCATTTTTTATTGGTCCGTGTTATATTTCTTATATGAAGAGATATAATCCGGACCAATTCTTTAAGTGGTTATCTGAACCTATGAGAAAGGAAGACATACATACATGGAATATGGCTCATAATATAATGCCAGAACTGACAGAGTTATTTAAAGACTTCTGTTTCTCTTTTTATTACTTAGTTAGGGGTACATATTTAGGAGACAGTTATAATGATTCTAAAGAGACTAAAATAGGTATGACGACAGTAGATAAAGTCAAACACTATCAGTGGTGTTGGAATAAAACAATAGACAGCTTTAAAAAAGAAAATATAATCTTTAAATTTAGTGAAAAAGACGAAGAGTACTTTAAAGACTTTTTTTTCGAAGTATTTTATGACCAAGAAGATAAGGAAATGAGAGAGGCTCTTAACGATTTCTTAAAACAGATGTTCAATAGAAAAAGACCAACCAGTAAGTCCGACTTAGAGATGTTTACTGATGTTTACAAAACACTTGAAAGGTCTTTACATATTTAAAAAAGTGGTTATCTATTTACTATAAATGTAAAAAAATTACTTTTTTATAGAATAATAAAAATAAAAAAAATACACAAATGGAAACTTTAGAAAACATTAAGACACTTGTTGAAACACTATCAGTAGATACTGTTAAATTTTACGGAGGTAATAAATCAGCGGGTACTAGAGCTAGAAAGTCAGCACAGGAACTAAAAGCTTTACTTCAAGACTTAAGAAAAGAAATTTTAGAAGAGAGAAGTAAATAATATGAATATAGAAATACCTATACTGGGATATATTATCACTTTTTTATTTGTTTTTGCAATAATTTCATTATTTAGGTTGTTGTTTAAATTTATTAGTGCGTTGTTGTCCACACCACCAGAAAAGTTTGTAATGGGTAATAACGCACTAATTTACTATGGGATATGTTTATCTTTTTTAATTACAGTTTTATTTAATATTATAACATAATGTCGTACTATAATTTCATAAATTCTACTAAAGACTACCTTAAGTCGGTTAGGGTTATAAAAGACTATATAAGTTTTGATATGTCATTTCCTGATAAATGGGTAATTCTAAAAGAACATTCAGAAGGAATTGAAATAATTAAAAATAAAGGTGAGACTGGAAGAATTATAATATCCTTCGTAACTCCTTTTAAAGAAGAGTCAATTAATAAAATAGAAAATACTATTAACTCTATAATTAAATTCAATATCGAAAAAGAGGAGAAAGAAAGACTGTTTAAAAATAAAGTTCAAGAATTAAAGAGTATTTTTGAAGATAAAAATCTGGATATACTAAAGAATCTTAAGTTTGATATTGATGAGTTTACCCTATTAACTAATAACATTGAAGAAAATGGACAAAGTTCAGAAGGAAGTGGAGAAGTTGAAACTACAGATAGAGAAAAATCAACAGAACCTAAAACAACATAAACAAGTTCTTATTAAAGAAATAAAAAGTACTCAAAAACTCATAGTAGAGACTAAAGTTAACGAAGAAGAAAAATATTCATTATGGAAAAGAATCAAGAAAACTTTGGGGATAACATAAAATCATTTGCGGAAATTGCAGATTTAATTGAGAAAAATTCTTTATTAAAGGATGAAGAAGTACAGATAAAACTTAATTTAGAAAAACCTAAATACGATAAGATATTAAAACACTTTAGAGAGATTGATTGGAATTCAGAAAAGTTTTTTATTACTTTTGGTAAGGTTAGTTTTAAGTTCGTTTTGAAAAAGTAGTCTTTTGTCTATAAAGTTTTTTCTTATCAAATCCATTTTTTTCTAATACGTTATATAACCATTTACGTTGAGTTTGAGTACTATCTTTAATAAACATGGCGTCACTCCTTCCTAACTCTCTAAATGAAGACTCTAGAGTGTCGATTAGACGTTCAGAGTCTTCTGTGTTTTTTAGAGAAAATAAACTAAAAATTTCGTCTATTTGAATAACAATTTTATTATTTAATTTAGATATAACTTTAAAGTCTTTTTTCTTACAATATTTTGATATTAATTGATTAAAAGAAATACGAGAAGATGACTGCCAGTCATACACTAATTCTTCTAACTTATAGTCTGATATATTTTTAATTATATAACCTGATTGGTCATCCATAAAAACTCGATTATTTCGACCAATCTCATCCATTTTATATAAGGGTAATTGATAGTCGTCTATCTTAGAGAGTAGTGCTAACTCGTACTTAACCTTTTCCGAATTTTCATATTTAGTATCAAATAAAACGTTATTACTTTTTAATAAAGAATTAAATTTAGATAAAGCGTTTTTCTCTGTAGAATAACCTTTGATAATTTTTTTCTTTTTCTTATTCTTAAATAATACTATTATAAAATTTTCCATAAATGAAGGATTACTATAAAATACTAGGTGTTAATAAAAAATCAACCAAAGATGAGATTAAGAAATCTTATCGAAAGTTATCTAAAAAGTATCACCCTGATGTTAACCCCAATGGGGGAGACAAGTTCAAAGAGATTGTTGAGGCATATGAAACATTGACGGATGATGATAAAAAAGCGAAATACGATAATCCTAATCTATTCAATAATCAAAGAAGTAATGGATTTGACCCTTTTTCTAATTTTATGAATCAGTTTAGGAGTCAAAATCAAAAAAATAGAAGAAGACCTGACAAAAAAATAAATATACAAATTAACCCTATCGAATCATTTAAAGGTGTTAGTAAAGCGATAACCTATCAAACCAATAATACTTGTGGTACCTGTGCTGGAAGTGGAGGTAAAAAGAATGTATGTCAAACTTGTAAAGGAAGTGGTAACATAAGAAGAAAGATGGGTTCAGGGTTTGTTAACCATATAATAGATACTCCGTGTAGTAGTTGTAATGGAGTGGGTAGTATTATGATAGACCCATGTTTTAATTGTCAGGGTAAGGGGATTAAACAAAAAATAGAGAACATAACTGTAGATATTCCACCAAATGTAAATACGGGTGAATATTTAAGAGTTAAAGGTAAGGGTGATTTTACACCTAATTTAGGTTTTGGTGATTTAATATTACAAATAGAGGTAATTAATAGTGATAACTTTGAAAAAATTAATCATGATTTAGTTTATACTAAATCGGTTAAATTATATGATTTAATTATGGAAAATGAAATTAGTCTCCCTCACCCTGACGGTGAAGTATTAATAAGTATCCCTAAAAATACTGAGACGGGTAAACCATTAAGGTTAAAAGGTAAAGGATATAAAACTAATGGTGGGGTAGGTGATTTTTACGTTAAAATGAGTGTAGTTAACGAAATTATGGATGCAGAGATGAAAAATAATATTATAGAAAAATTAAAAGTGTGAAACTACATTCTGTATTATTTTATAGGTTCCATATATAGAGGTAATAAATATATAAACTGATAATACTACCATAGACTTTTGTTTAATGTCTAATCCTTTTTTACAACTACTACAACCTTCTTCTTTTTTTTCTTTCATGATATTTATTTTTAATGAATAGTATTATTAAACGTGTTATTAAATCCTACTTAGAGGAGAAAGAACAAAGTAATGATAAGGGAACTCGTAAGATGAGTAAATCTTATTGTGAAAAAACGCTTTGTAAAGATATGGGGTTCTCACAGAAAGCTTCGTGTAGACCTTATAAGAATTGCTATAAGTAATATTGTTTCTTAATTGTTAACACAAGGTTAACATATTAGATAATGTGAAATTTTAAATAATCTATTTCTATATATGGTTAGAAATAGATTATTATGAAACTAACACTAACATTTTTAATGTTATTAATCAGTTGTAGTCTCCTATCCCAAAAAATAGGTTATGAGATGAGAACCAACGGAAAATCCTACATAACATTTAGTCACAAAATTACTGAGAAGGGAGGACTTGAACTCAGACACAAAACAAAGTTGGATGAGAATAGAGTCACATACAGACACAACTTTAATTTTGCAGAATCACCGATAGTATTTAGTGTACCACTACATTATAAGATTGAAAATAACCAACCAACGTTTGAACCTAGATTAATTTACAAATTTGAAAAGTTCAAACTTTGGGTACAACAAGAATTTTGGTATGATAAATTATATAATTTGGCAGTAGCTGTTGACATACCATATAAAAATAATAAATTTGTTTACAGAATTGGATGGGATAATTCTAAAACCATAAGATTCAGATTTTCTATAAAAATTTAAAAATATGACATTACTTTCGTTAATAGGATTTACATTGGCGGGTTACTCAGTAATTGCCAATGATAGTGTACAAACGCTCGGCACATGGATTGCATCAAATAAAGAAAAATTTAAATGGTATGTATTATGGTTAGCAGCTTCAGTCGTAATGGCTTTCACATTAATATATGGATGGAATGTATATGACGGTGACATATCCTTTGGTAGATTAGATAAGATACCCTTCCAAGAAGTACAGTGGTATCACGCACTTGCACCTCTTGCTTTAGTTGCACTAACAAGAAAAGGTATTCCTGTGTCTACATCATTTTTGGTATTATCGGCTTTTGCGTCAACATTTGTATTAGAGAAGATGTTAATGAAAAGTATTGTAGGATATGGTCTGGCAGCTGTGGCGGCGTACGGATTATGGTTCTTAATATCAGGAGTATTCAACGAAGATAACGACATAAAAGAAAGTAATAAAAAATATTGGAGAATAGGACAATGGTTAACCACAAGTTTTTTGTGGTTTACGTGGCTTTCACACGATATCGCAAACATCGCAGTGTTCTTACCAAGACAACTTTCAGTTGTTGAACTGTCAGGTGTTATAACCTTTTTTACTATAGGATTGGGATGGATATTTTATCAACAAGGTGGTAAGATACAACAGATAGTTCTTGACAAACAAAATACAAAATACGTTCGCTCAGCGACTTTAATTGACTTAGTGTATGCTTTCCTACTATTGTATTTTAAACAATTAAATAACGTCCCTATGTCAACTACATGGGTATTTGTTGGATTGTTGTGTGGTAGAGAACTTGCTTTAAACACATACCTAACTAAGAAAGGTAATTTAAAACAAGTATTTCCTATAGTAGCTAAAGATTTCTTAAAGTTATTAGTTGGTCTACTTGTTTCAGTAGCTATAGTATTATTAATACATTATGTATAAAGGTTTCCCAATATTCGACATACTTTTTTTAATCCTTTCAATCTCAATAATAACTATATCCGTTATATCTGTATTGATTGAAAAATTCAAAAATCAAGATTAATTTTCTTTTTGAATTTTCTTTACTATATTTGTAGTAAAATTAATAAGTATGCTTAGTTATATAGGAGGAAAAAGTAGGATAGGTAAATGGATAGTCCCATATTACCCTAAAGATATGGAGACATATGTTGAACCATTCGGAGGTATGTTTTGGTGTTACTACAATATGGATTTGGATGAGTACCCAAATCTAAAGAACATTGTTTATAACGATTTCAATCCGTTGAACTACAATCTCTTTATGTGTGTGCAAAACCCTACAGAACTTCTTAAATCTGTTGAGTCTATCCCTTGTCAACAACGAGGAGTGGAGAACACACCTACAGAATATAAAGACCTATTCAAAGAGTTCCAGTCTGAGATATTTGCAGATGACTTTGAAATAAATTACCCTGACTATGATGTTGCTGCTAAGTATGCTTACATTCTTACACAGGTATTCAGCGGCAGTAAACCAGAGTCATCAAATTACATCGACTTAAAGGGTAAGTACAAATCAAAATACCTTACTTTTAGAGATAAACTGAAAAACGAAAAGTGGATAGACAAATTCTCAAAAATTAACTTTGTTGAAAATATGGACTTTGAAGAACTCATTAACAAATATGATGGAGATAAGACATACTTTTACTTAGACCCACCGTACTGGAAAACAGAGAACTACTATTCTAATCACGACTTTGATAGGAATGACCACGAAAGGTTGGCAAAAATTCTAAACAATATCAAAGGAAAGTTTTCATTATCTTACTATGATTTTGAACTTTTAAATGGGTGGTTTCCAAAAAATGATTATCTTTGGGAACAGAAAGACTTCGTCAAAGCGGCGTCAGCTAAAAAAGGAAAAACACAAAATAAAGGAACCGAACTATTAATTTTGAATTATAATTCGTAATCTTTTAAGTTAACTATATATTTATATGAAAAAGAATAATATGAAATTTAGTGGTATTATTAGACATATAATTTTAGAACAGGGTCGTTATGAAATTCTTAGGAAGACTTATACTGAACCTAAGAAAAAAGGTGACAAAGTAAAACCTGCTAGAATGTCTTTAGAGGATTTGAATAAAATAGTATTAGCTGACCCTACGACTCGTAGAGACGGAGACGAAATTAAAAAGGCCGGTACATATACACCGTGGTTGGTAAAACAATTTCTTAGACTTGAGCCTGAATCGGAGTATGGTACTTCAGAATTTAAAAGTGAAATGAGTAGGTTACAAGAACTATTTTTTGAGGATTTATATAAAACTACAGAGTCTTTACAAAAGTTCGACAGGTTCAAAGGTCAACTTGACCAAGAACTTAGAGATATTAATAAACTTAATATTGAAAAATTAGCAGATATTACTGTAGATTTTAGTTTGGATAAAACTAAAGCTTCTAAATCAGAAAAAGAAGAAGCCGCTAAAACTTATGAACATCCAGGTGGTGAAGTAATTTTTAAAGGTAGTAAGTGGACCGTTGTAAAAATCGAAGACACTGGAAAGTTAGGGCACGATGCGGCTTGTTTTTACGGTGGATATGGTTTAGATATTGCAAAAGGTGAAAGTGGTTGGTGTACATCTGCACCTGGAAGAAGTAACTACTTTAATACTTATATTAAAGATGGTCCTTTATATGTGGTAATTCCAAACAAACCTGAATCTTTCCGAGATGGAGGTGTGACTACAGGAGAAAAAAGTGGATTACCTGCAAATAGGTATCAGTTTCATTTCCCATCTAATCAGTATATGGGGGCAAATGATAGACAAATTAATCTAATAGAATTTTTGAATAAAAACGAAGAACTTAAAGAAGTATTTAAACCGGAATTTATGAAAAGTTTAACTAATAGAGAAGGAACTTCGATATCTGTTGAATATCCAAAAGATTCCGCTTCTAAGTTTATATCATTATATGGGTTTGATGAGTTTTTTGAAACTCTACCTGATAATCTTGAAAGATTTGATTTTGTTAAGTCGAATAATAGATACGGGGAATCTTCAGATGAAGTCGCACTTACTATCCCAAAAACGCTAGGTAGATTTAAAAATCTAAATGCCCTTCACTTGGAAGGTATTATTAAAGAACTACCTAAAGAAATCGAAGAGTTGAAAGATTTAGTATTCCTATCCTTACCGAACAATAATAATCTTACAACGATACCTAAGGGGATAAGTAACTTGAAAAACCTACAGGTAATTAACTTAAAGAATAGTCCAAACGTTAAAATACCTGACGAGATTGAGAATAATAAAAAATTACATATCTTTAGGTAATACTTGAAAATAACCGTTAAATCGGTTATTTTCATTTTACATAGTTTTTTAAAAAATAATTAAATGAGTGATGTTGACGTGCAAATATATCTTTCACAGATTAAAACATTCTTTAAAGAAAATCCAAAAGAATTGTATAGTTTAATCGGTGACTCACCTATTGATAATTTTTTTGATGCAATATATAAGAAAGCGTTAATTAACCATAAAGAAGGTAATGACATACAACTTACCCAAAAACAAATGATAGAGGTTATTTTAAAGTTGAATGTAGTTGAAAGTAAGAAAGAATATAAAGTAACTATGGAAGGTAAGTTTGGTAAAATATATTTAAATTGAGTTGAAAGTTCAGATATTGTATTTTATTCTTTAGTAAATTAAACTTACTATGGGTGAAACTATACTGTATGAAAAAGAAGGGACAATTAACATATTAGAATATTTTAAAAATAGTTGTGAAATAAGTTACGTACAGTCCGAAAAATCAACTCTAAAATACGGAAAATTTTTTTTTGAAAAAGATGAGATAATTAAAGACGAAGATGTAAAAAAGTTTTATTCTGATAAGACTAAACAACTACATCTTATTAAAATAAAGGTTAAAGTTGTACAATCAGGCGATAAAATCAGTATTAGGTTTTATCATAATATTTTTAAAAGATTGGTTGGTAGTCAATACTTTAAAGTCAATAAAGAAATTAGTTTTGTTACTTATAATACTAAAAGTAAAAATTTTTACCACGGACACATATCTAAGAAACGTAAAAAGATAATTTCCAAAAAAGTAAGATGTAATGGATTTCAGTTACCATTTTTAACAGAAATAAAACTTGCTGTAAGAAGAAACTTTAATCATGTAGTAAGTAAAAATAAGGAATGGAAAGATATGATTTCCACAACTAATAACTTTAATACGGTAGGAGATGAAATTGCTCTACAATCAATAAAAATATTTATTAATCAACTACATAAGCAAACCAATATTTTAATGGAATATACGTCAAACCACTTAGAGGGTGAAATGTATAAACTATACTTAAAAGTTAACAAAGTGTCTTACCCTGATTCGGTATTAGAGTATAGAGTCCTACAACTCCCAAAAAGAGAACTTATTAAAAAGGGAAACCTAACACAGTTTTTTATGGATAAAAATAGATTAAAGGGTAAGAAAGTCAGAAAGATACTAAACCAAGGTAGAGATATTGACTTTTTTATTTTATTCGAAGTATTTCACAATTTAGGGGTAGACTATTTTAATAAAATAAGAGAAAGTTTTTTTAGTAAAAATAGTGTGGATATGTATTCCACATGGTTCAATTTCGTTGATTTTAATAGAAGGTCTTACTTCGACCTTAGTAATATCGATAAAAAAAGAATAGTTAATTTAATTAACGAAAATAAAGATATGAATTGGTCAATCATAAAAGACCATCTACATATTATAAAATCTTTAAAAAAGTATGGAGAAGACTTCAAGATGAAATTTACTAACATAACTCAATTTAATGATGAACATTATATCATAAGTGAATTAGTTGAAACATACAAGAAAGGTAAAATAAAGAGAATATATAACGACCATACCCTTCAGGTTATAGAAATACCGATAGAAGTACTGCCAAATGAAAATTATTACCCTGTAGTTTTAACAAGTTCAGGAGAATATAATGAGGAGTCTCAAGTACAGTCCAATTGTGTTAGGACCTATATTGAAAAACCTGAATCTTTAATTATATCATTAAGAAAAAATGATATATTGAATAAAGACAGGGCAACAGTAGAATATAGAATATTAAAAAGTAGTTTAAAACGAGTTCAGAGTAGAGGAAAATTTAATAGTAATTTAGATGATACGTGGAACGTTCCTTTAGAAGTTTTAGATAATAAAATTGAATTATTGTTTAATAGTAATAATTTTGATTTACCTAAAATGATTAAAGAGTTTAGTAATGGTAAAGTAATGAAAACCAAATCATATTTCCATAAAAATAAAAAACTTAATAATAGTTTTGATTTTTTGGTATGGGAAGATAATATTGGAAATATAGATGAATTCGTAGATTTCGATTTACCTTTTTGATTTATTAAAAAAAATGTTGTATATTTGATTAGTAAAACATTTTAAATAATAAAAAATTATGGCAAAAATTGCAGGAGGTTACGAAAGTAAAAACAAAGTAAATCGACCAGGAGTTCACTCCAAAACAAAATCATCTAAGAATAAAAATTCTAAAAATTATCGTAAATCTTATAGAGGTCAAGGTCGATAATATTATTTAATATTAAGACTTTCCTTATGGTTTAGTTCAATTAACTTTAACAAGTTTAAAATAAAAAAATTAAAATAATGGCAAATCACGTAAGTAACAACATTAGAGTTGTTGGAAATGAAAAAGTAACTAATAAGATGAATGAGTACATCGATTTACTTGATTCTTTAGAATACTCAGACACAGGAGGTTTCGCAAAAATCTTTTATAAAAACCCACACATAAGTGAAAATGGAGGAACATTCAACTCATGGGCTGGTGAAAATTTAGGAGCTAAATGGGCATATTTTGAACACACTATAGATGATAACGAAATTAAAGTTACATCGGCATGGCATCCGGTTAAAGAATTTACGATGCACCTTTACAATTTACTTGTTGAGTTAGACCCCGATGTGGCTGTTGAGAACAGATATGAAGATGAAGGATACGACCCAGTCGGTGGTATATTGGTTTATAAAAATCAAATATTCGCAGATGAGGATGAGGACTTCGAATATCCTGATGAGGATGATATGGAAAATGAAGAGGCGTATGAAGATGCGATGATGGAACTTTATGATAGTGTTGGTATGACACAGGACGCTTTTATAGAAAGAGGTTACGCATTTATTAATGATGGGGAAGGTGACCCCTTCGTGTTTACGGAAACGGAAACCGAAAAAACCACATAAATTGAATTTAGAACTACCCTCAGAGTGGGGGTAGTTTTTTATTATATAAACAACCAATAAACACTTAAAAAAAAACTAATGAAATTAATTAATCGATTGTTTATCTTAGGAGTAATGATGGTCTCAACTACGAGTCTATTCTCCCAAATTACAGGTAAAGTTGTTGACTCTAAGACAGGTAATGAGCTCATCGGAGCGAATGTCTATCTTGAAGGTAACACACGAGGAACATCAACTAATGTATCAGGTGAATTCACTCTCAACAGTGAGGCCACAGGAAACCTAGTTGTACGTTTTATCGGGTATGAAACAATAACTACACCGGCACTAAAAGATATGGGTACCATATCATTAACCGCTACTGCGTTGGGTTTGGATGAGGCATCCGTAATCGTTAACGTTGTTGACTTTGCGAAAGTGAGAGAAACACCAGTTGCGGTATCAACCATTGGTCCGTCAGAGATTGCTTTGAAAGTCGGAAACCAAGAATTCCCTGAAATCATGAATAGAACACCTGGTGTCTATGCTACGAAACAAGGTGGTGGTTATGGTGACTCAAGAATATCTCTTAGAGGTTTCGACCAACGTAACACATCATTCCTAATTAACGGTCAACCTGTTAATGATATGGAAAATGGATGGGTATATTGGTCTAATTGGCAAGGTCTTACTGACGTTGCTTCAGGTATTCAAATCCAGAGAGGATTGGGTGCTACTCGTCTTGCGGTTCCATCTGTTGGTGGTACCGTTTCTATTTCTACTAAAGCGGCGGAGAAAGAACAAGGTGGTTCAGTATCTGAAACTATTGGTAATGATGGTTACACTAAGACAAGTGTTAACTACAATACCGGTAAAAATGAGAATGGATGGGCGTCATCGTTCTTAATGAGTAGATGGGCAGGTAATGGATATGTCGACAACACCAGTGGTGAAGGTTGGACATACTTCGGAGCTGTAGGTTACCAACCTGAAGGTTCAAAACACGCATTGAACCTATCTATTTTAGGTGCGGGTCAATGGCACCACCAAAGAGACGTTTGGGTTTCTATTAGAGACTTTCAAACATTTGGTGAACAGAATGACGATGGTATCAACGCTCGTTGGAACACAAACGGAGGTACTTTAAATGGGGAAGAGTTCTCTATGAGAAGAAACTTTTATAACAAACCACTTGCAACCTTTAACTGGGATTGGGACATCAACGAAGATTTAACATTGAATACTTCAGTCTATGGTTCTGCTGGTCGAGGTGGAGGAACAGGTCCTCGTGGTAGAAACTACGATGTCCATCCTTATAGAAAGGATTTGTATGAATTCATGTATGAAGACAGTACAACACAATTTCGTAACGATGATGGTACAATTGATTTTGACGCTATTGTCGCTGATAACCAATCAGGGGCACAGACTTATGGTATTGATGCTGACGGAACAATTCCTGACTCAACCTTAATGGACAGTCCTTTTTTCGGACAACTCATCGGTTCAAATGGATATGATGAAGGTGGTGTTAATAGAAGTGGGATGATTCGTAGAGCGTCTATGAACTCACACGACTGGGTAGGTGCAATCTCTAATTTAGAGTACGATAAAGACAAGATTAGGGCTTCTGTAGGTATTGACCTCAGAAAGTACAAAGGTTATCACTATCGTACAGTAAATAACCTAATGGGTTTTGACGCATACTACTCAACAGGTAATGATAATAGTGTAGGTCAGTTTGTTAACACAACTGTAAACGCTAGTCCGTTTAATAACACAGGTCTTAACGGTCCAAAAATTGACTACTATAATGTAGGAAACGTTGGATGGGCCGGTGTAAACGGACTTATTGAATATAATGATGATGGAAGAATAAACGCGGTTGTACAAGCGGGGTTATCGAACCAATCATTCCAAAGAGAAGATTACTTTGACCAACCAGGTAATCCAATTTCAGAAACGGCTAATTTAGGTGGTGGATACATTAAAGGTGGTGCTAACTATAATATCGATGAAAAGTCTAATGTTTTTGCTAACGCGGGATTCATCTCACGTCAACCAAACTTCTCAGCGGTATTCCCAAGTTATGGTAATGACATTAATGACGACTTACAAAATGAAGAAATTACTTCATTTGAGTTAGGTTACGGATACTTAGGTGACGAGCTTACTGTTAATGTTAATGCATATGCAACAACATGGGGTAATAGATTTAGAGCACTTTCATTGACTAATGCTCAAGGTGTCGATGGATTTGCACAGTTTAGAGATATTGACGTTCAACACAATGGTATCGAGTTAGAGTCTACATATAGACCTACTAACAACCTAAAACTTACAGGTATGTTATCATTGGGAGATTGGAAGTATACAAAGGATTTTGAAACCACCTTGTTTGATGAGAATCAAGAAGAGATTGGTACAGGAGTTCTTTATACTGAAGGGGCTAAAGTTGGTGACGCAGCACAAGTTGTTGGAAACTTAGGTGTTGACTACAGAGTAACTAGAGGTGTGAATGTAGACTTAGGTATGAGATATGTTGACGGACTTTACGCTGACTACTCAATCACAGGTTCTGACTTCTTCACACCCGATAACCAAGGGGCGTTGAAGTTACCGTCATACAATTTAGTTGATTTGGGTGTTACCACTCGTTTTGACTTGTTAGGTAACAATGCAACGTTTAGAGTTAACGTAAATAACTTATTCGACACTACATACATTGCGGAGTCAAACACTAATATTCACGCATCTGAAACATCAGATACGTGGAACGGTATTGACACACGTAACTCAGTGTGGTTTGGATTTGGTAGAACTTGGAATGCATCTTTAAGATATAACTTCTAATTTACGATAATATTATAAAATATATGAAAGAGGGGTTCAGTTTTTGAACCCCTTTTTTTTTTAAAAAAATTTAAAATATTAGGTATACTAATACTTATAATTTGATATTATTAATATCAAATAAACTCATTAAAAAACATAAACAATGAAAAAAACATTATTAACATTGTTGTCATCCTTCTTACTACTAAGTTGTGGACAACAAACGGAAGTGGATACATGCGCTCCTGAACCTGAAGAAGTGGTTGTACTACATGAAGGTTCTTTCTCATTCTGTGGGGCGTCAGGTGCTGTACCTACAGGTAAAAAAATAACTGTACAAGGAACTGAGTTCGACGAAGGTTGTGCAATTTGTCCTGTTATGAACGGACTATCAATTTCCAACTTGGCTATGGAAGGTAAAAGTGAAACTTGGGGAGAGTTTAATGTAAAAGAAAATCAACAAACTCCTGATGGGACAGACGGAACAACATGGTCATTCTTTTGGTTCTTTACATCAAGTGATACAGTACCACAATTTAATCCTGAAACTAACGGATGGGAATGGTTACCACCAACTAATCGTAAGTTTATTGTTGACACAAATTCACCAAGTACCAGTATGAGTAATATGTTCGCAATGCCATGTGACATAATAGACACACTTGACAATGGTATAATATTATCCAAATGTTATGGTCCTTTAAATGAGGCGGCAATTCCATTAAGATTTGCTATTCCTGTAGATTCAGGTATGACTTCTGTCACTGCTGCGAAAGAAGGGTCACCATATCCCGTTGGTACTCCAATTCCGGTTAAATAAATTTACATAAAACTTTAATTAAATAAAAAATGAAAATTAAATTAGAATACATATGGTTAGATGGGTATAATCCTGAACCTAATCTCAGAAGTAAAGTAAAAGTAATCAACCCACCTACACACACTATTCATGGTAAAACGGTTCATGGTGTAGGGTTAACTGATTGCCCTGAATGGTCATTCGATGGGTCGTCCACTGAACAAGCTGAGGGACATTTTTCCGATTGTATACTAAAACCTGTAACACTTTATCCAAATCCACTGAATAATGGATTATTAGAAAGTTATTTAGTTCTATGTGAAGTTTTAAACCCTGATGGTACATTACACGAAAGTAATAGTAGGGGATTATTTAATGAAGATGATGAGGATTTATGGTTTGGATTTGAACAAGAATATACTCTAATGAAAGACGGCAAACCTATAGGTTTTCCTAAAAATGGATTTCCTGAACCACAAGGAAAGTACTATTGCGGTGTAGGTAACGGACAAGTAACAGGTAGGGAGTTTGTTGATAAACATATGGAAAACTGTATAATGGCCGGTATAGACATCACTGGAACGAACGCTGAGGTCATGCTAGGTCAGTGGGAATACCAAGTATTCAGTAAGGGTAAAATTAAGGCTGGAGATGACCTATGGATTACTAGATATATTTTACATCAGATGTCTGAGGATTACGGTTATGATATCGAATTTCATCCTAAACCTGTTACAGGTGATTGGAACGGTTCAGGACTTCACTGTAACTTCTCTAATAAAAAAATGAGGGAAGACGGAGATGAAGAGTACTATCAAAATATATTTAAATCTTTCAAGGATAGACATGATATACACATTAATAATTATGGTTCAAGTAATGAGATGAGACTAACAGGGTTACATGAAACCCAGAATATTACTAAATTTAGTTGGGGTGTTTCTGATAGAGGGGCGTCTATACGAGTTCCACTACAAACGAGTAAAACGTGGAAGGGGTATCTAGAAGATAGAAGACCTGCGTCTAACGCTGACCCATATAAAATAACTAAAGTAATTAGTGATAGTATTGATTATGTAAAAAACTCAAAAAGTATAGAAAAAGAATTACTTGAAGTTTAATGAAAGATAAAGAAAAACATAACAATTATGGTATACCAAATAAAGTATCAATCTTATCTGAGAATATAATTGGAAGTTTACCTTCTATTATTGAGACTGATTTTTATACTATTGACGCGTTAAGAATAACTTTAAAAAAAAATAAAATTATATGGTCAAAAAAATATTTTGATGGTCAAGTCACTATTTACAATAAAGGATTAATACAGTTTTTAGATACTAAAACATTATTATACTTTACTAAAAATGAATATGAAAATACATATAAATTTTATTACTTATGTAATGAAGATTCTTCTGATAGTATAATCTTCTACTTAAATCAACTTAAAAAATATAAAACAATATGAAAATAAATGCACAGGAATTGCAAGAAAAAATAAATTCAGGTGAAAAATTTATAGTAGATTTGTACGCGGATTGGTGCGGACCTTGCAGAATGTTAAGTCCGATTATCGAAAGTGTTGCTAAAAAATTGGAGGAAGAAGGAAGTGAAATGAAAGTTTATAAATTTAACATTGAAGAAGACCAACAAATGGCTACTCAACTAGGGGTACGTTCTATTCCCTATATTAAAATTTTTAGTGGAGGAGAAAATGTGGGTAATAAAGTTGGTTTAGTTAGTGAAAATCAAATATTAGAAATGGTTAAAAACGTATTATAATGAAAACAGTAATCTTATATAGTATGGAAGGGTGTCCTCACTGTTATTCTTTAAAAAAAATGTTTAAAGAAGAAAATTTAGAGTATATTGAAAGAAATGTCGATGAACATGAAAAAGAATATAAACAATTTGTTGATGTAACTAAAAATGAATATCTACCCGCTCTAACATTAGTAGAGATTAAAGAAGGGGAAAAACCTGATATACAATTGTTAGCTCCAGACCTATCGTTCAAAGACTTAAATGAAGCAATTCACAAGGTCAAAGAATTCCTATTATAGTAGAACCATTTCTGAAGTTCTATCTCTAACCTTCCAACAAGGAGATACACCAGTAATGTCATTCTCAAAGTCATATTTATCCAAAGATAAATGTTTTTTCACATGATTAATGTTAAAGTCAAATAAGTCCAATATTAATGACTTCACCCATTCTTTATTAACAACTAAAGAATTACTATCAATTACAAAAGACATGGTCTCCCAATTTAATTTATTTATATCACCTTCGTAGTATAGATTATAAGATATGTCTTTACACAGTTGTTTTTCAAAAAGATTATGTGAAATATATTTTAAATATGTTTCATATATTTTGAGTGGGGATAAGCTCATTCCATAAAATTTATCACAAATAAATGACTTATTGTTTTTTAACCTCTTATTTATATATTGAGAATAATCACCTTCTAATAATATTTTAGAATATAACGACTCACTTGTAGTGTATATTATATTTTGAATGTCGTCAATCACATACTCTCCTTGTTGATGTGAATCTAAAAAAAGACGATTAGGGTATAACGAATTACTATCGAAAACACTTTTTACTATTACATCTTTGTAATTAATTGAAGACCCGTACTCAATTAAGTCTATAATACTATAGTTATTCTCAACACCTATCTTACTTTCCATATAATTTCTAAATAATTTAGAATAATTTATAGGGTTAGATATTGAAGTTTTACCTTTTAATATAATAAATTGAGTAACATCAATTAACTCTAAATTGGTTTTATGAGAAGTGTCAATATTATCGTACTCCTTTATTATTTCATTTAAAAATAAATTCCCTAAATTCTCCCCAAAAAAAATTGTCTCCATATTATACTTTTTATGAAATATACCAATAAATAAAAATACTATAAATAGAAAAAGGGATGTATTACACCCCTTTTTAAGTTTATGGCGGATTTTACTTAGTCTTTTTTCTTATAATACTTTTCCACAGTTTTATTTACCGCTTCTTGTACAGACTTAGTATTATCTTGTTGCTGAACTTGTGCTTGTTGTTGAGCTTGTTGAGCCTTTTTTTTACATCCACATCCCATGAGTTTAATTTTTTAATAGTGAGAGTTTATTTAATATATAAATAGTCTTTAAAAAGTTTATTTTATAAACTACTAATATTTATCATAAAAGTATTATAAGATGAATCTTAGTAAAGTATTATTAGAAGGAAGAAAAGACGAGTTTTTATTAAGATATAAAGATAAGTTCAAACCTGAGGATATAAAAAAAATATTTTTATTATCTATAGAACTATCATCCAACCAAAAGTTTTTAAACTTTTTAGGTAAGGTCATTTCATCTGAAAATGTAAATGATGATTTAGTTAAAGCGAAAATTGCGGTAGAGAAGTTTATAAAATTTCAAAAAAATTTAGAAATAAAAGATATTAATCAATACAATACTTTAAAAGATATTACAGATGCGATTGAAAAACACGAAAATAAGGTAAGGAGGGACGTTAAAAAAATAGATGGGGCCGACATAGTGTATGAAGACGACAGGTTTACTGTAATAACACCAAAGACACATGAGGCTAGTTGTTATTACGGAGCGGGCAGTAAATGGTGTACAGCAGCTAAAAGTAGTGATAGTCACTTTATGTCCTACAATAGAGACGGTAAATTATTTTATTTTTTAGATAAAAAAGCTAAATCAGGTAGTAAGTTTTATAAAGTTGCAATGTTACAAAAATATGATGGAAAACAAATTTTCTATGATGCGCCTGATGATTCATTTAAAGTGGGGTGGATTTTAGGGACACCTGAGTTTGAAAAGATTGATAATGTTATACAAAGATACATGTCAACAAATTACGCTAGTGATATCGAATTATTTAAAGACGAAATTAAAGCGAAACAAGAGTTACAAAGACGAACCCAAAGAGATGATAGAATAAGAAGAGAAAGATTACTAAGGAGGATGGACGATATAAGAGAAAGAGATGCGTGGAATCCTGAAAACAACGAATTAGATGAGGTAGGAAGAAAGGCAAATGCTGTGATGAGTGGTTTAAGAAATGAGTGGTTAGTGAATGAAGTTGGTGAAGATGAGGACATATATAATTTAATACCTGAGACTAATAATTTTTATCCTGGAGAAATTTTAGCATTTAAATGGATGGGTGAAAATGAAACAGATAGTGAATATATTGTGGGTGAATGGGATGATGTTTACGAACTCGCAAAATCTAGATTAAACGACTTGGTTAATGACGTAGGGTTAATGGAGTCATTTAACGAAGACTATTTGATGAATTACATAGACATAGATTCTATTGTCAGTTATTTTGAGAGTTGGTATTATGATTATGTTAGAGATGATTGGGAATCTATATTCGATGAAGATGAACTACCGTTATCTACAGAACAAAAGGAAAGACACGAAGAATTAGACCAAGAGATTGAAGAACTTTATAGAAAGACAAGAGATACTGACTCGTTACCTTATAGTAGTGATGAAAGGGGTGAAGTATATGATAAAATAGATGAGTTAGAAGAGGAGAGAGATGATTTAACATTAAGTCCTGAGGGAGAACCCACTGAGGAAATGATAGAAAAAAAGGTGGATGAGTATTTAAGTGACGTTAGGTCTAACCCACAAAATTATATTAAAGATTACGATTTAGACCTTGAGGAATTCTTAAATAAAGATGAGATAATTGAGGATGCGGTGGATACGGATGGTGTTGGTCACAATATATCACATTATGATGGTGTAGAATATGATATTAGAATTGATGGTCACGATTATTATGTATTTAGGGTAGATTAATTGATTAATTAAAAGTTTTTTTTATTCTTAAGGTATAATAATTAATTATGAGATTACCTTTAGATTGGATTTTACAAGAACCTATAGATATGGAACATAAAGAGTATGTTCTATTAGACTATATTTCTAAAATAGATAAAGACTTAGAAAACTTTAAACTATACCCAACATTTCAAGAACTTTCTTTACATTTAGCCAATCTTAATTCTATAAGTAAAAACTTAACTAGAATAGTATTAAAAAAAGAACCTGAAAATGTTGACGATGAAATACTTTTAGCTCATTTATCCCATAAAAAATTAACAGGTATTAGTGACGATAACTTAATAGAAATTGTAAAAATATCTAAAAAGGCTAATGAACAATTAAAAGATTACTTTTTAATTGCCAAGTCAATATGGTCTATCGTATTTGAATCTGTATTAGTAAAGCCTACTAACAGAGAAGTTAAATTAAATAATAAAAATGCGAATAAAGGTTATTTAATATTTGACTATAATGACGAAAAATTTTTATATGAATATCGTATAAAAAAAATTCATAGAAGATATGACGAAAAGAAGTGTGATTTTATATTAAAAGAAAGGGGAGAATTAATCACACATAAATTTAAAAAGAATCACATAATTTTCGAGGCAAAATTCGATAGTGAATTTCCTATTGACGGGTGTCTACTTTCGATAATTAAAAGAAAGGTAATTAATTACATTACTCAAACAATAAAATTAGATGAACTCAAAGAAAGTAATATAAAATGAGTAAAAAATCTAGATACCCTGATAATATCGTATGGGACGAAGAGAATGAAAAATTCCACGCTAATATATTACCATACGCTTCTAATTTATCAGGACCTAAAATTGAAGTAGAGGACATTGATTTATTTAGACAAAAAGGGACTCATAAAATACAAAAAATATTTAAATCTGAGTTTGAACAAATTGTCGACAAATACAATAAATTAATAGAAGAAGTTAACCTAAATAATATGATTTACAATTCGACTTATTCTTTCGAGCCTGTGGTAGGTTATATCTATCACTTATACTATGGAAATAATGGAAAAAAATTCTTATCATTAATATCACCAGATGAATGGGATAAAGAACAAGAACATATTGTATCGGTAAAATTAAATTCAGAACTAAAATGGGTTTCAATAAAAGATTTATAACTAAAGAAATAATTGAAATGACTGAGGATAACTACATAGATAACCTCTTCAATTCAGATGCGTTAATTTTTGGTGATGATTGGTCACACGATTTTTATAAAATGTTTTCGGAAAACAAACCAATAAATGAAATAAAAGAAAAACTCAAAAACTATGAAAACAATTAAAAGAGGTGTAGAAGTAAAAAGAGTCTCAGATAAAGAGGCTATTAATATGGTTAAATTTGGATGGGAATATTGCCCAAAGAACCTATGGAAAGAAGGTAGTAAGAAAAAACCTGTACAGGAATTAGAGTATGAATCTGACAATATGTCAGATAAGAAAAAGAGAAAAATGAGGAAAGAAAATAAAAAGAAGAAATACGAATCAAAGTAATATGGGTATTTTTAAAAACATAAAACTAAAGAGATTAAATAGTAAAAAAGATAAATTTTTTGAACTTTCTCATAAATACGGAAATATTGACAGAAAAAAATCTGATGAATACTACAGTCAGGCTGTTTTAACAGAAGAAAAGATAAAAAAACTATTAGAAGAATGAAAGAACAGGTAAATCATCCTTCACATTACGGTGGTGAGGATAACCCATATGAGGTTGTAAAAGTAGCGGAAGCTTGGGGTATAGATAAAGACGCCTATCTATTTAATGTTTTAAAATATATTGGACGTAGTGGAAAAAAAGATGATAACCCCCCTTTACAAGACTTAAAGAAAGCTTTATGGTATTTGGAAAGAAGAATAAAAACAATTGAAAATGAAGATGGAAACAAACACGATTTATACGTCAGACTCTATAAAGAAAATGGAGGTGATGGAGGAGGGGTCGATTGACCTTATTGTTACATCACCACCTTATGGTGTTGGTATTGATTATGATAGTTGGGATGACGACAAATATTTCGAAGAGTATAAAGTCTTTGCGAAAGATTGGTTAACACAGGCTTACAGAGTACTTAAAGATGATGGTAGGATTGCTATCAACATACCTTATGAAATAAACCGACAGGACAAAGGTGGTAGAATTTATTTTTCTGCAGAGATGTGGATGATAATGAAAGAGATTGGTTTTGGATTCTTCGGTATTGTTGATTTAGAGGAAAGTTCACCTCATAGAAGTAAGACCACTGCTTGGGGAAGTTGGATGAGTCCTTCTTCACCGTATATTTATAACCCTAAGGAATGTGTCATTTTGGCTTATAAAAACTTACATAAGAAAAAGGTAAAAGGTACTCCACAATGGAAAGGTGAACACCAAATGGTTGAAGACACTAAAAAAGGTGGGATGAGAAAGAAACTTGTTTATGAAGATAAAGATAAGAAAGATTTCATGTCACTAGTTTTCGGTCAATGGAATTACTTTGCAGATACCAAACAAAAAACAAAGGCGACATTCTCTTTAGATATACCGTACAGAGCGATTAAAATACTTTCATATAAAGAAGATATAATACTCGACCCATTCAACGGTTCAGGAACAACTTGCTTAGCCGCCGAAATGTTAGGTAGAAAATGGATAGGAATTGATATCTCAAAAAACTATTGTGAAGTCGCCAAAAAAAGAATTAAAGATTATCAGTTGGAACAACAACAACTTAAAATACAGGTTGATGAATTAACAAATTAAAAAAAATGGTTTATTACGAAACTACTGAGCAATTAATGACCCTTGCTAAGGAGAGAGGAATGAAGACCACCAAAGAGGGTTTATTACATTTTAATACTGGTAAATTTACGGGTAGGTCACCTAAAGATAGATACTTTTCTGAGGGGAAATATACAGATAAGACTATCGATTTTGAAAGAATCATAAACCAACGAGTTAGTAGAGATAGTTATATTTCATTAAAAAATGAAATTAAAGAATATATAGAAAACGCAAAAACTTTCAGAGCTAGACAAGTTGCAGGTTACAATTATGAACACAGTGCAACTTTTAATATAGAAAGTACAGAACCATGGGCTATCATATTCTTTAATAATATGTTAATTGACCCACAAAGTTTTGTCACAACATTCTCAACTACATTTACTGAATGGGAAATATTACATTGCCCTGATTTTGTAAGTAAAAATAGACCTGAAGATGTTAAAAATGAAAATTTTGTAATATTAGATTTTGATGATAGAAAAATCTTAATAGCTGGTACGAGTTATACGGGTGAGATAAAGAAAAGTGTCTTTACCGTTATGAATACTCTTTTAGTTGATAGAGGAGTCTTACCGATGCATTGTTCTGCTAATTCTAATACTAAAGACGGTAGAGGTGTTAATTTATTTTTTGGACTATCAGGTACTGGTAAGACTACCCTATCTTCTGACCCTTTAAAGTATTTTATTGGTGATGATGAACACGGATGGTATGATGATTATATATATAACTTTGAAGGAGGATGTTACGCTAAACTCATAGATTTAGATGAGTATAAAGAACCTGTAATATGGGACGCAATACATAGTAAATTCACTAAAACAAATACCTCATTATTAGAGAATGTTATAGTTGATGAGGAAGGTGATGTTGATTTTAGTGATAGTAGTATAACAGAGAACATTAGGGTTTCTTATCCATTGGACCAAATAAGACGTGAGGTTAAGGTAAGTATGCCAGGTAGAGGTTTAGGGGTTGAGAATATATTTTTTCTATCTTTTGACGCTTTTGGTGTATTACCACCTATATCATTATTAAATACAGAACAAGCAGTTGAGTACTTTAAGTTAGGGTATACTTCAAAAGTTGCGGGTACTGAAGTTGGAGTTACTGAACCTACCACAACGTTCTCACCTTGTTTTGGGGACCCATTCCTACCAAGGAAAATATCTGATTACACCAATATGTTTAGAAATAGGGTTGAGAATAACCACAAAGTAAAAGTGTGGTTAGTGAATACAGGTTTTGATAAAAATTATAAAAGATTCTCATTATCACAAACCCGTGGAGTTATTAATGGGGTTATTGAAAGAGATTATGAAGATGATTACATAGAATACAATGAATTAAAAATTCCAAAAAGAATAGGTAAGTACAATATGGAAAAAGTTTTTGAAAAACCTGATAATAATAGACAAGATAAATTTTTTACTATGTTAAAAGACTCCTTATAATGAGGAGTCTTTTTTGTTTAAATATTTTTAATAAAACTTTCACAAAAAAACAATTGACTAATAAAACTCTACACACTATACTAAAGGAACAATAAAAAACAAATTTCAAAAAAAATGAAAAAAGTACTAATGGCCTTTGGGTTGGCCTTAACATCCCTAATTAGTTTTTCTCAATCTACAGTAGTAGATGTAATCGTTAATAGTGAAGACCATACATTGTTGGAAGCCGCTGTTGTATCTGCTGGTCTTGTCGATGCATTAAGTGACACATCGGGCACTTTTACCGTATTTGCACCAACTGATGATGCATTTATTGCGTTAGCATATGAATTGAATGTTGAGGTAGAAGATTTACTTGCACTACCTAATCTTACTGATATTCTTTTATACCACGTACTTCCGGAAGTATATTTAGGAGAGGTGCTTCTTCCACCGTCAATTAATTCTATGTTAGGCACTTTACTCCCTGAAGAACCAATGTACATACAATCAGATGGTATGACTATTACAATAAATGGTGTAGCTTCAGTAACTGTGGCAGACCTTATTACTGACAATGGTGTAGTCCACGTTATCGATGCGGTTGTTTTTCCACCGGGTACACCTGCAGTGGCAACAGTATGGGACTGGATTGAAGGAAGTGATGTCCATAACTACCTCGAAGCAGCTGTTATTGCCGGAGGTCTACAAAGTACTTTAGAAGGTGAAGGTACCTTTACAGTATTCGCACCGACTGACGATGCGTTCGTCGCATTGGCAACTACGTTGGGTGTTGAGGTTACTGACCTTTTAGTTCTTCCTAATTTGACTGACATTCTTTTGTATCACGTATTAGGTACTACTGTTATGAGTACTGATTTATATGATGGACTGGAAGCGACCACAGTTGGTGGTGGTACTTTGACAGTCGGTGTCGGTGAAACAGTAACAATTAACGGCACTGCTACAGTCGTCTTAGCTGATTTAGAAGCTCAAAATGGTGTAGTACATGCAATTGATGCGGTCTTGTTAGACAACACTACTAACAGTGTAGGTGAGATTCAAAATACTCAACGACCACTAGATAATAACTATTATAATGTTATGGGTCAGAGAATCGATAATTTATTAGACCTTCCATTTGGTAGTTTATATATCTATAATGGTAAGAAGTATATTATGACTCAAGAGTAAGATTAAAATATTTAAATTAACTTAAAACCCCTCCTTGTGAGGGGTTTTTTGTTATACGTGATATTTATATTAAAATAAGTTACTATGAGACAATTCAGAATTGATAACTCGGAAAAAGATAGAATATTAAACCTTCACGAGTCAGCAACAAAAAGACAATATTTGAATGAGCAAGAAGGTAAATGTATACCAATAAATCAAGTAGAAGGTATTGAAGAAGTCGTAAAAGATAAAAACAAACTAAATTGGTTAATAGAGTTGGGAGGTGATAAATTAAGTGAAGTTTGTCATGGTGGATACGGAACTCAGTATAGGTTTAGAGTTGAAGAGAACCCTGATTTAAAAGTGGCATCATTCGCTTTGGATGGTGACTTAAACATTGGAAGTATAGGAGCGTAATGAAAAAAATATTAAACGAGACAGGATTAAGAAATATTAAGGCACTTGCAGATAGGTACAAGAAGGCTAAGATATATTTCCACCAAGACTTAGACGGTGTAACTACCGCCTTAGCGATGAAAAACTATTTGGAAAATAACGGAATAGAAGTAGTAGACTCTGAGATAATTCAATACGGAGATAAAGAGTTTGCAGTCAAAAAACAGGACGCTCAAGGAGACACAATGCCAGTTCTTGTAGATTTTGCACATGGTAAACCTATGTTTGTGGTTCATACAGACCACCACGATAGTCAGACGGGTGTTGAGGGAGATACTTCAACATCCTTTAGGTCATCTCGTTCAAATGTGGCAACACTTTCTGATATTATGTCACCATCAGACATATTCCCATCAGATGATATTACACTAATATCAACAGTTGATTCGGCAGATTTCGCTAGATTTGGTCTTGAACCTCAAGATATAATGAACTTTATATTTAAATTACAAAAGGATAAATCATTACAAAAAAATAAAATGGCTTTAGGGTTGGCCACGAATAAACTACTACTGGCTTATAAAAACAAACCTAAGTTCTTAGAAAAATTAGTTATGTCTTCATCACCATCACTATTAAATATATTTCAAAATATTAATAGAATTGCACAAGAAGAAGGATATGCATCACCTGAGGAAATGGTTTTAAATCAACAAGGTTATGTGAAAAAACAAGATAGTAGTGATAAAGTAAAAGTAGATGACGGAATAATCGTTCAATATGGTGGAGGTTCTATGTTTAAACCGGGTTCATATGATAGATATACACCATTTAAAAACAATCCTGACGCAGATTTTTTAGTTATCGCTTGGCCCATGGGATTAGTTCAGGCAAGTTGTAATCCATTTAAGGGTGAGAGAGAACTTAAAGGTGTAAACTTAGGTGAGATTGCTCAAGAAGTCTTAGCGAAATGGGAACCACAACTCAGAGATAAAATAATACCATTATCAACTATTAAGTGGATATCAGAATCAGGTAAAAGTTTTGACCAAGAGTCTGTAGGGTTTACTAACGCCGATTTAGAAGCGTTTTATGGAGATAAAGTTAGGTCTATAGACGGTGGTGAAGAGTATATGGATAGATTAAAGACAATAATGAACAAACCATATAATGATTTAACGGATGGTGAATGGGCAATACTTGATAAGTTAGGTGTTCCTGCTTGGGAGATGATTCAAGCAAATTCAGGAGGACATAAATGTATTACAAATATTTCAGCACTAAATTATTTTGGTAGAAGTAAGAGACCTCCTTCAGGTAAGAAGAAGTATGGTAAAAAAGAGGGAGACACTCCATACGTTAAGTTTGTAAAGATGATTCAACGAAGATTCGTTGAAGTTCTAAAAGAAAAGATTAACGAAAGTAAATCAAACTAAAGAAAAGGAGACTGAGTCTCCTTTTTTAATGTCTAAACTTTTACAAGTACCTCCAGGTAATTCTAATACTTCACCACCGTAACCTTTATATGAATCACATTGTGATTGTTTGTGACAAGGTTTGCAGTTATGATGTACCTCATTTATTTCGCCTCTATTAATCATTAATATATCTAAAGGAATAATACAGTTATACGTCCAAAAACTTTGTTCGGTAGTTTTTGGCATCATAAATAACATTCCATTAAAAGATTCGTTAAAGTTTTTATTTTGCATTCCCTCCTCTATCGATTTTTGTCTCGTACATAATTTGACTTTAAAAATGTTATTATTTATCATTACCTTCATATACATAAATATTATACATGAAGAAATATGCTGGAATAATAGTGAGACATGAAAATAAAGTTTTACTATGTAAAAGAAACAATGAAGGAACATTACCAGGTTTTTGGTCTTGTCCTGGCGGGAAAATGGAGCAAGGAGAGACACCGAGAGAAGCTGCGGTTAGGGAATTTATTGAAGAAACAGATTTACCTATCTACGGTAATGTCGAATTTATTGGTGCAATAAAAAGGTACACAAGAGACGGAGAAATTTTAAAGGGAGTGATGTATTGTCATCTTTTAGATACAGAAGAACCTATATATCCTGACTTGGATAACGCTATAGATGGTGATGAACACAGTGAATGTGGATACTTCGGTAAAGACGAATTACCGGAACCAATGACGAAACAACTTAATAAACTATTAAACATAATTTTAAAATGAAAAACTATATTTACAAAGCATTAAAGTCTAAGTATGAGGCTGACAAGTTAGAGTGTTTAGCTACATTAGAAATTTACTTTAACAATCCCACGGGTATTGGAGAACATCCAGGTATTATTGAAGAAATGGATAAATTAATAGAAAAACTTGCTACTGCTGAGGGTAATTTAGATACATTAAATAGTAATTATAAACAGTATTCTAAATAATATGGTGTTTTTGATTGATATATGAAAGATTTTTTATATATTTGTACAACCTTTTAGACAAAACAGTATATTTATATATTACCTTTTAAAAAAAAGTAAAAAAAAATTGGAGATTAAGAAAAAAGTTTCTTATCTTTGTAGAAGTTCTTTGAAATAATAATGACGAACACTCACTGAATCGAGTTTATATCAAAAAAGATTAACCCCCTTTTTTTAAAATCACAGTGAGTTATTAGTCATCGGCGGTTTAGCGTCGTTAGATAACCCTGGTAACAGGACTAAAGGGATTGAAGAGTGTTGAGCAACTCTCAGATATCCGCAGAGTTTACTCTGACAACTAAACAAAGTGGCTACGGTCAAAACCCTAAGGGCAACTGCTAAAGGGATGAAACCACTCTGAGTCCGTGGAATATCAGAGTTGAGATAGTGATATCAATAGGAAAAGCTACAGGTGACGGTTCGACACACCCTGTCAGGTGTTGTAGGGCTGAGTACCAGTATGAGGGGTCTCCGAGACGACAAGTCGACGTGGTCCTAACTTACCGTAAGTTGACAGACTTACAGAGAGGTGTGAAGCATTCTGTACTCCAAAGGTATAGAACTTCTCTCGAAGCGCATCTTTCATAAATCCATGTTGTTTATCTAAAATCAATTAGAAAAGCAAGAGTCTTCGAGCGTTGATGACGAAAGGTGTCTAATACTTCGGACCTTTGTCAACGAAGTTTTCCTTCAGACCGCAAGTCTAAGGATGTCGATTGTGAAACAACTCGTGGGTTGGCCGACCCTTTATGAGACCGCAAGTCTTAAGAGATTTTAGTAACGGTTGAGTAGTTATCAACGATACGAGTGGTTACCGATAGTAACCGACACTGATTCGATACCCCTGTCAATGGGGTGGATAAGTGGGGAAAAAGTAATAATAATCCCACAAAAGACGAGTCATTCAAACGTGTAATCTCAGCGTCCTTTAATTCCCTACCCCAATATATATAACATTAAAAACCTCAGTCTTAGTCGACTGAGGTTTTTTTACTTTAACGATATTTATTAACATACTATGAAAGAACTTATACGTAAAATATTGAGAGAAGACTTAGAGTATTCACATGTTACTGACGCTTCACCTAAAAGTGATGAGTATGAAATGAGTGAAGGTTGGCAAGGAGCACCTAAAAAAAAGGAACTAAGTCCTCAAGTAGAAGAATTCTTATTTGACTATTGGAGTAAAAATGGTACAGAACTAACACCCTGTAGATATATTGGTATAAATTGTTTAGAATACGAAGAGGAGATTGACAAACTGAAAATAAAATTCTATGGTGGATATGATAAAGCACTTGAATTAGCCAAAAAAGAAATAGGTATAGGTAAAAAAAGACATATATCTTCAGGAGGATATGAAATGGATGTGACACCTTTATCTATTGGGATTATCAGTAGGACGGAAGGTAACCCTGATGAAAATCCATATGGTACTGAATTAGGTATGAAGGTCCGCATAACTAACGGTTCAGTACAATTTTTAGATAGAGATGATGATACTAGATGGGACTTTGACGAACTATTTATGATTGACCACGATATTCATCAAGATGATTTGTATGAAGTAACTACTGAAATAGGGATGGCAGCAAAAGAATCTTTTTTAGATATAATCGATAAGTACGGATTGTATATGACTGGTATGGACCACAACTATAGAAATGCATGGAGATTATATGGGTCATAAGTAATAGATAAAAACAATAACATGAAATTACCTGAAGTATGAAAGAACTTATACGTAAAATATTAAGAGAACAAGACCTTATCGGACCCAATGACCCAATGCACCCGCGGGGGGACAACTATGACGGTATACCAAATATGGACGGTATACCCAATAACGAGCCCGTGAGTTTTAATAAGTCAGAGATACGAAAAAAAATTAATAATTTAAGAGCATTTTTACATAGTGATAATGGATTAGGTCTTAAAAAATTGGTTAACGACATTCAGGATGAAATAAAATCACCTATGAGTAACGAGGAAAAGGAAAACTCAAAAGAATGGTTACTTAAGTTAAAAAATGCTAATAAAATAAATTCTTGGTATTACAATAAACTCTTAGAAGAGTTAGAAAATTTTAAAAGAGTTGAAGTTAACGGAAGGTGGCACCACTCAAATAAGATAAACACAAATTATACCTTACTTTCTGAGTTGGTTACTGACATTTTATTTGAACAAGGTAGAAATGATATCTTACAACAAATTTCTGAGGAAAATAACCCGACCCGATTAAAAGACATCTTAAAAAAATATAAAAATGATATCCAAGATGAGTTTGGTAATATGTTTGATGGGCATAACTTAATAGATATAGCAGATAAAAAATTAGGGGTTACGGATAGAATAGGTTTAGCGACTGAAAATAAAGCGGTAAAGTGGATTGAAAGTGATAAGTGGGGAGGTACAGTTGTAAGACAAGGCGGGGATGGTGATTTTATAGATATGAAATTAGGTATCGACTTAATAGTAGAATTTAAAGGAAAACTATATACTGTACAGGTAAAAACTGGTGTAGGTCAAAAAGAAGATTTCATTAAAAGATATTTGAATGGTAGTTATAAATCAGTGGATATATTAATGTATTTAGATAAAGGAAATGTAGTACCTATTAACTTAAAAAAATTAAAAAAATGAGTACTCTACCTGATGTATTAAAGAAACAAATAGACAATATTGTCGATGGACTCAAATTTCAAGAGTTAGAAGATAGAACCCTACCAGGTTTTCTCTACGATACTGCGGTATTACATAAGAATGGTAAACCTTACTTTATAATTGTTAGAAATATACTGGATTTTATTGATTTAAAAGTACTCCCATCAGTTTCTAATCTTATTCTTTATGGTTATGAACAATCACCTGAAATGCAGGAGTACTTAGAAAACAGTATAAAAGAAAGACTAGGTATAGACTTTGACATGTCCTATGTATTGAATAGAACAGAAGAAAAGAAGTACTTAAATATACTTATACCACTTCTTCAAGGAGGAACTGATTCATCCAATCAATAATATCTTTTGGTTGGTACTCTTTACCCTTTGACTTGTAGTATTCTTTAAGTTTCGTACAATCTAAATTGTATTTTCTATCGTGACCTAAACGGTCAGTAACAAATTCAAATGTTACGTCTTTACCGATAATTTCAGATATCTTTTTAACTAATTCTAAATTATAGAAAGTATTGTCAGTACCAATATTGTATACTTCATTTACGACTTTATCATCCATCATCAAGTCAAAGATTACTTCAACATTATCTTTAACATACATCCACTCTCTAATCTGTTTTCCATCACCGTAAACAGGAACTGTTTTTTCGTTAATTATAGAATCAAAAATTTTAGGTAAAAACTTCTCTTTATTTTGGTTTTCACCATAGTTGTTACAAGTTCTTGTCAAAAGGTAAGGTAAACCAAATGTTCTGTGAGACGACAACACAATCATGTCTGAAGATGCTTTAGATGATGAGTAATAAGAACTTGGGGATAAGTTGTGGTCCTCATTCGAACTTAACCATTCAGAATCTGCCATATCACCGTATACCTCATCAGTGGATATGTGAATAAACTTTTTCAAAGATTTATTTTGTTTTGCACATTCAACTAAGTTAAATGTTCCAATAATGTTCGTGTTCATAAAAGGTCTACCATCTGATATTGAATTATCTACATGACTTTCAGCGGCAAAATGAACAATATAATCATATACACCTAAATCTTCAGGTGTGACATCACAAATATCTTTTTTAATTAATTTATTATTCTTAATAATACTATTTGGGTCTGCTGCGTAGGTCATCTTATCTAAAATTACTACTTCGATTTTTGGTAATCTCTCATTCAATAGATTAACAAAATTAGAACCTATAAAACCTAATCCTCCTGTAACTATAATTCTCATGTAACTTTTTTTTTAAAAAAATAGGATACATCGTAATAAATGTATATATTTGACATATGGAAAATAACGAAATCTCATTCAACCTATTTGATAATATGATTCATAACGAACCTATGAGGTGGCAATCAATCGAATGTGACTTAAAAGACAATACATTTTTTCTACATCACCTAAACAATTACATCAAACATAACCCAATACATGAGTTGTTTGTGGATGAGGTACCTGAAGAATATGAATATTTGTTTGAAGACTGTACTATCGAAGAATTAACAGATATTAGGGACGAATTACTTGTTTGTATGAATTAATTTTCTTATATTTGTGATATGAAAAACGTAGTCATTATTCACCCACAGTTTGGACAGTTGTTGAATCAAGAGTTTGATAACGAACAAAACCAACACAAAATCTATCTTAATGCGGTTCACTCAGCTTTGGCTCTGAAAAATCCACTTTCTATGTTCAACGGGGTTGACAATCTTATTCACATCCCTTATGATATTCTAAAGGAATGTGTGATTGTAGGAAACACATCTTCCATGACTCTCGGACAGTACGCAGTTACTAAAATGAAAGAGGGGGTTAGTTAATCTCGTTGTGAAACGAGTGGTGGAGTTCGACATCCAAGTCGGCCTTACAGGTGGGGAGGAAACTCTCCACCTTTTTTATTTAACTTATATTTATCAACATGTTATATTTATTATTATGGAGGTAGAAAAAGCTCAATTAGTTGAAAAAATATTAAATACACCAACGTATTTAAATTACTTAGGTAAAAATAAAGAAGGAGATTCTGATATTGATAGGTTTAATGTGGAATTGAAAGAAATATCGAAAAGTACAGAGACTAAAGATAGGTGGTCATCACCTGACATGAGTAAATTATTAGATATTACTATGTATTTAAACACTGATAAAGAGTATATTAGTTGTGATGATTTATGGTTTTATTATAACATAGACCCAGGGTGGTGGGAGGCACATATAATACCAAATGGAGTATTAAAATTAATTGGGGAAACAAAAGAAAACCGCGATTATTATATTAAAATAAGGGTTAGAAGTAATAACGGTAAGTACAAATATTGTGAACAATATGAGAATATTGAATAAACATCTATAATTTTAAAACATGATTCTAATTTTAAAAATTCTTGGTTTTATTTTAATCGCAATATCTATATTTTTAATAGGTTATATTGTTGGTGTGGTTAAAACGGAAGTTAAAAAAAATGTCAACTATATTAATGAAGTAAAAAGAACATTCATTGAATTTAATAAAGAGATAACTAAACTGGGTAAGTGGGTTAAATCAATTGAAAATAAGTCAAAAATTAAATAGTTTAAGGATTAAAAAAATAATAATATTTATACTATTATGGAAGAAGAAATACAAAGAATAACGGTAGGTATAATAGAATAACCCGTTATACGGGATACTTATAAAATATAAAACAATAAGACATGAGTAATATAGTTATTACAGAACAACAACTTAAAAAATTAAAAGAGAACCTCAAAGAGAATAAAGATGGGTCGTATATGGCCAAACAACAAATGTTTACCATAGCAACTTTAGCTTATAAGATGTGGGAAACGATGGAAGACGGTGAACAGTTAGAGGATTGGATGGAGTCTAAAATTGCACAGTCAGAACAATCTATAGTTGCGGTTGTTAAGGCTTTTATGTACGATGAGATAGAGGGTGAGGTAGGAGGAATGGATAAATTAGATTTTAATGATTTAGTTATAGGCAACTAAAATAATTATAAACTTGAAAAATTAAAACCTTTTCCTTATGTTTAGGGGAAAGGTTTTTTATACCCTAAAAAATAACAATACAATTATGATTGAACTAAAATTTGATACATTAAATCATTCGTTAGAATACACGTATGACCATATTACTCGTACATTTGAAAATGTAATGACTATAAAAACTCATGAAAATTATTACGAAGTTTTACAAAAACAAAATATAACAGAAAAAAACGCTCCTCTACTAAGGGTTCCGATTAGTAACACTATTTTGGAATTTAATCATGAATAAATTTTAACATACATCATTATGGATGAAATAGAATTTGATGAGGAAGACGCATTGGATAGAGTGTTAAACCACGCTATTAGTGAATTACAAACAGTTAGGATGAGATTTAGTAATGAAAGCGACTACGTTTTGGTTAAAGAATTTAATTTAAAATATTTCGAATCAATCAAAGAATATGATTATGAAATGTATGGAAAATATCGAGGTGAGTACGTTATGATTAATAAAGAAGATTTTAATAATACTATCTTATGAATAAATTAGATAAACAATATCAAGAACTTTTGATGACCATATTGGAATATGGTGTAGAAAAAAAAGATAGAACAGGTACAGGTACTAAGTCAATCTTCGGTTATTCTATACGTCATAAAATGAGAGATGGGTTTCCTCTTCTTACAACTAAGAAGATGGCGATTAAATCACTTATGACAGAACTTAAATGGTTTTTAAAAGGAGATACAAATATTCGTTACTTAGTTGAAAATAATTGTAAGATATGGAACGGAGATGCTTATAAGAATTATAAACTCATGAACTTATTAGTAACGGATGTCGATTATGTGTCTATGGAAGAATTTATAGAAAACATTAAAACTGATGATAGTTTTGCGGATTTGTATGGGGAGTTAGGCCCTGTTTACGGTAAACAATGGAAGAAGTGGGATAAGTACGACCACCAACTAACCGATAAAGAGGGATTCCCAAACGTTAAGTCTTCTGTTGACCAAATAAGGAATTTGATAGAGCAGGTTAAAGATAATCCTGATTCAAGAAGACTTATGGTTAACGCATGGAATCCAGGTGATATTGATAAAATGGTATTACCTCCATGTCATTATGGTTTTCAAGTATACACAAGAGAATTGAATTTAGATGAGAGAATTGACATTTATAATGAAGGGGTAAATCCTATGAGTCGTTCTAATGACTACTTCCATGAACATATGGACGTATACGGTATTCCAAGACGTGAGATTTCACTTATGTGGAACCAAAGGAGTGTGGATACCTTTTTAGGATTACCTTTCAATATCGCGTCTTATGCGATGTTATTAGAAATTATTGCCGATGAAGTTGGTATGGTCCCTGGTGATTTGATTGGTAACTTAGGTGATGTTCATTTATATAATAACCATATAGAACAGGCTAAAGAACAAATTAAAAGAAAACCTTTTAAATTACCTAAGATTCATCTTATTGAACAAGACATTTTAAATGGTGAGTTTGATTATAAAATCATTAACTACGAATCACACCCAACGATTAAGGCACCATTAAGTAATTAATATTTGAACTGATACATTAATTCTCTCTCACTAACCTCTTCATTATATTGGAATTCAAAAGAAACTATCATTTTTGAGGAATCAAAATAAAAATTACCTTGAGAACCTTCATTAATTTCCCAACCTGGATATTGTTTTAAAAGTTCATAACAATAGTTTTCTACGACCTCAGGTATTTTATAATGGTCATCTCTCCTTGTTCTACCATCTTCCTCTAGCCAACCACTATCACCTGAACCTTGGAAATCTACCTCCAATTCACCGTGACCTTCCTCACTTAATTTATTTAAAAATTCAATAATTTCTTCAGGTAATACGTCAGCATCATATACATTATTGTTTTGTTCACCCTCGGTATAGTAACTATAATCCCCATATATTCTTACCATACGCTCCTCAGGATTAATCTCAAAAGTATAGTTATATATCTCGGCGTCACCACCTCCAGGAAGGTTAACCCAAGTATCTAATTCATTATTACCTTTTAAAACGTCCATAAAATCTTCAATAAATTTATCAATAGGTATGGGTGAATTTGTCCACTGACTATTGCAATAAAATTTATTTCCTGATTGTAATTGCAAGTTATAAGCATCTACGTCAAAACTCGCAACACTACACTTATTAAGTTCCATAAACTTTTGGAACATATTTAGTACCACTTTTAATTGTTTAAGTTCTTTTTCCATGTCAATAAATATCAGTCATCAAACTTTAAATTCACAGTACGGGTCATCCATGCAGGTTTTTCTTTATTATTAAATGCGTCTATCCAATCCTTAGCAGAAGGTATTGTATTATAACAGTCTTCTTTTACGTGTTGTTCTCCCACATATCGTGTATAAACGACTTTTCCGTCCGAGTTGATAAATGACTCACCGAAGACCTTTTCACACTCAAATATACCCTCTGAATGGTGTCTGAAGGCTCTGTGGTAACTATGTCCAATCCACGATTTAGTTTCATCGAACCAATTGTGAATACCAATGTAATCTTCGACCTTTCCTCCGAACTTTTTTACTGATGATTTTGCGTGTAATAATGGGTGTGACATACTTGATTAATTGTTTATAAATATTATAATTAAGTGTTAATGAAAAGAAATGATTAAATACACAGACATCATCGTCGATTTACAAGCCGGTGACACAGGAAAAGGAAAAGTAGCCCATGCATTGGCTTCAACAAAAGATGAATATACACACATAATAAGATATAATGGAGGTGGAAATGCAGGACATACTATTTACCATGACGGTACTAAATTTGTGACTCACTATATACCTGTTGGGGTCTTATATGGTATTAAGTCTATAATTGGACCTGGATGTATAGTAAACCCATCAAAACTTGAAGAAGAGATAAGGACATTAGAAAAAGGAGGATTCAAGGTAAGAGAAAATCTACTAATAGATAGAAGAGTTCACATAACTAAAGATGAGTATGTGGAAGAAGACTCTAAAGATATAAAGATAGGTACAACTAAAACAGGTAACGGACCTACATACAGAGAAAAGTATAACAGAACAGGATTACGAGCAGAGGATTGTGAAGAGATATTTGATTATGTGGTTGATATTTTTGATGAACTACATGGAGAAGATGAGGTTAAGATACTTTTTGAGGGTGCTCAAGGGTTTGAGTTGGATATAGATTGGGGAGATTACCCATACGTGACCTCATCTCATTGTACAGTTGCCGGCGCATTACAAAACGGAATACCATATCAAACCGTAAGGGATGTACATGGAATCGCTAAAGCCTATAGAACTTATGTTGGTAATAAAAAATTTGAAGAACCATCAAGAACCTTTGATTTAATTAGGCAAGTTGGTAATGAGTTTGGTGCAACCACAGGTAGACCTAGACAAATTGGATGGTTAGATTTAGACGATTTAAAAAAAGGAATTAAGATTAACGGTGTTAATAAACTAATTATGAATAAGATTGACGTACTAGAGAAAGTGAAGACCTTTAAACTAAAAGAAAATGGAAACTTATTAACCTTCAATGATAAAAGGTTATTTAAAGGGTTTATCATACAACACTTAGTTAAAGAATGTCCAACTTTGAAAGAAGTAACCTTTAGTGAGTCACCTTATGAGATATAAATTTTAAAATCTGAAATAAATGAAATTTCACAACGCAAAAAGACTTACCGAAGAAGGTAATCAAAAAGTAGTACTCGTAGATATTGACGAGACTATTTGTTATTACGAAGATAATAACAACCGTAGGTATGATTTATCAATACCTATTGAAGAGAATATTGATAAGATAAATAAATTATACGACGAAGGTTGGAAAATAGTGTATTGGACTGCGAGAGGTTCAGTATCTAAAAAAGATTATACCGATTACACATGGGACCAACTGACAGGCTGGGGATGTAAGTTTCATGACTTAGTAACAGGGATGAGCCCAAACCCTAAACCACATTTTGATTTGGTTATAGATGACAAAGCCAAAAGAATAGAAGAGATATGAAAGCTATAGTGGCGGTAAATAATTTAGGGTTTATTGGTCTGAATGACAAATTACTTTGGTACAATAAAGAGGATTTATTACACTTTAAAAAACTCACAGAACATTCATCTCTTTTAGTTGGTTATAGAACCGCACAAGCACTTCCACCTTTAAGGAATAGAAAGTTAATAGTTGTGGATAGGATAGAACACTCAGAAAATCATTATTACGATGTTGATTGGTGTATCGGAGGGAAAAAAACCTATGAAAAATTCTGTAATTCTTTTACCGAATTACATATATCACACATAGATAATAACGAAATTGGAAATGTAACATTCCCTAACTTAAGTAAAATGAATCCTAACTGTAAGATTTTTAATTATTATTTTTAAAAGTTAAAACCAATACTTAAATTAAAACGAGTGTCTCCTAAAAAATACACAGAAGAACCGAAAGTAACCTTCTCATAGTTATATAGTAAACCATACATAAGATTAAAGTCCTCTTCAACCTTATCTGTGATACTATATTCTCCATTTGAAGAAAGAACTGAAAACTCATCATAGAATACTAAATCGGTTTTTTTTGTACTTAGATTTATACCTGCAAAATGGGATAATGAATTAAATACTTTACCACCAACACCGATAGAGAAAGAACTATACTCCTCAAAAGTGTCTATTTGTTCATCTCCCCAGCTCATCACTTCTTCAAACGTGATATTATAGTAGTGCTCATATTCAGACTTACTACTACCTTCATATGATAAATAAATAAATGTTTCACGACCTATAGTTCCATATAAACCAACTGACGATGGTTTGTTAGGACTAAAAGTAAACCCTAAATTTACTTTAAGAGGTTTTGAATTTCTTTCAGTTTGACTATTTGAGTTACGTCTATTAAAAATACCATTATCATTTCTTGTTCTGTAAGGTACATACGGATTCCAAGAGGAATAATAATTATTAGGATAGAAAACAGGTGATTGTACAGGAGTTGGTACAAACACAGGTGTAGACTCCACATAATTAGTTGTAGGAGCGTTACGTTCACTTCTCTTCCTTATCTTTTCATCTCTTTCACTCTGACTTAACAAAAGTAATGGAGAGAATAATAATAATATAGTTGTATAAAATTTAATCATTTGAATCAAATATTCCTACTAATAAGTAGTATATAAAAATTAATATCATAAGAGGCCAAAGTGTTACTAACCAAAAACGCTCAATACCTGAAACGTCTTCATCAACCCAACGAAACATCTTTTCCATTAAGAAACCAATAATCGTACCAACAAGTAGATATAAACAAATTAATTCATAGTTAGAGGTGATAATCATATCTTATAAGTATTTATTACATATACTTAAAGATAAGTGAAAAACGGAGGAAAAAAAGGTCTAATAAAAGTCTTACTGACTGATAGGAAAAAACTGCTCGAAAGTTACAGTAATAATGTTTTCGATATAGAGTTTTTTCAAAACTATTTTAATGAAGACTGTGAGTCATACTTACAATATATTATAGATAATAAATTATCGGAAGATAAGTCTGAGTTTTTAGAGTTATCAAAGTCTGTAGGTTGTGAACACGTTGGTATGAAGTTAATATATTACGAAGATGCTGATTATATCGTTAACGATATTAAAGAACTTTTTAGGTATGATATAGTAGATGATAACAGACTTCTTTTAGATAAACAAGATTTGGCTAATCTTATTAGACCTGATTACTTGGCTGGTATTTTAGATGATTCTGGATTGTTCGAAGACTGGTTCCCTGAATTTGAAAATGATGAAATTGAGAATGCCTTAAATGATGAAGAAAAGAATACTCTATCTAAAATAATGGGTAAAGAATCCTTTGATTTTGATGATTTAGAAGATAGTGATATTATTGATGAGCTTAAAAACATATATACTTGGGCTTATAGACAGGCTTCAGAAGATGAGGTATTTGAAAGGGTAATGAGTGATATTAAAACTTATTTTAAAACTGACGACATAAAGTTTGATGAGAACAAAAATGGTAAACTGTTATCAATAAACGTAGACAACTTCTTAAACGACATAGTTCACGATTATTACACAAATGGTACGTATGAAGATTTTGATGTATTTTCAGAATGTAGTAATTTTGTTTGTTTCTTGGCTGAAATGAGAAACTATGATGATAGTTATCATAATCTTGAAACAATGTATCTTGACAATTTTTATCCTGACCATAGAAGAGTTGAGGAGTTATTCCATGAATATTTTAACCAAGAGATAGGATGATGGAAGAGGAAAAACGAATAGAGGACTTGCAACAGTCAGTTAATATACTCGACAAAATAGTAGACAAAGTACTTTTCAAAGATGTCGAAGTAAAGCATGATTTTCACGTAGCCAAAACTTCCATACGTCCCTATGTATTGTTACAATTTTATATCGACATTGACAAACAATTCAAAGGTTCACCCACCTATGACGAAAACTATCAAAAAACAGTTGATGAAATTGAACACAAGGTAAACGATATTTTAAAATATATAGGACTTTCACCAATAGGTCCGGATGTATTACAACATTACACGTACATAAATGATGAATACGTACAAGAAGTTGCTAAGAATTGTAATGATGATATAATTAATATCTTAACCCATGAATACAAAATACCGTATGACTTAATACAAGAGTATGATATTTTAGTTCAACTACAAGAAAACCCTGATTATCCAAGCGATACTAACATATTAGCTTACTCACACTCATTAGGTAAAAGTGGATTAGGTACTGATAGTAGGTTTATGGATAGAGGTGTAGATTGTGATAAACTTATTGAGATTACCGACAGTGTGTTTGAAACTAACGGAGTTAAAGAAAGTGGATTTCCATATCATAATTTCATGTGTGAAAAAGGTATGAGATAATGGAACAGTTAAATAACATACCAGAACCATTGTTAAATCAAATTAAAGATTTAGGTAAAGGGTTAGATAAATACTTAGTAGGTGAAGAAGTAATTATATTTTACGACCCATTAAAAGAAAAATTGGCAGGATACTACTCCACAAAGATTAAGAATTTTGTACCCAACTACGAATATTTTTTTATTATAGATTATCTTGGGATAAATAGTATAGAAGATATAAAATACTTTTACAACAATATTGTTATTCCGAACATGGGAATATCTAGCGATATAAAGTTAAAAGATGATTACGTAAAGAATAAAAGAATCATAAATTTTATTGAAACTTCTTTTAAATCCTCATTAGAAAAGGGGGATGTAGTAAAATTATAAAGTTGATTTAATAATAATAATTAATTATTATTGTTTATAAAAACTTTTTTATGAGAAGAGTATGGGAAATATGGGCTAAATCTTTAGGTTCTAAAGTTAATAAAGAAGATAATTGGTATAGTGATAAAGTTGCAATTATTAGGACTTTAATTGTGTTACAGGCATTTATAGCTAACTTATTCATCGTAGTAAATATAATTAAAAATTGGTAAAATGATTAAAGAATTCTTAGATAAAAACTTTAAAACATTCGTCACTAAAATTGATGAAAACTATCAAGTAACATTTCAGGGGATTGGAGGTCAGGAAGGTTATATAACTTTTAGACCTGCTAAAAAAGGGTGGAATAATAAACCATTAAGTCAAAATACCTACTTAGTTGGAGATGCAGATATGTACCAAGTAATAGATAGTTTAAAGTTATATATGAGTTTAGACGAAAAAGACATATCTACAGTTAAAAAAACATTTACAGAAATTAGTTTAAATGTTTTAGAAGAATGGTTATATAACGATTAATTATTATCTAACTAACTAAAAATGCAATTGTTAACATAATAATAAAAAAGGTAGTGACTAAAATATTCGATTGTCGTGTTGATTTATCCATAAAGCAAATATAAGAAATATTTTTAAAATAAAAAAGACTTAATATCAAAAAATGGACGAAAATATTATAGATGTAGGGTTACTACTCAAAGACTTAAAAGACTTTTACATATGGAAAACTTATGTGAATAATCCTAACTTTGTTAGTGAATGGATAAAAGATAGGGAAGAACTGTTAAACTCAATACCACGACCAACCATGTCCAAATGATTAAGTTAGACATAAAGGTTGGTGATACAATACTAACAGGGAGATTTAAGAATAAGAAGACAAAGGTAAAGACGATTACTTATGATGAACACGGAATGCCGTTAATTAATGGTAGACCTGCATGTACTTTTAGAATAACTTCGGATAATTAATCAGTCTCTAAAATCATATGGATGAGGCCATGCATACTGAAATGATTCTACAGGGTTTAGTGACTCAACAAATGTAATATTATCATCATAACCTTCCTTTAATCTTTCAAAATTACCTTTACCAAAAGACAGAACATACCATTTCCAATCGTTATATGAGTCGTCACCACCTACATAATCCAAAGATAGTTGAAATTCTTCTTCAATTGTTGATATCTCCCTTAACTTACGATTCAACCATCTATACATGTTGGTATAGAATTCAACATCTATCAAACCATACCTAATTAAAGATTTGATAAAAGTTTTAATTCTTCTGTAGTTACCGTCAGATGGAAAATTCACATAGTTGATGATGTGCCACATGAAATCATCCATTTGTTCTGTGTTATCTGCATCAGTAACCTTAGGTGAGTTACTCCAAAAATGCATCAGGTCCATAGACTCGGACTCTTCTCTTAACACTTTCTTAATTAAATCTCTCATTTCTTAATTCTTTCAGGTCTCATGTATTTTATATCAGGGTTGATATCGTCAAATACTTTATATGCTGACGGTAAACTCATATCATCACACTTACCCTGACCATACATGAAATATAAATATGGTTTGAAGGCTAATGATATATCATCATCTAAACTAAGTATATACTCATCGATTGCATCCACTGTGTCCCTACCTAAAATAGTATCCAAATCAGGAACCCATTCAACATCGACCTCAGTTAGACAATGACCAATCTCATCTTTCACTTCTTCATAAGATTTCAACACACCATCTCTAATATTATCCAAATCATCAAAACCTTTTTTATCGAGAGAGAACACAGGATATGGATAAACATCCATAGGTAGAACATCAATATATCTCAAAGAATTAGTTAAGTCCCTATGAAACCTACCTTTCTTGAGTTCTTCAATCGTATCAGGGTTCCCACCAAGAGATGGATACATCTTAGATAAATCAATATTTACAACAACCAAATGTTGAAAAATGGATGGTAGATACACTACATCACAAGGCAATCCCATCTTGTTAAAGAACAAACCGTCAAACAACAGTTTAATCCTTTGTGACTCGTTATACTTCTCTGATAGATTATCTTCCATTAGTGATAAATATTAAAGAAGTAAAAAAAGGGGGTAGGGGAATTTGAACCAGCCACGATTAATGAGAATCCTCAAATAACTCTACTTTTACACCGTCTTTGTAATATTCATCTTTATTTCTAACAAATAACCACACCATTAATAAGACAACTGCTGCTAGTGAAATCGAAGAGGAACATACTATTAAAGATAATGTAAATGAGTCTTGTATTGTTTCGTATAAATCCATTATCTTATTACATAAATTACTCCTTCCTTAACCGTGGTTTCAAAACCTTTACGAGCCTGTATTTTATATGTATATAACCCGTCTTTTGAAAAGTGGGTACCACTCTTAACCTTATCACCAATCCACCACTCCTCTATATCTTTACTATACCAAATACATTCACCCCAACAGTTAAATATCATAACCTCATAATCATCCCACTCTACACAACTTTCAGCTCTCCACCCATCATTAATGTTATCATTATCTAAGGTAATCGCGTTAGGGACATAAATAGGTTTTATATCTAAACTATCCAACCAATATTGGGAATAAGATAGATTACAAATTAAAAGAAAAGTTAATAAAGTTAGAGATTTTATTTTATTCATATCCAAAAGGTAATTTCGTTATATTCTTATTACGTTCAATCTTTATCGGAGTATATTTTGTAGGAATTTCATAAGTGGATGACAGATTCTCAATATTAGATAACTCAGATAGATATAAAGGTTTATTATTATATATAGTACCATAATACCATAAAATTCCTTCATTATTAGGTTTCCAATAACCACCCAACTCAATATCTCTACATTTCACATTAAACTTACATGATTCTATGTCATTATCAAAGTATAAATATTCTATTTTTAAATCATTAATTTCTTCAATTAATGTGGTTATGGAACTATTTAAAAATTCAGGCTCCAAAAACTTAATAGAAGAAATAATACAAGGTATCTTATTATTCAAGTTTTCTATTAATTCAGGATATCTACTGTCACAATTAAAATTTTCATTACCACAATCATTTTCGTATACTATTAACCAATCATCATAAACGACAGGTTCGATAAAAGGGTTTTCTTTTAGGTAATTTAATAGGTAACTTTTACCACTACCTGGTAAACCTATTACAAAGGTGATATGTGCGTGTGATAACTCAGTAAAAATCATATTAACTAATATAATGATAAGTTAAAGATAATCAAATAAAAGTATATTTATAATTAGGATTATTAAAAAAAGGGGTAGGGGATTTTAAACCAGCCACACAATGAAAGATATTAATCAATGGAAATAGGATATTCTAAAGAGGAAGTACAACTATTCGAAACAGTAAAGAAACTGTTCGGTACATTATATGCGAAAGGGATTTTAGATTACGAAGCATACTTAGGTCACAATAACGCGTACTTTTCGGGGAGAGAAAATAAGCGAGCCACACTCGTAACAATAGAAATCAAACCTGACTTAGATAAACTAAATCCATTATCACCAAATTTTGACCCACAGTATGTAGATACAATATGGAAATCGGCCAATATAGAAGATATCAAAAAATACTTAGGGGCACCAAACTTAATTATCGAAACATACTATGACTGGGATTCTATAGACGGAAAGAAATGGACGGAGATGAGTGTAAAGTTCCAATCAATAACAGAAGAGATTGTACAAAAGATTATATCTGAATATAACTTAGATATGACATCAGATTACTTTTACGGTTTATATAATTTCGGAATATATCCCGTAGCATGGGAATCAGAGGGGAAACTTACAGTGTATATAGAATCAAATAGTTCTCTTTGTAGTGATTTAGAGATACCAAGAGAAGATATGGAAAGGGTTGTATTCGAAATACTATCCAAATACAATATTACCGAAAACACAGTAGTAATAGATAACAAACTGTGTAAGAAGCAGGGGAATTAACGTTTTACGTAACGTTTCTTAATCTTAGGTTCCATATTCTCGTCTCTATCTTTCCAATCGTGGTAATACTCCACTTTAAATAAAAGATTCATTGTTAACTTAATTACCAATACAAGGGATATTATAATACCCAAAGAAACCAACACATAAAATAATAAATCACTCATACTAATAAATATCGGTGAAAGAATACATCAGTCATAATTTATAGCTGATATATGTCATAAAATGGGGACTAACTAAAATAATTAGGGGATACCAAATACTTATTATTAAATAAATTAAACTATGGGTAATTGGTTAGGTAGAAGTGAGTATGATTTTGAACCATTAACTGTTCTCCCACCATCTTATTTAGAATATATAGATAAAATGGTTAGTGAATGTGAGGTAAAGGTTAATGAGATACCCACATGGGATGATTCTTTTGATTGTCAAATAGTCCATGGTAATGATTTGGTCTTCGGTGTTCAGGGAAATGTTAGTCAAGAAACGTATTTTGTATTCTACGGTTCCAAAATATTTCTATTCCATATGGTACCCATGAGTAAGGAACAACAAACAGTCTTTACTACACAGATATTCTTAAAACATTTTATGAAACCTATTGATGATGTCTACGAAAGACAGAACGCAGATATAGACCTACCATTTAAGACTCCTGTAGTAAGGGCAGCCCTTAACTATTAACTTAGACTCACTAATAAAAACAAAAGGGGTAGGGGATTACAACTAGCCACTACGTGGACGATTCTAAGATACCAAGAAACTAATAACTATTAGAATTAGTGTGATGATACCAATAAAACTTTTCTATAACTTATATAGAATGATATTATTATGGAGTAAATGTAACTACTCACTATACATTTCACTTCGTGAACCACTCCCCGTTACACGGGTCGTTATGTTTCGTTCATAGTTACATTCCCCCCATAATAACCGAAGAAGTCTTCCCCCTCAGAGACTTTAAAGACATACTTACTAAGAGGTTTTATAAAAGGAAAACCATATACGAAAATGTATTCATAAGTAATACATAATCCTTCGGATTTTTACACCACTTTCTACCACATTTTACCACTTAAGAAAGTCTATTTACATGGACATTTTGTCAGGTTTCTAAAGGAATTGGGGATAGGGAAACGTTGGAGGGGATTATAGGACTTCGTCTCACCCACACCCCCTTTATAATGCACCTTTTTATCTGGAAATTATATACCCCTTTTAATACACTCAGAATGGACATTTAGAAAAGGGGGAACTAAAGAAAATCGGGGATTCTGCCGATGAAATCATCGATTTATTTATTATTAGCTGGAAAATATGAGGGGGGATACTAATACAAAACCCTCCAAAGGGATTGTGCTGTGAGCAAAGTCCACATGACATTTTGACAAAACCAAATAAAATGACATAAAAAGTTATCAACAATTCCCCCTAATGATATCAACAGGAGGAATTAGTTATGAACAAGTTATAAAATAAAACCCTATTAAAAGACGGACCTCTTGACAAACCCCCTATGGTGACCAATGATATCTATATCTTCATTCCTCTTTTCAAAGAAGTTATTAACAAACTCTTCAATATTATACTTCTCATATAGTTGAGTCATGAATTCTAACTGATGACCTTCACCCCCCATGGGAACCATATTAAATAAGAAAGCTGGAGGGGAATAAATGATTCTATATATGGGGGAGTCACTACCTACATCACCGTAGATAGAAAATACGGGATTACCATTCTTATCATCCAAACGTATTTCCCATTCAGTACTCCAATTAGCTCTCATGTGATTACCCACAACCAAGTTGTTCATCAACTTATCAATATACTCAAGGTAACCTGAGGGGAGAGTCTTGAAATAATCTTGTTCCATATAGAATAATTTAACAATAAATATTTGGATATTAGTTTAATTCGCCGTAACTTAGGTTGATGCTTTATTTTTCCCCCTATCTAAATCTGAAGCGTCAATACAAATATACGGCAAAAATAATTAAGAAACAAGTTGTGTATTAAAAAAGATTGTTGTAACTTCGTGGTGTAACCATCACAAGTTCGAGGGGGACCGAGTATACTCCAACCTGCCTTATACTTTCCCCCTACCAAACTCCAGAGCGTCAACATAAAGATACGAATAATATTTGACAATACCAAACAATTCCCCCTATAGTTATTAACACCTGACATATTGTCTGTTCATAACTTCCCCCTATTATATTTGTATATGTAGTTGTCCTGACATGACTCCCATAGAAGAACATACACTAAGGGGGGACCCATATGGAGTTTACCTAAGAACCCCCCTATATACCCCCCTATGGGGTCCCCCCCTCCTGTATGGGGTCCCGTATCCCCCCTCCCCCTGGGGGGTTTTGGGGGTCAAAAGGGGGTTCAATAGCCTAAATGAAATTTGTATGGGAATCCTGAAAAAATTGTTTATAAAATTTTTGAGAAAATTTGGTATTTATTTGTATGAAAGAATTAATCCGAAAAGTATTAAAAGAAGAGTTGGAAGATAGAGAACAAAAATCTATCAGTAAGTCCATTTCTTTACCCAAAAAAACAGGTGTTTTACTACATGAATTAGTTACCGTTGGTGTATTTGATGTTATAGATAAAAAGGACATTAAATTACAACCTTATCATTTAATTTTTGGGGATAGTAGTTTATCTATTTTTGATGCTTTTGGTACTAATGAAATTGCAGGTCTAACTAGAGAAGGTGCTGAGGAACACATAACCAAAATGGAATCTGAAGGAAGGACGGAAATGGATGATGCATATATTGGTGGTTTAACCAATTTTTATAGGGACCAACTATTTGAATTTATAAATGTGCAAAGAGCATCATCACCAGGATATATTAACAGAATTTTGGCTCATGAATCATTACACTTAACTCGTTATTTAATAACACTGTCTGAAAACGAGTGGATGAGAAATAATTTAAAGACTGATAATTGGTGGGAAGATGAAAGGGCAGTAATGGTTGATTTAATTAACGATAATGAAGAATACTTTGCAGAAGTACTTGAACGTACTACAGCCATTGCGTATGAAGGTTGGAATAAGACCCTCTCCAATACGGAGGGGTTTTTTATTGATTAAAATTTTTTGGAAAAATTGGATATTTATTGGTAAACAATAATACTATGGGACGACAAATATTATTATCCGAAGAAGAAAAAAGAAACATACAAGAGATGTATGGTTTGATTGATGAACAATCTAATGATGAGTTTAAAGTGGGTGACCAATTAGACCAACTATCAAAAATGAAAACTGTTCAACAATCATTATCTGAAGTTTTACCTATCTTAAATAAAACTAGGGAAGAGTTACTTGATATTCGTAATAAGGAAATGGTGAATCAAGTTATGAATACTAATGAAACAAATCGTAGTATATTGAATAACATAGGTGGTTTTTGGAATAGTACTGTCAAAGGTACTGGATATGAAGACCAATACGAAGAACCTTTTGATATCGTAAGTGATTTAATACAAACTCAAAAAATTGATGGTGACTATCTTCCCTTAAAATGGTTAAAAGACATGTTGTATTTAAGTAAAACTGAATTCAAAGATTTTATAAACCGTGTTAAAAAATCTAGACTACCAGATTTTGTAGAAGAAGTTAGGAATAGTGGAACTTCAAAGGGAAAACTAATGAGTATGACTCCTCCTGATTTAAAGTATAGGGTTGAAGAGTTGTCTAAAGCATTACGTTATTTAGACTCGATTGCGCATATTGGAGGTACAGTACCAAAACCAACAGGGACAAAACCACCTCTATGACCAAAATAAAAAATAAGAACCTCTCCAA
>Ga0206124_10000027_pt1 | contig 108492 bp, 103 predicted proteins | sample Helgoland_Spring_3_FD_148671 | JGI IMG/M metagenome (GOLD analysis project Ga0206124, IMG submission 148671) | Pelagic subsurface seawater microbial communities from Kabeltonne, Helgoland, North Sea - Helgoland_Spring_Bloom_20160321_2 | ecosystem: Environmental > Aquatic > Marine > Epipelagic... | reverse complement strand
GGAGTTCGCCGAGTTGCAGTGCGCGGCTGTGGTAAATTCGCAGCAGGCCGTTGCCGGCGGTGACGATATTGATTTCGACCACACGATACCCAGATGTGATGTATTCCTGCTTGGAAATCGAGTGGATCGCGGCTTCTTTGCCGTAATACTCTTTGCTGTCGTCGGGAAAGGTGATGGCGAACAGTGCCTTGTTCTTGATCGCACGGGAACGAACGGTGACGGCGCTCAGTGACGAGACCATGCAGCAGAGGAGGAGAGTGGGTAGGAGGCGTTTGGAGAAGGGTATCATAAGTATCAAAGTGCTGGCCTTTTGATCGTGTGCAATTTTTATTTGTTTCACTTCATTTCTCTGAGGGGTACAACTTTCAAGAGAAGCGAGGTATTACCCTTTTTATTAATGCTATCCTGTAAAGACCTTTCAGTCGAACTGACCCCTGGCGGCACGCGCATCTTAGAGGGTGCGACTGCGCGGTTTAAACCCAAGGCACTCAATGCCGTGATAGGGCCATCGGGCTGTGGTAAAACCACTTTGGTGCGGGCGATGCTTGGGCTATCTTCGCGTCTAGGCGAAGTCTTTATGGCGGGCGAGCCAGTCGCGAATAGCGAGGCTCTGCGCGGCAAGCTGGCCTTTGTGCCCCAGTTCAGTATCGCTCAAGAGCGACTGAGCGTGGAGGAAGCGCTGCGCACTGCGCTGGATCTGTGCGTGGTCGATGTGGCGACGAAGCAAGCCCGGTTGGAGGAGATTTTACAGCGCATCGGCTTGGAGATGCATCGCGATAAGCGGGTGGGGGGATTGAGCGGCGGGCAGTTGCGTCGCCTTGGCCTCGGCTTGGAACTGGTCGGTGATCCGCAATGCATGGTTTGTGATGAAGTAACGAGTGGACTGGACCCGCGCTCAGAGGACCAGATTTTGACGATGTTGCAGCGTCTGCGCGATGAGCGGGAGAAGTCCTTTATCTGCATTATTCACAACCTCGCCAAATTGAATTTTTTCGATTGGATCACAGTGGTATTTGAAGGGACAGTGGTGTTTCAGGGCGGTTTGGATGCGCTACTGGCGTATTTCGAAATCCCAGATGCGTTGCACCTCTATGATCAGTTGAATGCCCATTCGATCGAGCATTGGCGGGAGCGCTGGAGGGCCGCGAGTGCTGAGGATGCGGTGTTTGCGGCGACGCCGATGGTTGCACCAGCGCTGCCGTCAGCGCTGAGCCAAACTTGGACTTTGTTAAAGCGCCGTGCGCTCTTATTTAAGCGGGACAAGGGCTATTGGATGCTGACGCTGGGTATTACGATTGGGTTTCCGCTGTTGGTGACGATCTTTGCGATGGATGGCTTGCCGCAGTTGCGTGGACTGGCGATGAGTGCGTCGAGTGGCTTTGTCGAGCAGGCGCAGGAGAATTTGCGTTACCGAATCGATGCCTTGGAGTCGGCTTCGTTGGTCACGGGTTTGATTTTGTTCCAAGTGATCCTGCTGACCTTAATGGGTAGTAATAATGGTGCGCGCGAAATCGCGGGTGAACGTAATCTCTACGAGAAAGAGCGTTTCGCTGGCTTGCGACCGCGGTCGTATGCGACCAGTAAGTTGCTGTTTACTTCGGCGGTGGCGATCGGGCAGGGGCTGTGGATGACGCTGTTTGTCAAATACGTCTGTGACTTCCCCGGGCCGTTATTGCCACAAGCGCTGGTGCTAATATTGAGCTGTGTGTCAATGACTGCGATCTGCTTGGCATTTTCGGCGATTTTTAGTTCGGCAGACAAGGCGTCGCTGTTGTCGGTGTATTTAGTCGGGTTTCAGTTGCCGCTATCTGGTGTGGTGTTGGCGCTGCCAGAGGTGCTGGTGTGGGTCTGCCGGCCGTTTATCAATGCGTATTGGGGCTGGGCCGGGTATTTCGGCTCGATGATTGATTCGCGCTTTTACGATGCCTATCGTTTGGAATCTTCGGAGATGATTCCTAGTCCGATGCTGGCTTGCGGGGTGCTTGGCGTGCATTTCTGTGTCGGCGCGGCGTTAGTGTTTTGGGGTTGCCACCAAAAGAAGCTGACTTAACCCTCAGTGGAACAAATTCAACCAAATGCCGATATACGGTCTTATGCCCCCATTGAAACCAGCAAAATCCCGAAGACCCGCGTCGATCTGGAGCGCGGTGTCGCTGATTGTCTCTCTGTTTGCTGTCGCCCTGACTAGTGGTTGCGGTGACAACTTTTCTGATCTCGAAGTGCTGCCGACCGAGAGCTACATGAAGAAGCCAAGCGATTTCTTGGGGAATACGTATACGATTCGCGCGCAGATTGACTCGCAGGTGAAGTGGGAAAAAGGCGTCGGGCGTATTTTGGCAGTTAGCCCTGAAAGTGGCGGCGCACGTCTGCCGGTATTCGTGCCGGATGCAGTGGGTGGTAATTTACATATAGGGCAGCGTTATGAAATGCGTGCCAGAATCGAAGCAGGAGGGCTGATCTATGTTGAAAGTTTACGCAAGTATTAGTCTTGGTCTGGTGCTCGGCCAGATCACCTCACATGCTCAGGGCTACGCGCCTGCGGCGGCTCCGGCTCGACCCGTGCCCGCAGCGGCGGGGATGTCCGCGCCGGTGGGAGGGATGTTTGAGAGTAACACCTTTCTTGAAATGGCGAGTCGGGCATTTGATCCATCCAGTGATTCGATGGATTTTGAGAATGGCAGTTTTGCCTGGAAGGGACGCACTTTTAATTTAACCAGTCAGCGGGCATTTCGTGCCCGCTTTGAGCGCTTCCTGTTGGCTTCGCCGACCGAGGAAGAAGAGAGCTATGCGCTGCTGATGAATGACGTGCTGCAGCGTTTGTCTGTGGCAAGTGATCGCAGTGACGACGCGATCATAGAAACTTGGGAGATGTTGTTTCGAGCCGCACGATTTGATCCCGATGGTGGCAATAGCACCATCGTAGCGAATCAGGTGTTTAATGCCTGGCGCATCCGTAAAGAGATGCGCGGCACTGCGCTGACTCAGCGTGAGTTGGCAGACATGCGGCGCCATCAGCAGACAGTGGTCGCGAATCGCGCCTTGATTTTAGAGAAGATTAAAGAACAGAAGGAGCGCGAGACGGTATCCAAGACTTCCGGTAAAGGTGGTAATGGCAAGAAAGCCGATTCAGGTGCTTTGGCGACAGAGGGTGCGTTTCGCGCGCTAGAACTGGCCGAGACCGAAGCCAAGCTAATCGCGATGGAAGGGCAAGCGGCGTTGACCGGCATCCAAGCGAAGTTGCAGATGCAGAGCCAAATCGTGGCATTTCTGGTGCAGCGTCGCTATCAGCATGCCTTGCTACTTTCGGGCTTTTACCAATTATTGTTTAAAGGATCACAGCAACAACTGGAAGTGGGCAAGGGCGAGTTGAAGTCGTTTTTCCCCAATACAGACATGGTGTTTACGGTCGATATGATGGCCTTCGTCGCTAACGAAGCGATCACTGACGTAAATAAGGGAGTGGACGCGGTCAACACGGCGTATGCCGAAGATCGTGCGATCATCGCATTGGAGCGGCTGCAAGAGACCTTTTTTCTCGGTGAATATATGCCCGAGTTAAATGCGATCCCTGTCGAGCAGCGTCGTATGTTGCTGGATTTATATCGCGATATGATGGAAGCCGTCGAGCTGGCGGAGGCGAAGGACTATAACGGCGTGGCTCAGTACGCGGAGCGTATTGCGTTGATCGCAAAGGACTTTCCGGAGATGCGGGTCCTCTCCAGTGTCGAGACTGCCAAGAGCATGAGCGACATGGCGGTATTTGCCGCGTCGCAGTATCGTAATCTTGGTGACATCGATAAAGCGCGTGCGGAGCTACAGCAGGCGATTGATATTTGGCCGTCGAATCCGTCGATTCGCGAGTTTCAACAAGAAACCACTAAGCTGGCAACAGCGGGCTCGCAAGGCGTGCAGATTTTTGACGACCTCTATAAGCGCGGCGACCATCGCGGTATTTATGACCGCCGTATGGACTTGGGCTTTGCCTTGGCAGAGGATACTGAGCGGCAACCTTTGTTGATGGAGGTGATCGAGCAGGTCTCGACGATTGATTTATTGGTGGCGCAAAGCGCGGAGGCCTTAAAACAAGGCGATCCGTATGTCGCCTGGGAGCTATTGGCTGAGGCAGCGAAATTTGATCCAGATGATGCGCCGATGAATCGAGCGCGTGCAGAGCTGGCGCCACGAGTCGCGGATTTTGTGGTCTATTTAGACCGCGCGCAGCGTCAGGCGGCGGAGGCGCAGCACGCGGGTTCGTTAGCAGGATTTTTGGCCGCGCAAGATATTTATCCTGCCAGTCGGATGTGCCGCGAGGGGATCGAGCGCCAATCGTCAGCCTTGATGGCACATTTGAGTACACAAGCAGAAGCAGTCGAGGAGTAGCAGGGAGCTCCTGTAGAGTCTTATTTTTTGCCAAGGCTCGCCGCTACAATTGCAATTTAACGAAATCACGCCGAGTTCGGGGTGCAACGACTCAATTTACTTGAGCCGCGCGCGAGTTGTCCCAAATTGCTCTCTGTGATCGGACTCGATGTAGATATCTTTTTTCTCCTGTATCTGGGGAGTGGCTTTGCGCTGCTCTTCGGTTTGTGGTTTTACTACGATTGGAAGGATAAGCATCTCTTTGAGGCCCAGCGCTCGAAGGTCATTTATCACTGTATCAAATGTAGTCAGATTTACACTGGTGCACACGGCAGTGAAGAATGCGATTGCCCTCAGTGTGGGTTTTTGGTCGCCTACGCTTCTAAATAAGTGGTTTTTTTAGTTCACTCGTTTTCATTTCCCAGTTTTCGCAATCTAAGTTTTTCAATATCATGCCAGATCATATCGCAGTCCTCGATTTCGGCTCTCAATACACGCAGGTCATTGCCCGCCGTATTCGTGAGGCCAATGTCCTTTCCCGTATTTATCCGTATAATACGCAAGCTAGCGTGCTTAAAGAAGCCGGCGTCAAAGGTGTCATCCTGTCTGGTGGGCCCTCTTCGGTATTGATCGAAGACTCGCCGCGTCCAGATGCGAAGGTTTTTGAAATGGGCCTCCCGGTGTTGGGTATTTGCTATGGTGAGCAGTTGATGGCACACATGCTCGGTGGCCGCGTAGGTAAGAGTGATGAGCGCGAGTTTGGTCACGGCACGCTCAACATTACAATCAAAGGCAAGCTGTTCGAGGGCCTGCCAGACACACTGCGCGTCTGGAATTCGCATGGTGATCGGCTAGAGCAGCTTCCTGAAGGGTTCGAAGCGGTTGCTTCGACTGAGAATTCGCCTTACGCGACGATTCAAGATGCGAAGCGTGATTTCTATGGCATGCAGTTCCACCCGGAGGTGGCGCACTCCGAGATGGGCACTGAGGTGATTGCGAATTTCCTCTTCAAGATTTGCGGCTGCGAATCGGATTGGTCGATGGCCAACTACATTGAAGAAAGTGTGCAGAAGATCAAAGATACTGTCGGCGACGAGCGCGTGATCCTAGGCCTGTCCGGCGGGGTCGATTCTTCGGTCGCAGCTGCATTGATTCATAAAGCAATTGGCAAGCAGCTGACATGCGTATTTGTGGATAATGGTTTGCTGCGCTTACATGAGCGTGAGCAGGTTGAAAAACTTTACGGCGATCACTTTAATCTCGATGTGCGCGTGGCCGATAAGGGGAAATTCTTTTTGGATCGTCTGGCAGGTGTGTCGGATCCAGAAACGAAGCGTAAGATCATCGGTAATGCGTTCGTCGAGGTGTTTGACGAGTCGGTCACTGAGCTCAAGGAGCACGGCAACTATACCTTCCTCGCTCAGGGCACGCTCTACCCGGATGTGATCGAGTCGATTGCGATCGATGGCAATCCTGCCGCACTGATTAAAAGCCACCACAATGTCGGTGGGCTTCCTGAGAAGATGAATCTCAAGCTACTGGAGCCGCTGCGTGAACTGTTTAAAGATGAAGTGCGCGAACTCGGCTCGCAACTCGGCTTGCCGAAGGAAGTCGTTTGGCGCCAACCATTCCCTGGTCCAGGTCTTGGTGTGCGCGTTATGGGATCGATCAAGGAAGAGGATCTGGTCGTGCTGCGCAAAGCGGATGCGATTCTTCAAGAAGAGATGATGGCTGCGGATCTTTATTATAAGGTCTGGCAGTCGTTCTGCGTATTCCTACCGGTTAAAACAGTCGGCGTGATGGGCGATGAACGCACCTACGAAAACGTGGTCGCGCTACGTATTGTCGAGAGTCTCGATGCGATGACCGCCGACTGGGCGCGTGTCCCGTACGAAGTGCTGCGTAAGATTTCGAGCCGTATCATCAACGAGGTGTCTGGTTGTAATCGTGTGGTTCTCGACATCAGTTCGAAACCACCGAGCACGATCGAGTGGGAGTAGCCGCACGGGTTTACTGCTCGTTTGAGTTTCGAACAAATTTTGTTTAGCTAGGTCTGAAGCATATAAGTATGAAGTTATTATCCTCAATTTGTTTAATCGCTCTCGCTGCTCCGCTGTTTGCTGGGCAGGCGAAAGTGAGTGCCATTGTTGAACGTGCTCGTGCCACCGCTGGCACTGAGGCGGCGTTGAATGATTTGGTTACTTTGCAGATAAGTGGCTGGATCGAGCCGGCGGAGTCTAAAATGCCGAGCGCCAGCATTTTGATCATTTCGCGCAAGCCCTGTTCACAGCGCTTGGTTGTGACGGTGGATGATTTGGTCGAAACGACGATTCTGGAAGGCGACTCGGGTTGCATTATCCGCTCAAATTTAAGTGATGAGGAAAAGCGCTCTCAAATTCGCACGATGACAGATGAGGAACTTAAACGTGTCGCATTCAGTACCCGTCAGCTCTTTAGTTTCTATGGTGCCGACTTTAAAAGTGGTGAACGCATCAAATATGAGGGGATTGAGCAACGGCGTGGGGTGCGTTGCCATAAACTGTTGTACTCCTATCCCGACGGTATTTCCACCACACGCTATTTTGCCATCAATAACGACCTGCTCGTCTCAACGATTACGGATAAGGGAGTGGAGAGTGTCGAAGTCGGCGAACAGATTGTTGCGGGCATTAAATTCCCCAAACGTGTGGAGTATTATCAGGGCCAAAAAATGCTACACACGATGGTGGTTCGTGACATTAAAGTGAATAAGCCATTGAAGCGCGGAATCTTCACTATCCCGACCGGTCAAAAAACTAAATAAGTACGGCTCTTCTAATTTATTATGCAAACACTCGAATTTTCAGATTCACCCAAATTTTTTAATGCTCTGCGCAAGGCTGAAACACTCGAATTTTCAGATTCACCCAAATTTTTTAATGCTCTGCGCAAGTTTTGCACCACTGCGACTGTGTCGGGGGATGTCTCTGAGGTGGTTACTGCCGTGTTGGCCGAGGTGAAAGCGCGCGGCGACAAAGCGGTACTCGACTACACGCAGAAGTTTGACGGCGCGCATTTGAGCGCCCATGCAATGCGCGTTGATCCCGCCGAGATGAAAGCGGCATTAAAGAGCTTGTCAGTTGCCGACCGTAAAGCGATTCGTGAGTCTATCGCGCTGGTTAAGGCATTTCATAAAAAGACCCTACCCAAAAATTGGAAGGCAAAGAACGCGCAAGGTGGAATCGTCGGCGAGCGCTTTTATCCGATCCGACGTGTCGGGCTGTATGTGCCTGGTGGTAATGTGCCGCTGGTATCGACTGTCATTATGACGGCGGTCCTCGCGAAGCTGGTAAAGAATCCTGAGATTTGCGTCTGCACACCACCAGCTGCAGATGGTTCGATTGCACCAGGGATGCTGGCTGCGCTTTCGATGGTAGGCATCGACGAAGTGTATAAAGTTGGTGGGGTGCAAGCTGTTGGCGCAATGGCCTATGGTACCGCAACGATTCCAGCGGTAGACAAGATTTTTGGTCCAGGTAATGCTTTTGTGATGGAAGCGAAGCGTCACGATTGCACCAGGGATGCTGGCTGCGCTTTCGATGGTAGGTATCGACGAAGTGTATAAAGTTGGTGGGGTGCAAGCTGTTGGCGCAATGGCCTATGGTACCGCAACGATTCCAGCGGTAGACAAGATTTTTGGTCCAGGTAATGCTTTTGTGATGGAAGCGAAGCGTCAAGTGCTGGGCACAGTTGGAATCGATCTGCTGCCGGGCCCGAGTGAAGTGATGATCATTGCCGATGCGGGCGCGAACCCACAACATGTTGCCGCGGATTTAATCGCACAGGCCGAACACGGTAGCGGTAAAGAAATTATTTATTTAGCAACTACCAGCAAGGCGTTGTTGCGCAAAATCGAAAAATCCCTTGCTAGGCAATTGCCTGAGCGTAGCCACGCGGCAAAATGTAAGAAGGTCTTGAAGAGCCGCTTCCTTACGGTGATCTGTAAAAATCTCGATCAAGCCGCACAGGTCTCGAATTATATCGCGCCAGAGCATTTGGAGCTACAGGTCGCCGACAGGTCGATCGATGCCTTGACGAATAAGATTACCACTGCGGGCGCGATCCTGCAGGGCTATATGACGCCGACCGTGTTGGGCGATTTTACTGCGGGGCCGAGCCACACATTGCCAACCGGCCGTGCGGGTCGTTTCTTTAGTGGTTTGCAAGCGACCGACTTCATTCGGCGCTCTAGTGTCCTTCGCTACGACACGAAGAGCCTTGCGAATGCAGCACCAGTGGTGGAAACCTTTGCGCGTTTGGAAAAGCTCGACGGTCACGGGCGCTCGCTAACGATACGTCTATAAGTGCACTCTGTAGTCTTTCCATTGGTGAAATCGCTGTCTCTGCTAGATGGTCACATCAAGTAAGTGCAGCCTGAGGAAAGATGGGGTGAGGATCAGTGGTCTGTATGATTTTAGGAATGTGATGTTCGCAGAGGTTGATTTCGGCATTGTGTGGCTTACCACGAATAGCCGAGTCTCAGATTGTAAGTGGTGTCGAGCTTGTCGACGCCCTCGACAGCGCCGCCGTCGTATTCGTATTCAATTTCAAAGGCGGTCTCAAAGCCCCCCGCAATGGGGAAGCGAATGCCAAGAATGGCATTGAGGATTGTTTCACTGGGCTCTTCGACCTTTAAGATGCCATCGTGGTCAAAGTAGAGCGTGGAGCCGAAGCCGATAATGTCGGTACTAGCATCGATGAACCATAAGGCGCAGTCTTCTTTGGCGCCGTCAGCATAATTTTCATTTACCCAGACAGGTCCAAGCTCCATCTCGAGTTTGAATCGTTGGGTCTTAGAAAATTGTCGGCCTAAATGTGGTCCGAGTACAGTGCGCAGGTCGATGTCTTCAAATTGATCGTATTCGAAACTCAGTTTCGCCCCTCTATAATTTTTGCTGCCGGGCTCTAAGAAGCGATCGTATTTGGAAAATAGATACCAGTTGTCTTCCGTTTTAATTCCGCGTGACTCTTCAAATTCTATATTGCCTTTGAGTGTATAGCGGTCTTTCAGGCTAAGCCAGGCTGAGCTGGCTTTGAGGTCCCACTCATCACTGTCTGAATTACCTCGTTTAGCTTCAGTTGCAACTGAGAAGCGTGCGCTCCACTGATAGCCTTCACCGAGCTTCCATGGCTCAGGGTTGACCATCTCGATGTCGGAGGCGTCAAAAACGACTGAGGCCATATCCTCGGATTTCATGAGCATCGTTTGTTCGGTCGCAATGATCTGGCGCTCGCGATACACGGTACCATTTTTCATCATCAACGTCACGGGGTCTTTGGTGGTGATGCGCTCGACGTTGTCCTGACTGATCGTGATCGTGCCGGCAAAGGGCGTCGAGAAGATGACCTTGTCAGCTTCGATGCGAATGAGTTCGCCAATTAGGCGAGAACCATTTGACATCTGAATTTCATCGGCGTTGCTACTTTTGGCCACTAGAATTGCGATAAAAGTAGTAATTATGAGTTTTCTGAACATTTTGGATTTACCTCTGGCGAGTGAAGTAGTGTTTATAGAGCGGTGACAATGATTAGATGGAAAGCAAATCGCTGGTTAACTGTCAAAGTTGTTTGAGCAGCGATTTTTCGCGTTCGTCTTCAGCTAATTCGATACATGCCCATGAAGAAAAAATTTAATGCCAATGCGCGTGCCTTAGCACATGTCCAGCAATTACATGCCTATGTGCCTGGTGAGCAACCGCAGGGTGAGGGATGGGTCAAGCTCAACACCAACGAGAATCCGTATCCACCGTCGCCACGGGTGGCCGAGGCGGTGGCCGCTGAGGTGGCGCAACTGCGTCGCTACCCAGAACCAGTCAGCCAAGAACTCCGTACTGTAATTGGTGAGCGGTTTGGCCTGACTGCACAAAACGTCATTATCGGTAATGGCTCTGACAATATTTTAGATTTAATTACGCGCTGCTATGTTTCCGCAAAGGGGGCGGGGCAAACCGTGCCGAGTTACTCGCTCTATCCGGTGGTGGCTGGGATGTCGGGTAAAGGGATGCTTGATGTGCCGTTTACCCGCTCGATGGAGATGGATGTTGAGGCGATCGTTGAGATTAACGCGCCGGTTTTTTTCCTCACATCGCCGAATGCGCCGACAGGCGTGGCGTTTTCTCTGACTGCCATTGAAGCGGTGCTGCAACGAATCGACGGGATATTGGTGGTGGACGAGGCGTATGTAGATTTCGGTGGTGAGACTGCGGTGGCTCTGCTGCAGGATTATGAAAACCTAGTGGTGGTACGAACGTTCTCAAAGTCGTACGCCCTCGCTGGTATGCGAGTTGGGTTTGGTCTGGCGAGCGCTGGTATTATCAGCATGTTGGACCGAGTGCGGGATGCCTACAATGTGGACCGAGTGGCGCAGGCCGCCGCGCAGGCCGCGTTTGAAGATACTGAATACTTTGAGTCGCAACGGCAGAAGGTGATTGCGACCCGTGCGACGACGTTGGTTCAGCTCGACGGACTCGGTTGGTTTACCTATCCGTCGGCAGCCAACTTCCTATTCACCGAGCCACAAAATAGCGCCGGAGAATCTGGCGCGGCGGTGGCCGCGTCGCTGTTCGAATATTTAAAGCAGATGAAGGTATTAGTACGCTATTTCCCCGCTCATCCTTTAACTTGCTCTTTTATACGCGTTAGCATAGGAACTGACGCTGAAATGGAGGCTTTTTTAACCGCTGTTACATCATGGCTGAATCACGCATAGCAAAAATCACCCGCACGACTAAAGAGACGCAGATCGAAATAGAGCTGAATATCGATGGCACTGGTGTGTCCGTAATCGACACTGGTATCCCGTTCTTCGATCACATGCTGACGCTCTTTGCCAAGCACGGCCTGTTTGATCTGAAGGTCAAAGCAACCGGCGACATCGACGTCGATTATCACCACATGGTGGAGGACACCGGGATTGTGCTCGGGCAGGCGCTCAAGCAAGCCCTTGGCGACAAAGGCGGCATCCGCCGTTATGGATTCTTTCTATTGCCGATGGATGAGTCGTTGGCTCGTGTGGCACTGGATTTGTCGAATCGTCAGGCGTTTGTCTATAATGTGAACTATCAGTTTCCGATGGTGCGCGATTTCAGTATCGTGTTGGTGAAGGAGTTTTTTCAGGCCTTTGCCAACGACGCGGCTTGTAACTTGCACATTAATCTCGAATACGGTGAAGAGCCGCACCACATTGCCGAAGCTATTTTTAAAGGCTTTGCCCGTGCGCTTGATATGGCCACAACCGTCGATCCGCGCCTCGGCGGGGCGCTGCCCTCTACTAAGGGCACGCTTTCGAAGTAGTTTGGACGCGATTTATCCGTAAAAGGACGATCCGACAACGGGTCGTCCTTTTATGTTTCGCAGTAGACCCTCACCATTAGACCTCATTGTGTTGGGCATAAGCTCGTCGAATGAAAGACTAGCGGGGAGGATGATTTGACAGATCTGAGGGCTTGTCTGCTTGCATCCTGTTTGAGATTCGCCACCTTGTAGCGTTCCATATGAGCGTAGAGTCCCAACAGAGTAAGCCACGGCTCGCCGTTATCGATTACGGTATGGGTAACTTGCGTAGTGTGGTGCGCGCTTGGGAGCATGTTGGTGCGGCTGCGCAACTCATCACCAGCCCCGATCAGATTGGAGCGGCAGATGCGCTGATTTTCCCTGGTCAAGGTGCGATCGTCGACGCGATGCGGCTACTCAAAGAAACTGGGTTTGATGATGCGATTCGGAATTGGATCGCTGCAGATAAGCCGTTTTTTGGCATTTGCCTTGGGCTGCAGGCGCTGTTTGAGCATTCCGAGGAAGGCGACACGCAAGCATTGGGTGTTTTTAAGGGCCGAGTGCGTCGTTTTCAGGTCGATCCATCACTCAAGGTCCCGCATATGGGCTGGAACTCGGTCTCTTTTGCCAGCGCTGACCCGCTCACCAATGGCCTTAAAAGCGGCATTGACCAATTTTATTTCGTGCATAGCTATTATATTGAACCCGAAGATGAGCGACTTACGCTGTTTGAGACCGATTACGGTGGCCGGTTTGTTTCTGGGATTCGCTCTGGAAATTGCTATGCCACACAGTTTCACCCAGAAAAAAGTCAGGCAAAAGGATTGCAACTCTACCGCAATTTCCTGAAGTCGCTCTAGCGCATCGCTGAATGATATTTTTAAAAGAGTGGCAATTCGCTGCCTCGACGACTTACCTAACAACTACCTAGAAAATGGAAAACACTGGCACTATTCGACTCGGCGATGAAAACTTCGAGTTCCCAATGATTGAGGGAACCGAAGGAGAAAAAGCTCTGGATACCAGGACTTTACGCGCGAAGAGTGGTTGTATCACTTTCGACGAAGGCTACGGTAACACGGGCTCTTGCTTGAGTGATATTACATTCATTGATGGTGAGAAGGGCATTCTCCGGCACCGTGGCTATCCGATTGAGCAGTTGGCTGAGCGCTCTACTTTTCTGGAGACGTCATACCTCGCTATTTATGGTGAGTTGCCCACCCAGGAGCAACTGGATGCATTTATTAAAGAAGTGCAGACGCACACGTCAGTTCACACTGGCATGCATCATCACTTTGATGGCTTTCCCAGTAATGCGCATCCTATGGCGATATTGTCCTCCATGCTCAACTCTCTGGGTGCCTATTATCCTGAGATGTCTTCGAATAACCGTGCGCAAGACTTGGCGCACTTCGATGAGACTGCCGCGCTGTTGATTTCTAAGGTGCGCACGATTGCTGCGATGACCTTTCGCCAGAAGCAGGGCTTACCGTTTGTCTTTCCGGATCACCAGTTACGTTATGCAGAGAACTTCCTGCACATGATGTTCTCGGAGCCTCATGACCAATATGAAGATACTTCTGGCGCCTCCGAGGCGCTCGATCTTTTCCTACTTTTACATGCCGACCACGAGCAGAACTGCTCGACTTCGACGGTTCGCATGGTCGCTTCCGGTGGCGCGAATTTGTTCGCTTCGGTTTCGGCTGGTGTCTGTGCCCTTTGGGGGCCGTCGCATGGTGGGGCAAACATGGCAGTGATCAAGATGCTCGAAGAGATCCACGCATCGGGTGATGACGGCTCAAAATTCATCCAAGACGCTAAAGAGGGTAAAGCGAAACTCATGGGCTTTGGTCACCGCGTGTATAAAAACTACGATCCACGTGCGAAGATTTTGGGTAAGAGCTCCGAGCGTGTACTCGACGGCTTAGGGATTGATGATCCACTGCTTGATATTGCCAAGCACCTCGAACAGGCAGCGTTGGAGGATGAGTATTTTGTACAGCGCAAGCTCTACCCGAATGTCGACTTTTACAGTGGCATCCTGCTCAAGGCGATCGGCATCCCAGTTGAGATGTTTACAGTGATGTTTGCGATCGGTCGTATGCCCGGCTGGATTGCGAATTGGAAGGAGATTGCAGAAAACCCCAAGAGTCGCATCCACCGCCCGCGCCAAGTCTACACTGGCCACACAATTCGCGACTACTTGAAAATGGACGAACGCTAAGAGTTACAGCGATATTTTTTTAGCGGCAAAGCCTTTCGAGGCTTTGTCGTTTTTTGTAGCTGCAGATGTTTTGTTAGCCTCCAGCTTTGCCACCGCTAGCCTCATCTGTGCCCTTAGCCGGTGCGCCGCGTAGGACATCTTCCAGCTCTAACCCCGTCATTTTCTTGATCCCACCGAGGAGCATCCACAACGTAACCATCATGATCGCCATGCTGGGAATGACAATGACCGGCCAGCTCCAAGCCATCATTTTGCTGACCTCGGTATTGAAGGCATCTGTGCCGCTCGGGCTGACCACGATCCAGCGCGCGAGTCCATAGTTGAGTATACCACTCAGTAAAAACGAAAATGCTAGCAGCCATGTGCATTTCGTAAGCAGGTTTTCAAATGCCGACTCACTATCATGCGCCTGCAGAGCAATATGGACTTTATCGACATCCATAATTTCTGGATTGTAGAGGAGGGTGCGAATCAGCGGCCAAGGCGTCTTGAGTGAGACGACCACAGCGATGCCCAACAGTAGCGGAATAGCAGCTTCTTTGACGGCAAACCACTCGGTAGGTATCTCCAAGATGCCGATGCCACCAGTGAGGAGCACACTGACGAGGCCGAGGATTGAGAAGACGTTATACTTCGAGCGTTTGACGTAGTCGTAAATGAAGTAGCTGACAGGAAAAAGTATCGCTATAATTAGAATGCCGACCGCGACATTCTCGAAGTGGGGCTCCAGATACTCGCCGAAGTATTTCTTGCCCTTATTGAGGACCATGATCGGCAGTAAAATATTAAAGCCGAGGTTGAGAAGGGTATTCTCCTTTTTTACCGGCGGTTTTAAGGTGTTTGAGGAATTTTTCAAATTTGGTGCGGTGCTGGGTTGCTGTTCGGCCATATGTTAGCCTAGGCTTTTCCGAGTTATGTCGAACGCAAGCTCAATTCGTTGTCTTATCACTGCGGGCCCCACCCGTGAATTTATCGATCCTGTGCGCTTTTTGAGCAATCCATCCACCGGTAAGATGGGCTATGCCCTTGCCGAAGCCGCTGTGGCTGCGGGGTGGACAGTTGATCTGGTCGCTGGCCCCGTCGCCCTCAAAGAGCCTAATAATGTCATTTTATACCCAGTGGTTAGCGCAGAGGAAATGTTTCACCACGTCGATGCGTTGTTTGATGCCTGCGATGTTTTAATCATGGCCGCCGCAGTCAGCGATTTTCGGCCCGTTCAGCAACACGCTCAGAAGCAGAAGAAAGAGAAGGCGTCGATGAGCATCGAGTTTGAACGCACTGTCGACATCTTAAAGGCCATGGCCCAGCGTAAAGCGCATCAGACCGTGGTGGGCTTTGCCGCAGAGACAGACAACGTCGATGCGTCTGCTCGCGCTAAATTAGAGGCAAAGCGTTGCGACTGGATTGTGGCCAACAAAGTCGGTGAAGCGGGCACAGGCTTTGCCGCGGACACCAATAAAGTGACTCTCATTGCGGCAGACGGTAGCTCGCTAAAGATTGGGCCGACAACCAAAGCCGCCATCGCAAAGGAATTAATTCAACTGATTACGCCGAGCGCGACTTAGACACCTACTTGTCTTAATCTTACTCCTACTCATTATCACCATCCATTTTCATGTCACCAGTATTTGATCACGAAATGTTAAACGTCTATCAGCGTTCGTTGGATTTCGTTGAATTTATGGAAGAAGTCTTAGCGAAACTGCGCAAGAGCCTACGAGCATCAGGCCGCATATAATGAGGATGACTAATGTGACGGTTTGATTATGATTAAGAGTAGGATTAGGATTAGGATTGGGAGTAGGATTAGGAGTAGAACACAATGAAAAACACTGGACTTGATAAAATACTTGGACGAATCGATGACCTCGATTCAGTCAATCTCGGCATTTTAGTGCAACGCCTCGCGCGCGACCGCAAGCTGCAGGAGACGGTGTTTAATACGATTCAAGATGGGATTCTAGTGATCGATTCCGAGGGTGTCGTCCAATATGCCAACGAAGCAGCCTTCAGTCTGATCGGGTTAAAGGTGGATGACATCGGTAATACGCGGCTTTGGAAGATGGTGCCAGATCTCGCACGCTCGATGGATTTAGATAAGACGGATGCCCCAGAAAAAGCCGCGCAGGTGCTTTCGCGTGAGGTGGAGCTGACATATCCGGAGCATCGGTTTGTGCGTCTTTATATGGTGCCAATTGATACACAGGTCGGACAAGATGACAGCGGCGGTATGGTCGTAGTGCTCTCAGATGTGACCGAAGAAAAAGTCTCGATGGAGGAGCGGATCGAGAGCGAACGCATAGCATCAATTATGCGCCTCTCTGCGGGCGTGGCGCATGAGCTAGGCAATCCGCTCAACTCGTTGACGATCCATTTGCAATTGATCGAACGGAAACTAAAGAAGCTACAGCTCGGCGAAACGGCTGACAGTATGTCTGAATCGATCGAAGTGTGCCAAGGCGAGGTGAAGCGACTCGACGGGATCATTACACATTTTCTCGAAGCCGTTCGTCCGCAGCAACCAGAGCTGAATGAGCTCGATCTGGTCGAGTTGCTCGACGAGGTGTTACGCGTTCAAGAAGCAGAATTGAGTAATCGCTGCTTGGATGTGAATATCGAAGTCGGCCAGTCGATACCGTCCATTCTCGGCGATAGTGGGCAGATCAAGCAGGTCTTTTTCAACTTAATTAAAAACGCGATGGAAGCGATGCAGCCTGGAGGCAAGCTGCGGGTTTTGGCGCGCAGCGATGACGAATTTGTTTATCTGCAATTCATTGATACTGGCTCAGGAATTTCAGAAGACGAGTTGTCGCGTATTTTACAGCCTTACTACACGACCAAGAAAGAAGGGCACGGGCTCGGTATGATGATCGTACAACGGATCATTCGCGACCACGGCGCCCAGCTCGGCATCGAATCACGTAAAGGGGAGGGCACCGCGATTACACTGCAGTTCCCTCAGCAGCATCGGCGTACGCGGTTACTTGAGGTATAACAGTAACTTTGCTGAGAATTAAAACTGTGCTATCCGTAAAGTCTTAGGTACTTTAGAATTTAAATTCTGTCTTTGTTACTTTGATTCTTCTATTTCAACCCGATCCAAATAATATGATATATTCAATTTTTAAAAAAATAGCTCTTTGTGTTACTGCTGGTGCTTTACTGCTCACTGGCTGCGGAAAAAAAGCTGAAGAAGCGGCCGCCGTGACGATTCCTGATGCCCCGGATGCAGCAATTCAAACCGTTATTACCGAATTCACCAAAGGCAATGGCGCCATTCTTTGGCAGGCGATGCCAGCCAGCTACCAGAGCGATGTAAATACTTTGGCTCAGCTTGCGGGCTCTAAAATCGACCCTGAAGTTTATGACAATAGCTTTGCGACCATCGCGCGTCTGGCCGAGATTGTTGAGCAGCAGCAGGCATTTATTTTGAATTCGTCTTTCATGGAAGATCGTTCGGCTGAAGAAATGGCTGAACTTGAAGCGGCGCTGCCTTTGATCGTCGATTTGGTTGAGATTATCACATCGAGTGAACTGGCTTCTACGAACGGCTTGCTGAATTTCAATGGGCAAGATTTTTTTAATACGACGGTGTCAAAATTTGTGCAATACGCCGAGACTCTTGGCCAGTTGACTGGTGACGAATCACTGCTTTCGGATTATATGGATGCGGTCGTATCGGTGGTTGAAGCAGATAATTTGCAGGCAACGTTGTTAACGACCGTGCCCGGACAAGAGCCAACCGAGCAAGTATTCACCAAGGTGGAGCAGCGTTGGGTGCCGTCTGAAATGGCGCGTAACTGGTCGGCTAAAATCGCTGAAGTGAAGGCAGAATTCGACGCGACTTCGATCGAAGATATAGCCGCGCAGAAACCGCAAATTATGGGTGCCTTGGCAATGATCGACGGAGTCTTGGCGCAGATCGCAGCTGCGGAGAATCAAGAGCAATTCGATCAGAGCTTACAAGGTGCGATGATACCTCTCATGGGACTGGTGATGCTGAGCCAAGGAATGGGCGGTGGTGTCGATCCAATCGCACCGATGCCGGAAGCTCCAATTGTTGCTCCGAGCAGCATTCCTGCGATCCAATAAGCTGCTGTTTTATGAAAAGTGGTCGATCAAACGGCACTCGTTCAGAGTAAATCTTTGATTCAGCATTTAAGCACGATCGTGCTTCGTTAGCTTTCCAGCCTCGTCGCCATCAAAGTTCGGCGCTGTTTTATGAAAAGTGGTCGATCAAACGGCACTCGTTCAGAGTAAATCTTTGATTCAGCATTTAAGCACGATCGTGCTTCGTTAGCTTTCCAGCCTAGTCGCCATCAAAGTTCGGCGTCTAAGCTGGAGCCACAGGTTCCAGGCGTGGCTTTTCAAGATGGTGCGTGCGCGGTCAATCTCAGCTTTACGTTGCTCGAGGTTTTCGTTGGCGATGTTGGAAAGGTCGTCGAGATTGTAGAGGTAGGCGTTTTCTAGCTTGTTCACTGTCGAATCGATGTCGCGAGGCAGTGCCACATCAATTAGGAAGAAGGGGCGATCGGGGCGTTGCTTCAGCGCGGCCGCAAGCGTGTCACGATCTAGAATTAATCCAGGGGCCGCGGTTGAGCTGATGACGATGTCGAAGCGTTTGAGCTGAGCGGCGAAATCGCTTAGCTCAATGGCGGCACCGCCCAGGCTGTGGGCGAGGGTATGGGAATTTTCGTAGGTGCGACTGGCGACGGTAATGTCCGCTACGCCACGGCTTTTAAGTGATTGAGCGGTCTTTTCCGCGACGTCGCCACTGCCGATCAGCAGTACGCGACTGTCGCGCAGGTGCCCAAAAATACGGTTAGCTAGATCAACCGCAACATTACCGATACTGACTTGTCCACGAGTGATGCCCGTCTGAGTACGCGCGGCTTTCGCGGCTTGGAAGCTCTTTTCGAAGAGCCGGTTGAGGACGATACCGGTGCAGTTTGCTGCACGTGCGTCAGCATAAGCGTTCTTCATCTGGCCGAGGATATCTGTCTCACCAACGATTTGAGAGTCGAGGCCACTGGAGACTTCGAAGGCGTGTTGCAGCGCGTCGAGGTTGGTATGCCAAGAGGAGTGTGCGTCTAGCAGTTCACGGCTCACGCCGTTGCGTGCGCAGAGGTAATCTCGAACCGTGGCCTCGACGGTCGGGGTAGCGGAGAGGCCGTACACTTCAACACGGTTACAAGTATTGACGACGATACACTCGTGAATGTCATCTAGGGCGTGTAGCTCTTGTCGTAGAGCTGCGGCGTTCTCTGGTGTGAGAGCCATGCGCTCGCGTACTTCGAGCGGAGCTTGATGATGTGTGCAACCAAGCACAAAAAGTGACTGCAATACTTCGCTCATTCAGATGTCTTCTGAACTGCCGGGGCTTCGGTTGCGATCGTGTCGCGTGCAGATTGCACTGGCCAGAGAGAAGCGAGTGCGAAGATGAAGAGGCCAATGGAAGCGATCGCATGGCGCCGGGTGGCGAGTCGTTTTTGTATCCGTAAAACGACGACAATGAGGTAGCCTGCCCAGACGAGGCATGTGACAGTCAATTTAAAGACGGGCACGCGCTCGGGGTGGTTGATCCAGAAGACTGCGCCGAAGATGAGAGCCGCGCTGAGTACCACAACTCCAGTAATGAGAAGACGTTTTGCCATCAAGTCGAGTTGTTGAACCGAGAGCAGATATTGGTAAAGGCCTTTAAACTGTTTGTTCTTCAACCCGTGTTGTTGGATTAGAAACATCGCGGATACTAGCGCGACAATAGCGAACATCGCATAGCTGAAAATCGCCAGTGCCGCGTGTAGCTCAATCCATGGATTGCCGCCGAAAATACCAGGGGGGTAGGGGTGGTCCCAATTTGGAATCAGTAGTGCGGTGCCAGCGAGGAGCCCAGCTAGGCCTGCCGTGAAGAACCCTAGTAGGCGTAGCTTGAAGGCTGGGCCGATGAGGAAATAGAGTAGCACCAGTGACCATGCGATAAATTGCGAAATTTCAAAGATGTTGCCGAGCGGGCAGCCTTTGATTTCTGCACCGCGTAAATTGAGCCCCAGCGTTTGAAAGAGGAAGCCCCCTATCAGTAAGGTAAACATCGCAGCCCGCGGGTAGGGCTTGCGAATGAGCAAGGATAGGACGCCAAATAGAAAGGCGCTCAAATAAATTGAGGCGCCGATCGCAAGCGCTTCACGCGCAGAAATGACGATTTCTTCAAGCATTAGAGTGGTGCTGAGTCAAATGAAGTCTGCTTATCGTACGACTTGTGCAGGCGGTGTGGCGTGGGCGGTCTCGTAGGCACCGTCCTGCCAAGCTTGGACTTTATTGCGCAAGAACTCGATGAATTTCGGGTGATCATTGACGCAAGGGATTTGTTCTAGGTCTTCGCCGCCAGCTTCGATAAAGATATCTCGGCCTTCTTGGGCGATTTCTTCCAATGTTTCGAGACAGTCTGCGGTGAAGGCCGCACAGATGACTTTGACGCGCTTATTGCCGTCTTCGGCGAGTTGCTCCAGTGTTTGGTCGGTGTATGGGTTCAGCCATGGTTCACGGCCGAGACGTGATTGGAAGGTGATCATGTATTTTTCCTTAGGGATGCCCATTGCCGCGACGAATTTCTCGACTGTCATCGCGCACTGGTGACGGTAGCAAGTGGCATGTGCGGGGTGGCATGTATTGCAGCAATCTGGGGTGGTCATACAGTGATTGTGCGATGGGTCACCTTTCACTAGATGACGCTGCGGTATGCCGTGGAAGGAGAATACCAGTTTGTCGAAGTTGCCGTCTTCGAGTGCTGGACGCGCGCTTTCGACGAGTGCGGCGATGTAATCTGGGTCTTGGTAAAATGGCGGAAGCAGCGTGGTCTTGAGGTCTGGCTTGAGCTTGCGCACCGACTCCATCATATGCACCACTGCGGTTTCATAGCTGGACATCGCGTAGTGCGGATACATCGGCACGATCAGCACATCGTCGACGCCTTGATCGAGCAGTTCTTGCAGCGCGCCCTCGGTGGAAGGTGAGCCATAGCGCATACCCAGTGCGATGGGCACATCAACTTGTTCTGATAAAGCTTTCTGCTGTGCCTTAGAAGTTAGGATGAGCGGGGAGCCGTCTTCGAGCCAGATCTGAGAGTAGGCTTCGGCTGATTGCTTCGGGCGATTGGGCAGGATCAGGCAGTTGACCAGAAACCAGCGAATAGCAAAGGGAGCATCGAGCACACGTTCGTCCATGAGGAACTCGCGCAGGTATTTTCGCACGTCGCTGACTTGAGTGGAATCGGGTGAGCCGAGGTTGAGTAGTATGACACCTTGTTTGGACATGCGCATAGAGAAGCGACTAGGTGGGGGATTTGTCAAACCGAAGCGTCAAAGAGATGCACTTCAAAGCCTAATTTGATCGCTATGAGTTACCAGTCTAATAGCGCCATTCTCACTGGTCATTTCCGCCGATCCCCTGCCGCCGCCGGGCTTCGATGCATTGGTCGCTGCCAGCTTCGAAGCGACGACATACTGTCGGGCGCGATTCATAAATACGGCATAATTCGTCTTCTTTGAGATACGGGCAACGGGTGTGAAACGGCAGTGGGAAGAGTTGGTAGGCTTTGTCCTCTGTATGAAAATACTCCGGCAACGCGCGAGCCTCATGCCGAATCGTGGGTTCGCGTATGGCATCCGCCTCGCTCGCAAAGATAGGAAAGCTCCGGCAGCAGGCGCCGCATTGGGTGCAATCGTATTTAGGTAGCAGTGCGCTCATCGTGTGCTAGAAGCTGAAGCGCACTGCTTTCTTTGCCAAGAGTGATCGTAGGAGTGAATAAAAAGAAGTTGGAAGTCGAAGCTGAGCCTGCCATGGCTCAATGCAGAATTTTATGACACAGACCTTACACATCATCACTGGGCCGACTGCAGTCGGCAAAACCGAGTACGCACTTTCTTACGCTGAGAAGCAAAATGCCGAGATCGTGTCGTGCGACGCGTCACTGGTTTATCGGGGCATGGATATTGGCACCGCCAAGCCTTCGCCAGCAGAAATCGCCCGTGTGCCGCATCACTTGATCGATTTGAACGCGGTGGATCAGCCTTACGATATTGTTGCTTATGTGCGCGACGCTCAGGTGGCTGTGGCCGATATCTTTGCACGCGGCAAGTCGGTCGTGGTGGCAGGGGGCAGCGGATTTTATTTGAAGAGCTTTTTCGCGCCGGTGATTGATATTGTCGTGGTTTCCGATGCGATTCGTGCGCAGGTGGCTGCGCTCTATGCGGCTGACGGTTTAGAGGGATTGGTTGCAGATCTGCGCCAACGTAGCCCCGAAGGGCTCGGCAACTTAGATGCGCTGAACCCTCGCCGCGTGCTCCGCGCGCTGGAGCGTTGTATTGCATCGGGCAAGTCTTTGCCTGACTTGCAGGCTGAGTTTGCTGCACGGCCTGAGCCGTATGCTGATTGCGAGAAACGATATATTTTGCTTGAGCGTGACGCCGAAAATTTGCGCCAACGCGTGGCTCGGCGTGTCGACCAAATGATACAGGCAGGCCTCATTGAAGAAGTGGAATGCCTGCGTGAGCTTGGTCTTGAAAATAACCCCAGCGCCGCTGCGGCGATTGGGTATCGCGAGACCTTATCGTATTTACGCGGTGAGATTCAGCGCAAAGCACTGGCTCCAGCGATTGTGCAAAACACCAATCATTTGGTGAAAAAACAGGGCACTTGGTTTCGCACGCAGATTCGTAAGCCAGATGAGCTGATTACTTTCTAGTCTTACTGGAGCAAAGATTTGCTCAGTCGAGAGCTTATTAATGGTCGTGACCACTGTGGTCGTCCGCAGCAGGTGTTGCCGTGGATTCGCTGACAGGTACGGTTTAGATAAAATCGGCAAGGTCCTCTTCTGTGCCTTGCGTCGTGAGAATGAAGACTTGTTCGCCTTCGGTCCATATTTTGAAGGCTTGTTCCTTGGCCTCAAAAACTTTGCTTTTCTGACCCTTGCAAGGGGTGCAGTCGTTGGGGACACGTGCCTTATCCACGGTGATCAAGTGATAGGCTTGGCCGTTTTTGAAGCAAATCATGCTCAGCTTGGTGCCATCGTAGTCGAAGGTGACGCAACCAATGGTGGTAAGCTGTTTGAGTTGCTGTGGGATATGAGCAGGGTTCGGCATCCCTGTGCTGGCGAGGTGACTTTGTAACTCGCCGACTTTTTCGCCGCGTTTGTCAAATTTCGAGCCGTTAAATTCGCTGATTTGTTGCGCGAGGAATTCGATCATATTCGGCACACCTGCGGTGGCGATTATCGGCGTTGCCTCTGCAGCAGGTTGATCGCTGTTGGCCAGTTGCGTCGGCGCTTCGCTGCGAGGCACGACGAGGGCGACTCCGGCGAAGGCAAAGATTGCGGCAATTCCCATCCATGGACGGAACCCAGCGCGCTGGTCTGAGCGATTCGCGGGCTGCGGAAAACGGATGGTGTGGTGGTCTTGCTCCGCGCCTTCGGCTTTGTTGCCGATTAATAGCTGCGATTGGACGGCGTGGGCACGCATCCCGGCTAAAATGGTGGCTTTGAGATCGGCAGGTGGTTCGACGCGGTTGAACTCCGCACTGATTTTGGTATCGAGCGCTTGTTGCTCTTCGAACCAGGCGCGCAGTTCGTCGTCTTGCTTGAGCAGCTCAAGTGCTTCGGCGATCAGTGGGTCGTTGCGGTCCTCACTGTTGTCGGGACGACAGAGCTGGAGAATATTTTGTGCTTCTTCACGGTCCATAGCTTAAAGGGTGTTTGCCGAAGTTTCGGTCTCTTTGCGTTTGAAGATCTCGCGAAGCTGCGCTTTACCGCGAGAGAGGCGAGACATGATGGTGCCAATCGGCACATCAAGAATTTCGGCGATTTCTTTATAAGAAAGATCTTTGAGATAGAACAGGGCGACTGGCTCGCGGTAAACGGCATCGACTTCTTCGAGGGCTTCGATGGCGAGATGACCGTCCATGCTGCGGCGCACGTGGGGCTCCACCGACCCACCAATATTTTCGAGTATTTCGGGCTCGTAGCTATCGATACGGCCGTCTTTTCGACGGCGACGTAGAAATTCGCGATAAAGAGTGGTGAAGAGCCAGGACTTAACCTTGGATTTATCCCGCAGCGAATCGCCTTTTTCAGCATATATGAAAAAGGTCTGTTGAGCTAAGTCGCTCGCCTCATGCTCGTTTTTGGCTAGACTGTAGCCGAAACGATAGAGCGGTTGGTAGTATGCACTCACTATTTCTTCGAAGTTCAAATTGGATTCTGTGGTCATGTGAGTGGAATCGATGGTCGCTTATTCCAAAAAAATGAAGCGGGTAAATTTGAGAGTCGTTGTCGGGCTATACAATGAGCATGGCGTCGCCATAACTGTAAAAGTTATAGTTATGCTCAATCGCCTCGGCGTAAAGTGCCAATAGCCATTCAATTCCCCGTTCGTCGCCAGGACTTAAAAATGCTGAAACGAGGCAGAGCAGCGTCGATTTTGGCAGGTGGAAGTTGGTGATCAGTGCATCAACGGCCTCGAGTCGGGCAGGTGGATAGATGAAGATGTCGGCCTCGGCCTGCACCGATCCAGTTGGAGTCAGGCAAGTCTCGGGTGCGCTTTGGCTACGCCGCATCGCATCTTCAATCGATCGCACCGAGGTGGTACCAACCGCGACTCGTGGGCCCGGGCTGGTTTGCTGGAGAGATTCAAAGGCAGTGGCGGGAATCTCATACCATTCGTGGTGAATATTGTGGTCGAGGATGTTATCGACTTGAATGGGGTGAAACGTGCCGATGCCGACTTGCAGGGTAAGATCGTGAAATTGAGCGCCGCGAGCTTCGAGGCGGGCAATTAGATCGGGCGTAAAGTGCAGGCCGGCAGTGGGTGCGGCTACAGCCACGCGCTTGTCGTAATCGGCGTAGACGGTTTGGTAGCGCTCGTTGTCGTTGGCGCGGCGAGGATCGTCGATCGTGCGTTCGATATAGGGCGGCAGGGGCATAATGCCAAGCCGCTCGGAAAGGTCGGTCACGGATTCGTCACGCATAGGATGGAAGCGCACGCGGTAGTTACCATTTTCGCCAGCGTTGAGCACTTCAGCACTGTATTCGCCGTCGATGCCGAAAGTGCCGACTTGTAAGGTCTTCTTGCCAGGGCGTAGCAGGCACCACCAAGTGACGGCGTCTTCTGCGGGCTGTAGCAGTAGGCATTCGACTTTACCGCCGCTGGGGCGCTGCCCAAAGATACGGGCCTTGAGCACTGCCGCGTTATTGCGAAAGAAGCGCGCGTTGGCGGGTAAATGATCACCGATTTGAGCGAACGTCGTGTGTGTAATTTGGCGGGTCTTGCGATCGATCACCATTAGTTTTGAAGCATCGCGCTGAGCGGCGGGCTCTTGTGCGATGCGTGCCGTGGGGAGGTGGTAGTCAAATAGGGCGCTGTCGAAGCATCGCGCTGAGCGGCGGGCTCTTGTGCGATGCGTGCCGTGGGGAGGTGGTAGTCAAATAGGGCGCTGTCCATTCAGAGGCTTTTAGACGGGCAATCCGAAAGTGTGAAGTGGGAAGTTATACTTTTATGATAACTGATACAGTCATTTTGATCAATCACGGCAAATGTCCTTGCGACGAGATTTTTAAAAGAGCTATAATCCTTGGTTCAATATCTCCCTATGCCTACCCGTGCATCCAGTCGTATTTATAATCAAGCCGCCCTTGAAGTGTGGTTCGAAAATGTGGCGCTCGATTGGGAGACTTTTTTTTCTAAAGAAGCGCTGCGACGCGGACGCGAGATCTATAGAAAGGGGCAGATTTCGGGAGTCGAATTAGCGGATAAGAATGTGATCATCAATTGTGCCTTTGCGCGAAAAGACACCTGTTACGTCGTGGTTGAGTGGGGTTCTGAGGGGCCGATTGTACGTTGTTCTACGGAGGATAATGCGATGGGCGATGCGGTCGCTGTCGGTGGGTTGTATGAGGTCGAAGAGTTGATCGCAGATGAGATCGACCCGTTGCCTTATGTGCCGCAATCGAAGTCAGACCTCCAAGAGGCGACCAACGTGGAAACAGCGTTGGCTAAGCAACAGAGCTCAACAGTAAATGCGAAGCAGCCTGAAGAGCCGCCTGCCCGCCGATTGACCCCGCGTTTGGAAGGGCTTAGCTCGGGCCTGCGAATGACAGCGTATTGGGTGAATTCTGATTTCTCGCAAGAAGCAGCGTTTCAAGCTGAGGGTACTAAGATGTCGAGTTCAGAACGTGAAATTCTGGTCCGACTGACCGTTTTGGCCAAGGAGGTCGGATTCACATTTCGTCGCGATTCAAATCACTTTTTAATGCATGACCCAGAGCGAATCGCGCCGTTTTTTTCGCATACTCGCAAGCGTTGGGAAAAAATCTTTGGCTATCTAGATCTCGATCTGGATGCGCAAAGCTTGGCGGAGGGCGTGCAGCAGGTGAAGATTATCGGCCGCGTTGAATCGGCGGGCAAGGCTGAGATGCGTGTGGATTGGTTTGGCTCGACCCCGAAGATGCGGAGCGCCTGGCCAAGGCGGGGCGTGGCACGCATATTGTGAAGGGGCTTGGCTTGGTACAGATTGCCGAGGAACAAACTGAAGCGCTTGCGGAATGGCGCGTGGCGGCCGCAGCTGAATCAGAGGCAGCGCAAACTTGGCCGCGTTATATGGTATTTTCGTTGTTTGGTCAGCGTGGTGCGGAATTAGACTTGGAGCAAGAGTTGCAAGAGTGGCAGGCGACGTTAGAGCCGAAACATCCTGAGTCGGGGGAGCTGTTGGGGGCGGATCTTACTGAAGTGGCGTTACCTGATTTTCTACGTCCGTATCAAGCACTCGGTGTGCGCTGGATGGCGAATCTGCGGGCACACGACTGCCATGGTTTGTTGGCTGACGAAATGGGTCTGGGCAAGACACTGCAGGTTTTGACATTGTTGAATGCTTATCCATATGAGGGGAACGATAGCTTAATTGTATGCCCTGCTAGTGTGGTGCCAGTTTGGGAGAGTGAGGTTAAGCAGTGGTACCCTAATTTGGATATAGCGGTGCTGCGCAGCGGGGAAACGTTTGAAGGCCCGTCGAGACATAAACCAAAATTGTGGATCGCCAGCTATACACAACTGCGCCGGCATAAGCATTTATTAGAGGGCACCGAATTTGGCTATGCGGTACTGGACGAGGCCCAGCAGATTAAAAATCCCGAAGCTAAAGTAACGTATGCTTGTTGTGCGATCCGTGCAAAGTGTCGCCTCGCGCTGACGGGTACGCCAATTGAGAATCGCTTGCTGGATGTGTGGACTTTATTTCGCTTCATCATGCCAGGCTTATTGGGTTCGCGTCGTCGCTTCGAAGATGCGGCGAATTCACCAGACCTGTCGATGCGCAAGACGCTAGAGCAAACGTTGCGAAAACAAATAGCACCGTTTTTATTGCGCCGTAAAAAAGACAAGGTCGGCAAGGATCTACCGCCAAAAGTAGAGATGGATTTGATTTGTCCGATTACTGAGATGCAGCGTCAGGTTTATGAGGGCTTATTGAACCAGGGGCGTGAGCAAATGGGCGACGATTTAATGGTAGCAATGCAGGCGAGCTCGATTAATTTCTTCACGCTGTTGACTCGCTTGCGGCAAGCTTGTTGCGATCCTGGCTTGATTCCCGACCTAGACATCGACCCGATGCAAAGCGGTAAAATTCAAATGTTACTCACCAAATTATGTGAGGCGTTGACAGGTGCAGGCGCACGTAAGGTTGTGATCTTTAGTCAGTTTGTACAGTTATTGAAGCGGGTAAAGCCGTTGATTCAAGAAGAGTTCCCTGATGTGGATATTCTGGAATTGACGGGGCAAACAAAGGATCGAGCGAAGCCGGTGGAGGAGTTTCAACAGAAAGCGGGGCCTGCGGTGATTCTAGTCAGTCTGAGAGCTGGTGGTTCGGGGATCACTCTACACGCGGCAGATTATGTATTCTTGCTTGATCCTTGGTGGAATCCTGCGGTCGAGAGCCAAGCCGTGGATCGCGTGCACCGCATTGGTCAACGCAAGCGGGTATTCGTGTATCGTATGATTACGCAAGGCACGATTGAAGCGCGTATTCAGCATTTGAAAGCCGAGAAGCGGGAACTTTTCGAGAGTACTTTGGGCAACCTCGGTAGTGCGCAGGATTTGCGTGAGCACTTTACTGATTTACAGGAGTTAGCGAAGTTGCTGCCACCGGAGTAGTTGAGAAAGACAGTTGAGCAGTGTTAGCCTTTGTAAGGGCTAGGCTTGCCGCGTCATCATATTTAACCAGACGTACTGATACGGTCTAGCTAACAAGCCTCGCGCCTACCTCCCAACAAAAAACGGCTGTCTCCGTAAGGAAACAGCCGCTGGGAAGCGCTTTAGTAATTCTGAGCCGTAGCTTACTCAACGTTGGCGCCGACGACGGCAGCCATTTGCATCATGTTGATGGTCTGACCTTCTTTAATGTTTCTGAGGTCAGTCAACTTGCCAGATTTACTGGTTGAGTTTGTATGACGGAAAATGGTGAGTAATTTTGCATCGGTTACGATGAATTTGCCTGCGTTTTCAGCGGCACCATTTTCAGTCTTTGTTTGGAGACCATTATTTTTGATGTAGTCCCAGAGTTTTTTAGTGATCTCTGTGCGTGGTAGCGCAGATGCTCCCAAAAATGCTGCGAGATCAGCTTTGAGTGTTACTGGTTTGTTAAGTCCTTTTAGTTCTTCAGCCATAATATTTTGCTTTGTTGGTTGGTTAGTTGGTTTTGTTGAGGTGAATTGTAACGATTTGATTAATCGAGCTTCGCTAAATGTTTAAGCGCGGCGACGTAGCCGTCGAAACCGAGGCCGGAGATGACGCCAATGCAGGCTTCCGCCGTCATTGAGTTCTGACGGATTTCTTCGCGGTTGTAAATATTACTAATGTGCACTTCGACCGCAGGAAGGTCACTGCCTGTCAGAGCGTCGCGGAGGGCGAGGCTGGTGTGGGTGAATGCGCCAGGATTAATGATTATACCGAATACTTCCGAGTCCGCGAATTCGCCGATTTTATCGATGATGAAGCCTTCGTGGTTGGATTGGTAAAATTGCACTTGCACGCCTATTTCGGCAGCCTCTTCTGTGAGAAGATTTTCGAGGTCTGTGAGTGTTTGATCGCCATAGATCGACGGTTCACGTTTCCCGAGGCGATCTAGATTGGGGCCGTTGATGATGACGATGTGTTTCATTTTAAGCAGGAGTTAGTGAAAGCAGATAGAAGTTCGGTGGACTTGGCAATCTACATTAAAGGAAGCAGGGCGATTTGATAAAGATCCATTCAAGGCCGAATTTATCGGCTATTTCTTGGGCGAGTGCTTGGACGCCAAAGACCTCAGTGGCGTAGTGGCCACAGGGGTAGAGATTGAGCCCGAGTTCCTGCGCCATGTTAAAGTGATGCTGCCGTAGCTCTCCAGTAATGAGGGTGTCAATATGGTTGGCTTTGAGCTGGTCAACGGCGCTTTGCCCGCTCCCAGTCAGGATTGCAATGCGCTGCGGCTGTTCGCTGCCGTATTCGATGGCTTGGTAAGTGTCGGGAAAAAGGGCTTTGAGTTTGCTGGCCAGTTCGTGTCGTCCGCCTTCTGGTCCTGCGGCGATGGTGGCTATATCGATACCCTCGAAGTTGGCGAAGCCGCCAATTTTGCTCAGCCCGAGTGCTTTGGCGAGCAGGGCGTTGTTGCCGATTTCTGGATGGCAGTCGAGTGGCAAGTGGGCGCCATAGACCGCAAGATTGCCGTCGAGTGCCGTTTTTACCTTCTTATATCGGCTGCCAGTGAGTGGAATTGGCGCAGTCCAGTAGAGGCCGTGGTGACAGATGAGAAAGTCGACTCCAGTTGCGAGGGCTTGCTCAAAGGGAATTTGACCAGCATCCACGGCGGCACCGATCTTGGTAACTTTGCCGTTATTCTCGATTTGGAGGCCGTTGTGGGCGCCGGGGAAGTCTTTGACTTCGGCCTGGCGGGTGCGTGTATCACAGAAGGCAACGATCTCGGATAGCGTGGGCATTAACTAAATCTAGCGTTAAAGTGGCAGGTGGAAAGTGGAAAGTGAGAGCTAGCAGAGGATTTTTGCTTCTCATTCGGGGAGCGATCTTCTAGTTCCTCTGCTATGCTAGATTATGAAGCACGTTTCGGCGCGATTGGGCGCTTGTATGGAGTCGATGGATTGAAGCGCCTTTCGGAGGCGCATGTCTGCGTGATCGGCCTAGGCGGCGTTGGCTCGTGGGCCGTGGAGGCCTTGGCGCGTACGGGGATTGGTAAGCTAACATTGATTGATATGGATGAGGTCTGTCTCAGTAATGTGAATCGGCAGTTACATGCATTGGATGGCACGATTGGACGTTCAAAAGCGGTATTACTTGGCGAGCGAGTAGCGAAGATCTCGCCGCGTTGCTTGGTCACGGTAGAGGAGTGTTTTTTGACGGAGTCCACAATGGCGCGTTTATTGGCGCCGACCTTCGACTACATTATTGATGCGATCGATGCCACGAAGTATAAATGTCTATTGATTGCGGAGGCGCGTAAGCGTGGCTTGAAGTTAATTACCTGCGGGGGTGCAGGTGGGCGCATTGATCCGTCGCGGGTTCAAGTCGCTGATTTGGCACGCTCGATTAATGACCCGTTGCTGCTGCAAGTGCGTAAGACGCTGCGTCGCGATTTCGGCTTCCCGATGTTCAAGCGGCAGAAGTTTAAGATCGATTGTGTGTTTACGGATGAGTTGCCTATCTTTCCGACGGAGGATGGCTCAGTGTCTTGTGAGCGCGAGACTGGCGCTGATTATCGCTTGAATTGCGATCAAGGCTTTGGCTCAGCAACCTATTTGACCGGAACATTCGGCTTTTTTCTCGCCGCTGAAGTGGTCAAGCGGATCGCGTTCGGTGATGTCTCACCCACATCTGAGTAAAACGCCGCTATCAATTTAAATCGATATTCTTTTGTTCTCTCGGATACTGGCACGGACTTTCTTTAGGAGCTCCTTCGGCATCTTGTCCTTACTGATGCGAAAATTGGTTTGTCGTGTTTGGATGTAATAGCCGAGGTGATCGACTTTGAGCTTCTGCATATCAGACCACTGCAACAGGATGGGCGGTTTAGGCGTTTTACGCAGAGTGACGCCGATTTCGTCCCAGCTGATTTGTAGTCGACCGATTGAGTTGAGCGTGACCGCAATAGCGCAGATGGTAAAAAATGCGATGCCTGCAGTCATCAGATGATTTTCCTGCCGAAAGGCACTCAAACTCATCATGATGCCAAGCGCCGCATAGATGAGTGCTTTTATTTTTTTCATTCCTTCGATTGTCGCAACAGCTGTCGGTGCTCCGCTTAGACTTTGAAACGTGTTTTATCGATCGCTTTCATGTAGGCTTCTTCTTTGGTAATCAGGTCTGCTTCCAGTAATTTAACGAGTGAGGCATCCATCGAGATCATGCCTTGGTCTCGGTTCTGATCGATGATGTTGCGAATATTGGAGAGCGAGTGCGTGCGAATACAGTTTGGCAGTGCGCCATGTGTAAGAAGAATTTCATGCACGGCGATGCGACCACCGTCTTTTTTCTGACATAATAGTTGTGAGACGATGCCGCGCAGCGACTCGGCCAGCATGATGCGGATTTGATTTTGTTCGTCGGCAGGGAAGGCATCAATGATACGATCCACCGTCTTGGTCGCGTTGTTGGTATGCAGTGTGGCAAAAACTAGCATGCCCATTGCTGCGCAGTTGAGTGCCAGGCGAATGGTTTCCATGTCGCGCATTTCGCCAATCAAAATGACATCGGGGTCGGCGCGCATCGCACCCTTGAGCCCAGCGTTGAATGAGCGTGTGTGCTCACCCACTTCACGATGAATGATGGTACTTTTTTTATCGTCATGAGTGAATTCGACCGGATCTTCGAGCGTGATAATTTGTTTCTGCGAGGTTTCGTTGACGTGGTTGATGATGGCCGCGCTTCGAGCGTGATAATTTGTTTCTGCGAGGTTTCGTTGACGTGGTTGATGATGGCCGCGAGCGTGGTTGACTTTCCACTACCGGTAGGGCCCGTGACGAGCACCAAGCCGTTTTGGTAAGAGGCGATCGCCTTCAATGCGACGGGTAAGTCGAGCTCGTCGATGCTGGCAATTCGCGACGGAATCTGGCGCAGGACGGAGGCCATGCCCCAGCTGTTTTTAAACAGGTTCATGCGGAAGCGCGCTTTTCCTTGGATCTCATGCGCGAGGTCAACATCGCCTGTCTGCATGAAGGTTTCCCAGCGGGAGGTCAACATCGCCTGTCTGCATGAAGGTTTCCCAGCGGTGAGCCGGAGTGACTTCTTTGAGTAGCGCTTCCATTTCGCGTGCGCCGATCGGTTGCTCGTTGAGCAGATGGATGACGCCATCGATTCGTGTCTTTGGCGGGGAGTCGACAGCGAGATGGAGATCGGAGCCTCCTTTGGCGAGCATGTCAGTCAGCAGTGTATCCAATTCGTTCATCTATGAAATTCTCTTTTTCGGGGAGGGAGGGGCTAGGCTTTACTTTCCGCATTAAACATATTCTCAGCGGCGACTTCGGCTGTGATCTTGCCTTGGTCGAGTAGTGCTTGCACGGAGTCGTTCATGGTGAGCATGCCGAGTTGCTTGCCAGATTGCATGGCATTTTCTAGGCCGGTCTCTTTGGAGTCTCGAATGATATTGGCCACCGCGGTGGTGTTAACGAGTAGTTCGCAGGCGAGCACGACTTCGTCATCCACGCTGGGAATGAGGCGCTGACAGACAATGCCACGCAGGGACCCGGCAGTCATTGCACGTATTTGGTTTTGCTGGCTGGGTGGAAATACGTCGAGCATCCGATTCAATGTGGCTGCGGCATCCCGTGTGTGCATGGTCGCAATGACGAGGTGGCCTGTTTCTGCCGCAGTGACTGCCATCTCGATCGTTTCTAGGTCTCGCATTTCACCAATAACAATAATGTCAGGATCTTCGCGTAGGGCGGATTTCAAGGCAGACTTAAAGGACTCGGTATGTTTGCCGACTTGCCTTTGAGTGACGATGCTGTTGACTGAATGCTGCATCACTTCGATTGGATCTTCCACAGTAATAATGTGATCCTTGCGCGTTTGGTTCAGTTCGTTGACGAGGCTGGCAAGTGTGGTGGTTTTACCGCTCCCGACTGGTCCAGTTACTAGGATAATACCATTGTGGTAATTGAGTAGTTTACGAATGTTGTCCGCATTCGGAAACCCGAGTTCCTCCAAGCTCATCAAGTGATCCGCCACGATTCGGTAGACACCAGAAATGCCTTTTTTTTGCTCCATCAAGTTGGCGCGAAAACGCATTTTAAAGCCCTCAGTTTCATCATCGAGAGTCAAGGCATAGTCTAGATCCCAATTAGCTTCGAATTGCTGCCGCTGCTCAGGTGTGAGGGGTAGGTAGTTGATTCGTCTGGCGAGGGCATCTGTGAGTGGCGCATTGCTAAGATAGACGATGCGCCGATGGTGGCGCATCCGTGGGCGGGCGCCTCCTGTGAGGTGCAGGTCGCTCGCGCCTATTTTTTGACACTGGGTGAAGAGACTGCGGATGGCTGCTCCGAGCTCATCCTCGTTTAGCTGATTGAAGGTCGAGAAGTCGGGGAAACCTTCGATATTACTTTGTGAGCCTGCGGACGATAATCCAGGCACTACCGGGAGTTCAAAGCCATCCTGTGTATTTTTAATCGCGGCCTCGATGGCACTGTCAAGAAAGGCGGTGTCTGCAATCCAACCAGAGCTCGCTAGTAGTTTGGCGCAAGCATGCACGTCTGTGCTTGGCGCGAGGTTAGCGACCATGCCAAGAACTTGGCCCTCGGTGAGCAGTTGATTTTCTAGGCAGAAATGGAGGAGCCAGTGGATTTCTGGGCGCATAAATGTGGGGAGATGTTTTGGGGATAGTTGAAGTCTTGTTTGTTTATAAAGAATGTGGGGAGAATCAACCTCCTTATCAAACAATCAGGGGTAAATGTGGGGCTTGTATTTAAATGTGCTAATGGAGCGAGGGCGACTCGACTTTTTTGTGGTATGACTGTGGGCGGGTCGCCCTCAGTCCTCTAGATCTAATTTTTAACGTGGCACAGGCAGGAATATCTGTGCCGCCGATGACCGCCAACGAAAACAGCCGCCGAATATATTCGGCGGCTGTTGTTTTAGAAATGTCAGTCACCTCGGTCGTTCGACCGAGTGTGTCGCATTTACGCTTTTGCTTTTTGGTAGTTCGCTTCGGCGGCGTCCCAGTCGACGACATCCCAGAATGCAGCGATGTAGCTTGGACGCATGTTTTGATACTTCAGGTAGTAAGCGTGCTCCCAAACATCGAGAGCGATCACAGGCTTACCTTCGACATCCGCGACACCCGTCATGCAGGGACTGTCTTGGTTGGGAGTCGATGTCACTGCGAGACTGCCGTCTGCTTGGACGACGAGCCATGCCCACCCGCTGCCGAAACGAGTCGCGCCAGCTTTGGCGAAGGCGGCCTTAAATGTGTCAAGCCCACCGAGTTCAGAGTCGATTGCTGCGGCGAGTTCGCCCTTCGGGGCACCGCCGCCAGTTGGACTGAGCACCTTCCAAAAGAAGCTATGGTTGGCGTGGCCACCGCCGTTATTGCGGACTGCGCCACGGATAGTTTCGGGGAGTAGAGAAAGATCTGAAATAAGTTCGCAGACGGATTTGCCTTCAAACTCAGTGCCAGCAAGCGCTGCATTCACATTCGTGATGTATGCATTGTGGTGCTTGCTGTGGTGGATTTCCATTGTGCGTGCATCAATGTGTGGTTCGAGCGCATCGTATGCGTAGTCAAGTGCTGGTAGTTCGTATGCCATGGTATTTATTGTTTTCTATTCTGGTTAATGGAGAGAGTGGTGAAAGTTGTGAGGATATTAGAGCGCTGTCAAACGACAGTGTGTTTGTGGTGCCTTTTTTTAGTGCCGAATTGGCTTCCAGTCACTTGGTCTAGCGGATTGAAAGTGGCAAGGTGCGGTTGCGACTGTGCGGGTCACTCACTCGCTTTTTTAGCACTATTAGCGAGGCGTTTTTTTTCGAAGAATGCTTTCAAAATATCGTGGTTTAACTCCTGCAGGATACCGCTGACGGACTCGAAGTTGTGATTGCTATCGGGGAGCGCGCCGAGGTCGAGTGCGCCACCAACGCAACCCATGCGCAAATCGGGGAGGCCGTAATACACCTTGCCAATGCGCGCAATGACTAGCGCACCGGAGCACATCGGGCAGGGCTCTTTAGTGACATAGAGCGCGCACTTGTTGAGGCGCCAATCACCAATGAAGCTGGCCGCTTGCGAAATCGCTAGGATCTCGGCGTGGGCGGTGGGGTCGTTGCTAGAGCGGGATTGATTATGTGCAGATGCGATGATCTGGCCGTTATATTCGATCACTGCCCCGATCGGCACTTCGTCCTTTTTCCACGCTTCGATTGCTTCATTGTAGGCGTGGGTCATGAAGTAGTCGGCATCGCGTTTGAGCGCTGATGGGTAGATTTTCTCGAATGGGCAGTCGGGTAGATTTTCTCGAATGGGCAGTCTGCTTGCATGATTAAGAGAGTTAAAGCAGGGTCGGGGGATGAGATAAAGGCTGGAATAGTCGAAGCGGGCGGCAGAATGTGCAAACTTTCCGACTTTCAGAATTTACTCGCTTGTTCATCGCAGAGAGAGACCTTGACTTTCGGTGTCAATCCGCTTCCCTCCCCGATTTATTAATGATCATTTATGTCTAAAGCACAAAGCGAAGATTACGTAGAAGTCGAAGGCAAAATCGTTGCCGTTCTGCCTGGCACCATGTTCCGTGTCGAACTTGCAAACGGGCATCTAGTGCTCGCGCACATCTCTGGTAAATTACGTAAGCACTTCATTAAGATCACGACTGGAGATACCGTGAAGATGGAGATGAGCCCCTACGACCTCGATAAGGCCCGCATCGTATACCGACTACGTAATGCGCATGTGCAGCGTAATGCACCTAGGCGTAGTTTCGGTCCACGCCGTCGATAGTCATTTCGTTTGTTCGATTTCTTAAAGCACCGCGTGTCGGTGTTTTTTTGTGCAAAAGTGACAGTCTAGCGTCTAAAATTACATAGGTTGATGTGTCTTAAATGTTTAATAATTAGTATCTTAAGTTTTTTCTCGGTTGATGTGTCTTAAATGTCTAATAATTAGTATCTTAAGTTTTTTCTCTGGCTTCTGGCATCTGACGGAGCAAAGCGGAGATGGCGAAGCAATTTACGATCAATGCTTGCCTCGTTATGTTTTAGGGATGTGCTGGTAGGCTCATTCCTTTAATCTCTTATTTACCAATTATGAGCAGCAAATTATTTAACTCAATTATCGAAACGGTCGGCAATACGCCACTGGTTAAAATTAACAACACTGCTGCGGGTGTGAACGCAGACATCTACTTGAAGTGTGAATTCTTCAATCCACTTGCCAGCGTCAAAGATCGTATCGGGAAGGCGATGATCGAAGCCGGCGAGCGCGATGGTAAGATCGGCCCAGACAGCATCATCATCGAACCGACTTCGGGTAACACTGGTATCGCACTGGCTTTCGTTTGTGCTGCCAAGGGTTATAAGCTGATCCTGACCATGCCTGAAACCATGTCGATCGAGCGTCGCGTGCTGCTGCGTATGCTCGGTGCCGAGATTGTGCTGACACCTGGACCAAAAGGCATGGGCGGAGCCATCGCACGTGCTGGTGAACTGGTCGAAGAATACGGGGAAAAGGCCTACATGCCGCAACAATTTGAGAATCCTGCGAATCCTGAAGCGCACCGCCAGACGACTGCTGAAGAAATCTGGGAGGCAACCGATGGTAAGATCGATGCATTCGTTGCCGGCGTCGGCACTGGTGGCACCATCACTGGCGTCTCTGAAGTGATCAAGTCGCGCAAGGATCTCTACACGGTCGCCGTTGAGCCTGAAGCGAGTCCAGTGATTTCTGGTGGCAAGCCGGGGCGTCCAGTGATTTCTGGTGGCAAGCCGGGACCGCACAAGATTCAGGGCATTGGTGCAGGCTTCATCCCAAAGAACTGCAACACCGATATCATTGACGAGGCCATCAAGGTCTCCAATGAAGATGCCTTCGCCACTGCGCAAGTACTTGCAGAGAAGGACGGCATCCTTGGCGGTATCTCCACGGGCGCGAATGTCTGGGCTGCGATGGAACTCGCAAAGCGCCCTGAGATGGCAGGCAAAACAATCGTGACAATCGGCTGCAGCTTCGGTGAGCGTTACTTGAGCACACCATTAGCTGAAAAGGCACGCGAAGAAATGACGACTGCGACTACTAGCTAAGCGCTTTGCTCACTCAATTTAAACAAAAGCCCCGGCCTTTTTACTTGAGCACACCATTAGCTGAAAAGGCACGCGAAGAAATGACGACTGCGACTACTAGCTAAGCGCTTTGCTCACTCAATTTAAACAAAAGCCCCGGCCAGAAATGGTCGGGGCTTTTTTTGTTCATCGTCGATTAGAGAGGAGGGTAAAGGAGGGAGGGCGACTCGCCCTCCTGTGCCGCAACACAGGATAAATGTGGGCGTTCGCCCATATTCCTATCGCGGTTTATTATACTCGCAGAGTGCAATGGCTCTAAAAAAACAGCAGGGATCCGATGCTTACGCATGTAAATGACGGACCCGATGCTTACGCATGTAAATGACGGAACATTGGCTCGGAGAGTGTCGCTAAGCTCGGAACCCTCGATTGATTGGGTAACCTACAGCTCGAAGCCGGCCTTGGCGATGCAGACGACGAATTCACCTTTTTGGCTGCCTTGGGCCACGCGGTCGCGCACCTCGCCGGCTGGCCCGGTGTGTACGGTCTCGTGGAGCTTAGTCAGCTCGCGGCAGACACTGATGCAGCGGTCGGGCCCTAGGGTCGCCACTAGGTCGTTGAGGAACTTGCCAATACGATGGCAGGATTCGTAAACGATGACGGTGTATTCGCAGTGTTGCTGCGCTTCAAAAAAGCGTTTGCGTGCGGCGCTTTTGGGAGCAAGGAAGCCGACGTAGAGAAAGGCATCGCTTGGAAGCCCGGAGAGTGACAGGGCGGTAATTACGGCGCTGACGCCAGGCGCCGTAGTGACCTTAAGCCCACGCTTGCGACACTCGCGCACGAGACGAAATCCGGGGTCGCTGATAGCGGGCGTGCCGGCGTCGGCGATCAGTGCAATGTCTTCGCCGGCTGCCATACGGTCGGCGATTTCGCTCGCCATGTAGTTTTCGTTTTGCTCGCGGTAGGAGATCAGTTTACCGCTGTTCTCAATGTTGAGTTTGCTTAACAGCTTGCCAGTGACACGGGTGTCTTCGCAAGCAATGTGGGTGGCGGCTGTAAGCACTTCGATGGCACGTGGAGTGATGTCGGATAGATTTCCGATGGGTGCAGCGACGAGTGTGAGGGTTCCAGAGTGAGACATATCGTTTGCAACTGTAAGTAGGTTGGTGGGAATGTCACAAAAAAAGCGCCTTCATGTTTTTCACGAAGGCGCTGGTTCTTTAAAAGTATTGTTTGCTTGGCTTTAGCCGCCGAATCCCGGGACGCCACCTTCCCAGTCAGCTGGGCGTGACCAAGGCAATTCCTGATCGTCGGGATTAGTGTCGAAGCAGCCACTGGTGGCTAGTGCGCACCATGACAGTGCGAAAATTAGAAGCAGGCGAGTGATCATAATGTATGCGCGAGGTTTGGTAGGATTAGTGCATTACCTTGATGGTATCGCCTTTAGAAAGTCCGCGAAGACGTGTGCCCGGTAGGATGTTGGCCACTGCGAACTGCTCGGTAACTTGGGTGATTCGGATTTTACCTAGTGCTTTTAAGTCTTCAATCAATGTGACCTCCGAACCGACCGAAAGCCCTAGCTCTGGAGAAGTGTCGAGAATAATGAGTCCGTTAGATGTGCTGATCGAGGCGACGGTGGTGGCGGCGCCGATGGTTGCGGGTTGCACCGCGACCGCGCTGCTTGGCGTGAAGCCGCTCTGGTAGCCGCTCTCGATTGCAGTGCTCGCAGGTTTGTGGGTTGCGCTAGCGCTCTGTTCGGGGCTTTCACTTGCCAGCAAGTCTTGCTTGAGCAAATCGTTGGATTTAATCAATTCTTCGACGCGCTCTTCGAGCCGAGCGAGCTCTGCTTCTTTGCTGGCGGCGGCTAAGCTCTCTTCGGTCTTGACCAGATCGGTACGTAGACGAGTTGCGACATTTTCCAACTCAGCGATAGTGTTTTTCGTCTCTCTGAGTTGCTGTTGTGTGCGGGTAACTTCCTGTTTGGCAGTATACATCTCGGAGCGGATTGACTCGAGCTTACCTTTGGTATCGGCGAGTGACTGGCGCTCGGTCGAGAGCTGGGTACTAAGAGAGGTGATCTTGCTATTCGCAGTTTCCAACTCGCTTTGAGTCGCTTGAGTCACTGCCCGTGCTTGTTCGAGAGACGTTTGCTTTTCAGCAAGTTTCCCCTTGGAAATGAAGAACAAAGCGACTGCAGCGGCTGACGCGAGAATCGCTACAATTCGAAGGATAAGTGATAGTTTTTTCATTTGTGGTGTTAAGGGATGTTCTCGATGTGGCGGGCTAGGCTGCGAAAAATTCTGTTTCGTGAATGGGGGTTTTGGTATATGCGCTGATGCCACGGTGGTTTGCAGCTAATCGAAGCAGCAACTTAAAAATCAATTCGCGTTGTGATTCAAGACCCAACTTTGCAGCAATCGCATCTGTAGTTTGAGCGTTGCTGCCGTTGGCGATGACCTCGGCGACGATTTTTTGTTCGATTTCCAAAACCGTGGCTGCGGCTGCCTTGCCTGCTTCAACACCTGGTTGGTGGTAAGCGTTGATGTTGACGAGGCTCGCGTAGAGGCCGACGGCGCGTTCGAAGAGCGCGATAAGCTGGCCGACTGCTTCGGGTGTGACCTCTTTGATGGTGATGGTGATCGATTGGCGGCCATTGTCATATAGTGCATCGCGGGTGCCGAGGAAGAAGCCCTGCAAGAAGTCGCCGCTAGTGAAGCCGGGTTCGACTTCGATCGAGTCGCCGTCGCGATCCTTGAGTACTTCGATGAAAGTGGCGAAGAAGTTGTGCACACCTTCGCGGAGTTGCTGTACGTAAGCGTGTTGGTCAGTGGAACCCTTGTTGCCATAAACGGCGATGCCTTGGTGTACGACTTTGCCGTCGAGATCTTTTTCTTTGCCGAGCGATTCCATGACGAGCTGCTGTAAGTATTTGGAGAAAAGCATGAGGCGATCCTTATAAGGCAGGACGACCATGTCCTTGGCGCCTTTACCGTCGGTCGCGTAATACCACATCAGCGCGAGTAGAGCTGCTGGATTCTTAGTTGTGTCTGTCGAACGTGTGGCGATGTCCATCGCTTTTGCGCCAGCCAGCATACGGTCGATGTCGAGACCTTGGATGGCAGCAGGGAAGAGGCCCACCGCCGCAAGTTCTGAGGTGCGGCCACCGACCCAGTCCCACATCGGCAAGAAGTCGAGCCAGTTATTTTCCTTGGAGATTTGGTGAAGTTTACTGCCTTCGCCAGTGATGGCGATGGCGTGTTCGGCAAAGCTGAGGCCGGCTACCTGATAGGCGGCCTCGGCTTCGAGCATGCCGTTGCGTGTTTCGGGCGTGCCGCCAGACTTGGAGATGACCACGGCGAGTGTTTCACCGAGTTGACCGTCGAGTGAGTCGAGTGTGCGATCGAGTCCATTCGGATCGGTGTTGTCGAAAAAGAACAGTTTGATCTTATCTGTCTTCGGACCACCTAGCGCATCCGCGACGAATTGTGGGCCGAGTGCCGAGCCGCCAATGCCAATCACGAGAAGGTTCTTAAAGGCGCCGTTGGCACCTTTTAGCGCACCGTTGTGTACGTCAGCGGCAATCAGCTTGATTTTGCCGAGACAGGCTTCGTCTCAGCGCCGATATCGGCATTGGGTGCCAGTGCGGCATGGCGCAACCAGTAGTGACCCACCATACGTCCTTCGTCTGGGTTCGAGATTGCGCCCGCTTCAAGTGCTTGCATCGCGGTAAATGCAGCCTGCATGCGCGACTCCATTTCCGATAGGAAAGCGTCACCGAAGTCGATACGGCTCGTGTCGATCGCAAAATCGAGCTCGTTAATATGAAGATAGTTTTGTTTAAATCGTTCCCAGGACATGATTGGTGTAAATTAAGAATTAAGACTTGTCTGGTTCTCGGTTGAACCGAGAACTGAAGCACTAGATGGCGAAACCATTACTAAATTTTGTCAGTCACCGCACCTTCTGATGCGGTCGCGACAGTGGCAGCGTATTTACCCAGAACTCCGCGTTTCGAGCCTGCACCAGTTGGCTTAAACGCAGCCATGCGCGCATCGTATTCAGCGTCGTCGATGAGCAGACGGATGGTGTTTTTGACGGCGTCGATTTCGATTTGGTCGCCATTATTGACGATGCCGATCGGGCCGCCCTTGGCTGCTTCGGGTGTGATGTGGCCGACGTCGAAGCCGTGACTGCCGCCGGAGAAGCGTCCATCGGTAATGAGCGCGACTTCTTTAATTAAGCCACGCCCAGCAACTGCGCTGGTGGGTGAGAGCATTTCGCGCATGCCAGGGCCGCCGACTGGCCCTTCGTTACGAATCACCACTACATCGCCAGCGACGACGTCGCCGCGAAGAATGCCGACGAGTGCACTTTCTTCGCCTTCGTAAACCTTCGCTGTGCCTTTAAAATAGAGACCTTCCTTGCCAGTGATCTTACCAACGGCACCGCCAGGCGCAAGGTTGCCACGTAAGATACGTAGGTGAGTGGATTCTTTAATTGGCTGATCCCATGGGCGGATGATATCCTGCTCGTCTGGATACGGTGCGTACGGCTGTTCGTTTTTAAGCGAATCGGCCATCGTCTCGCCCGTGACTGTGAGGCAGTCGCCGTGCAGCAGGCCGCGATCGAGCAGCATCTTCATCATTGGACGGATGCCGCCGATACGAATGAGGTGGCTCATGTTGTATTTGCCAAATGGCTTTAGATCGGCGAGGAGCGGGATACGCTCGCCAATTTCCTTGAAGTCGTCGATGCTAAGTGGGACATCGGCGGAGTGTGCGATCGCGAGGAGGTGCAGGATCAAGTTAGTCGAGCCGCCGAGCGCTAGGCAAGTGGTGATCGCATTTTCAAAGGCCTTACGCGTCATGATATCGCGTGGCTTGAGGTCGAGCTCGAGTAGTTTGAGTACGGCTGCACCGGCATTTTCGCAGTCTTTACGCTTGGGTTCACCGATTGCTACTTGAGCACTGCTGCCGGGTAGGCTCATACCGAGAGCTTCGATCGCGCTTGCCATGGTGTTGGCAGTATACATGCCGCCACAAGATCCGGCACCTGGGATTGCATATTTTTCGACTTCTTTGAGTTCTTCATCCGTCAGCTCTCCTTTGGCATGTTTGCCGACTGCTTCGAATACAGAGACGATGTCCATTGGATTACGCTCTTCTTCATCGTGAGGCATCAAGCCGGGGAGAATAGTGCCGCCGTAAACAAACACAGCTGGTCGGTTGAGGCGGGCAAGTGCGATCATGCAACCGGGCATGTTTTTATCACAGCCACCGATAGCGACCAGCCCGTCAAAACCTTCAGCCGCTACCACTGTTTCGATCGAGTCGGCGATCACATCGCGCGAGACGAGGCTGTAGCGCATCCCTTTGGTGCCCATACTAATGCCGTCGGAAACGGTGATGGTGCTGAAGTTTACCGCCTTGCCGCCGGCATTATTGATGCCGATGGTGGCGTGTGTGGCCAGGTCGCCCAAATGCATATTGCAGGGAGTCAGATCACTCGGCGAACCGGCCACGCCGATTTGTGGCTTTTTGAAATCGGCATCTTCGAAGCCGACTGCACGAAGCATCGAGCGGGCCGGGGCGCGATCATTGCCATCGACGACGATTGAGGAGTGTGGACGAATGTTTTTGCTAGCCATGATAAAACTGAGATGAATTAAATAGTTGGAAAATAGGATTCTCGTTGCAGAAATGCTGAGATATCAATGAATAGCGGGAACCTCGACAATACCCTTTTTACTCTTCTAGACCTTAATTCTGCATTTAACTGCCACCTATGACTATGGAATTTGATCTCAATAAGACGCTCGAAGCGCTACTACTCTCGACTGCGGAGCCCATTCGCTTGAAGGATTTGATGAAGATTTTTGCGCGCTACCACTCCGAACTAGAGGAAGCGGCCGAGGCCGAGAAACTCGCAGGAGAAGGTGAAGAGCTTGCTGAGCCGATTCCACCCCGCGTCACGCCGGTGCAGATCCAAGAGGCGCTCTCCACCCCGCCGAGGTCGAGGATAAGGCGTATCGGCTGATCGAAGGGCCGAATGGGTTTCAAATCGTCACCGCGCCGCAGTTTGCAGAATTCGTGCGTTTGCTGCGTGGTGAGCCGCGCCCGATGAAGCTTAGTCCTGCCGCGCTGGAGACGATGTCAATCGTCGCCTACCGTCAGCCTGTTACGCGGGCTGAGATGGAGTCGATTCGCGGAGTGTCGGTCGATGGCCCGCTGAACCGTTTGATCGAACTGGAGCTGGTGCATGTCACGGGTCGCGCTGAATTGCCAGGCCGTCCGATACAATATAGCACCACCGAGAAATTTTTAGAGTTCACTGGTATTAAGGAGCTTGATGAGCTGCCTGCTTCGGACGTACTGAGTAATCATCAGATTGACGATTGGATGCGTCGCAGCGAAGAGCCCGAAGAAGAGATCACTGATGAGGATATGGGACTCGCCAAAGAGCGAAAGTCAGACGAACTGCCGCTGGATGAGACATTTGTCGAAGTTGATTGGCAAAATGAGAATGCCGAGAGCGATGCTGCTCCAGAATCCGCCGCAGAAGAGGCTGCACCAGATGCCTGAAGATATTAATATTAAGCTACAGCGCAACCGCGACGCGATCGACGCGATCGATAAGCAAGTGGTGCAACTGCTCAACCTCCGGGTGCGCCAAGATGGCGGTTTAAACGAAGCGCAGGTGTTGGAAAAAGTGGCTGCGTTCAATCAAGGCCCACTTTCGGATGCGACGTTACAGGCGATCTATCGTGCGATGATGCTGGCGGGGCTGGCACCCGATGCTCAGGCGACGGATCCTGCCAAGGTGGATGCACTTGATCTTAATATCGTGCAGCAGCTCAATCAACGCGTGCAACACGCCGGTGAGATTGGTAAAATCAAACACGCCAACGGAGCGGACTACTACGACCCGACGCGCGAAGCACAGGTCATGGCTAAAGTCGCGGGGCTAAATCCTGGGCCGATCAATAATCGCACTTTGCAATCTGTTTACCGCGAAGTGATCTCTGGTTCGATTGCATTGGAGAAGAAGCTAGTGATTGGCTATTTGGGACCGGAAGCTACTTACACGCACCAGGCTGCGATTCACAACTTTGGCGTGAGTCTCGACTACCGAGCGATCAAGACCATTCCCGATGTTTTTTCTGAAGTCGAAAGTGGTAGCGCGGATTATGGCGTGGTGCCTATTGAAAACTCCACCGAGGGGGCAGTGTTTCATTCCATGGATATGCTGGTCGAGTCCGACCTGCATATTTGTTCGCAAGTTTACTTGCCGATCGAGCATTGCTTAATCTCGCAGTCGCCACTCGATCAAATCACCGAAGTGCGCTCCAAGGATCAAGCACTTGGTCAATGCCGTGACTGGCTCCGCACGAAATTGCCAAACGCAAATCTAGTGGATGTTGTGAGCACTGCCGATGCCGTCTGCACGGCCAAGGACAACGACAACGTTGCTGCCGTCGCCAGCGAACTCTCTGCGCAACATTATCAGGTTCCGATCCAAGCGCGCAGTATTCAAGACAATGACGACAACGTTACACGTTTTCTTGTGATTGGTAAAACCCGCGCCAAACCACTGGGTGATGGACGCGATAAAACCAGCTTAGTAATTTCGCTCAAAGACGAGCCTGGCGCATTAGAGAAAACACTGCGTCCGTTCGCTTCGCGTGGGATAAACTTAAGCAAGATCGAGTCCCGCCCCAGCCGTAAAAAAGCCTGGGACTATTTATTCTTCATCGACTTTATCGGCCACTACGAAGAAGAGCTGGCACAAGCCGCACTTACCGAGCTCGAACAGCACTGCTCGTTCGTCAAATGGCTCGGCAGTTATCCGAATGATAAACGTAATTGGCATCCAGCGTAGGGGCGGTGCTTGCGTGGGCCGCTGTAGGATTTTGTAGCCTTGGCACTTAGGGCTCAGTGCCATCTATTGAGATAGTCGCAGATCGTTTACTAGTACGTCACAATTTCGCAGCTATTCTTCGGACGGCTTTCTTGCAAAGTTGCTACGGGCTTGCGGTCTGTCTCAAAGTAGAGCCAATTAAGTGGGTCTTATGCCAAACGAATCACAACCCCACAATTGGCCCGAATCGGCGGGCTGCTTATACGGCGAACTCGGCGTGGGCTCGTTGCACCCGAATGTGCGTGAGTTGCTTACGGGCGATTCGTGTCAGCGTGTGTTGGTGGCTTGTTCGGGCGGTGCGGATTCGATCTTTATGCTTTGCCAGTTGTGGGCACAGGCTGACGAATTGAACATCGGATTGGTGGTCGCACATTATAATCACCGTTGGCGTGGCGAGGATTCGCAGCTAGACGCGACGTTTGTGCAAGAATTGGCGCAGCAGTTAAACTGTCCCTTTGTGACCGCGGTACGGCCGGAAAATGAGGCGGCGTTTACAGAGACAACTGCGCGGGTCTTGCGCTTGGATTTTTTACGCGGGGCGGCGCAGGAGCACAATTGCCAGTGTCTTGCTTTTGGCCATCAGCAGGATGATGTTTTAGAGACACAGCTGCAGCGCTTGGCGCGCGGCTGTGGCTCGGATGGTTTGGCGGCACCGCGACCAATACATTTTTTCCAAGCCTATCCGACACATGTCCGACCGGTATTGCATTTAGGTGCGGGGGAGATTCGGATGGCTTTAAATACCTGCGAGATCCCTTGGCGCGAAGATATTTCCAATGAAGATATGGGGATTTCACGCAATGCGCTGCGCCACAATGTGATTCCTAGTTTGAGCGATGCGTTGGCGCGAGATGCTTCGGCAGGGGCGGCTCGTTCCCGATTTTTACTAGAAGAAGAAGCGGATGCGCTGGACGGTTTGGCGCGGGTGACTTTGCCTAAAGCTTTTAGTGATAGTGTCACGCTGGATCGCGCTGCGCTGCGCTCGGCACCGCGGGCACTGACGCGGCGGGCCTTGTCGGCATGGTTGAGTGCGCATCATCTGATTCAATCGATGAGCGCACCGGCGATGGATTTATTGATGGCGGCGGTCTATGGGCTTAAGCAGAAAAATCGTCTAAGTGCCGGTGCTTTTTATATTGAGCTCGATGAAGCGACTGTTCGGGTGGTGTCAGCGCAAGTTTCAGGGCAATTTTTGGTATCTGGATCGATCGAAGCGGGCGAGTCGCTGATGCTGTCGACGGGTGCTTTGCTGGGGACCGAGTTCGTGGAATTGGATGAAGCTTTATGCCATACGATTATGCAGGGCGGGGTGAATGCCGACCTAGAGGCTTACGTTGCAGTGGCAGCAGAAGAGGCACTCGAAGTGCGGGGATGGCAGCAGGGAGACCGGTTTCGGCCGCTCGGTGCGCCGGGCACGAAGAAATTAAAAGACTGCTTTATAGACCGGCACATTCCGGTAAAGGAACGAAAGTTGCTCCCGCTTGTCGTATCGCAGTCAGGAGAAATTATTTGGGTGCCAGGCTTCCCACCTGCGGACACCATGAAAATCGGAACCGCAACGAAGCGGGCTCTTAGATTGACTTACGAACCAAGAAACTCAAGTTGACCCGCACAAATGTCATCACAGCAAAATCCACAACAGAAAGAGCCCGCGAATAACGGCCAACCAGAGCGCTTTAATCCTAAAGTACTTTTGATTTTTTTGGTTATTATCTCGGCTATCATTGGACTCTGGTTCGCGCAACCGGGTGCCGGTTCGAATCATGAACGCCTGACTATCAGCGAATTGGTGCAAGCCGTGAAAGATGGACAGATCGAGCCGGGCGATGGTGTTATGAAGCCTGACCCTTCGCTTGGCGAAGCTGGCTATATTGTAGCCGGTAAGATGCTCAACCCGAAGTATGATGCGAATCTCTCGGATGCGAGTGTGCCGGAAAAGGTACAGTTTTCTGCTGAGGGCCGCTTGCTAGAGAAAGATTTCGATCTCGTGCGCGCAGTGCTTAAAGAGAGCCGGCGCAGCACCGCATTTCAAGACATATTGATCAGCTTTCTGCCGTTTCTGCTGATTATTGGCCTGCTTTATTTCCTCTTTGTGCGCCAATTGAAGAGCGCAGGGAAGGGCGCGATGAGCTTTGGAAAGAGTAAGGCCAAGATGCTGACGCGTGATAAGGATTCGCTTACTTTTAAAGATGTCGCGGGTTGCGACGAAGCGAAGGAAGAAGTCAGCGAGGTCGTCGACTTTCTCAAAGATCCTAAAAAATTCCAACGTATCGGGGGTCGCATCCCCAAGGGTGTGCTGATGGTCGGGCCTCCGGGCACTGGTAAGACACTGCTGGCAAAAGCTGTGGCGGGTGAAGCGGAAGTGCCGTTTTTCTCGATCAGTGGCTCGGACTTCGTCGAAATGTTCGTCGGTGTCGGGGCGGCACGTGTGCGGGATATGTTTGAGCAAGGCCGTAAGAATGCGCCTTGTATTGTATTTATTGACGAGATTGATGCCGTGGGTCGCCAACGTGGCGCAGGTGTCGGCGGTGGTAATGACGAGCGCGAGCAGACGTTGAACTCTCTTCTCGTTGAGATGGATGGTTTCGATGGCCACGAAGGTGTGATCATCATCGCCGCGACTAATCGCCCGGATGTGCTCGACTCTGCGTTGTTACGCCCGGGTCGTTTTGACCGTCAAGTCACGATTGATTTGCCTGACCTCAATGGCCGTCACGAAATCCTCTTGGTGCATGCCAAGAAGATCGCGCTTTCTGAAGAGGTAAATCTCGAGCACGTTGCGCGTAACACTCCAGGCTTCTCCGGTGCAGATCTTGCCAACCTTCTCAATGAAGGTGCTTTGATCGCGGCGCGCTATGATAAGGATGCCGTGGAAATGAACGATCTCGACGAAGCGCGTGATAAGATCTCCTTTGGTCGTGAGCGTCGCAAATTGATGGATGACGAGGATCGCAAGATCACTGCTTACCACGAAGCTGGGCATGCTCTGATCCAGGCGGTGGTCGACGATGGGCATTTGCCCGTGCACAAAGTGACGATTATACCGCGCGGTCAGAGCCTCGGATCCACAATGTTTATGCCGAAGAAGGATTTACTGAATCACTCCAAGCGGCGTCTGTTGAATCAAATCTGCACTGGCATGGGCGGCCGTTCGGCGGAGGAAATTGTGATGGGCGACATCACCAGTGGTGCGTCCGGCGATATTCGTATGGTCACCTCGACTGCGCGCCATATGGTGTGCGATTGGGGGATGACTGACCTCGGGCCGATCGCTTTCGGTGAAAGCCAGAATCATGCCTACATGGGCACGATGGGTGCTGGTTCAAATAACTTTAGCGAAGAGACTGCACAAAAAATTGATAAGAAAATCTACGATATCGTGCAAGAGCAGTATTTGCGATCGCTCGAAATTTTGAAAGAGCACCGCGCTGCGCTCGATGTAATGGCCGAGGCCTTGTTGGAGCACGAGACGATCGATGGTGTCCACGTGCTCGAAATCCTTGAGCATGGAGAGATGCGTTCGCCGATCATTAAGCGTGAAATTATCGAGCCCGAGCCAGAGCCTGACGAAGACTCTGATGATGAGGTCTCGAAGCAGACTGAAGAAGATGACGACACAGGCGGTCTCGCCGGCGAAGAAGCACCTGCACCATCGCCTGCATAACGTGCTGCAGCTACATTTCTCAAACGGCTGCTTCCTGAATTGGTAGCAGCTTTTTTTATGGAGTGTTCGTGGCGCGTCACGTTTGACCGCTTCTATTTTACTTTGCCAACCACTCGCGCTTTGCGAGAGGCCTTATCCACCAGAGCGAAGAGCCGGTCGATTTGATTGCGCTTTCGTACGGTCCGATGCCCCTTCACTTTGACTAATTCGAAGTTTAAGGGATCGGTGCTGCGGTAGTATGCTTGATAAAGTTCGGTATTACGTAAAGGTAGGCCTTGTTTTGAATGATAGTCGTGTGCTTCGAAGCGTGTCCGTCGCGCCGCTAGATTGATGATATTTTGCGAGTCGGTATAGATGGTGAGATGATCACAGTCTTTGGGGAGTTCGGACAGTGCCCAGAGCAAGGTTTGTAGCTCGAGCTTCGTCGAAGACGTGTCTGTAAATTGCTGAACTTTAATTCGAGTGCCCAGTGTCTCCATGGAGAGTGTTTGCTCTGCTGTTCGAATCAAAAGCGATGCGCCAGTGCCCGCCTTGGTTTGGGCATGCACGCTGCCGTCGGTGAGGAGGATATAGTCACTCATTAAGGGGCTCCTTGTGCCTGAATCGGCGTGCCTTGTCTATGGCTTATTACGGGCATTGCTTGAGTGGCCGACTTGCTTAATGCTTGACAAGTAATGATATTACTTTGACCATTCAAAGTATTAAATTTGATAGAACACATTTTATTTTTTTAAGTCTCGTGATAGGTGCGTCGCTAGTCACTGGCTGCAGACCGACCGATTCCACCTCGGCGAATCGTACCGATGAGCCGTATCAAGTGCTATGTACGGTCGGCATGATTACCGACGTCGTGCGCAATATCGCGGGCGAGTATGCGCAGGTCGAGGGGATTATAGGCGAAGGTGTCGACCCACACCTTTACAATCCGACTCGGAGTGATGTGTTAAAGCTTAGTGCTGCAGACGTGGTCTTTTATAATGGTCTGTTACTTGAAGGTAAAATGACGACTGTGCTGATGCGCGTGGCGAGTTCTGGAAAGCCAGTCAAGGCGGTGACTGAAGCGATTTTACAGAATACGGATTATTTGTTGCAAAAGAGTGATGACTCCGAGCAAACCGATCCACACGTGTGGATGGATGTGCGGGGCTGGATGGAAGCCGTGCCAGTGGTGGCCGAGACGCTCTCGATTTTCGATCCAGCGCATGCGCATATTTATGCTGCCAATGCCAACGCTTACACAAAACAGTTGGAAGCGTTGGATGCGTATGCACAAGAGGCGATTGGATCGATTCCGGAATCGAAGCGTGTGTTAGTGACGGCGCACGATGCTTTTAATTATTTAGGCCGCGCGACGGGGCTGACTGTTCGCGGTATTCAAGGGGTGAGCACCGAGTCCGAGGCAGGCGTCCGCGACTTGGAGGGCTTGGTTAACTTTATCGTCGAGCAGCAAATTCCAGCTGTGTTCGTCGAGACTTCTGTGGCGGACAAGAATATACGTGCCTTGGTCGAAGGTGCGAATGCACGCGGGCATACGGTGCGAATCGGTGGGGCGTTGTTCTCCGATGCGATGGGGCAAGCTGGCACTTACGAAGGTACATACATTGGTATGATCGATAGCAATATTACCACGATCACACGCGCACTTGGTGGCGAAGCGCCTGAAAAAGGCATGCAGGGTAAGTTAACTGGTGTGGTGCACTGATTTTTAAAACGAAGGGCCTGGCCAAGCAAAGCCCCTACAAAATAAATATGTTTATATTATGAATGTAGTATCCAAAGAAATGATACAACCGTGCTCAACAATCACACAGCAGAAATCACTGCCGCTGGTGATCCGAGATTTGACTGTGTCATATCACCGCAAGCCTGTGTTGTGGGACATTGATTTAGAAATCCCGGAGGGAAAGTTGGTGAGTATCGTCGGCCCAAATGGTGCGGGTAAGAGCACATTAATTAAAGCCTGCTTGGATTTGCTTCCGCGCACGTCCGGCGAGGTGACTATCTTTGGTGATTCGTATCGTAAGGCGCGCAAACGGGTCGGTTATGTGCCGCAGCGTGAGAGTGTGGACTGGGATTTTCCAGTCAGTGCGCTTGATGTCGTGGCGATGGGCACTTACGGCAAGCTCGGTTGGTTTCGCCCAGTGAATAAGCACTCAAAGGCATTGGCTCTGCAAGCATTGGATCGTGTCGGGCTGGCGGACTATGCACATCGTCAGATCAGTCAGCTTTCGGGCGGTCAGCAACAGCGTACTTTCCTTGCACGAGCTTTGGTCCAGGATGCGGATATTTATTTTATGGATGAGCCGTTTGCCGCTGTCGATGCAGCGACCGAGCGCGCGATTGTTGAGCTGTTGAAGGAACTTCAACAACGTGGAAAAACCTGCCTAGTGGTACATCACGATTTAGCCACGGTGCATCAATATTTTGATTGGACGGTGTTGTTAAACATGCGTGTCGTCGATTCGGGGCCAACCAAGGATATTTTTACCCAAGAGAATCTTCGCAAAACCTATGGTGGTAAACTTTCGCTGCTGAGTGAAGCAGCCGAGGAGCTGGCAAAATCGTTGTAGGGGTATTATGGGCTATTTGATTTTTACGATGGAGGGAAATGCTCCGTTGTTTCTACCGATGCCCAAAGCAACTGGGCTGAAAAACGCGGCAATGACGGAGCATTGCGCACCACCGCTAACTGCCACTTTTCACTAATCTCATGTTCGAACTTCCAGAGATCCTAGATGTCTTGTTGCTGCGTAATTACAACACGCGGCTGGTGGTTATTTGCACGATGCTGCTGGGCTGTGCCTGTGGTCTGATGGGTGGCTTCTTATTATTGCGTAAGCGCTCCTTGATGGGGGATACCCTTTCACATGCGACATTGCCTGGCGTGTGTCTTGCTTTCTTTGTTGGCGTGGTACTGGGCGAGCAGGGTAAGTCGTTGCCGCTATTATTGTTTGGAGCTACAGTGACTGGAGTATTGGGCTGTGCGACGGTTTTGTTTATACGTAATCACTCGCGTATTAAAGATGACGCGGCGATGGGGATTGTGCTGAGTGTCTTCTTCGGTGCGGGCGTCGTGTTATTGACGATGGTCACAAAGATGCCAGACGGTGCAGCAGCTGGTTTGGAATCATTTATTTATGGTAAGACTGCGTCGATGGTATTGAGCGATTTTAGGCTGCTAGTCGTCGTGACTGTCTGTGTGCTGTTGCTCTCGGTGTTGTTGTTTAAAGAATTCCGTCTGCTGTGTTTCGATGAAGTCTATGCGGCGGCGCAGGGCTGGCCAGTTAAGTGGCTCGATATACTGCTCCTTGCGTTGGTCACTGCAGTGACTGTTGCGGGTTTGCAAGCTGTGGGCTTGATTCTAATTATCGCTTTTTTGATCACGCCAGCCGCAGCAGCGCGTTTTTGGACGAACCGTCTGGATCAGATGTTACTACTCTCTGCCGTAATCGGAGGTATCAGCGGCTGGCTGGGCGCGAGTGTGAGTGCCTTAATTCCAAATATGCCTGCGGGTGCGTTGATCGTATTAGTGGCTGCGTTTTTATTTCTATTCAGTATGCTGTTTGGCATCGAACGAGGTGTGCTGGTTCGTTTTATGCGTCAGTTGAAATTGAAGCGAAGTGTTGGTCGCCAACATTTACTCCGTGCGTTGTATGAAATTTTGGAGGCCGATGGTCGTGGCATCGATGGAGTGAGTATTCGCGCGGTGCCATTCCCCGTCAACTGCGGGGTCGGCGTACCTGGACTGATCGACAATTACGAGATTGCTTGAGGCGTGCGTATCATCAGGGATTGATCGACACCGTGCGTAAAAATGATGCTATACTGTTGACCCAGGCAGGACTGGATGTTGCGGCACAGGTCACGCGTAATCACCGCCTGTGGGAATTGTATTTGATCGAATATGCCGATGTGGCAACGAGCCGAGTCGATCGCGATGCGGATGAGGTCGAGCATGTACTGGGCGAGAAATTGGTCGCGCTGCTTGAGGAAAAATTAATCAAACTGCGTACTGCGAACGTTCTCGCAGTGCCTGCGAGCCCACACCCAATCAAGCCTGGAGATTAATTAGGAATGACGTTTTTAATCACTATCACTTTGTTTCTTCACTTGCCCAAAGGGCACCCATTTAAGTCACCCTTGCGGGGCAATCCGCAGACGGGTTACCATCTCCGCGCTACTCGCGCTTCGTCACTCTTACTAGGCGCGCAGCGCCTTACTCTCACTGCGTAGCAATGACTTGGTATTCAATCGATACATGGATCGTGGTTGTCGGCATTTTGGCGGCGGTGTCGTGCGCGCTGTTGGGCAACTTCTTAGTGTTGCGCAAAATGAGCATGATGGGCGATGCGATTAGCCATGCGGTGCTGCCGGGCTTGGCGATTGCATTCTTAATCACGGGGGCGCGTGCAAGTTTGGCGATGTTTATCGGAGCGGCGCTTGTGGGTGTATTAACGGCTGTTTTCACTCAGTGGGTGAGCCGTTTTGGCAAGGTCGACGAAGGTGCATCAATGGGGATTGTCTTTACCACGTTGTTTGCGCTGGGGCTGCTGTTGATCGTGCAAGCCGCGGATCATGTTGATCTCGATGCGAGCTGTGTGCTGTATGGTGCGATTGAGTTAACTCCGCTTGATGTCGTCTGGCGACCGCAAGTGTTTGGCTCCGTCTGGGAAGTGCCACGTGCGGTGATCGTTTTGGCGCCAGTGTGTGTAGTCAACTTGTTGTTTGTGGTATTGTTTTTTAAAGAACTGCGCATCTCATCATTCGATTCGGAACTCGCGACAACGATGGGCATAAATGCCAATCTTATCCATTATATGCTGATGACTTTAGTCGCGATTACGACGGTGGCAGCATTTGAAGCGGTCGGAAGTATCATCGTCATCGCGATGCTGATCGTGCCGGCTGCTGCAGCGCATCTATTAACAGATCGACTAAATATGATGGTGATTATAAGTATGATATTAGCAGTCATCACGGCAGTGGTTGGGCATGTATCGGCGATTCTGCTACCGGGCTGGATGGGCTTCGATCCTACGTTGGTCGATGCGACTTCGACTTCAGGCATGATGGCGGTAGTGGCAGGCGTGATTTTTGGCATCGTATTATTTTGCGCGCCTCGCCATGGAATCTTGGCGAAGAAATTTCGTCAGTTGGAAGTGGTTGCGGATTCTGAGAATACGATTGATTAGCTGCTGAAGGAACACGTGTGTTGGGTCGTTTAATAGGGCGGGTCGCCACGACGTTGTCTCCGTACCCACTCAATGTTGATCGGCTTGAAGCGGTTTATAATAAAAACATTGTTGCCGAGTTACGTGAAACCTTTGCTGCCTAATTCGGAATTAGTTTGAATAATTGTGTGGGAGAATTGCACCAATGATTCAGAATCCAGTCCGCTTCTGGGTGGATGCAGTGTTGGCTTATAGATGTGGATTATCGCTTGCAGAGTGACTTATTTAGAATAATTCTAAATTAAGAATGAATTCAGATTTAGTCGGAGTAAATGCAGAGGATTGGGCGTCAGGTCTTGCACGCTTTTTACAAGCGAATGCTTCGGTGGAAGCACTTAGAGTCGATTCGGAGCATCGAAAGCTCGAGATTGCGACGCTGGGGCCAGTGGATTTGCAGGCATTGCAGGCGAGTCTTGCTGAGACGATCCGCTTGATTGAGTCAAATTCTCAGGTATCTGCCGTGGTAGGGGTGTCGATTGAAACCGAAGAGGGCGGTGGTATTCGTTTGCAAAAGCCGACTTGTTTGACAGCGCCGGCGCTCTGGCATTGGCGGGAGTTAAACTGGCCAGATGCAATTGAAGACGAAGCAGAGACGGGTGAAGAATGGCGGGTACTCGGTCTGTTGGCTGGTGGTTGTGCGGTGCTTGGGATTTCTGGCTGGATGGTTTCGTCGGTGGAAGCTGCCCCAGTGTGGCTGTCGGTGATGTTTTATATAGGGGCGATGATTGCGGGTGGCTGGGATGCGTTCGAAGACGCCAAAGAAGGCCTACCGAAAGGTGAGCTGGACATTCACTTTCTAATGTTGGCCGTGGCGATCGGGGCGGCCTTGATCGGGGGGGCTTGTTTGATGCGACACCGAAGTCGGCCATGATTCGTGATGCGTCGGGTGGAGAACAGGAAGTACCGGTGTCTGCGGTGAATGTGGGCGATGTCGTGGTGGTTAAGCCTGGCGCACAATTCGCGGTCGATGCAGAGGTGATCAAGGGTAAGAGTGCGGCGGATGAGTCGAACTTGACGGGTGAGGCAAACCCAGTGCCCAAATTTATCGGTGACTCTGTTTATAGTGGCACAATCAATTTATGGGGTGCAGTGGATGCGCGGGTCTTGCGTCCGGTTGGTGAAAGTGCGCTGCAGAAAGTGATTCGTTTGATTCGTGAGGCACAACATTTGAAAGCGCCGAGTCAGCGATTTACCGACAAATTTGGCACTCGTTATACCGTCGGTATTCTGGGGCTGACGACGGTGATGTTCTTTGTCTGGTGGCTCGGCTTTGGCATTGCGCCATTTTCAAATACCGAGGCTGGGTTCTCGGCATTTTATCGGGCAATGACTTTGTTGGTGGTGGCGAGTCCTTGTGCGCTGGTGCTGTCGATTCCATCGGCGATTTTGGCCGCGATTGCATGGGGCGCGCGGCATGGTATTTTGTTTCGCGGCGGCGCGGCGATCGAAAAAATGGCAGAGGTGGATTTGGTGGCGCTGGATAAGACTGGCACGCTGACCACTGGAGAAATGGAAGTTGATTCAGTGGAAAGTTTTCCACCAGGGCGTGAGCGGGAAGCAGCAGAGCTTGCCTATTCTCTGGAGGCACATGGGTCACATCCGATTGGACGAGCAATTAAAAAATACGCGAAAGCGAAGGGATTAGAGCAGCGTACGATCGATGATTTCCAGGCGATGAGTGGTAAGGGTGTACAGGGCCGAGAGGGCCAGACGCTGTGTGTCCTGGGTCGCAGGGAACTGCTAGAGGATGGACCGTTGGCGGAATGGATTAAAGATGTGCCGGAGTCTGCACCAGAATTTTCAGAAAATTGGATCTTAAAGGACGATTTGATTGCCCGTATTTTATTGAAAGATCAAATCCGCACGGAGTCGCAGCCTATTTTAGAAAAACTAAAGGCGATGGGGGTGCGCACTGTAATGCTGACGGGCGACCGCCGCGGCGCGGCGGAATCAGTTGGTCGGGCGATTGGGATTGAGGAAGTCCGCTCCGGACTGACGCCAGAAGGTAAAGTCGATGCAATCCTAGAGTATTCGAAGAGCGGATACAAAGTAGCAATGGTGGGTGATGGCGTGAATGATGCGCCTAGCTTAGCGGCTGCCTATGTCTCGGTTGCGATGGGCGCACGCGGAAGTGATGCTGCCTTAGAACAGAGTGAGGTGGTGTTAATGAAAGATCGCATTGAGAATTATCTTGCAGCGACTGATTTGAGTCATCGAGCGCGATCGATTATACGGCAGAATTTAGCAATTTCGCTGGGCACAGTGGTGTTAATGGTGGCAGCTGCGATTTGTGGTTGGATCCCATTGAGTGTTGGGGTTTTTGCACACGAGGGCAGTACCGTCGTTGTATGTCTAAATAGCCTACGCCTTCTGTTTGCAAAGCCCTGGTCTGATACATCAATGCCCTAGAGCAAGAGTGCTAGAAAGAAGATGGCAACCACGCAGACGCTGAGGCTGAATCTCAAAGCGAAGGCGACGATGCCGCCGATAACCGCGCCGAACCCTGCCTTGCTGCCTGCCTTGAAGCTGCGCCCTGCGATTAACTCGCCAATGATCGCCCCGATAACGGGGCCGACAATTAGCCAGAACAGCGGAGGGGGAAGAAAAAAGCCGATAAACGCGCCGAGCAGTGCACCGACCGTACCTTTCCATGACGCGCCGAATTTGCGTGCGCCCCAGAGGCCCAGCACGAAGTCGGTGAATTGACCGATCAGAGTGATGATGCCAGTAGTGATGACGATTTTTTTTTTCCAAGCCACCGAGGCCTCGCCCATCCAAAGTTTGTGTATAATGATACCTGACCAAACGATCAGGCTACCCGGCACCACTGGTAGTAGCGAGGTCGTCAGCCCGATTAGAAAAATCAAACTGGTAACGCTGAGTGCGGTGTATTCGATCCAAGTCATTTGGAGAAATGGTGATGAAATGTTGTAAGACTGAAAGACTGAAAAACTGGAAGTTTGAGAAATGTCTCTCCGTGGCGCCGGCGCGGGCTAGTAGCGCCCGACTGCTGGGCACTGCGGGCGCGAGTAGACTCGCACGCCACAGAGGTGCTACTCTTAGCAGTCACCCATGCGACAGCATAGACAACAGTTGGCTCTGCCATTTTACCGCCATTTTATTTCGTCTCATTTGAGCTTACACAATCCTCATTGAGCATAGTGTAAGCGTGTTCTCTATCTTTGTCGGTTGCTGTCTCTTGCGGAAGAGGGCAATTTACAATTGCCATTTCGAGGCGCTGACGCATTTTCGCCTCCTTCCGTTATGACCGATAAGACAGCCAACCAGGACAATTCGCATGATCTTTATGCAGTCCGCCTCCAAAAGCTCGAGAATCTTTGCAAGGAAGGGCGTAATCCCTTTCAGGCAAATTGCGTGCAGACGCATACATCCGGCGAGGCTATTAAACTTTATAAAGAGGACGTAGCCGATGAAGAGCAGGCAGAAGTGTCTATCGCTGGTCGAATTATTGTCTTCCGAGTCATGGGCAAGGCGAGCTTCATTAAGATTCAAGATAGCGATGGTCCGATCCAGTGCTACGTCACTCGCGACGAACTACCCGAGGGCGAATACAACACATACTTTAAGAAGCTCGATCTGGGAGACATCATCGGCGTCACTGGCAAGCTCTTTAAAACTAAGACCGGTGAGATCACCGTGCGTGCAGCGAGCTACACTTTGGTCACTAAGGCTCTGCGGCCGCTTCCTGAAAAGTGGGCGGGCCTCACAGATGACGACAAGATATATCGTCAGCGTTATCTCGATTTGATCGTGAATCAAGACTCCCGCCAGCGTTTCCGCCATCGGGCTAAGATCATCCAAGAAATGCGCAAGTATCTGTGGGACCGCAACTTCACCGAAGTTGAAACACCGATGCTACAGAGCGTCGCTGGTGGTGCGGCGGCGCGTCCGTTCATCACCCATTCTAATGCGCTCGATTGTCAGTTTTATATGCGGATTGCGCTGGAGCTTTATCTAAAGCGTATGCTTGTTGCCGGGGAGGATCGAGTCTTTGAGATTGGTCGCGTTTTTCGTAATGAAGGACTGTCTCGTCGTCACAATCCAGAGTTCACTATGCTGGAGCTTTATCAGGCCTACACCGACTTCCGTGGCATGATGGAGTTGACGCAGGGCTTGATTCAGCACGTCGCCAAGACTGTGATTGGTTCGCTCGAGATCGCTCGACCTGACGGCACGACTATTAATCTCGATGGTGACTGGCGTGTAGCGAAGTACAAAGATTTGATTATTGAAGCAACTGGCGATGCCGAATGGTTCAGCCATAGCCGCGACGAGAAGCTCGCAAAGGCTCGTGCCATGAGCATCGAAGTCGATGGTGAGCTCGAAGATTACGAGATCACTAACAACGTCTTTGAGAAACTGATCGAGCCGACCTTGATTCAGCCGACCTTCGTGACGCATATTCCTAAGGAGCTGTGCCCATTGGCAAAAATCACTGTGGACGACGATAGCACGATTGATGTTTTTGAGCTGTGTATCAACGGCCAAGAAATTGCACCCGCATATTCTGAGCAGAACGACCCGATAATTCAGCGTAAGATGTTTGCTGAACAAGTTGGCGAAGAAGTACAGGACATGGACACCGACTTCCTCAATGCACTTGAGCACGGCATGCCGCCAGCTGGTGGTATGGGCCTCGGCATTGACCGTCTGATTATTTTACTCACTGGAGCCGAAAGTATTCGCGATACGATTCTCTTCCCGAGCTTGAAGCCACTGAAAAGTGTTGAGTAGTTTTTATCCGCGTTCAGCGCGTAGATTGAATTGATGCCAGAATTACCCGAAGTTGAAACGACGCGGCGTGGGATTGCCCCACATGTCGAGGGCCGTCGAATTACCGAGATTACCGTACGTCACCCGCAGTTACGCTGGCCGATCCCTAATACGGTCCAGCGAGCTGTTGGTGAGCCTGTGATCGCTGTGCGCCGTCGAGCAAAGTATCTGCTGCTTGATACGTTGCGCGGCACAATTTTGTTGCACTTGGGTATGTCGGGAAGCCTGACGGTGCAACCAGTCGATAAACCTATCCTGAAACATGATCATCTGGATATCGTTTTGGAGAGTGGGTACTGCCTACGTCTGAATGATCCGCGTCGTTTCGGTGCCTGCCTTTGGCAGGGAGCTGATGAAGAGCCGCTGAAGTTATTGCAAGGAATGGGGCCTGAGCCATTGTCGGATGCGTTTGATGGCGAGCGCTTGTTTAAGCTGTCGCGTGGTCGCACAGTCGCAGTGAAGAATTTCATTATGACCAATGCTGTGGTGGTCGGTGTGGGTAATATTTACGCCAACGAAGCGCTGTTCTTGGCGGGCATTGACCCGCGCCGAGCCGCGGGTAAAGTCAGTCGTGCGCGCTATTTGGCGTTGGGCGACCATATTAAAACCGTATTGGCGCACGCGATCGAACAAGGCGGCACGACGCTGCGTGATTTCCTCGGTGCCGATGGTAAGCCTGGCTATTTCAAGGTGCGGCTGAAGGTCTATGGCAAGGCGGGCGAATCTTGTCAGGTCTGTGGCACGCCAATCCGCTCTGTAATGATTGGGCAGCGAAATAGTTTTTACTGCCCGAGTTGCCAGCGCTAATCGCTAACTCTTGTCGGGTGGCGTCACCAACACGCGGGTTTGCAGGCCCATCAGGCGATCTGAGAAGGCTTCACCCTTTGGAGTGTTACGTAGCACGCGTTGAACCATGCCCATCTTGGCGTCGAGATTATCGATCATTGAGACGAAGACTGCTTCGGGTGTCGCAGCCATCGCAGCAGCTCCCCATTCTTTCTCCCCCTGATGGCTGAGGATGATGTGTTCGAGGCGCTCGGTGAGGTCGGCATTGAGCTTGGATTGAATGGCGGCTTTGCGGGCGATCCGAAACCCGATCACAACATGACCTTGCAGAATGCCGATACGGCTCACTTTCGCAGCAAATTCTCCTTCGTATTCTTCAAGTTTGCCCATGTCGTGCAGGATGATTCCTGCAATTGCGAGGTCGGCGTCGACTTCAGGGTAGAGGGGCAGTAGTGCACGGCAGGCGCGCAGCATGTGGGTGGTATGCTCCAGTAGGCCGTTGAAATACGCATGGTGCATACTGACGGCGGCGGGACACTTACGGAAGCGTTCACTTACGGAAGCGTTCGCCCAGATCGTCAAGCACGCGTTGCACGGTTTCTTTGAGTTTAGCGTGCTCAATCGCTTCAACACCTTCGAGAATGTGTGACCACAATTCCTCTTCGGATTCTGGCGGCGTTTCGACTAAGTTCGCCATCATGCCTTCGGCTTCGGCCTCCGCGGCGTCGATGACTTCGGCTGCCTGTAATTTAGGTGAGAAGCGCTCCATATAATATTCAGTCTTACCGGCGAGGCGCACGATTGAGCCTTCCGCGACTGGATCGAGTGCCTTGAATACATCGGAATCGCCAAAGCAATTGGCATTAAAGCTGCCGCTGCCATCGCCCAGTTCAACGCTGAGGAAGGGGTTGCCGTTCTTTGCGGTCTTGGTCGTCTTGCGGCGGAGAATCAGAATACAGCGGAAGAGCGCGGCAATGTTGACGTCGATCTCCTTGAGCTGCTGGACGGTTTTATAATCAGACATAGCAACACTCTGCGCTGAGTGCAGGCGAATGTGAAGGTGAAAGTGCAAACCACACGTATCGTGGTCACACTTTTCTACGTTTAAATTTTTTCTTCTTCCGCCATTTCACGGAAAAAGATACTGGTCTTACCAACGCCACCGATGTGCTCACAACTGCGTGTTTTGACAATGTCATCGCAATGTTCTTTGATCTTAGCGCGATCCGCCTCAAAACGGATCTTAATCAGGCCATTCTTCGCCAACGCGGTCTCGATTTCATTCGAAACAGTCAGGCTGAGGCCTTGCTTGCCGATGTGGAGATGCGGCTTGAGCCGTTGGCCGATGCCGCGGAGCTCTTTCTTTTCGGCGCTAGTGAGTGGTATGCTGTCTTCCATGATTGAGGGCAAGATCGAGTATCTAGGGCTGAAGGTCGAACTTTGATTTTCGCTAACATCAAAAAAAGAACGCCTTCGGTTGAAAGGCGTTCTTGGATGAAAGGTTCAACTGTAAGCAGCCTTACGCGTCCTCTTTCGGATCGGGCAAGGTCTTGTCGGCGATGTTTTGCAACAGCTCGCCCATGAACTCAGCAGGCGTCTTTAGCCCTTCGAAACTCAGCAGGCGTCTTTAGCCCTTCGAGTGCCTTGTTGGCGCGGGAGTTGACTTTGACCAGGCCTTCTTCGGCTTCTTGCTTACCCAGTACCAGGAAGTTGGGCACCTTGTCCATGTGCACTTTGCGGATCTTGGCACCTAGTTTGTCGGCGATGGCATCAACGGTGACGCGGATCTTGGCGGCTTTGAGCAGCTTTTCGATCTCTCTTGCCTGTGGCACCAGATCGTCGTTCATCGGCAATATGCGGACTTGCTCGGGCGCGAGCCATGTCGGGAAGCTGCCGGCGAAGTGCTCGATCAATACACCACAGAAACGTTCCATCGAGCCGAACGGCGCGCGGTGGAGCATGACGGGTCGGTGCTTCTCGTTGTCGGCGCCGATGTAGGTGAGGTCGAAGCGCTCGGGAAGGTTGTAGTCGAGATGTAGGTGAGGTCGAAGCGCTCGGGAAGGTTGTAGTCCACTTGCACAGTGCCAAGTTGCCATTCGCGGCCGATCACGTCCTTCACCACGAAGTCGATCTTCGGTCCGTAGAATGCGGCTTCGCCTGGTTCTTCGATATAGTCGACATCGAGTGTTTGTGCGGCGTCGCGCAGCGCCGCTTCGGCCTTATCCCACTTGGCGGCATCGCCGACGTATTTAGTTGCATCGGGATCGCGCAGGCCGATGCGCACACGATAGTCGCTCATGCCGAGGGTGTTGAACACCAGCTTGACCAGATCGAGGCAGCCTTTGATTTCTTGGCCGATTTGATCTTCGGTGCAGAACAAGTGGGCGTCGTCTTGAGTGAAGCCGCGCACGCGGGTCAGTCCGTTGAGCTCGCCGGACTGCTCCCAGCGATACACGGTGCCAAACTCGGCAAGGCGCACCGGCAGGTCGCGGTAGGAGTGAGGCTGGCTGTCGAAAATTTTGATGTGCATCGGGCAGTTCATCGGCTTGAGCAAATAGCCGTCGACCTCGCCCGAATCGAGCTGATTAGAGAGCTCGCTGCAGGAGCAACCTTCAGTCGCGAGCCGTTCGACCGTGCCAGGATCGACGATCGGTGGAAACTGCGAGTCCTTGTAATACGGGAAGTGGCCGGATGTTCGGTACAGGCCGAGTTTGCCGATGTGTGGGGTAAAGACCTGGTCGTAGTCCGCCATGCGCAGTTCTTCGGAGATGTTGCCGATGTGTGGGGTAAAGACCTGGTCATAGTCCGCCATGCGCAGTTCTTCGGAGATGAAGTTCTGCAATTCTTGGCGGATGACGGCACCATTCGGTGTCCAAAGCGTGAGGCCAGCGCCGACGGCTTCGTCGATGTGGAACAGCTTGAGCTCTTTGCCGAGCTTGCGGTGGTCGCGGGCTTTGGCTTGCTCTAAGCGCTCCAGGTATTCAGTGAGCTCGACTTTGCTTGGAAAGGCGGTGCCGTAGATGCGCTGCAACTGCCGATTATTTTCGTCGCCACGGTGATACGCGCCAGCAATGGAGAGTAGCTTAAAAGCTTTGATCTTCTTGGTGTAGCCGACGTGTGGGCCGGCACAAAGGTCGATGAATTCGCCGTTCTGGTAAAAGCTGACTTGTTCGCCTTCAGGCACGTCGTCGAGGCGACCAAGTTTGTAGGTCGCTTGGCCGATCTCGTTGATTTTAGCGACGGCGTCCTCACGTGAGCATTCAATCCGAGTGAAGCGCTGGTTCTCTTTGATCACCTTCTTCATCTCCGCCTCGACGGCCTCGAGGTCAGCCGCATCGAGCTGTCTGTCGAGGTCGATGTCGTAGTAAAAACCACTGTCGGTCGGAGGGCCGATATCGAGCTGCGTCTCAGGGTAGAGGCGTAGAATTGCAGTGGCGAGCACATGCGAGCAGGAGTGGCGGAGTTCCTCGAGTGGAGACATTTCTTTCATAACAAGGAGTCGAAGTGAGAAGTTAGAATGCTGTGAGTCAATGCCAGAAAGCAGTCGTTTGCATCCGCTGAGGCCGCTTTGTGAGAGTGGCGGCGATTCCCAGTCAACGTACAGCGGCTTTTTCAGGCTCTAGCTATAAAGGATCCTGAGAGAGTGTGGCCTCGATCGTGAGATCGGGAAGTGTGGGGTGAGAGACGATGGTTGAATCGTCGCGAGCGAGTTGATCCCGCGATTGAACTTAGCCCTTGTAGGCAAACGCGGGCACACCTTGTACGCCGAGGCCGTCGATCACGAAGACTTTGCCGGCGTCGGCTTCTTCGAGCTTACTGTGAATCCCGGTGGTGACGAACAAGCGATCGAGATTCGGCCCGCCGAAGGCGCAGGCGGTGGTTTCGAGACAAGGTAGTTCCACTTTGCGAAGTTCTTTGCCGGAAGTCGGCTCAAAGCAAGTCACGCAGCCGCCGTGGCAAAACGCCACCCATAGATTGCCGTCGGCGTCGATCGTCATGCCGTCGGGAGAGCTAGCGTAACCGTGATCACCCGTATCGACCGCGATGGTGGCGTTGCTGATGGCGCCGCTGGCGTTGTCGTAATCGTAGGCGCGGATCTGCTTGGTCATAGTGTCGATGTAATACATCGTGGTGGCATCTGCGCTCCAGCAAATGCCGTTCGAATTGGTGACCTCGTCGACCTTGAGCTGCAGCGTGCCGTCGGTATCGAGCATGTAGAGGTTGGCGTCGCCGATGTTTTTAACCAGGCTGAGGGTGCCTGCCCAGAAGCGGCCGGCGGGGTCGCACTTGCCATCGTTGAAGCGATTGGTCGCGCGTTTTTCGGGCTCGGGGTCGGCTAAGGCTTGCTTGGCGCCTGTGCTTAAATCGAGCGCCACGATACCGGTGTCGCCGGCGTAGAGCAAGCCGCCGCTGGCGCGCGGCACAACTGTGCCGATGCGCTCGCCGACATTCCAGGTTTCCTCAATGCCGGTTTCAGGATCCAAGCGGATCAGTGTGTGTGCTTCGATGTCGACGTAGATAAGTTGATCCTGCCACCAGATCGGGCCTTCGCCCCATGTGGAAGTTCGTGTACCGATAGTTTGGAGTGTGAGTGAGGGCATAGTTGGTGTGACGTTAGAGTGCGCTTGGTGCGTTCGATCGATTAATTATTGAGCCTCTAGATCAAAGCCGTCTTTTTTATCTTTCACTACCCAGCCCGCAGCGAGTAGGGCGTCGCGTAGTTGGTCGGCTTTGGCCCAGTCTTTGGCTTGCTTGGCATCCCAGCGGGCTTGGGCGAGTGCGACGATGTCGTCGGGCGCGTCGATCGTCGCTTGTTCGATGGTAAAAAGTTGCAAGCCGAGCGCGTAAAGTAATGTGCCCAGTGCTTTGAGCATTGCACGTGCGCCATCCGCATCGAGTGATGCCGCAGGGTTGGAGCCGATCACCCCAAAAATCGCACCAAGGCAGGCTGCGGTGTTGAGGTTGTTGCGCAGGGCGTCCCACGCCTTGGCAAGGCGGCCCCAGTCTTCGGGCGCGTCGGCGGTGATGTAGTGATGCATCGCTGCCTTGTCTTCGCAGGTGACAGCGAGCAGTGACTCGGCAAAACGCTCGATTTTATTGAGTCCGCTGTGTGAGGCGTGCAGACCATCGAAAGTGAAGTTGAGCTGCTGGCGGTAGCTGCCAGCGATCAGTGTGTAGCGCACGACCATCGGGCTGAAGCCTTTTTGCTGCAGATCGTCCAGCGTGTAGAGGTTGCCGAGGCTTTTGGACATCTTGGCACCCTCAACCATTAGGTGAGCGCTATGGAACCAATGCTTGCAGAAGTCGTGGCCGTGGGCGCATTCAGATTGTGCAATCTCATTTTCGTGGTGCGGAAAGCACAGGTCGATGCCGCCGCCGTGTAAATCGATGGTTGCACCGCCAAAGGCTGCGTCGACCATGGCGCTACATTCTAGATGCCAACCTGGGCGACCTTCTCCCCATGGGCTGGTCCAGTAGTTGCCTTTATCTTCGGTTTTGCGGCCTTTCCAGAGGGCAAAGTCGGTGACGGACTCGCGGTCATACTCATCGGCGTCGTTGACTTCGCCTGCAGAATTTTCGGTCTGAGTCTTCAGTTCGCGCTGCTTGAGGCGAGAGAGGCGACCGTAGTCTTCGAAGGAGTTGACGCGAAAATAGACTGAGCCGTCATCAGTCGCGTAGGCATGGCCTTTTTCGATGAGTGTATCAACTAGGGCGATTTGTTGAGGAATATGCGCGACTGCACTTGGCTCGATATTCGGCGGACGCATATTGAGCGCCTCACAGTCAGTGTGGAATTTGGCGGTCCATTTGGCGGTGAATTCGCCTAAGGGAAGGCCTGCTTCGATCGAGCCGCGAATCGTTTTGTCGTCGACGTCGGTAATATTACGCACGTGTTTCACATCAATGCCGTCGGCTTCGGCGACCCGGCGTAGCACGTCTTGGATCAGGAAGGTGCGGAAGTTGCCGATATGCGCGGGTCCATACACCGTGGGGCCACAGCAGTAGAATCGCAGCGGTTTGTCACTCGATGGAGCGAGTGTTTTGACGGATCGGCTGAGAGTGTCGTAAAGTTGAATGGACATTTGATGAAGTATAAAGGTGGAAAAGTGTGAAAGTCGGAAAGTGAGACAAAGCGCGAGTTGCGCGTAGATGGTCTACGAGGTCTGCCGAGCTGGACCCGCAGGGCTGAGTGCACTGAATACTCTTTGGGCAAGTGAAGGAACAAAGTGGAAAAGTTAAAAGGGTAGAGTGAAGGGGGAAAACTAATGTGTGAAGTTTGAAATGAGGATAAAACAGTTCGGCTTGAAATGAGTGAAGGAGTCGTCATGTTGCTGGGTATGACTGCTTCTACTGACTTCCTTTTGGACCTAATACATCGCCCACGACGTATGCGCCGCACTGCTGCCTTGCGTGCTTTGGCAAATGAAACAGAGTTGCAGGTGCATCATTTAATCCAGCCGATTTTCGTGATCGATGGCGACGGTGCTGCGGAGCCGATCGAGTCGATGCCAGGCATTTCGCGTCTGACTATTCCGCTATTGATCACGGAATGCCGTGAGCTGGCGGCGTTGGGGATACCCGCTGTGGCTCTGTTTCCAAAGTTGGACAATTCATTGAAGACTGACGATGGACGTGAGGCCTTGAACCCTAGTACGTTGGTGCTGCGTGCGATTCGGGCGATCAAAGCAGAGCTGCCGCAGATGGCGGTGATCACTGACCTAGCGCTCGATCCGTATACCGAGCATGGCCACGATGGGTTGTTCGATGCGCAGGCGGGCGATTTAATTAATGATGCCACGGTCGAAATGCTTGCCGAGATGGCTTTGCTCGCCGCAGAAGCGGGCGCCGATTTTGTAGCTCCCTCGGATATGATGGACGGGCGCGTCGGAGCGATTCGTGCCGCTCTGGACGATACTGGCTTTGAGAAGACTAATATTATGGCTTACTCAGCAAAGTTTGCTTCTGCCTATTATGGTCCGTTCCGTGATGCCGTGGGGAGCGCCAGCAGCGCCGGCTCTCATCATTTAGATAAGCGCACCTATCAGCTGAACCCCGGTAATCGTCGCGAGGCGTTGATCGAGGTGGCTCTGGATGAAGAGGAAGGTGCGGATGTGCTGATGATAAAGCCAGCGGGCTCGTATTTGGACATCATCCGCGAAGTACGTGAGTCGACGGAGTTGCCGCTCGCTGCCTATCAGGTTTCCGGTGAATACGCCCAACTCCAAGCTGCTGCGGAGCGGGGTTGGCTCGATCTGGAGCGTTGCCGAGATGAGTCGCTGCTGGCGATTCGTCGGGCTGGGGCTGATATGATCCTGACTTATTTTGCACGGGCGTATGCCGAGAGCGTCGCAGTGGGGTAAGCGCCAAGCTGTGCGGGAAAAGAAGAGAGTGCGATTAGCCCTCGTTTTGTTTGAGTTTCGAGCGCGCGTGTAGCTGAAGATGCACCGTGGAAGGGTCCTCATACTCCTTTAGTGCGATCGTAGTGCTAGCCTTTGCGGCTCTTGTGCTTACTTGCAAACTGTTGGCGACGAGCGAGTTCACGCATATCGATGGCGGGGTCGTCGTCTTCGAAGATTTCTTGGCCAATGATGTGTTCGATTACATCTTCCATCGTGATGACGCCTGAGACGGTGCCAAATTCATCAACTGCGATGCCGAGTTGTTGATGCTTCTTGAGGAAAATCTGTAGGGCATCATCGACTGTAGCGTTGTCAGGAATGTAAATAGCTTCGCTGGCCATCGAACAAATCGGCAGATCGTCTTGATCTTTTGCTTTGGCACTGAGGATGTCTCGGCGACGGACAATGCCCGTGATGTTTTCGGTTTCATCGCGGTAGGTTGGGATGCGAGCAAAGGGAAGGTTGCTTTCCTTCTCGAATAAGGAGCCGACGGTTTCTTCTTCATTGATCGCGTAAAGCACGGTGCGCGGTGTCATGATCTGGTCGATTAGCACTTCATCGAGGCTGAGTGCGTTGTGAATCACCTCACGCTCATTCGAGGTCAGCGTGCCCTCTTTCGCGCTTTTCTCGGCGAGTAGCAGGATTTCTTCGTCACTATCGGTGGTGGTTTCAGCTGATTTGAGCAACGTGCGCACTAGCACCGCGACGATGCCAGATAGGGGAGCCATGATCGCGCAGACCCAAGTCAGCGGGTAGATCAATATCGGCTGCAGGGCTGGACGGTACAGCACACCCATGTTTTTGGGGATAATTTCTGAGAAAAACAGAATGGCGAGGGCCATTGCAGCGGAGACTTTAAAGAGAATATTGGCATCTTCAGGCCAAATCTTAACTGCAAGTCCACCGACCATGGTGGCACCGAGGGTATTGGCGATGGTGTTGAGGCTGAGGATCGCGGAGCTGGTCTCTGCCAGTTCGATCTTATACTTTTCCAGCTTTTCACCTCTTTTTGGGTGCGTTTTCTTAAGCCCTTCGATTTCAGCTGTGGTGGTGCTGAGGATCATCGCTTCCAGAATGGAGCATAGAGCAGAGACTCCGATGGTGAAGGCGATTGCTAGGGTGAAAGTGAATATCATTAGAGGGTGACCAGTCACTGGAAATGAGGGCATTTCGAGTATCGTAAGTGTCGGCTTGCTAAAAGTATGTTGATTGAGGCGCGTGCAGATGTTCAAGCACATTCAGCCATTTTATGTGGGTTTTATCATTACAAATAATTGGTGCTAATGTCTTGACCGATAATAATGCAGACAGCTTAATTCACATCTTCATTACTACAATATTAGCTTCAATTGTATGAAATTCCCTATTCTCATTATTTCCGCGCTGGCCCTCTCGCTTCTTTTTTCGGCCTGTGCCTCTTTTGAAGAAGGTGTGCCACAGCAAGTCGTGATCGTTTCGTTCCCGACAGAAGCGAGTGTTTACATTGATGGCAATGCGACTGGCATCACGCCATTGATAATTGATCTCACTCGCAAAGTGAGCCACGAGATTCGTCTCGAAAAACAGGGATACAACACTGCGGTTAGATATTTCACTCCAGTGCCGAATGACAAGAATCAGAACTTTATTCGTTTCGGCTTAGCGCAAGACCTTGGCTATTATCATGATCTAGAGCCCCGTGTGATGGAAGCGAAGATGAGGAGTGGGTTAGTGCCGAAGTCGATTGGTGCGGATCCATTTGAGCGTATGGCGCAGCAAGCACTTCAAGCCGATCAGCAGCTCGAGGCTGGAGAGATCACTCCGCTTGAGCACAAATATATTATCGAGCAGATTATTACATTCTTTGAGTCGAAGATTTGACACTAGGCGATCTTTAGTAAGTTTCATCAGTTATGAGCGAGCTACCAGCTGACTACCTTTATACTAAAGACCACGAATGGATCCAGTTGCACGATGGCGGAACTGCAACAATTGGTATTACCGATTACGCACAGCAGAGTCTAGGTGACATTACATTTGTGGAGTTCCCAGAAGTCGGTGCGACATTTGAGATGGGTGAGACCTTTGGAGTGGTTGAGTCAGTGAAGGCGGCATCGGATCTGTATATGCCTGTAAGTTGTGAGATTGTTGAAGTTAATGAAGCAGTCGATGCGGCGCCAGAGTTGGTCAACCAAGATGCCTTTACTCAAGGGTGGTTGCTAAAAATTCGTTTGACCGACGATTCTCAAATCGCGGATTTGATGAAGCCAGCGGCTTACGCTGAACTCATCTAAACTTAGAGCGGACTCGTTTAATCGAGGTGCCTGAATTATTTAATGGGAAGCGTGCGCTCTCGCTTCTTTTTGCTTTCTAAGCACGCGGGCACACGTCATTTTTGGCGTTCCTTAATTAAAGATAAGCAACGCGACGACTTATGAAGCAAACCACTGAACACGGTAAAGACGATTGGACGATCTCCACCGCTGAAGACTACTATGGTCTCAAGCGCTGGGGCAGCGGCCATTTTTCAGTCGATGAGGATGGCTTTATGCTGGTGCATCCGTCGCGTGATCAACGCAGCATCCGTATTCATGATATCGTGACTGAGGCGATTAGCAAGGGGCTCAAGCCGCCCCTGACGATTCGTATTCAGGACCTTTTGCGAACACGGGTCATCGATTTAAACGAGCTGTTCGCACAAGCCATTAAAAATGAGGACTACCAAGGCAAGTATCGCGGTGTTTTTCCGATTAAAGTCAACCAACTGCGTGAAGTGATCGAAGAGATCCAGGATGCGGGTGCTCCGTTTGACTATGGTTTAGAGTGTGGAAGTAAGCCCGAGCTGATGATTGCTTTGGCGATGCATAAGAATCCGAAGTCTTTGATCATCTGTAACGGTTACAAGGATGATGAATTTATCAAACTTGCACTCCATGGTCGACGATTAGGCAAAGAGATTTTTTTGGTAGTGGAGCAACTCAGTGAGGTGCCGCGTATTATTCAGATCAGTAAGACGCTCGGCGTGCGGCCGTTGATCGGTTTTCGAATCAAGCTGTCCACATCTGGCGAAGGGAAGTGGGCCAGCTCATCAGGAGAAGACGCCAAGTTCGGTCTGACTAGTCCTGAACTCATCGATGCCACGCGCCGCCTTAAGCGCGCCGGCCTAGAGGACTGCCTACAACTCATTCATTTTCACATCGGCTCGCAGGTGCCCAACATTCAGACCATCAAAAAAGCCACGGTCGAAGCCACGCGTTTTTTCTGTGAACTCAAGAAGATGGGCTTCCCCATGCGTCTGATGGATGTCGGCGGTGGTCTTGGTGTTGATTACGACGGTTCGCGGAGTAACTACGAGAGTTCGATGAATTACACCATGCGTGAATATGCGCGCGATGTGGTCTATAATATTAAGACCGTTTGCGCAGATGCAGGGGTCGAAGTGCCGGATATTGTGACCGAGAGCGGGCGAGCGATTGTCGCACCGCATTCGATCCTCGTCACCCGCGTCTGTGATCGTATCTCGAAGACTTCGGTCGATCCGAAAATACCGAAGAAAAAAAAGCGCAATCCAATCCTTCGTGACCTTCAAGCGGTTCTAGGCAACGAGCAAAGCTCCAGTCCTTTGGAGCGCTACCACGACGCGCAGCAGAAGAAGGAAGAGGCGAATAACCTCTTTTCACTCGGTTATCTCGATCTTGCTGAAAAAGCCGAGGCGGATGCCACCTACTGGAAGATTTGCAAGGAACTCGCAGATCAGGGTAAGGGTGAAGGCTATACCCCCGAAGAACTCGAGTCGTTGCCGCAGATGATGGCCGAGCAATACGTCTGCAATTTTTCGGTGTTTCAATCGCTGATCGACCATTGGGCTTGCGATCAATTATTTCCGATCGCGCCGCTGCATCGCCTCAATGAGTCGCCAGATGTGGATGCTACTTTGGTTGATATTACTTGCGATAGTGAGGGCAAAGTTTCCAAGTTCACCGATGTAGAAGATGTGCGTAGCACACTTCGCTTGCATGAGCTCAATGCCAAGGATCCTTACTTTTTAGGCATCTTTTTAGTCGGCGCGTATCAGGACATCATGGGTGATTTACATAACCTCTTTGGCCGTGTGAATGAGGTGCATGTTTTTCTCGAAGACGATGAGGATAATGGCTTCTACATTGAGGATAGTATCAAGGGTTTTACGGTTAATGATGTGCTCGGCTTCACGCAATACGATGGTCACATCCTGACGCGGCAGTTAAAGAAGCAAATCGACCGTGCGACTAAAGCAGATATGATCAAACCGCGCGAGGGCACCCGCATGCTCGATGAATATGCTGAAATTCTCCGTGGCCATACCTATCTTGCGACGTAGAGCATTAGGACTCCTGACGTAGAGTCAGTCGCTGCGAATCAATCATTGTAGCCAGTACGGGTTTACTCGCGATTGGGTGAGGTCTTGCGAATGCAGGACTATTGGATGATCATCTCGAAGTCTCATGAATCATATTCATATCAACGCATTGCTGCAGAGTATAAAAGACGCGCCTTTGCTCGTTGGCGATTTGCCAGAAGCAGCATCATTTGATCGTGCTTTGCTCGGTATGCCGACGGCGGAGATGCGCCCTAATGCTAATCAGAAACTTGGCCATTTATATGAGGATGCACTACATTTGTTATTGAGCGCATCCGATCAATTAGAAGTTCTGGCTGACCATCTTCAAGTGTTTGATCGTAATCATATCACCTTGGGGGAGATGGATTACATCCTGCGGGATCTGCGCACGCAGCAAGTGTTACAACTCGAACTCGCGGTTAAGTTTTATCTCGGTGTACCGACTGCTGGGGGTTGGAGATTCCCGGGGCCGGATCCAAATGATAATTGGCAGCGCAAGTTAAACCACATGCGCACGCATCAGTTGTCATTGGTACAACGACCAGAGACAATATCCTTATTTCGTGAGCGATGGCGCTGTGAGCGGGTTGAGGTGCGTCAATTAATATACGGCTGCATCTTTTATCCGATGGGAGTGGAGCAATGCCCATTGCCGGAAAGTGTGCGCCCAGGTTGCCGAAAGGGGCGTTGGTTGTATGCGCAGGATTTGGAGCGCTTCTTTGCGGGCGTTTCAGAAGTCTGTATGATTCCTAAACCACTCTGCATCTTTTATCCGATGGGAGTGGAGCAATGCCCAGTGCCGGAAAGTGTGCGCCCAAGTTGCCGAAAGGGGCGTTGGTTGTATGCGCAGGATTTGGAGCGCTTCTTTGCGGGCGTTTCAGAAGTCTGTATGATTCCTAAACCACTATGGCCAGTTGCGTTGACTGCCGCGCTGCGGGAGTCATTGCCGCGCGCATCCGTGTCGGCGATGTATGCCGCAAGCTCTCAACGCTGCGTGATGTTTGTCCTGCCGGATGAAGAGGAGCCGCATTTTCTGGTGCCGAACCATTGGCCTGGGTAGTCACTGCTGCAATCAATTCACCCGCGCTCTTGCGCTCTTATGCGGGCGCGTCTATCGGTATGGTTTGTATTTATGAAATCGTTGCCGCCAATACATGCCGATTCGATCTCCGTTAAGGGAGCGCGTGAGCATAATTTAAAAAATATCAGTCCTAAGATTCCGCGTAATCAATTGGTAGTGATCACTGGGGTGAGCGGTTCGGGTAAGTCGTCGCTCGCGTTTGATACAATTTATGCGGAGGGTTACCGGAAGTATATTGATAGTCTATCGACCAAGGCGCGCATGGTGCTGGAGCAAATTCCGCGACCAGATGTGGATTTCATTCAAGGTTTATCGCCGGTGATCGCGTTGGAACAGCGTACTGGCGGCGGTGGAAGCCCGCGCAGCACGGTGGCAACTGTTACAGAGATTGCAGATTTCAGCCGAGTTCTGTGGGCGGTCTGTGGCACGCCGTATTGCCCGAAGGATGGCGGCCTAATTGAGCGGCGCTCGATGGATGATTGTGTAACGCGGGTATTTGCTGAACCTGAGAAGAGTCGCTTGATGATCTTAGCGCCTTGGATGATTACCAAGCCATCGATTTTGCGGGAGGAACTGCCGCGCTTGCAGCAACGCGGCTTTCAGCGTGTGCGAATCAACGGTGCGGTGCGGCGACTCGACGAGCCGGATTTGATCGATTCGAAAGCATCAGAGATTGTTGTCGAGATTGTGGTGGACCGTATTGTGTTAAAGGCAGATCAACGCAGCCGTTTAGCGGATTCGTTGGATCTTGCTTTCAGTGAGGGCGGTGATCGAGCAGTTGTATTGATCGAGGATGAAGCGGCGAAGGCTGGTTGGCGTGAGTTGCCCTTGAGTAACCGTCTGGCCTGTGTGACGTGTGGTGATGTATATGATTCGATTTCGCCGCGGCATTTTTCGTGGAATCATGCTGAAGGAGCCTGCACCGAGTGCGGTGGTTTGGGCGAGACACTGCAATTTCAACCCGAGCTGTTGGTGCCAGATCCGAGGGGGAATCATGCTGAAGGAGCCTGCACCGAGTGCGGTGGTTTGGGCGACACACTGCAATTTCAACCCGAGCTGTTGGTGCCAGATCCGTTGAAGTCGGTGAAGCAGGGAGCGATTAAGCCGTGGCGTCTCGGCTCGAAGCAGATGATCATTAAGCGTAATGCGATCTTAAAGCAATTGGCTGAGCAATTGCCATTTGACCCGGATGTGGCTTGGGAGGAACTCGACGCTGAAGTGCGAGAGCAGATTTTGCATGGCACGGGTAGTCGGCAGTTTAGTTTTAAGTTGAAGGGTGGAAACTCTAAGCCTGAGTCGATGGAGTTTGCGGGTGTGCTGGCTGATCTGGAGAACATGCGGCTCACAACGACGAGCGATGGATTACGTGCCCGGTTGATGGCCTATCAAACCAGCAGTGTTTGCGAGACTTGCAATGGCCGACGCCTGCGTCCGTCGAGTTTGAGTGTGCTGATCGAGGGCGTTTCGATTGCGGACTTTTTATGCTTATCACTCCAGGATGCTCAGGCATTTGTTGCAAAATTAGAATCGAGCACAAACTATGAGACGGTGAGTGATGCAATCCATGGCCTGGGCGAACGGTTGTCATTTCTCAATGAGGTGGGGTTGAGTTACTTAACCTTGAATCGTAGCTATGCCACTTTAAGCGGTGGCGAGGCGCAGCGTGTGCGGTTAGCGACTCAACTGGGGATGTCTTTGATTGGGGTGGTGTATATTTTGGATGAGCCGAGTATCGGCCTGCACCCGTTGGATAATCGCCGTTTGATTCAGACTTTGCTCGGCCTTCGTGATCGGGGCAATTCCGTGGTCGTGGTCGAGCACGATGCCGACACCATGTTTTCTGGACCGTTTTTGAGTGGACGGCAGCGCGTGGAGAAATGTGTAGAGTCTTTGCAGCCGACCAAAGACTGGTTGACCGTGAAGAAGGCAACCGAGAATAACCTGAAGTCAGTCGATGCGGCGTTTCCAGTTGGATTGCTGACGGTGGTTTGCGGACTGTCGGGTTCAGGCAAGAGCACGCTGATAAATGGTATTTTGGCGAAGGCCGCAGCATTTAAATTGAATCGAGCGAAGTCGATTCCAGGTAAACATGCAGGCGTGCAGGGCTTGGATCATTTTACCTCAGTGGTACAGGTGGATCAGTCCCCGATCGGTCGCAGCCCGCGTTCGAATCCAGCGACTTATACCAAGTTGTTTGATCAATTGCGTGATCTGTATGTTAAGTGTTCACTGGCGAAGATTAGAGGTTATAAGCCCAGCCGCTTTAGTTTTAATGTGTCGGGTGGACGCTGCGAGCGCTGCAAAGGCGATGGAGTCATCAAGCTCGATATGCAATTTATGGCAGATGTGTATTCGGCATGTACCAGTTGCCATGGCCAGCGCTATAATCGTGAGACTTTGGATGTGCGCTTTAAGGGCTTTAGCATCGCCGATGTGCTGGCGATGAGTGTCGACGAGGCGTTGCCGATTTTTGATAAGCAGCCCCGTATTGCCGAGAAGCTGCGCACCTTGTCGGATGTGGGTTTGGGTTATATCAAATTGGGCCAACCTGCGACAACGTTGTCAGGCGGTGAGGCGCAGCGAATTAAATTGTCATTAGAACTGAGTAAACGCCAGCAGGGCGAAACGCTCTATATACTAGATGAACCTACCACGGGACTACACTGGCTGGATGTACAGCGCCTTCTGGATATGCTCTTTAAGCTGCGCGATGCAGGCAACACGATCTTAATCATCGAACATGATCTCGATGTCATTCGCTTGGCGGACTGGATTATCGAACTTGGCCCGGAGGGTGGCGATGGCGGTGGCGAAATCGTGTTCGCGGGCAATGTCGAAACCTTTGAAGCAGGCAACAAGACGCCGACACAGCAGGTGTTCAAGTGATGAGTTCGATGGGTTTAAATACGTAGATTCGTACTGCGTGGCATCTTGTTAATCGCTAGACAAACCCGCTCGCTAAGAGGAATTATAGTTACCGGCTTAATCCCAGAATCATATCGTGAAGAAATTAATTTGTTCTCGCTAATGCCTTCTCGACGTCTGCGCCGCTGGGGGCCTGAAAAGCGCTGAGCTGAAACTCCGGGAGGATCGAGAAGAGGTGATCGAAGATGTCGCCTTGGATGTCTTCAAAGTTGGCCCATGCGGTGTCGTTAGCGAAGGCGTAGAGCTCGATCGGTAGACCCGTCTGAGTTGGCGCGAGTTGGCGCACAATGAGTGTCATACCGCTTTGGTGAATTTTCGGGTGGTTGCGCAGGTAGGCGACGCAGTAGGCTCGAAAGGTACCAATGTTGGTGAGGCGGCGACCGTTGATGAGTTCGGAAAGGTCGTTTGCGATGTCGGCGTTGTATTTTTGAATATCTTCGAGTTTTGTTTCAAGATAGGGGCGTAGAATACGTATGCCTTTGAAGCGTTCGAGCAGTGTTTCGTCGGCAAACTGGATGGTGCGCAGGTCAATGTTTAGCGAACGCTTGATGCGGCGGCCACCAGATTCGCTCATGCCGCGCCAGTTTTTAAAGGAGTCGGAAATAAGGGCGTATGTCGGCACAGTGGTGATCGTTTTATCCCAATTCTGCACTTTGACGGTGGTCAGCGAGACGTCGATTACGTCGCCATCAGCACCGCGCGCGGGCATCTCGATCCAATCGCCAACCATGACCATGTTGTTGACCGAGAGTTGGAACCCCGCGACCAGACCAAGGATCGCGTCCTTGAAAATAAGCAATAGGATCGCGGTTATGGCACCGAGCCCAGAGAAAAAGACGAGAGGAGATTTGTCGAGTATGGCGGAGAGGATAAAAATGCAACCGATGAGATTAATCACGAGCTTTGCGGCTTGGATGAAGCTCTTGGCAGGAAAGCGCTTGCCGACAGGGAGTTGATCCCAAATGGAGCGGCAGAAGTTGAGCAGGCCATCGATGATCAAGAGAACGATGACGATTAGATAGGTGTTTACAACGACTTGGCTAATGGCGATGAGCTGTGGGTGAGTTTCAAACAGCGTCGGCGTGAAGATGTGTATGATCGCTGCGGGGACAATATGTGAGAAGCGTATGAGAACGCGCTGTTCGGTGAGTTCATCATCCCACTTGGCACCAGATTTATGAATTAATGGATGGATGACCGAGGTGATAACGCGCTTGGCGGCGTAGTTGGCGAACCACGCTAGTACCGCGAGGTAAAGTGCCGATAGAAGCAGTCCCAAAATTTCGGCTATTCCGAAGGTAAATTTAAATTGTAGGAGCCAAGTGGAGATATTTTCTGCAGACATAAGAAGAGTGATAAGGAATTCGTTACAACATTACAACCATAGAGGCATAGATGTTAGGACGTTTTGTTAGATTGGCTTGCCTAAACCGAGAGGCTTCGCTCAAAATGTTTATATGCGTCTCTTTGTCATTCTTAGCTGTGTATTTATATCGTTCTCATTTGAGGCGATGGCAAAATCGAGTAATTCATACTCGGTTCAACGCATTCTTGAGCGCTATAAGGAGAGCCTGGGTGGTTCGCGATCGGTGGCAGCATTGTCTTCGCTAAGTATTGAGGGATATCAAATTCAGGATGGCACGAGCTATCAATTTTTGATGCGTAAGAAGCGCCCGAACTCGATTCGTTATCGTTTGACTGCCCATGAGACCTCAGTTGTTTGCGGCTTTAATGGTCGTCAAGGCTGGCAGCGCACCAAGGTGGGAGGTGAGGTGACGATTGAAGATTTGTCGACCGATCAACTTTCAGCGCTTCGTGATGAGGCTGATTTTGACAGTCCTTTAATTAATCATTTGGAGAAGTCGTGGAATCAGATATTCCTAGTCGGCAATGAACAACTTGGCGATACGTTCGTTAATGTGTTGGAAGTAAGGAAGTTTCGTAAGCCATTTGTGCGTTACTATCTAAATTCAACTAGTGGGCTGGTTCTTAAACGTGTGCAAATTCATGCGGATGGAACGTTCGGCTTGGAGACACTGTATCGGGATTATCGAGAGATCGATGGCTATCAGTTTGCATTCGAGATCGAAAATCGAATCAGTGACCAACTGGTATCACTGGTTCGAATCGAGACGATTGAGGTCAATCCAGGCTTGCTGAGTTTTTATTTCGAGAAACCGAAGAATTGAGCGGGGGCTGCCTTGCTTGGAGGCTGTCTCAAAATACAATAAGTTGCTGTTTTCATTCGAGCTAAAGGCTGGTGGTGTGTCATTTCGATGCCCGTGCGTGACCTTGGCTTGTATGCATGACATTTAGGCGACTCCTACTTTGGCAAACTGAGGACTCCAGAGACGGCGTCCCTCCACAAAAAAACTAAGATTCGGGCAGTATCTGAATTTCTGAGACAGACTCAGGCCCACTAGTTGTATCCGATGTTTTTATCGTCCAAGTCGCCTCTTAATTGAATGTCGAGCTTGAGGCGTTCGATCTCGGACTGTAAGAAGTTGGCGAATTTTTCGTAGCGTGGCACAACGCCGCGCGTTTCTAGAAGTTCTTGCTTGAGCGTCGGAGATGAGCAAAGCGTATAGATCGCTAGATCGAGCGCGTTTTCTGGTTCGCTGATATTACCTAGAAATTGCAGCACCTCTTTGGGGATGTCTGCGCCAAGTCGGCGCTGGGTCTGGATCAGACTGAGTAGTCGGCTTTTTAAGGTCGTGATTTGGTCTTCAGGGCCACCTAATTCGCTGAGGATTTGGCGAATGCGGGCTGTACGGTAAGGCTCTTCACTGACGATCGCTTCGAGTTCGACGCGGGCAAGTCCTTGCAAGACAAGATTTGAGCTGCCATCGGGGTTCTTTTTGCAGGCCCGAACTACGCCAATCGCTGCGATCGAGTAAGGCGTTTCGGATTCGGGGGCGTCTTCGCTACGCTCGTCAAGTGTCGCGACTGCAAAGACGCGATCGTTATTGAGCACGTCGCTGAGCATCTCTTTGTAGCGCGGTTCAAAAATGAACAGCGGCATCATTGCCTGAGGAAAGAGTACGGCGCCGCCGAGTGTCATGACGGGGACTTCGTTTGGAATTGCGGTGTTTTCGATCATGACTGGTAGCTTAACGGCTTTTTTCGGTGTTGGTTGAGATCCACTCATCAGGATGCATTTTTGCGTGCTCGGGTTCTGCAGTCTCGGCGTAGTAAACCGCCATGCGGAAGTAGCGCATGCGATCATCTGGCATGTCTTGGTTTTTCAGCCGGGCCTCTTCGAACAATACCTCGGGGGCACGCCCTTGCAGCTCGTAGATTTCAGATATGCCGATATCGATCAAGTTGCGCGTAGCCGCGATATCCATGCGTGGAATACGCATGAGAGGCGAGTTAAGCGCTTCATAATCGACTTTCTTCTTCTTCTTTACTGGGAGCATTCCACGCAGTTGAAGCTAGAATTATACGAAATGCAATCAGTTCGGGGCAGTGCATTGATTTTTGTGTCACAGCTAGGGACAGCGACTACTCAGTGTGACAAAAACTGTGACATATTGGCACCAATTATTGTGCAGTGTGGGCAGTTGAATTTCAGTGTTTTATTTGAAAGTATCTGTTAATCAGCTACTTGCGTATATTATTTGCTCGTGGCATCGCATTTGCTATAGGATTGGCATGGCTAAAATAATTGGAATCGACTTAGGCACGACAAACTCCTGCATGTCCGTAATGGAAGGCGGAGAATCTGTTGTGATACCAAACTCGGAGGGTGCCCGCACCACTCCTTCTGTTGTGGCGTTCGCTAAAAATGGCGAACGTCTCGTAGGTCAGGCTGCAAAGCGCCAGGCCGTCACAAATCCTAGCAACACGATCTTCTCTGCCAAGCGCTTCATCGGCCGTAAATTCTCTGAAGTTCAGGAGGAAGCAAAGAGCCTCCCGTACGAAATTGTTAAGGGCAAGAACGGCGACGCTTACATCGAGTGTGAGGTTAAGGGCGAGAAGGAGCAGTTCGCTCCAGAGCAGATTTCTGCGATGATCTTGCAAAAACTTAAGTCTGATGCCGAGGCATACCTCGGCGAAACAGTTACAGAGGCTGTGATCACTGTGCCCGCTTACTTTAATGACGCGCAGCGCCAAGCGACTAAAGATGCTGGGCAGATCGCGGGTCTCGAAGTGAAGCGTATCATCAACGAGCCGACTGCGGCGGCCCTCGCTTATGGACTTGATAAAGGTCAAGACGAAGTGATCGCGGTGTATGACCTCGGTGGTGGCACATTTGACGTATCGATCCTCGAAATCGGTGACGGTGTGTTTGAAGTAAAATCAACTCACGGTGACACACACCTCGGTGGTGATAACTGGGATAGCGCATTAATCGACTTCTTGGTTGAAGAATTCAAGCAGGAGCAAGGCATCGACTTGCGCACTGACAAGATGGCACTTCAGCGCCTCAAGGAAGAAGCAGAGAAGGCGAAGATCGCACTGTCCTCGACTCAGAGCACAGACATCAATCTTCCGTTCATCACTGCAGATGCTAGCGGACCGAAGCACCTTAACATCCAGCTCACTCGATCGAAGCTCGAACAGATCTGTGATGCGCTCTACCAGCGCACCATCGCTCCTTTCGAAGAATGCCTCCGGTCTTCCAGTCACTCGAAATCTGAACTTGGCGAGCTTGTGCTCGTTGGTGGTATGACTCGTGCGCCCAAGGTTGTTGAAATTGCGACTAAGCTCACTGGTAAGGCACCACACCAAGGTGTGAACCCTGACGAAGTGGTAGCGATCGGTGCTGCGATCCAAGGTGGCGTGCTTCAAGGTGATGTGCGTGACGTGCTTCTTCTCGATGTGACTCCGCTTACCCTAGCAATCGAAACTGCAGGTGGCGTGGCAACTGCCATGATTGAGCGCAACACTACGATTCCTACCAAAAAGAGCCAAACATTCTCTACGTATGCAGACAATCAGACTGCAGTGGACGTCAAGGTACTTCAAGGTGAGCGCCCTATGGCTAAAGATAACAAGACACTCGGAAACTTCCGTCTGGATGGGATCCCCTCCGCATCTCGAGGCACACCTCAGATTGAAGTGACTTTCGATATCGATGCTAATGGTATCCTTAACGTCAGCGCTAAGGATCAAGGCACTGGCAAAGAAACGCATATTACTATCTCTGGTTCGTCCGGTCTCGATAAGGATGAAGTCGAAAAGCTCAAGCGCGAAGCCGAAGCACACGCGACCGAAGACGAAGCCCTCAAGGCTGGCGTCGAGGCACGCAACGAACTCGACAACATCGTTTATCAGTCCGAAAAGCAGATCACTGATCTTGGCGACAAGATCCCTGCGGACAAGAAGACTGAGCTCGAAGCTGCGATTGCTGAAGGCAAGGCTGTTCTTGAAAACCAAGACGCTGACGTCGATGCATTAAAAGCACCGAAGGATAAGATCACAGAGATCATGCAATCCTTCGCTGAAGAAATGTATAGCCAGCAAGCTGCTGAAGGTGCTGCTGCAGGCCCAGAAGGTGCTGAGCCAACCGGCGACGCTGCTACCGATGCAAAGCAAGCCGATGGCGAAACAGTTGATGCTGACTTCGAAGTCGTTGACGAAGATAAGAAATAATCTCTAGCAATTTGTAGCACACGGGCATGATGCTGGTGTGCTGCTTTTGTTCTCACTACAATTCTCTAAACAATAAATAAATAATACTATGAAGATCAAACCACTCGGTGAACGCGTTTTATTAAAACGCATTGAAGAAGACGAACAAGTCCGCGGCGGCATCATTATCCCTGATTCTGCTAAAGAAAAATCACAGGAAGCTGAAGTTGTAGCACTTGGCACTGGCAAGAAAGACGAGAACGGCAAAGTGATCCCTTTCAATGTCAAAAAAGGCGACAAAGTTCTCCTTCCTGGTTACGGTGGCACACCTGTTAAAGTTAATGGTGTTGAATACATTCTTATCGAAGAAGATAGCATCCTCGGCGTTATCGCTTAAGCGATTTTGCTCACTTATTTAAACAATATAATTTAAAGAAATAACATATTATGGCTAAGCAAATTTTATTTGATGAAGCAGCACGTAAAAAGATCCTTAAAGGGGTCGAGACACTTTCACGTGCAGTTAAAGTAACACTCGGGCCGAAGGGACGTAATGTTCTGATCGACAAAAAGTTCGGCGCTCCGACTGTCACTAAGGACGGTGTTACCGTTGCGAAAGAAATCGATCTAGCTGATCCTTTCGAAAATATGGGTGCACAGATGGTGCGCGAAGTCGCTTCCAAAACTGCAGACTCTGCAGGTGATGGCACGACTACTGCGACCGTCCTTGCTGAAGCGGTTTACCGTGAAGGCATCAAGAATGTAGCTGCAGGTGCAAACCCTATCTACTTGAAACGTGGTATCGATAAGGCTGTTGCTGCTGCAACTGCCGCGTTTGCTAAACAGAGCAAGAAGGTCAAAGACCGCGAAGAAATTCGCCAGGTTGCGACAGTTTCTGCTAACTGGGATGCTGAAATCGGCGACATCATTGCAGATGCAATGGACCGCGTTGGTAAAGACGGCACTATTACAGTTGAAGAAGCCAAAGGCATCGAAACATCTCTCGACGTGGTCGAAGGAATGCAATTCGACAAGGGCTATCTCTCACCGTACTTCTGCACCGATGCAGAGGCACAAGAAGTGAACTTCGATGACGCACACATCCTGATCAACGAAAAAAAGATCAGCAGCCTTAACGAAATCCTTCCTTTGCTTCAGCTCGTTGCTAAAACCAACAAGCCACTGCTCATTATTGCAGAAGACATCGAAGGCGAAGCGCTTGCCGCACTGGTTGTGAATAAGCTTCGTGGCACATTGAATGTCGCCGCAGTGAAGGCTCCTGGCTTCGGCGATCGTCGCAAGGCTATGCTCGAAGACATTGCAGTGCTCACTGGCGGTCGTTGCATCACTGAAGATCTCGGCATCAAGCTTGAGAATGTTCAGCTCAGTGATCTTGGTAGCGCAAAGCGTGTTTCTGTTGATAAGGAAAACACAATCATCGTCGAAGGTGGCGGAAAGAGTTCTGAGATCCAAGGCCGCGTGAAGCAAATCCGCCGTCAAATCGAAGCGACGACTTCCGACTACGATCGTGAGAAGCTCCAAGAGCGTCTCGCTAAGATCGCTGGTGGTATCGCTGTCATCAACGTTGGTGCGCAAACTGAGCCAGAAATGAAGGAGAAGAAGGATCGCGTCGACGACGCGCTTCACGCGACACGTGCAGCAGTCGAAGAAGGCATCCTCCCCGGTGGTGGTGTTGCATTGCTTCGTGCGGCTAAGGCAATCGAGAAAGCTGCTGAAGGACTTGAAGGCGACGAGCAACTCGGCGCACTCATCGTTCGCCGCGCAATCGAATCGCCGCTACGTCAGCTTTGCACCAATGCTGGCGTTGAAGGTTCTTTGATTGTTTCCGAAGTGCTTAAGTCTAAAGGCTCCAAGGGTTATAACGTCGCGACTGGCGAATATGTTGACCTTCTTGCTGCTGGTATCGTTGATCCAGCCATGGTAACTCGCACGGCGCTTCAAAACGCTGGTTCAGTTGCTGGTTTGCTACTCTCCACAGAATGCATGATCACAGACGCTCCTGAAGAAGGTGACGCAGCTGCTGGTGGCATGCCTGATATGGGCGGCATGGGCGGCATGGGTGGTATGGGCGGCATGATGTAATTCCTTTTGGAAATACATCCGCTCAACACTTAGCGCATCATTATTACAAAGCCCCGACTGGTAACAGTCGGGGCTTTTCGTGCGTAGAAGCGAGACTCTTGTCGCTTTGGTTTCATCTAGTCGCAGGCAAATTATTTCCGCGGCGAGAACTCTCTCGTCTGACGACGGAGGCCATGTTTGATCAGCGTGTCCTCGCTTGTGAGATCGCCGAGCGTTGGGCAGATCCCTGCTACGTTTTAACCTAGCCAATCCGTTTGATTCGTTTAGCACTTTAGCAATGAAGTGCGTCGTTCTAGTCTGTTACCTAATTCTGCAGTTGTGCCTATATGCTGGCGCGCAACCGAAAGAGCAGTCTTGGGATCTGCTGCGTGTGTTTAATGCGTCGACGCATATCTTTTATGGTGACCCCAAGACTTGGGGCGTGAGGAGTTGCCCGTGCAGGAGATTTTTTGGGCAGAAGGCAAGTGCATCACATTTTCCGTGCAGGAGGCCTTCAAGGGGCCTGTTATGGAATCGTTCGAATGTTATCGATCAGATCAGGAAGCAAGCCTGTGGACTTATGTTAAAAACGATGCGGGCGACATCTTTCTGTCACCACCGGTCGTGCTAAATCCATTGCTGTTAAAGTTGGATCAGACGGATCGTGGGCTGTTTTTTGTTCGTTATTATCTCGGCTCTAATATTCCCGTTCTGTATCACGCGCGTTTTGGGAAGTGGGCCGAGGACGACTTGGCAATACTTCGCACGCATCAGGCCGCTGGCGGTGAGTCGTTTGAATCGGTGTGGCAGGAGCAGCAGCGGCAACAGCAGTTGCAAGCGGCTCAGGAGGCTGTTGAGTTTAAGATGTTCGAAGATGATTATTATAAAATACTGCGTATTCGGGAGTTTGAAATTCGCCGTAGTTTATTAGCAGATCTGGTAAAAGGAGGCTGTTGAGTTTAAGATGTTCGAAGATGATTATTATAAAATACTGCGTATTCGGGAGTTTGAAATTCGCCGTAGTTTATTAGCAGATCTGGTAGTGCGTATGGGGTTCGAGGGGCGCTGGTCATATTATGAATTTAAAGAGCGCTACCTTCAGGATTTCGGTGCTTATCTCGAAGTGGCAGCGCAACAGGTTGTGCCATCAGAGCCGACTGATAAGAAAGAAAAACTCTGGAAAACCGTTTCCGAGGAATTAAATAAAATGGATGTTATTTTAAATGCTCGTGCTGCGCAGCGTTAAGCCGTCCTAAAAAGGAGTGAAGGCGACACGCCCTCATTGCAGAATGCCGTGGGTAGATTTCCACACTCCTTTAGCACTACCACTCTTATTCCCGACTGCTTCGCGTAGCGAAGCCCTACGCACTGATCGCTTCGGGCGCGTCTTTTTCGACCTTTAGGTTATCGATGATGAAGGCCTGGCGATCAGGTGTATTTTTGCCCATGTAGAAAGTGAGTATGTCTTTAATCGTCATTCCCTTGCCGATGATGACGGGGTCGAGGCGGATGTTCTTGCCAATGAAGTGGCCAAATTCGTCGGGCGAGATCTCACCTAGGCCCTTGAAGCGGGTGATTTCTGGCTTGGGCTTACACTCTTCCATCGCTGCGTGGCGTTCTTCGTCGCTATAGCAATAGCGGGTGATCTTTTTGTTGCGCACTCGGAACAGCGGGGTTTGCAAAATGTGCAGGTGCCCTTGTTTGATCAATTCTGGGAAGAATTGCAGAAAGAAAGTGATGAGCAGCAAGCGAATGTGCATGCCGTCGACGTCAGCATCGGTTGCGATTACAACATTGTTGTAGCGCAGATCGTCGAGGCCATTTTCGATGTTGAGCGCGTCCTGTAATAGGTTGAATTCCTCATTCTCGTAGACGACTTTTTTGGTCAATCCGAACGAGTTAAGCGGCTTGCCCTTGAGCGAGAAGACCGCCTGTGTGTTCACGTCGCGCGCCTTAGTGATTGAGCCGGAAGCAGAGTCGCCCTCGGTAATGAAGAGGGTGGATTCGAGGCGGCGATCCTTCTTCGTGCCGAGATGGACGCGGCAATCACGCAGCTTCTTATTGTGTACTTTGTTCTTGCGGGCGCGGTCTTTGGCAAGTTTTTGAATTCCTTTGAGCTCCTTGCGGTTGCGCTCGGACTCTTGGATTTTCTTAACCAGAATATCGGCTGTCTCGGGATTGCGGTGCAAGTAGTTATCCAGTGCCTGCTTGATGTAGTTGATCAGGAAGGTGCGCACGGTGGGGCCTTTGGGGCCCATCTCCTGCGAGCCAAGCTTAGTCTTGGTCTGCGACTCGAACACCGGCTCTTCGACTTTGATCGCCACCGCGGCGCAGATCGAGGTGCGGATGTCGACGGCGTCGAAGTCCTTTTTGAAGAAATCCTTGATAGTCTTGGCCAGTGCTTCGCGGAAGGCTGAAAGATGGGTGCCGCCCATGGTGGTGTGCTGGCCGTTGACGAAAGAGTAGTAGTCTTCGCCGTAAGAGTCGTTGTGCGTAAAGGCGACTTCGATGTCGGTATCGCTCAAGTGAATGATCGGATACATCGGTTCGCCATCCAGCTTATTCTTGAGCAGGTCTTTGAGGCCGTGCTCAGATTTAAATTTTTTGCCGTTGTAGACGATGGTCAGGCCGCGGTTTAGGTAGGCATAGTTCCAGAGCATGTCTTCGACGTAGTCGTCGCGAAAGCGGATGACGCCAAAGATTTTAGGGTCTGGATCGAAGCGTAGCGCCGTGCCGTTTTCCGCGCCCTTGGCTGATTTGTCCTTCTTGTCCTCGCTGAGGACTTCACCTTGGGAGAAGGTGACCGAGCGGGTCACGCCATCGCGGTAGGCTTGCACTTGGAATTCGGATGAAAGGGCGTTGACCGCCTTGATACCGACACCGTTGAGGCCAACCGACTTCTTGAATGCCTCGGAGTCGTATTTTGCGCCCGTATTGATTTTCGATGCGCAGTCCTTGAGTTTGCCGAGTGGAATGCCGCGGCCGTAGTCGCGCACGGCGACGTGTGTGCCGTCAATGTTGACTTCGATCACCTTACCGTTGCCCATGACAAACTCGTCAATCGAATTGTCGATCACTTCCTTGAGGAGGATATAAATGCCGTCGTCAGAGGATGAGCCGTCACCGAGCTTGCCAATATACATGCCTGGGCGCAGGCGGATGTGTTCTTTCCAGTCGAGGGACTTGATGCTGTCTTCAGTATATTTAGCGGACATTGAGTAAGTGACGGCCTTCGGCCGAGTGACAGTGAGGGTGAAAGTGCGGCGGAGCGTAGCGGAGATGAAGTATCTGTGGGTAAGCGCTTAATTTGTACGCCGAACGTCGAACGTCCAACCCGAATTTTAAATTTTAAGGGAAAGAGTGTGGCCTCGATCGTGAGATCGGAGGATGTAGGGGACGATTATTTTATGTCCGATAAGGTTTCGCAACGCGTAGATTCGAAAAACGCACTCCCTTGTGGGGAGTGCGTTTTGAAATGAAGTGAGGGCGACATGCTCTCTTTGTAGGCTAATGTGGGCAGGTCGCCCAAAGTTCATTAGCTATTCAGCTCAACCAGCTTTGCCATGATTGCCTTTTGCGCGTGTAGGCGGTTCTCGGCTTCGTCGAAAATAATGCTTTGTGGACTATCAAGGACTTCTTGGCTGACTTCTTCGCCTGCGTGAGCAGGGAGGCAATGCATGAAGTAGGCGCCAGGCTTGGCAAGCGCCAGGAGTTCGGCGTTCACTTGATATGGCGCCATTTCTTGGAGACGTTGCGCGGCTTTGGCTTCGTCGCCCATCGAGACCCATACGTCGGTGTAGATCGCGTCGGCATCTTTGACTGCTTCTTTAGGATCAGCTGTGTAGGTGAAGTTGACTGGTAGGCCGTCGGCTTTGAGAGCATCGATGACGGCTTGCTTCGGCTCGTAACCTTCTGGACCAGAGACAACGATCTCCATACCAAACATTGCGGCGGTGAGAATCCATGAGTTAGCCATATTGCAGGCACTGTCCCCTAGAAAGGCGACTTTCTTGCCCTTAAGCGTATTGATATCAACGGCGTCGGGCGAGTAGCGCTCAAGCAGTGTGAAGATGTCAGTGTAGAGCTGGCATGGGTGGTTAAAGTCGGTCAGGCCATTAATAATAGGTATCCTAGAATGCTTAGCAAATTCTTCGATAATCGAGTGTTCGTAAGTCCGGATCACTAGGCCATGCAAGTAGCGTGACAACACCTTGGAGCTGTCTTCGACCGTTTCGCCACGGCCGATCTGTGTTTGCTGCGAGTTGAGTACTATCGGGTGGCCGCCGAGTTCGTTGACGCCGACTTCGAAGGAGACGCGTGTCCGCGTGCTGCTTTTGTAGAAGAGTAGGCCCCAAGATTGCTTATTCAATGTCGCCGGCGTGTTGAACCGGTCGTCTTTGAATGCTTTGGCAAGTACGAAGACTGCTTGTGCTTGTTCGAGTGTGAAGTCGGTGACTTTTAAGAAATGGTGCATCTGATGAAGTGTGAAAGTTAGAGGGTATTAAAGTAGACGAAGCGCGAGTAGCGCGTAGATGGTCCGCGAAGTCTGCTGAGTTGGCCCCGCAGGGTTGATTGAACTTGGGTGCACTTTGGGCAAGTGAAGGAACAAAGAGTGAGAAGTTAGGCGCTCAGTTCAGCAAAGACCTCGCCGAGGATGCGGGTGCAAGCGGCGAGTTCTTCAAGGGTTGCTGTGAGTGCGGGAAGGAGGCGGACCGTGTTGTGACCTGCTGGAACGATGAGCAGCCCTTTGTCCCGCGCTGCTGTGGTGACGGCGCTGCTATCGGTATGGAGTGCCAAGCCGACCATGTAACCGACTCCCCGCATGCTAGCGACGTGTTGTGGGTACTGTTCGACTAAACCCTGTAATGCCGCGTGCCAGATCGAGCTGTTGGCCATGATTTGCTCGAGCAGGCTGTCTTCTTCGATAATGTCGAGCGTGGCGTTGGCTGCAGCACAGGCGAGTGGATTGCCACCGAAAGTAGTGCCGTGTGAGCCGGGCTCAAATAGTTCGGCGTAAGGCTCTGCTGCCCAGATAGCGCCAATGGGGAAGCCAGCGCCGAGACCCTTGGCCAAGCCGATGGCGTCGGGTTTGACGCCACTCTTCTCAAATGCAAAGAAGTGCCCGCTCCGACCTATACCGCATTGGACTTCGTCGAGCATTAAGAGTACGCTCCGCTCCGTGCAGAGTGCCCGCAGTTCTTGTAGGAAGCTGTCTTCGGCTGGAAAGATTCCACCTTCGCCTTGTATCGATTCGATAAATACGGCGGCTACGGTGTCATCGACGAGTTTGTCGAAACTTTCGATATTATTGAGCTGGCCAAATTTAAAGCCTGCAAGCATAGGCCGAAAGCCGCCTTGGATTTTCTCCTGAGGTGTGGCAGCCATGCCGCCAAAAGTCCGACCGTGGAAGGCATCTTCAGCAGCGACTACGCTATACCGCTTGGCTTCTTCGCCGCCACTCAAGTTGCGGCCATGCAACCGTGCGAGCTTTATAAGTGCGTCGTTAGATTCGGCGCCACTATTGCAGAACAGCACCCGACCGGGACCTGCTTTTTCAACGAGCCGATCTGCGAGCTTTTGTTGACCAAGGATGCCGTAGAGGTTGCTGCAGTGGCTTAGCGTGGCTGCTTGGTCTTGCACGGCCTTGACCCATTTCGGGTGTGAGTGTCCGACTGATGTCACGGCGATGCCGCTGCCGAAGTCGAGATAACGCTTACCGATCGAGTCGTAGAGATACACACCTTCGCCCCGCACTGCGTCAAACGCCGGCGGGCCATAGTTTTTCATAAGTGTTGGGTGGTGCATTATAAAAGTTGTTCGGTTGTTTGATTTTAAGTTAAAGAACGGATGACTGGATAGCTAAAAACAGTGTAACAGTCCGGGTAGCGAGCTATCTGTTGACGATCTCAGTACCGACACCTTTGTCGGTGAAGATTTCGAGGAGTAAGCTGTGTGGGTTTTCACCGTCGACAAAGTGCACGCGGTGCACGCCGCTACGCAGCGCTTTCACAGAGCTGTCCGTCTTTGGAATCATGCCTTTGCTGATGGTGCCGTCTTTGACTAAGTCCGCGATTTCGTCGGCTTTGAGCGAAGAGATGAGTGATTTAGGGTCGCTCATATTGCGCATCAGGCCGGGCACATCGCAGAGGTAAACTAGGCGTCGTGCGCGGAGCGCTGCGGCGACTTTGCCTGCAGCAGCATCGGCATTGGTGTTGTAGACTTGTCCGTCCTCGCCGCAAGCAATTGGTGAGATCACGGGTATGTAACCGTCGCTGAGCGCTTTCTTGATGATCTTAGTTTTGACCGTGTGAGTCTCACCGACAAAGCCAACGTCAACAGATTCGCCATCAACCACGACGTTCCTCTTATCGCAAACCAACACGTCGTTGCCAGCAAGGCCGAGCGGCCGTGCGCTTTTCTGTTGCAGGATTTCACAGATATCTAGGTTGACGACTTTGTTGAGCGTATGCTCGACGATCTTGACCGAGTCTTTGTCGGTGACGCGGAGGCCGTGCTCGAAGTGCGTCTCAACATTGGACTCTGCGAGTGCGCGCGTAATTGCTTTACCGCCGCCATGCACGACAACGACTTTGATGCCCACCGCGGATAGGAATGCGATATCGGTCGCAACACGCGTCCGCACTGCTGGGTCGGCATCGTCCATGAACGCACCGCCGTATTTTACGACAAAGATCGAGTCGCGAAATCGTTGGATATAAGGGAGCGCTTCAAGCAGTACGGCTGCTTTGGTGGTGACGTCGAGTTGTGAGAGATCGGTCATTGGAAATGAGTGTTTGAATCTTTAACTGCAAGTGGATACTAGCGAACCTAGAACCTGCGAGTGTCTGCTCGGTGGATTTTTAATTATTCTGATTTGTTAAAGTCCACGTAGGCTTCGCTAAGGTCGGAAGTGAGTAGACGGTATTGGCCTGCACCTTGATTTAAATTGAGTGTGATGCGGAAGCGCTTCTTTGAAACAATTTCTTTCCACTTTGAAAGGTTACTATCCTGCGGTCTGCCGCTGATGAGTGCGGCTACGGTGTCGTAATAGATGTCGAAGCACTCTTCTTTGAGGCCAACGCGTGCGTAACCAGCAGCGTCAGCCAGCCGCCCCCAGTTCGGGTCGGAGCCATACCAAGAAGTCTTAACTAGCAGCGAGTTGCCAACTGCACGGGCAATTTTTTCGGCATCGGCTGTTGACTGGCAACCTTCGACCATAAGCTCGACGAGCTTCGTAACTTTTTCGCCATCACCAACAATTTTTTCGGCTAGATTATCGCAGACAAGGAAGACGGCTTTTTGAAAGGCTTCGAGCAATTCGGGGCTGGTGTCGGCTTTGATACGTTGCCAACTGCACGGGCAATTTTTTCGGCATCGGCTGTTGACTGGCAACCTTCGACCATAAGCTCGACGAGCTTCGTAACTTTCTCGCCATCACCAACAATTTTTTCGGCTAGATTATCGCAGACAAGGAAGACGGCTTTTTGAAAGGCTTTGAGCAATTCGGGGCTGGTGTCGGCTTTGATGCCACACGCACCATTGGCGAAGAGGAGCACAGTGTCGTTGGTGCTCATGTCTCCGTCGATCGAGATGCGATTAAAAGTAAGGTCACTGGCTTGTTTGACGACGGATTTAAGCAAATCGCTGTCGGCTTCGAGATCAGTTGTGACGAACGCCAGCATAGTGGCCATGTTTGGCTCAATCATTCCCGCGCCTTTGGCCATCCCTGATACGGTGATCGTGGTGCCCTCGTAGTCGAACTGTGCGGTGGCTACCTTCCGCCGTGTGTCAGAAGTGAGAATTGCGTCGGCAGCCTCATACGATGAGTTTATTTCGCAATCGAGCTTCTGGGCTGCAGTTGCGATGCCAGCCTTAATATTGCTCATTGGTAATTGCCGGCCGATCCGTCCAGTAGAACACACAAGAAAGGGGGCGTTGATACCAGTTTCAAGTCGGGTAATCGCGTCCATTTCTTTGCCGTCGACCATGCCTTGAGTGCCGGTGCAGGCGTTGGCGTTACCGCTGTTGATGACGCAACCCGCGACTTTGTTACCGCTCTCGGCCAAGATTGCTTTGCAAATGTGCACCGGCGCGGCACAGACATCGTTGAGCGTAAACACCCCAGCTGCGCTGCAGGGTGACTCAGAGACGAAAAGTGCGAGGTCGAGCCGCGGGTCACCAGATTCCCTAATGTCGCAACCGACTCCAGCGATCTTGTAGCCGGGGCAGTCTGCGATACCGCTTGGAGTTTCAATAAGTTGAACTGTTAGTGGGGGATTCATGTCGGCAGGCGGAGCTGTGGCAGTAGTTAGACCAGTCCGGCAGTTTCCTCAAAACCGAACTTTAGGTTAAGGATTTGTACTGCTTGGCCGCTGGCTCCTTTTAGTAGATTATCAATGACTGAAGTGATCACGAAGTTGTCAGTCCGTGGATCGTATACTGCAGAGATGTCCGCCCGGTTGGTGCCAGTTACGTGTTTGGTGCCTGGATACGTGCCGCTTGGAAGCACGCTAACAAAGGGCTTGTCGGCATAGGCGGCATCCCAAGTCGAGTAGACATTTTGCAGTGAGCCGTTAGCTTTGGCCACAATCGTCGTTGAAATCCCCCGCGACATCGGTGCGAGGTGCGGGTTGAATTGCACGATGCAGTCAGCTGAAGCCGCTTGTTCAAGTTGCTCTTCGATTTCGGAAAGGTGCCGATGCTTGGGCATGCCGTAGCCCTTCATACTCTCGTTGCACTCGCAGTAGATGAAGTCTTCTGCGACTTTCCGACCTGCGCCGCTGACGCCGCTATAGCTATTGATCACGATACCAGATGGCTTAATGATGCCAGCCCTGAGCAGCGGGATGAGTGGCAACTGCACGCTGGTCGGATAGCAACCTGGGCAGGCGATGAGCGATGCGCTCTTCCAGTTCTCATCAGCGAGTTCGGGAATGACGTAGGGCGCGGCGTCGAGTAAATGTGGTGCGGGATGCGTTTGGCCGTAGTAGTCTTCGTACAGCGCAGTCGAACTGAGCCGGAAGTCAGCGCTCAGGTCGATAACCGTTTTACCTGCTTGGAATAGCGGATCTGCATATTCCGAGGCAACACCGTGAGGCAGTGCGAGAAAAAACACATCTAAATCGTCCTGAGTTGCGAGTTCAGCCGGATCTGAATTGCTAAACTCAAGGTCGCCTACCAAGTGCCGAAGTCCTGGCATGACATCTGCAACCAGCTTGCCAGTAAGCGAGCGCGAGGTGACTGCAGCCAATGTCACGTCTGGATGACGTGCAAGTAGCCGAACAAGTTCTTCTCCGGAATAGCCGGATGCTCCGATGACTGCTGCATTCATAATAGTAAAAGTGAGGAAGTGAGACTAGAGAGAGTAGAATGAAGTACGAAGGGGATTAAGGCGATTAGGAATCTGTAAAAATAAAAAACCCCCCAATGCACGTAAAACGGCCTTGGAGGGTTTGCAAAAAATGCGTCCTGCCGCTTGGCGGTTTAACGTTTCGAGAACTGGAAGCGCTTACGTGCGCCAGGTTGACCTGACTTCTTGCGCTCGCGGGAGCGTGGGTCGCGCTTCATGTGGCCTTCTTGTTTAAGCGGCACGCGAAGTTCACTATCCATTTTTTCAAGAGCACGAGCGATGCCAAGGCGAGTTGCGCCCGCTTGACCATTCAGTCCGCCGCCTTCTGCTTTCACTGTAATATCAACTTGATCAGCCAACTCAACTGTAGTGAGCGGTGATAGCGCTGAACGGGTGAAATCTTCAGTCTTGAAATAGTCTGCTGGCTCTTTGCCATTGACTACGATCTTACCAGTGCCGCGAGTAAGACGGACGCGTGCGCGCGCTGTTTTGCGGCGTCCGACGGTTACAAATGTTTGTTCGCTCATTATAAGTATTCTAAAATTTTAGACGATTGGCTTCGGCTGTTGCGCATCGTAAGGATGTGTTGGGCCAGTGTGAATTTTAAGCTTCTTGAGCATTTTACGACCAAGGATGTTGCGAGGCAGCATGCCTTTAACTGCATGTTCGATGATGAACTCAGGTTTCTTGGCGCGCATTTCTTCCATAGTTACGTGACTTTCGCCGCCCATCCAGCCAGAGTAGAACATATAGCTCTTATCGCTGTTCTTCTTGCCGGATACTTTAATTTTCTCAGCGTTGATCACTACGACAAAATCTCCAGTGTCAGCGTGCGGCGTATAAATAGCCTTGTGACGGCCGCGCAATACGTTGGCGATTTTTACTGAGATGCGACCGAGTGTTTCTTCGGCAGCATCAACCACATACCAGCTTTTGATGTGATCAGATGTTGTAGCTAAAGTTGTTTTCATGATTTTGGAAAAGCGGCAAACAGTAAAACGGCAGAGGTGCCTGTCAATGGGAATTTTAGCTGTTTCAGCTTATTTTGCTTTTTTATTGCAAATGCTTGGCAGTGCGTCATTTTTCGCTGCTTTTCCAGATTCACATCTAAGAAGGAGCTATAACTTTGAGAGACGATTATTTACAGGCCGCACAATTGGTAATTACCGATCCGATGATTCTGATCAATGTTGTTTCGCGTCGTGCGAAACAACTGAAAAATGGCTACAAGCCTCTGATTGAGTCACTTGAGCGTCTTTCCGCTGAGGATCTTGCGCTACGTGAGGTCATGGAGGGGAAGATCACTTATCAGCTAGACGAAGACATCGAGGAAGAAGGCGCTTAGGCGTTGGTCCGTGTGTTTGCGCTTTATTTCTGCTTGAAGATGTCCTCCAAGCCAGAGGAGAGATTTTATCGTGTGTGCAAAACAAAAGTCAGCGGACGACCGATTTAAGGAAATTCGCAACGGTAAGGCCCACCACAATTATTTTGTGGGCGATTGTTTTGAAGCAGGCATCGAGCTAAAAGGCACCGAGGTGAAGGCGATTCGGGGCGGCGATGCCCAGATCACAGAGGGATTTTGCCGAGTCGAAAAGGGCCAGTGTTGGCTCTACAACTCTCATATTGGGGAGTATAAATTTGGTAACTTCCAAAATCATCCGCCACGCCGCAAACGTAAGCTGTTGTTGCATCGTCGTGAGATTCATAAATTATTTGGTGCGATGGACGCTGGTGGTAAATCACTTATTCCGCTGCGTATGTATGTGAAGCACGGCTTAATTAAGATTGAGATCGCACTCTGTACCGGCAAAAAGCTCTTTGATAAGCGCGAGACGCTGAAGAAGAAGATATCGATGCGTGAGGCCGAGCGTGAAATGCGTCATCATAAATAGGGAAGTGTTACTTATGACTCAAAAATCTGTCCTCGTTCAGGCTCCAGCCAGTACTTCAAATTGTGGTCCTGGTTTCGACACGCTTAGTATTGCCCTGACACTTTATAACTTTGTGCGCATTACATTGCGTGAAGATACAGTCATTAATTGTGTCGATGCTGCTGAAGACACGCAAGCGATGGTCGAAGCCACTACGCAGGAATTTGCAGACTCTACAGGAATCAAAATCGGTGGCTTTGACTATGAAATATGGGGCGATGTGCCGCAGGCGCGCGGGCTGGGTTCAAGTTCGACGGTGCGTGCGGGAATCGTCGCAGGTTTGAATGCCTTGACCGGAAGTACATTGAGTATGGAAGCGATGATACGCCTCACGGCTCAGTTAGACAATGCGCCTGATAATGCCTGTGCTGCGTTTGCTGGAGGCTTTTGTATCGCCCGCACAGATCCTGAGACTTTTGCCTATCGTGAGCATGTGCGCTTCGCTTTGCCGGAGTCATTGGTGTTTATGGCAGTCTCGCCGGGTTATGAAGTGCTCACTGAGAACTCTCGTCGAGTGCTGCCCGATAGTATTCCGTTTGATGATGTCGTTCGTAGTGCAAATAGTTTGGCATTTATCGTAGGTGCGCTCGTTTCGGGCGAGTTCTCTCATCTTAAAGGCGCAGTGAATGATTATATTCACCAGCCATACCGTGAATTGCTCAATCCTTTCGGGCGCGAAAGTATTGAGGCGGGCTGTCATGTCGGTGCCTATACCGGATGGCTAAGTGGCAGCGGATCTACCGTGGTTTGTGTGACGGACGAAGCGAATGCGCTTCGTGTCGGTGCGGCCATGCAGCAGGTTTATGAAGGCAATGGCGTGAGCAGTCGTGTGTATCGTCTTGCCGCGGATAATAAGGGACTGACCGTTTCGTAAGGCAACGGATAGTCTGCCACTACTGTTAAGTCTCAGTCATCCTATTGGGGTAAAGTGAATGCTTCTTCTCGGCCAAGCTTTCGATCAAGTGCTGTGTGGTCCGTCTGTTGTCGTTGAAGTGTTTTATTAATTTTAAAACGGAGTGTACTTAGATCTGCCGAATTTCCCGGGGCCGTTTACTCGACTTTGAAAGAATTGAGGTTCCAGGGTGCCTCGCCGCATTCTTCGGCAATTTCATTGAAGGCTTTAATTTCGGCAGCCGAGAATAATAAGCCGCCGGCTTGATCCACGCGTGCGGCCCAGCGAGCTTCGAGTTGCCCTGGGAGGAGGCAACTTTCGTTGCCGTGCCCAAGGATGTCTTCGATCACTGCTTTGACGTTGCTGGTTTGATTGCGGCCTTTGGCAAAGGCGCCGCCGTTAATGGCATCTGGATGAATCACTTGGAAGTAAAAGGCAGGAGTGCGCTTTTCGCCTTCTGGTATTTTGCGACTGCGTAGAGTTGGCAGACTGCCGCCGATGAAGCCGCCGACGAGCTCATTAATAAGACTGAGGCCATACCCTTTGTGTGCACCGAAGGGCATAAGTGCGCTAACTTCGGTGGGGTCGGTTGTCATCTTGCCATTCTTATCAACGGCAGCATGCGGAGGGAGTGGCGTGCCCTCCCTTTGGAACTGCTGAACACGGCCCATTGCGATGACAGAGGTGGCCCAGTCGATCACGATCGGGAAGCCGACTGCGTCGGTAGTGGGGAAAGCCCAACTGTGCGGGTTGGTGCCTAGGGTGGGGAATCTGCCGAGAAATGGCACCACTTCTGCGAGTGCTGCGGTGCAGTTTGTGTAAGCAATGTAGCCACGCTTTGCCGCTTCCATAACATAGCCGCCGCCCCAGAGGTAGTGAAAGGCGTTGTCGACAGAGACTTGCGCAATGCCGTATCTGTCGGCGAGGGTAATGCATTCGTCGATGGCCTCGTAGGCAGTCGCCTGCCCGAGCTTCTTGTTGGCATTCCAGACCTGACTCGCTGGGAAACGCGAATCCAGCTTTTCGATTTGGGCGGCAGGTGTGCAGCCATCTGCAGCACTGCCGAATAGGTGATCGAGGTGAAGTGCCTTTATTGCGTTGTGCGTGCGAATGCCGTGCTGTGAGGCGAGCGTAGAGAAGCGTGCGGCTTGCGCGGATTCGTTGACTGTGTATCCACGATGCTGATACGCCTTCTTGACGAGAGTGTTATGCTGCTCTGCTGGGACGATATAAAATTGTTCAGACATAAAAAAGTGCAGTTTAATGTGAAGGGGTGAGTCAAATGAGGGCTGCGGGTGGCTCGACATCGTTGACTTGTGCGAGTGCCTTTTCGCCCTTGAGTAGGTTGACCAGATTCTGAGTGGCCATGCCTGCTTGGCGTTGAACACTCTCAAAGGTGCGAGAACCTACGTGTGGTGTAATAATGCAGTTTTTGGCACCCAGCAGAGGGTGGTCAGCTGGGGGTGGCTCTTGGTCGAGTACATCCGCGCCGTAACCGCCAAGCTTGCCTCGTTCGAGTGCTGCTGCGATGTCGGCGGCATGGGTGAGTTCACCACGGCCACAGTTGATTAAAATCGCGCCATCCTGCATGTAGTTGATGGTCGCGGCTGAGATCATGCCACGAGTTTCTTTTGTGAGATTCGTGTGTAGCGTGACGATATCGCTCTCGTGCAAGAGCTGGATGACGCCGTCCATACGGGTGATATTTTGCTCCATAGCAAAGTCTTCAGGCCAATAGCGCCCGTAGCCGACACACTTCATGCCAAAGGCATTCGCGCGAATCGCGACTTCGCGGCCAATACGACCAAGACCAATAATGCCAATGGTCTTACCCATGATTTCGTGGCCCGTCATACGCTTCCAACCGCCCGCGGCAGTTGTGTTGGCTTGCTCCATCAGGTTTTTGCTGAGTGCCAAGATCAGCATGAAGACATGCTCCGAAACCGTGGTGTGATTCACGCCGGGACAAAAGCTGACGGGGATCTTATTCTCAGTCGCATAGGCAACATCGATTTTGTCGACGCCGATACCATACTTTGCAATAATTTTTAGCTTTGGTAGCGATTTGTCGATCACGGCTTGTGTGATCTCGTCGTCGCCACAAAGGAACGCATCGAAGTCGCCAGCCAGCTCCAGCATGCGTGCTTCGCTCAGTGGTCCGCGCTCGCGAACGATTTCGGCGCCCGTGCTGTCGAGCAGTTCGTGATGGTCACCGGGGCAGTCTTGATAAGAAGTGGTGGTGAGTAGGATTTTCATAATATGTTAGACTCCAGGGAAGTTAAAGTAGCGTTGCGCATTGCCAAAGCAGATATCAGCAACGAGTTGGTCGAGTAGTTCGGTGTCGTCTGGAATTAAGCCTGCTTCGACATCGTTGCCAATAATCCCACAGAGTAATCGACGGAAATATTCGTGTCGCGGAAAGCTGAGAAAGCTGCGTGAGTCAGTCAACATACCGACGAACTTCGAGAGCAGCCCGACACTGGAGAGCACTTCGATCTGTGTGCGCATGCCATCGAGCGTGTCGGCGTGCCACCAACCTGACCCAAGTTGCATTTTGCCTGCGACGCGGCCGTCTTGATAGCTGCCCATGAGTGTGGCCAGCGAATAGAAGTAGGCAGGATTGATGTGGTAGAAGATCGTTTTTGGAAGCGCGTCGTCGATGGCGAGACTATCGAGGAAACCTGCGAATTTACGGATAACTGGCTCGTCGAGCATGGAGTCGTAGCCAGTGTCGGGGCCGAGGCGCTTGAACATTTGCGTGTTCGCGTTGCGGATCGGCCCGATGTGTAGCTGCATATTTTTCCAGCGAGCAACGTGCTGCATAATGTAGGTCATCCATTGTTCGCCTTCGGTCGCTGTCAGCGTTCGCTCCGCACGAAGCTGCTTAAAAATGGCCTCAGCCTGATCGTCGCGGCAAGGTAAGAACGGGCAACTTTCGAGTCCGTGATCAGATAAACGGCAACCGTTTTCATGGAAGAAATCATGGCGCGCTTTCAAGGTGGAGATGAAGTCGGCAGCCGAATTGAGCGTGGTGCTTACACTCGCGGCGAGTTGATCTGTCCAACTGTTCCAAGCTTTAACATTCGTGGTAATCATGCCTTTATCGGGACGGAACGTCGGGAACATTTTGGTGATGTGTCCGCTGGTATTGAAGGCGATGTGGTGCTGCAGACCGTCGATCGGATCGTCCGTTGTGCCGACCACCCGGATGTCGAAATCTTTGCAGATGTTCTGAGTGGTGAAGGAGGCCTCCGCGATCCGAGCATTGGCGAGTTCCCAGATGGCGTCTGCTGTTTTAGGACTTAGGATGAGGTCTGTCTTGAAGTAGCTTTTTAATTCTAAATGCGTCCAATGGTGCAGCGGGTTGCGCACAGTTTGCGGCACAGTGCGGGCCCATGCATCGAACTTCTCTTTCGGACTCGAATCTTTACCAGTGATCAGCTCTTCCGGTTCGCCAGCGGCACGCATCGCACGCCACTTGTAGTGGTCGCCGCCTAGCCACATGTCCGAGAGATTGGAGAAGCCCACGTTATCGGCCAGTGCTGCTGAATCTAAATGGCAGTGATAATCCATGATCGGCTGCTTGGCCGCGATCTCATGAAACAAGCGCTGGGAGGTCTTGTTGTTAAGTAGGAAGTTTTCGTTGAGATAGGCCATGGGGAATAAGTTGTTTGGTTTTCGGTTGAGGGAAATCAAACTGATCACTGGAGAACAGGTAACTGGAGAACTGATAGCTAGATAACTGATTTAGATAGTCATGGAAGCATAGCCGCCATCGACGACGATTTCGGATCCGTTCATGAAGCTGCCCGCATCGGACGCGAGTAGTAGCGTCGCTCCGATCAGCTCGCTGGCTTCGCCAAAACGATTCGCAGGTGTGTGACCCATAATGGCTGCGATACGCTCGGGGTTGAGCACTTTTTTGTTTTGTTCAGCAGGAAAGAAGCCAGGCACGATGGTGTTGACGCGGACTTTTTGCTCCGCCCATTCGCGTGCCAGATTCTTTGAGAGATTATGCACTGCAGCTTTGGTCGCCGAATACGTGAAAACACGAGAGAGCGGAATGATGCCGCTCATTGAGCCGATGTTGATGATGCTGCCACCTTCGCCACGCTCGACCAGATATTTGCCGAAGATCTGCGAGGCAAAGAGTACCGCTTTCAGGTTAGTGTTCAGTATATTATCTAATTCGTCCTCTTCGATGTCGAAGATCGGTGTTGGCGAGTTCACCCCTGCGCCGTTCACCAGAATATCGACCTTCCCTGAGTTCGCTAGGACGTCGCCCAGTAATTTCTGGATCGACACCTTGGAATTGACATCGACTTTTTCAAAGTAGGCCCGACCACCTGCGGACTCAATCTTGGCCAGACGTGCCGCAGCCTTTTCTTCGCTACGCCCGACCAGCACGGTTTCAGCACCTGCGGCGGCGAGGCCCTCGGCCATGGCTCCACAGAGTTCGCCTGTGCCACCAATGACGACGGCGACCTTGCCTTCGAGTGAAAAGAGGGATGAGAGGTATTCAGTAGGAATCATAGCCTAGAGTTTATCAACTTGCGTTGAGGGTGTGAATGGATTCAATCACTGTAAATTTGCATTATTTCCTTATTTATGCGATCAATTAAAGCAGACTTACCCTTTGACGGTATTCACTTGGTGGATCGGCCGTGGTTTCCGTATCTGTGCACCGAGGTGGAGCACTGGGAGTGGCAGACACAAGGAGACGCGCATTATAACTTCTGGATTTGCTTGGAGGGAGAGGGGCATTTGAGCACCGAGGGGCAGACGTTTCGCTTAAAGCCGGGCATGTTTTTCATTTTTTCACCAAATCAGAAGATTTCAGCAGCGCATACTTCTGGGGCACGAGTGACGCGTTTCTCGGCGCACTTTATCCCGCTCAGTGGTGCGGCTATGTTGGACGACGTGGCAGGCTTTCCAGTCATGGGCGGCATGGTCGATTCGCTACCTCTGTTTCAACGCCAAATCGATATGATTATGAGGTTGGCAGTGCGGCGTGGGGATGACGTTCGATTGCAGCGAGTGATGTATCAGTTAATTGCTCGTGTCTGTGCGGGAGTGGTGGATACCCGTGAGCCTTTTATGGATCCCAAGGTTTCTGAGGCGATTCGAATGATGCGGACGTGTCCAGAATCGTTTAAATCTATTGATGCGTTAGCTCAGCAATTAGGTTGGTCTCGATCGCATTTCGACCGTGAGTTTTCAAAACATGTAGGCAAGCCGCCAAATCAATTTCTGGTGAGTTGTAAAATGATCGAGGCCCGGCGTTATTTAGAAAGCAGTGAAATGCGAATCGGTGAAATTGCAGACCGACTGGGTTATCGAGACATTTATTTCTTTAGCCGCCAATTCAAAGGTTTCTATGGCATGTCGCCGGTTGCCTATCGGCAACATTTGGTTCGAGAATTTTAGTGAGCTTGGGGCTTTTCCAGGCGTGCTTTCAGGTCTTCGCTGAGTTGTTTGACCGTCGCAGTTTGGTTTGTGCTCAAGTTGGTGGTCTCAGCATTGGGCTCGCGGTGGTCGTAGAGTTCGGTAGTGCCGTTCTTATGCAAGATTAGACGGTAGTTCTCTGTGCGAATGGTTTGTGCTCTGCCTGTGTAGGCGATGGCGCTGTGTCCGGCGGACTGCGGGTCTTGGATTTGTGGGAGTAGGGAACTGCCTACGGTGAACCCTGGTGTGTCCAAGGCAGCAAGGTCGCAGAGTGTCGGGAAAATGTCGACGGTCTCAACGATTGCAGCTGACTGCTGGCCGGGTTGCGGCATGTCGGGGGTATAAACAATCAGCGGGGAATGTAGGGATTCTTCAAACAGTGAGTGTTTTCCCCAGATGGAATGTTCTCCCAAATGCCAACCATGATCGCCCCAGACTAGAATGATGGTGTTGTCGGCCTGGCCCGTGCTTTCCAGTTGCTCAAGCAGCTTGCCCACCTGTGCGTCAGCATAGCTGACACAGGCCGCGTAGTGACGCCGCACATTATCGGCGAATTCGGGATCTGTGCGTGGATCTCGCTGCCAATTGTTGTATTGCATAAACTCACCAGAGCCGTGCCAAGTGGATTTATGGCTAGGCTTTTGTGGATGTGGAATCGGCGGGAGTGCGACGTCCTTATAGAGCTCGAGATACTTTTTAGGAGCTCCAAACGGTAGGTGCGGGCGGATCAGGCCGACTGCTAAGAAGAATGGTTTGTCAGCTTCGGCTAATTGGCTGAGTTGTTCAAGTGCCTCTGTGGTAATCAGTCCGTCTGGGTAGCTGGAGTCGTCGCCATCAAAGGCTTCGAGCAAATTATGCTCGTTTGATTTTTCACGTATGTTGCCGTTGGCGAGTCCATGCATCGCGCCCCTTGGATGCTGCCATGCGCCGGATGGCATTAGATGGCGATCCCATGCGCCTGGCATCTCGATTTGTGTGGCAACGTCCCAATTCGCTCCACCGCGTCCACCAGGATGGTGCGAGACTTTGCCGACCGATACTGTGGTATAACCATGTTGGCGAAACCACTCGGGCATGCTTGGGCTGACGCTGTTTGACGATTTCTTTAGATCTTTCCCGCGCTGGAATAGTGCATTGTTGCCGGCTGATCCGTAACGCCCAGTGAGCAGTGTGTAGCGTGAGGCGCCGCAGGTGGGCGCGTTGGTGTAGTGATGATTAAATACGCGGCCTTGAGCTGCGAGATTATCGATGTTTGGCGAATGAATATAGTCGGCTCCAAAGCACTTGAGTTCTGGGCGTAGGTCATCGATACAGATGAGCAGGACATTGCTTTTTTGCGCTACAGCGGCTGTAGCGCTGAGAATAATCAGGGTTAGGATTCGGAATACGTAGAGCATCGTCGAGGTGTGATTCTACATGATTGATCAGGGGCGTTAAGCCTCGGTGAATTTTTGCTCTAAGGCACGCCCATACTCGACATAGCTGTTGTAGCATTGTTCCTTGTCGATCGCTTTGCCTCCTGCTGCGTGAAAGACAGTGGCTACGTGCGGCTCGATGGCGTAAGCACCAGCGTATCCATCAGCCTTGAGAGCTTCTAGGATTTCGGGTAGGCGACATTGGCCTTCACCAGGAAACGTGTAGCGCTCTGGCTCGTCGCTGCCTTCGGGGGGATTCAGGCAGTCTTTGATGTGGACGTGTGCGACGTGTGCTTTGACGGCTTGGTAAAATTCGAGGGCGTCCTGCCATGGGTAGGGCGCAGATTTTGAGCGGTCGCGTTGAAAGACGGGATTGCCGGTGTCGAACACGAGTTTCAAACCGGGAACTTCCTCGATGAGACGCAGTGTATGCTCTGCGGAGAACCCGCCCCAGTTCATACAATTTTCGTGAACGGTTTGCAGGCCCGCGTCGGCGAAGCGCGCAACGATCTCGCGCAAGCGGCGAAAGCGTTCGGCCTCGAACTGATCCTCGCCCCATGGCTTTTGCGCGTAGGACATGACGCGAATCAGCTTGGTGCCGAGGCGCTGCATACGTGGGATGGCGCGCTCGATTTCGCCGAGTGTGATAGCGAAGTCAGACTCGATCGGTTTTGACCAACTTCCGATCAGCGAACCGAACTCGATCACTTGGATGCCAGCGGCGTCGAGTTGGTCGGCGGCGGCGTTAAAGTCATCTTCGGACTGGTCGTGGATGTTCTGGCCGTCGATACTGCGCGCAGAGAGGTGCGTCCACCCGAGTGCTTTCGTGGCCTTGATTTGAGTTGCGAGGCCTTGTCCGGCCTCGTCGGTAAATCCTGAGAGTTGCATAATAAAGTGGGACGAAGCGCGAGTAGCGCGTAGATGGTCTGCGAGGTCTGCCGAGTTGGCCCCGCAGGGGTGAGTGGACTGGGTGCCCGTTGGGCAAGTGAATGAACAAGGTATGATGGTGCTGTCTTTTTAATCTTAATCGTAATCTTCCGTAGTCACTTTAGCTGAGTTCGACCTTGGCGCCGTTGTTTTGCGCGGATTTGTAGATGGCTTGAATCAGTTCGACGCTTTTGCGCGCTTCACTGGCGCCGGTGCTGGGTTCGCGGCCTTCTTCGATAGCGTTGACGATTTCTTCGAAGTTGCGCTGGTGTTGGTAGAAGTTGATCGCAGTTGGATCGTTCGCGCCAAGGCCGGCGTCGACTCCTTGCATAAACTGTGCGCGGATAGCTTCGTCCTCGTCGGTCTCGTTCATGAAGTCCCAAGTCTCAAAGGCTTCGTCGGCGAGGAAAACAGAGCCTTCGGTGCCAGCGAGTTGCACGCGGGCAGGGTGGCCGTCTTTGGACCAGCTGCAGGTGCTGCCTTCGATGATGCCGCGTGCGCCATTCTTGAATTCTACAATCGCGACGGCGATGTCTTCGACTTCGATGTCGGTGTGGGCGAGGCAGGCGGTGTTGGCCTGCACAGACTTCACTGGCCCTGCTAAGTAGAGTAGTGCGTCGATCGTGTGGATCGATTGATTCATCAATGCTCCACCGCCGTCGAGTGCCCAAGTGCCACGCCATCCTGCGGAGTCGTAGTAGGCTTGATCGCGATACCACTTTACATAGGCGGAGGCCGAAGTGAGCTTACCGAAGCGACCTGCATCAGCAGCCTTTTTAAAGGCATCCATACCGGGATGGAAGCGGCGATTGAGCACGGCAGCGATAGTGACGCCTTTGGCCTTGGCGGCTGCGATCATTTGGTCAATGCGCTCGGTGGTGACTTCGAGTGGCTTCTCGATGACGACGTGTTTGCCAGCTTCGATCGCAGCCATGGCGGGATCGAAGTGCGCGCCGGAAGGTGTGCCGATGGTGACGATGTCGATCTCTGGATCGGCAAGCATGGCTGCGACATCGTCGTAGACCTTGGTGCTGTATTGCTCGGCAAATGCCTGCGTGCGTTCGAGCACGCGATCAGCCGCACCGATGAGTTCACCGCCTGTCATGGCTGCAATTGCTTTGGCGTGAAAGCCACCGATCATTCCCGTGCCGATAATTCCGAATTTCATATTAAATATTATTGTGCAGCTTGTTTGTTTCGTGAGGCAAATCCACGTAATCCGATCGCGGCGAGAATCACTAAGCCAGCGATACCGATCATGCCTGGGGTGCCTTTGTTGCAGAGTGCCCAAACCGACGCGAATGTCGCGACGCCTGCGGCGATGGCCATGAGTGCGTTGATGAGGATGCGGTTCCTGGGTAAGTTATCGCCCAGTGCCGACTCGGAGTTCATTAGTAGCAGGAAGGCGAGATACGCAATCGGTAGCAGGGTGGTGGCGATTACGGAGGCGGGAATTGCCATGGCGGCTTTGGCGCCGCCACTCCAAAGGTAAGGTGAAAACAGTCCGGCGATGGCTGGCATCGATGCGCCGATGATGAAGTATTTCGCGTTGCCGACTTTGTTGAATGCTTCGCTGATCGCGTAGCCATTCATCATCATGTGCACGAGCAATGTTGAGATGGCCATGGCGAGCACACCGATACCGAAAATCGTCTGTGCATGTTTGCCGAGAAAAGGTTCCAAGGATTGAGCGAGATTGACTGAGTCGCGATTGGAGAGCATGGCGGCGAGCTGTTTCTCCGCTAAGGGAGCGGCCGCACGTGTCGCGCTTTTGGCTGTGTCGTCGAGTGTGATGAATGCCTCGTTGTGCGTGGCTAAGCTGCCATCCAGCACTTTGTAGTAGGCTTTTTCCATTTGCGGGAAAGGAATGCCGTCTTCGGCAAGCACATCGGCGTATTTAGCGTGGAAAGAGGCGGCGGATGCAATGACGAGTGCGGACGCTCCCAAGATGAATGGCACGAACAGTCCTAATACGAGGTCGAAGCGGGAGAGTTCGCGGTGCTGTTTGCCCCAGCCTTTTTTCTTGAGACTGTAGGGCAGCAGGAAGGTCATGTTAATGCCGACGGCAGTGCCGAATGCGGCAATGATCTTAGTCCGTTGCTCAGTAGTGACATACTCTGTCCAGTAAGCGGCATGTTCGCCTGTCGTGGCGATGGCGGCAGCGATTTGATCGGTCGGCCTAAACAGTGCTGAGAAATCAGGGATGAGGCCGGCAAATAAGCTGCCCCACGAGACTGCGCCATTGTTAATGAGTGTCACTACGACCCCCATAAAAGCGAACACGATGACCGCGACCAGACCCTTGAGTAGATTATCGATAAAGCGAGAAGCTCGTTCGTTTTTCTGAGAAATCGCGATCAGTGAGAGTGCGATGACGAATAAAGAACCAGTGATCACATAGGGGCCAGGCGTGAAGCCTAGGTTGTCTTCCAAAGCACCACGGCCAAGTGAGAACTGTGCAGCGCAGAATACGGTATCGGCAATCACAGTCGCGATCAGCCAACTCCAAGCGAGGGTTGGAGAGACCTTTTTTTGCATGACTCGGAACGGGCGTTCTTCGCATGAGAGCGTGACATAAGAAATGGCTCCTAGCATGATGATGCCGCACAGCATCGCCAGTGGCTGCAGCCAGAGGAACTCGTATCCGCCAATAATGCCGAGGTAGAGCGCACCGACGAGGGAGCCACCGCCGAGGGTGACTGCCGCTTGCACCCAACCGGGGCCGGTCATTTTACTGTAACCGACTAGGCGGCCAAGAAAGCCACGACTTTGGATGGATTGGATCTGTTCGGTAGAAGACGACATAATGGAGGGGGTTATTTTGTGAAAGACTCTTGATTCTGAACAGAGCCATCGACGCTATGATGTTGGAATGTAATTTTGCTCGCGGCGCTGTTGATATCGACGCTCAGGAAACCGCCTTTGACCCGCAGAAAGCGATGCATGTCGTTGTGAAACTGTTCACTATATCCGCCGCTATGGTTATCGGAGCCCGGGCCACAGGAAAATTCACGGGCACCCGTCTTCGGGTCGATCGAGGCGTATTGCCAGTGCCGGTCGCCGCAGACGATATAGAGGTTTTCTTGTGCTGCGATGAATTGGCGAAGCTCGTCGCCTTCGTGGGTAAAGCCTTTGTTGGAGTGGTTGTCGTTCTTTTTCAAGCGGTCAGGGCCTACTATGGGAGTTGGAGAGATCAGTACTTTGAAAGTCGCATCGGATGCACGGACGGTATCGAAAAACCATTGCTTTTGTACTGCGCCCCAGATGCTCTTGTCAGGCCCGTCCGGCATATTGTTGGGACTGCGGTAGTCACGTCCTTCGACCAGCCAGATTTGCAGGTCCTTGCCCCAGCGGAGGGTGCGGTAGGTTTTTTCGCCCATAGGTACCTGTTCGCGGAACGTGGCGAGCCCTTGTTCCCATGTTAGGTCGAAGTAGTTCTGTCCAGGCCATGCATCGTCCTTAAGGGTATCATGGTCGTCCTTGATGAAGTAGCTGCTGACTTGATTGTGAAAAGTACGCAAGTAAGGCGTTGCGTAAATGCGGTTCCACTTAAAGCGCGCAAGGTCGATGTTTTTAGCGAAGGGACCAGGCTTGTCGTAGTATTCGATGTCGCCGGTATGGACAAAGAAATCCGGGTCTAGCGCTAGCATCTGTGGGTAGATCTTGTGGCCATTGACTGGATCATCACGCCGTGGATATTCGCCGCAGGTCGTGACGACGAAACGTATGTCGCTGGCTTGATCCATTTTAGGGGCAGTGCGAAAGCCACCTTTGAGGCGGCAATTGGCATCGTTGTGTTTGCCCTCGACCAGGAGAGCATATGCTGTTCCCGGTTCAAGGTTTTTGAGTTTAAACTGATGGGTGTAATCGTTTTTCGAATACACGGGCTGCCAAGTAGTGGAGCGCCTGGGGCTTTTTTGACGCACTGGTTGCCACTTCGTTGAACGCCTTAAACTCTTTTTATTTTTTGGCCAGTAGGTAACTTTTATGCTGCCTGATTGACCGACGACACTGCCGTTCATGACGCTGAGGTCTTCGTAGATAGGCTGTTTTTTTGCGTCTTTTGTAACGAGGTAAAGTCGACTTCACCTATTTTTATGCCATTGCCCATATGGACTTCGGCATGCAATTCGAAAGCGCCAGTAAGTAGGCAATAAATTGCAAAGATCGCGCCTGAGTTTTTTATTCTCATTGAGAAATTACAGTTCGCGAATTTGGACGTTCTTGAACCAGACTTCGTCGTTGTGATCCTGTAACAAGATGGGGCCTGCAGAGTTGGCGAAGTCTTTATTATTGGAATATTTGCTCTTTTGGAAGCGTTGGTTCCAGACGTCGCTGCCGACTTCGATGTCGACGATCTTTGCACCATTGAGCCAATGCTGGATGGTGATGCCGTTGGTGAGGATACGCGATTGGTTCCATTTGCCGACGGCGTGGATTGGTTTGCTGTCGGGGGCGGCTGCGAGTTCGTAAAGAGAACCTGCGCGGTGTGTTGGATTCTTACCGTCCTGGTGCTTCGCGTCGTCTAAAATTTGGTATTCGAGCCCAAGCGCGCCTTTGGTCCGATACTTTACGCCGCTATTGCCTGCTTCGGAAATCTTCCAATCGAAATGAAGTTCAAAGTTTTCATAATGCTGTTTGGTGATGATGTCGCCACCTCTACTGAGTCGGTGGACGACCCCATTTTCAATGCTCCAACCTTTGGTGACGGCATCGCCGTTTAAGTTCGTCCAATTCGAGAAGTTGTCGGAGGCAAACAGAGAGGTCCATTCGGTTGAGCTGGAGCGGACGGCCGTGTCATCGGCGGTGAGCTCCATGATTCTTATATTACGAAAGCGGTAGATCTGGCCTTTTTCACCATGGTGCTGAAGTGCGATGTATCCCTTGGCATCTTTATGGTCATGGATATCTGTCGTTGTGACGCCATTGACGGAGATTCGAATATGGTCACCAAGGCATTCGATGCGATATTTGTTCCAGCCATGACGCTTGAAGCAATTGCCGGCGCGTTTGTTAAATGCAGCGATGGACTGCTCTTGTTCCTCTGCGGATGCTGCATGATCTCGGTTCGGTGAGATGAACCATTTGCGGCGTCCCTCATCGTAGAGGCCGCCGGACCAGTTTCTGTCGGACGGGTCAACTTCCGCCTGATAGCCAAACATCCTATTTTTTGATTTGTGGCTGCGAAATAGAAACCCTGAATTAGATTTGCCCTCTGGCATTTTCACTTCCACTTCAAAGATGAAATCAGAATATTCCTGCACGGTTGATAGAAACCACTTTGATTTTTCCGTGGAGAGGTGGATTTCTCCATCCACGATTTCAGCCTTACCCCAGTCGTACGGATTCTGCCAATGTGCGAGGTCTTTACCATTGAAGAGTTCAATCCATTCGCCTGCGAATGATGTGCTTCCTGCCAGCAGGCATGCCGTCAGTATGCTAATCCAGGATTTCGTGTCTTTCATATTATATTCTGTGTTACCTGTTATATAATCTACAGGCGATAGAACTCTTCCCAACCTTTACGTGGTGCTTTT